>Ga0302314_10001425_pt1 | contig 44795 bp, 37 predicted proteins | sample III_Palsa_N2_3_FD_200533 | JGI IMG/M metagenome (GOLD analysis project Ga0302314, IMG submission 200533) | Peat permafrost microbial communities from Stordalen Mire near Abisko, Sweden - III_Palsa_N2_3 | ecosystem: Environmental > Terrestrial > Soil > Palsa > Peat permafrost | place: Sweden...
ACCAGGCGCGTGCGCCGGCACCCGTGCCGGCGGGCGGCTTCTCGCTCAGGCCGTCGCGCACCCACGCCGGATCGAAGGCCGCGGGCGGCTCGGCCTGCAGGCGCCCGCCGCTCCAATGCCACAGCGGCGCCAGGCGGTCCCGGCAGCGTCCCACCAGCGCCGATGCCGGCAGGCTGCGCAGCAGCTCGCCAGCCACCTCCCGGACCTCCTTGCGGCGATCATCGAGTGCGCGCTCCAGTAGCGCCTCGTCCGCGTCCTGCAGTCCGACGCGCAGCAGCTCCAGGAAGGCGACGCGATCCTGGGGCGGATCCACATGCCAGGTCGAGGCGATGAGCGCGCGCGCAGCCGCCGGATCCTGCAGGCGCTGCGCGCGCACCAGTGCACAGCGCGCGGGCAGATCGGCCGTCTGCCAGGTGTCCGGCGTGGACGGGGTGCTCGCCCAGCACCAGGCCTCGTGCTGGTGGGCCAGCCAGGCGCCGCGGTTGCCCAGTACCAGGCGCAGGGCCTCGCGCAACCCGACCTGGGTGCGGCCGAGATCGAGCAGCACGGCGCTCAGGACGGGCGGCACCCGGCGCTGCGCCGCGGCGCAGCGCTGCAGCCACTGTCCGGCCAGCACCCGGTCGGGATGGGAGCCCACGAAGCGCTGCAATAACCGCGCCGCCGCGGGCGAGACCTCCGGCAAGACCTCCGCGGGCGCCGGGCCGGGCAGCTGCGCCGCGGGCAGCGCAAGCGGCCGCCGGCCGGCCCGCCGCCACGCCGTCACCAGCGCCACGGTGCTGATCGGATCGGTGGCAGGGATCCGCGCCAAAACCGCGCCCAGGGCCCCGGGTGCGCTGACGCGATCCTGGGCGCGCTCGCCCAGGATCGCGTGCGACAGCAGGCTCTGCCACGGATCCGGGCTCACCATGCCAGCATCCCCGCGGCCGCCGAGCCGCTCACCGGGGTGAGGACGTCTCCGTCATACTCCGCGCAGATCGTCACCGGATGGCCGCCACTCCAGCCCAGCAGGTCCCAGCGTGGCCCCCAGGTGGCGGCCAGGGGCAGGCCATCGCCGGCGGCATCGCGCAGCCACCAGGAGCCCTCGCTGAGCAGCGGCACGACCGCGCGCAGGATCATGCAGCCACGCTCCAGCCACGGGCAGCGCACCGTGTCGCGGGCGAAGGTCTCGACCGCATCGGCGATGGTGCTGCCCGGAGGCAGCGCGCTGACGGTCGTTGCATCGCCCCGGCTGTGGACCAGGGCGCGCAGCGCCTGCACCCCCGGGAAGTAGCACAGCGCGCCTGCGAAGCGCGCACCAACCACCAGCGAGGTGTCGAGCGGCTGCGCGCCGGCGGCGAAATGCAGCACCAGGGCCTGGCGACCCGTATCGCTGATCAGCCACGAGCGGGCGGTGCGCAGATGGTCCTCCTCGCTGAGCACGCGCCCGACCACGGTCCACGTCCCGCTCACCGGCTCCGTGGCCAGCACCTGCTCCTGGGGGACGGTGAAGCCGATCTGGAGCCGGGCGTCCGCGACCACCTCGGCAGGAAGCTCCGCGCGACGCTTCCATGCCGAGGCCAGGAGCTGGATGCGTCCGAGGCGCTCGAGCAGGCGCTGCTGTCCATTCGCCCCGGCTATGACATCAGGCAGTTCGCGCACCAGGCGGGCCAGGCCCGGAGCCTGGCCATCGATCAGCCGGCGCGCGGGATCCAGGAGATAGGCCGCGGGGCGGGCGGCGAGGTCGGTGATGCCGTGGCGCAGCAGATCATTGAGCCAACGCGTGAGATCGTCCACCGCGGCGTCCACGCGCTCTTCACGCTGCTGCAGGCGCTTGGCCGTCTGCTTCGCGACCACGGCCTCGGCGGCGGGATCGCTGACGTGCTCGACCACCGCCTGGAGCTTGGCCTCGCGGACCTCAAGACGCTTGGCGCGTCCCGCCCGCCACTCCCCGACCCAGGGTGGGGCCGCGGTGGTGAAGCTGGCGCGGGCGCTCGCCCACAGCAGCAAGAGGCCCAGCCCATGCTTGCACGGGAACTTGCGCGAGGGGCAGGAGCATTTGAATGCCGGCTCGCCCAGATCGACGACGGCCTGGTAGGGCTCCTTGCCGCTGCCCTGACAGAGTCCCCAGGCGCCATGCTCGTCCGTGCCCAGACTGCTCCACTTGCGGAGATTGGCCTGTTCCCGGCCGGCCTTTGCCGATGCGGGATCCGGGGCCAAGGCGATGATCTGCTCGGCCGTCCAGCTGGCGGGCATGCCATGATTGAGTGGTTGCGGAACCGTCGGGCAAGGAAGGAATTGAAGAGCTAGCCATGAACTCGCTGGTGAAGCCATCCCAGCGCCCACAGGCCGTCAGTTCCGGGATTTGACTCGCAGCAACTCCGTGGACGCAATCAGCGATGCCAAGCGGGAATTCCCTTCAGGGATCGGCAGGAGCGCTCGACGCCGTCGAACGCATGCCGGGATATCTCACGGTGCTGCAGTCGATTGGGATGCATGACGCTCACATGGGACCATTCCCTGACCTCGACGTTATCAATGATCACATCCGGTTTCGGAAGAAATGCAGATATAGAGGGATCGATTCCAAGCAGTACGGCTGTCTGTCGCGCATACTCGGCACCGCCACGTGACCAGAGGAAGAGGGAATGGTTCGCCTTTTCAAAGGGCGGCGTGGGCAGTCCATGGCGCGCCTGCAGGAAATCCGGCCGGTTGGCGCTGATCCAGGTGGTGCCGTCCTCGGCTTCCCAGACCAGGGCCTTGAGCGGCAGATCGATGGCCAAGGACGGATAGCGCGTCATCAGCGGCGTCCCCGCCTGCGGATCGCCAAAGATGAACAGCACCATCGGCCGCATGCTCAGGCCGATGGAGGCCTGATCAATGCGCGCAAACACCGTCAAGCCCTTGGTCTACAGCAGCCGCGTAAGGTGCTCGGCCGTTTCCGCAACCGGCCGGCTGCAGGCGAGCAGAGCGATGCCGGCGTCGTGCATGGGCGGTGGTTCCATACCGTGGTGATCCTGACCAGCGTTCGCTGTCCATCTCATGAATCCCTCAGACTCCGTCGCTGCTCCTATCAGTGATGCCGGGTGACGCCGCGCTAGCGCGCAACGCTGCCCTACGGGCTCCTCACAACGTGGCCTGGATCGCATGGGAGAGCGCTTCCAGATCAAACCCGGCGTCATGCCGCTGACCATTGATGAAGAAGGTCGGCGTGCCATTGACGCCACTGTGCACGCCGCTGCGGAAGTCGGCCTTCACGGCCGATTCGAAGGTCCCCGCGCCCAGGTCCGCGCGCAGCCGCTCCACATCCAGCTGCAGGCTGCCGGCCAATCCGAGCAGGTCGTCATCGCCCAGGCTGCGCTGGTTCTCGTAGAGCAGATCATGCATCTCCCAGAAGCGCCCGTGCTTGCCCGCGAACAGCGCCGATTCCGCCGCATGCTCCGCGTTCGGATGCATCTCTCCCAGCGGAAAGTTGCGAAAGACGAAGCGCAGGTCGGCACTGAACTGCTTGCGCAGGCGCTTGACGATCGGATAGGCCTGTCCGCAATACGGGCACTGGTAGTCGCCATACTCGAGTAGCGTGCAGACCGCCGTGTCGGGGCCGATGGCGAAGTCCTGGGCGGTCACGGGCGGATTGAGCCGACTCATGCGGTACCCCTATTTCGGTAAGTTCTCGAGCGCCTGCAGGATGCCATCGGCCCCGGGATTGACCGCCACCGGCGAGCGGAAGCTCCAGGTGATGACCCCCGCGCTGCTGATCACGAACAAGGCCCGCTCGCACACGCCTTCGGCCTGGCGATAGACGCCATAGCTGCGCGCCGTGCCGCCCTTCGGCTCGAAATCAGCCGCCAGGGGGAAGTGCAGCTTGCGGGCGCTGGCGAAGGCCTGGTGGCACCACACGCCATCGACCGAGATGCCGATCAGCTCCGCGTGGTACTTGCGGAACTCCGGCAGGATCTCGTTGTAGAGCGCCATCTGGTCGCCGCACACCGGGCTCCAATCGGCCGGATAGAAGGCCAGGATGACCGGTTGTCCCAGCAGTTCGCTCAGCGACAGCTTCTGATCGGGCGTGACCGGTAGGGAGAATTCCGGCGCCTTGATGCCGGCGGTCAGCATGGATCATTCAGCATGATGGCACCTCGTGCGGGACGGTTGGCTGGATCCCGAGCGCAGCGGGACCATAGCGTCAGGCAGGGCGATCAATACTGGCGATTAAACTTACAAACCTTGCTGCGCTGTGGGGGGACTAGCAACCGGTCCGCGACCATGCTCCCGCACCCCGCCGGCCCGGGTCAGTAGTCGCGTCCCATCAGCCCACGGTACTTGTCGAAATACCAGCGCCGAAACCGGACATGCGACGAGTATTGGGCAAAGGGCCGCCGGTTGGCCGGCACGGGATCGAGCTCCCGGGCCTCATCCGCGGGATCGATGACCAGGGCCGTATCCAGGGTCGCCTCGCTGATCACATGCTTGAGCACGTTGTCCCAGACTTCTCCGCGAGATACCACCTCCCAGAACTTGCTCTTGCCCATGCGCAGGCAGCCGGTCAGGCAGAAGGGGTTCGGCGCGGGAGCGGCTGCGGCACTCGCTCCATCCAGGTACTGGTCGATATGCAGCAGCCGCTTGCTGGCATCGAGCGTGCCATCACCCGCCAGGCGCGGCCCATCGAGCTGGTAGCAGTAGGGGCGCGCCCAGGGATCGAGCAGGCAGTGGAAGGAGGGACTGCCCGGCACGTGATCCCAGTCCTGGCTGGGAACGTTCAAGACCGCCGCCAGCAGTTACGTCACCACCGCCCCCGGCCGGGCGTGATCGCAGGACAGGAAGCGGTCCGGTTGCGGCGTGGGATAAAGGTGCCAGGGGTGGTCATTGGCGTACTCCGAAACCGCCAGCCACAGCTGCGTGATGGTCTCGCGCGCTGCGGCGATGCGCGCGCGGGTACGCACCATGCCGACCACCGGCGCGAGCACGGCCATCAGCACCAGCAGGATCGCGACCACCGTCAGCAGCTCCACGGCGCTCATCGCCCGACGGTCCCCCGCGCCGGGCAGGCGGGGCCCGGCGAAGTGCGCCACGATGCTGGGGGGTGGGGCATGGGACTTCCTTCCAGACGCGAAGTGACATCGATCAGGAGACAAAACTGCTGTGCACTAACGTTTGTGCTTACTAGTCGGGGCATCCCTGGCCGGGCCCAACCAGCTCTGGCGTGGCTGTGCCTCGGCTTTGGTTCGGCTCTGGCTCGGCCATGGCTCGGCGAACGCTACCGCCATGCTGGATCGCCAGGAGTGGGGCGGATGGCCATGCGGGGCGGGGTGCGCGCGGTGACGCTGAAGATGGTGGCAACCGACGCCGGGGTCAGCGTCCCCACCGTCTGCCATGTGCTGCGTGGCCGCGCGCGCCTGATGCGCATCTCCGTGCAGAGCGAGCAGCGCATCCAGGAGGCGGCGCGCCGCCTGGGCTACGTCGGCAACTTCCACGCGCACGCGCTGGTGACGCGCGCGAGTCGGACCATCGGCCTGACCACCAGCCGCGGACTGAGCCCCTTCCTCGGCTCGATCCGCTGGAGCCAGCTGGTGGCCGGCATCGAGGTCCAGGTGCGCGTGCATGGCTACGACCTGCACCTGATCGGCGGCGGCGAGGTCGAGGACATCCCGCAGCTTGGCTTCGAGCAGCTGATGGCCAAGCGCATCGACTCGCTGATCATGCTGCCGGCGCTCTACCTGCGCCTGCCCAAGCCGCTGCTGCAGCCGAAGCTGCCGGTGGTCTATATCGAACCCGGGGCCCCATCCGGCTGCACCGCCGCCGGCCTCGACCACCTCCCAGGCCTCGGCGAGGCGGTCGCGCATCTCGCCGCTTACGGACATCGCTGCATCTCGTGGTGCAGCACCCCCATCGACCATCCGATCTATAACGAGCGCCGCGCCCATGTGCGCCAGATGGCCGCGCGCCTGGGCCTGGACTTCGAGGAGTTCATCCTCCCCATCGAGCTGCCCGACACGCAGCACACCGCGGACACCCTGCTCCCCTTCTACGAGGGCGTGCGCGCCCACTTCCGGCCCGCGGCGCGCACCACCGCCGTCATCTGCTACAACGATTCCGTGGCTCTCGCGCTGATGAACGTGCTCAATGGCCAGGGCATCGACGTGCCAGGCGCGATCTCGATCATCGGCTTCGACGATCTCTTCGCGCAGTTCGCGGTCCCCGCACTGACGACGATCAGCCACCGTTTCTACGACATAGGCGCAGCGGCGGTCGATCTCGCTGTGGCGCTGGCGACCGGTCCGGCGCCCAGAATCCCGGCGCGGGTCCTGCTGCCTTCGCGCCTGATCGTACGCGGCAGCACAGGGCCACGCCGTTCCGAGCCTTAGATTAGCAGCGACACCGGCGCGGAGACCTCAGGAACGCATGACCGCGCCACCTCATGATGACTTTTTCCCCTCCTCGCCTCTGATGAGCCTGAGCACACCATCCGCGAGAAAAAGACGTCCCCACGTGCGATCGTCCCGAGGCCAGTCACGCCGACAGGTGCTGAGAGCCCTGAACGGGAGGGCGCACCTCGTTGCTCAGCGATTCCCCGGGTTACTTCGCAGGCTGCGGACGTATCCGAGGGACATTTTCCAAGCGATTGGAGTTCTGAAAAGCCACCATCCATCCTGGGTATTCAGGAGGAAGTGCGCTGACCTCATCAAGACGCTTCAGCTCGTCCGCGCTCAGCGTGAGATCGGCGGCGGCCAGGTTGTCGGCCAGCTGGTCGAGCCGTTTCGCGCCGATGATCACGGAGGTCACCACCGGCTTGGCCAGGAGCCACGCGAGGGAGACGCGCGCCGCGCTGCAGCCATGGGCCTTGGCGATCGGCGCCATGACATCGAGGATCCGCCAGGTGCGCTCCTTGTCGACCATCGGGAAGTCGAACTCCGAGCGGCGCGAATCCGCCGGGGTCTGCTGCTCGCGGCTGAACTTGCCTGACAGCAGGCCGCCGGCCAGCGGACTCCAGACCAGGAGTCCCGTCTTCTCGCTCTCCAGCAAGGGGATGACCTCACGTTCCAGGTCACGGCTGGCGATCGAGTAGTAGGCCTGGAGGCTGTCGAAACGCGCGAGACCCTTGAATTCGGATATGCCCAAGGCCTTGGCGAGCTTCCAGGCCTGCCAGTTCGAGCAGCCGACATAGCGGACCTTGCCCTGGGTGACGAGCGTATCCAGGGCGCGCAGGGTCTCCTCGATGGGCGTGACGCTGTCGCTGCCGTGGATTTGGTAGAGATCGATGTGGTCGGTCTGCAGGCGGCGCAGGCTGCCCTCGACCGCGTCCATGATGTGTCCGCGGGAGGCACCCACGTCGTTGCGTCCCGGGCCGACGCGGCCGAAGACCTTGGTGGCCAGGACCACATCGCTGCGCTTCACGCCGAGATTGCGCAGGGACTGGCCCAATGCCTTCTCGCTCTCCCCTTCGGAATAGACATCCGCGGTATCGAAGAAATTGATACCGCCATCGATCGACGCGCGCACCAGGGCATCCGCCCCGGCCTGGTCGACCGTGCCGATGGCGCGAAAGAAGCCGCTGCCGCCATGGAAGGTCATGGTGCCGAAGCAGAGGGTCGAGACCTGGAGGCCGGTATCACCGAGAGTTTGATAACGCATGGCAGAGGGATCCGCAGGTTAGTTGAAGGTGTCGGGCAGCATACCATCAGGCACGAGCGGCAACACCGCCCGGGCTCGGTCCTCTACAGGACCGTCAGGGGAGCGCCTGCGTAGGCGTAGGGCGTGCTCGACTCAGCGGGATCCGTAGGAGAGCCCCGCCGAGCCTTCAGGTCGAACCCTGACCGCTGCGCAGGGTAGAGCCACTTCAGCCTACCCACTCGCGATCCCGACCCCACACATGAGGGATCTCATAATGCTGCTGCCGTCACGACAGCAGGCCAGTACGCAGCGTCGAGTGGTCCCTCTGGCTGGTCCGCACCTGCTCATGCAAGCGTCTACGGCTGTCCGTGTCGATGCGATCCGGACATTTCTGGCCTGTCCGATTCTCAGTGTCGCCAGTACGCTCCCAAGCCAGTCATCCATAGCCCCCGCTCTCGGAGGGGATGGGCACCAGTGAACCGAAGCCGCCAGCGGCATTGGCCTTCAGACCCGCCATGACCATCACCCGCCACCACGCGCTCCGGTACCACGCAGGCGCCGGCACCTCCAGGGGCAGCAGCCGGTTGTCACCGGGGATCAGATGCGCCAGCTGGATGCCGCCATCCTGCCAGCGCCTGAGGACATGCGCCAGGTCGTCCCTGACGCGGTCGGTGACGAGCACGACATCGGTGACGTGCGATTCCAGCAGTCGTCGCGCCGACGGGAAGTCCTGGGGCGCGACTTGCCAGCGGTTGTCGAAGATTCCCGGCGCGACCGTGTGCGTCGGCTCCATGCGGCGGCTATCGAGCAGAAAGCACGGTGGCGCATTGGCAGGTACCTGGGCCAGGCCCGCGCACTCATCCCGCAGCGCGATGAGGATCGGAACCGTCTCGATGGCCGGATGGCTGAGCTCAGGAACACCATTGAACAAGGGCACCGGCTGCACGCCCTGGTGGGAGAGCGCTGCCCCGGTGCGGACCGCGCTGCTTCCCTCGGTATCGATGATCCAGGCCCGGCTCGGTGCACAGAGATCGACGGGAATGTCGATCGGGGCGCCTGTGGTCGCGGTCATCCCCTCGAAAGCGCCCCGCCAGGCGAACAGGATCGGCTTGGCCCAGGCGGACCAGGGGGACTGCTCCGGCGTCCAGCTCTCGAAGACTTTCGGACCAAGTTCACTCATGCGGCACCTCTGGCATCGACGGGGGGATCGATGAGCACGGCCACTTCCTGGGCGAGTCTATTGATGGGCGGGGTCTGGGCGATGCGTCCATAGATGCCGGCGGCCTCGCCATCGATGGTGTAGACCCCAAGGCAGACATGAGCCGGTCCGAAGGGGCCAGCAATGGGCTGGCTGGTGAAGGTGCGCTGCGCAAGCCAGAGATGGGGATAGCGCCGTGCGGCGGCCCGGGCCTGGTCCCAGTCGCGCACCAGACCAAAGCCAGGACCCACGACCCCTTCACCGACGCGTCCCCAAGCAGGCTTAAGCAGCCAGCCATCGTTCCAGTCAGCGACCTCGTCGACAGCGCAGGTCTCAGGCAGGAGGGAGCGCCAGGTCGGCAGCGGGGTGCGCAGACGCCCCCAGAGCAGCGGCAGCCGCTTACCCTGAACCAGTACGGCGGATCCGGGATTGGTGGCGGGAACATCGTCGCCGGCGAAGAACCGCCACCAGTGCGAACCCAGTGGCAGGGCGGGCAACCATTCCGCGGGAAAGAAGCGCATGATCGCTGCGCAGGGACCGCGGTCCCCGACCGACACTCCTCTGTCGTGCCAGCGCAACGCGTCTGGGGCGCACGCGATGGTCCCGACGCCCACGGCATGCAGGTGGTCGCCAAGGAACTCCATGACCTGCCGATCGTCCGAGTAGGCGCTGCAATGGACCAGGGCCACGGGGCGTTCATCCGAGCAGGCGCGGATGCGCGCGGCGAGCTGGCGGGCTGGATCACCGGCCATACTGAGATCTGGATGATGTTCGAGCATCAACGACGTCAGGCCCGTGGCCTCGTTGAAACCACCGGGGACATCGCTGTTGACCTCCGAGAGGGCCCAGCCCGCGGCGGTCGGATGGAAATCGAAGCGCATGACGCGGGCGGCGGCGCGGGGCTGGCCCTGGCGGCGTCCCCAGCGCAGCGCCATGCGCATCGACCAGGACAATCCAAGGAGGTGGTGCAGGTCGGGACGGTTCCAGAGCTCGTCCTCGCATGCCAGGGTCTCAGCGGTGAGCTGGCGCGCCCATTGCTCCAGGTGGCGCCATTCGCCATGCGCCAGCGCCAGGGCGAAGGGCGTGATGGTCGCCACATCCTCGACTTGCGGGTCCCATTTATGGCAGGAGAAGATCGCCCGACGCCGGTAGTCGCTATAGGCGCTTCCGGACAAGTGCGGCAGAGCGCGCACCTTCATCGGACCACTCCACCCATGACCGGCCAATGCACCAGATGCAGTGCCAGGAACATCCAGAGCAGATAGGCCACGGACGCCACCGGTGTCGCCACAGCCGTGCCTGACATCCCTTTGGATGTCGCATCACTAACCGCCCTGGTCGAGTGCTCGACCAGAAGCGCGAGTATGAGCAGTGGAACCAGCGGCCAGACCACCCCGAACTCGCTCACGGTCGCCGCCAGCGAATGCCAGTCTCCAGCTGCGGCGCGCCCGCAGATCACACCTGAGGCGATCAGGTAGATCCCCAGACGGATGCCGGCGCCCAGCTGCCGATCGATGCTGATCGCATCACCGATGCCAGTCACCCGGTCCAGCACGTACCAGGCCAGGAGCCAAGCCGCCAGGGCGAGGCCGCCGGCAACGATCACGCACCACCAGCCGGGACCATCGCCGATGTTCGCGCCAGCGTAACAGGCCATGAGGCCCAGCAGCGCTCCAGTCACGGCAGGCACGGCCGCACGATTGCCACGTTCGAGGATGTCCCCCCGCCAGTAAACGCCCAGCGGGATGAAGCACCATCGTCCGGCACCCATCCAGGCCATGCCCATGATCAGGTACATGCCCAGGTAGAACGGGTCGTTCCTGACATCGCTGGCAGCCCAGAATCTGAGCACGCCGAACAATCCGAACGCTGCCAGGCCTGGAACCAGCACGAGCGCAATGCGCGACGGCATCATCGGACGCAGCACGTCCACCAGGAAGATGCTGGTCAGCCAGGAACCCCAGGCGATGACGGCGATGATCATGGCAACCGCCGCGGCAAAGAATTCGTCGCTCGACATAGCCGAGTTTTCGTCACTGCTGTTCGTTTCGCAAGGACCGACCACGGGATGATCAGTCCTGATAGTCCTGACCAGTCCATACAGCGGCCACGACGCTGCTGTGTACGGAGACACGGGTCAGCGGTACTCTCCTATGACCACGATCAGGCCGACGATGTGATCATTCAGGCGTTCGAGATCCTCGGCTGGCACCCACCATTCCGTGTGATGCGCAGATCCGACTTTATGAATCGAGTAATCCTGCATGAAGATCGATTGGACTTCGAAACGTGTGACATATCCCACCTTCGAGTCAGCAACGTTCCATCTCTCTGCGATCTCCCCGGCATACTGCTCATTGGTCACTGGGTAGAAAATCGGTTGTCCGAGCATTCGCGAGGGCCATCGCGTGAAACCACTCGCCGCAACCAGCGCCAGTTCCTCAGGGCCCGTCGGCCGATACAGGGTCGTCGTATCCATGCTCCGAAGGTAGGTTCACATGTCGTCAAACAAGATCGGCGTGCAGGCCAGTGTCTGAGTGGACCACGCGGGCTCGAATCCGGATCTGCACGCACTGGGCCAAAGCACGAGTGACCACGCTGACAGTCCCGGACTCAGCAGAGATCACCTGAGCTCTCAGGGGGGCTGCGACGTCGGCCTACACGGCATGTGCCGCGCCCCCAGACCAGGCACCCCACTCCTGCCTATCTCACGGTAGGCCCCGGTCGTGCCCATTGTCTGCGGCCTCCAGCTGGTGGCGGAGTCCGCAATCTGCAGCGAAATATGCTGCATTCATGACCAGCCGCTCTGATCATGCGTCGGCACGACCGGCCATGAGATTGGGACGAGGCGCCCTCTGAGAGTAGGTTGGCGCCATTTGCTAGTGAACGCGAAGCACCGGGATTATACTCCTCTGCGCTGCGGCCATTCGGCCGACAGGACATCAGCCCCTCCCGGGGCAGGACCAGCGCGATTGGCCCTCGGCATTGCCCACGCAGCATCTTTTTCTGACTACTCCTCAAAGGAACCTCCATGACGATGTCATCTCCGGCCGCATCGAGCCACGTACCTCATTCGGAGGCGAAGGCCTATGGCATGCAGAGCGCGACGGCGCCGCTGCGTCCGCTTACCGTCACGCGACGCGCTCCGCGACCCACGGACGTGGCCATGGAGATCCTCTACTGCGGCGTGTGCCATTCCGACATCCACACCGCGCGTGATGAATGGGGACATGCCATGTTTCCCTGCGTTCCCGGCCATGAGATCGTGGGACGGATCACCAGCATCGGCTCCTCCGTCACCACGTTCAAGCCGGGCGACATCACCGCGGTCGGCTGCATGGTCGACTCCTGCCGCACCTGCGAATGCTGCCAGGGGGGCCTGGAGCAGTACTGCCTGTCGGGGGCCATCCTCACCTACAACAGCGCCGACCGCCATCTGGGCGGACACACCCTGGGCGGCTATTCCAGCACGATCACCGTCGATCAGGCCTTCGTCCTGCGGGTTCCCGCCGGACTGGATCTCGCCGCGACGGCCCCGCTGCTGTGCGCCGGCATCACCACCTACTCCCCGATGCGCAAGTGGAAGGTCGGGCCCGGACAACGCATCGGCGTCGTCGGTCTCGGCGGCCTCGGGCACATGGCGGTGAAGTTCGGCCGCGCGTTCGGTGCGCACGTCGTGCTCTTCACCACCTCACCGTCCAAGGTCGCGGATGGCCTGGCCCTCGGAGCCCATGAGGTGGTCGTCTCCACGGATGCGAAAGCCATGGAGGCCCACAAGCGCAGCCTGACCTTCATCATCGACACGGTCTCGGCCAGCCACGACCTCAATGCCTATCTGAACCTGCTCAAGCTCGACGGCACCCTGGTCCTGGTGGGAGCGCCACCCCAGCCACTCCCGGTCTGGGCCTTCAACCTGATCGTGCCGCGCCATAACCTGGCCGGTTCCGCCATCGGCGGCATCAGTGAGACGCAGGAGATGCTCGATTTCTGCGCGACGCACCAGATCGTCTCGGATATCGAGCTGATCCCCATGCAGCGCATCGACGAAGCCTGGGAGCGCATCCTCAAGCAGGACGTGCGCTACCGCTTCGTCATCGACATGGCGACGCTCACGTCCTGAGCATCGCCTGAGGCCTCACGGCGTACCGGCTGGCTCGCCATAGCCGAGATAGTGCCGGATGAGGTAGGCAGGCGTGCTGCTCCACGCATGGCAGTAGCTGTTGAGCAGGGGCGAATTGCAGACCGACGGCGAGAAGCGGTGGTCCTGGGCATCGAACACCTCCCAGAAGGTGTTGGCGCCGAGGTCCGCCATCGCTCCCCAGTAGGACGTCAGCAGCCGGGTCGCCGCCTCAGGCAGGCCGCTGACGTACAGGGCTTCGACCATGTAATGGTAGAGGTAGGGCCCCCCTGGCTTCAACGCGGATGGATCCTGCATCACCACCGTCAGCAGACGGGCGCCTTCGGCAGATTCGACCGCGCCGGCCAGGACCATCCAGGCCTGCGACGACCAGGAAACCTGGCGTTCAGGTCCGCTGACGAAAAGACCGGTCGCGGGATCGCGAAATCGCAGGGCAGCACGACGCAGGCGGTCGCGCTGCTGCTGCAACTGCTGGGCGTCTGCTGTCCGGCCCAGCAGCTGCGCCAGCGCCACCCCGCTGGCGCAGGCATAGAGCAGGATGGCATGCGCTGTCGCCTGCTTGTGCAGGGTCGGAGCCCAGTCGACGAAGGGTCCGCTGGGCGACTTCTCCAGCTGGAAGACATAATCGGCATCCAGCACCGACATGCCGACCTCCAGCTGCCGCAGCGCGACCGGCCACAGATCCGCAGCCGTGGCCAGATCCCTGGTGGCCTGGGCGTAGTCGCCCAAGGTCGAGACGAAGAGCAGCGCATAGTCGATGAGCAGGACATCCCCCGGGACCGGGGCCGGGCTCTCGTAGAGATCGGCCGTCACCAGGCCATCGGGTCGCGCCAGTGCCGCAAACAGATAGAGGCAGCGCTTGACCAGGGCGTCTTGATGGAAGGACTGGTAGTTCACCAGGGCCTGCAGCCGCAGATCACCCAGCCACAGCCGCCGGTCGCGCTTGGGCCCATCCTCGAAGACGGTCTGCATGCAGTCGCGCAGCGTCCGCAGGGCGATCTGGTCGAGGAGCGCGAGGTGGGCCGGCATGCCGGGCGGCACCGGCGGCAGCTCAAAGAAAGTGGCGCTGCACACCGCCACGGCCGCGACCCGGGCCAGCTGCGGCTGGAAGTAGGGCGAGCTCGCAAGCAAGGTGATGCGCAGGTACTGGAAGGCGTAGCGCCGCGGCAACCGGATCGGCTGGGACAGGTCATCGATGGTGATGATCTCGTCCTGGATCCAGGCCCGGCTGATGCCCTGGGCGTTCTGCGGATCGATGATCTCGGCGACCTCGGTGGGGATCTCCCCGAATACCAGCCGCAGGCGCAGCGGTCCGTCGACCTTGCCCTTCACCGACCGCAACGTCAGCGTGACGTAACCGACCAGATGCTGCCCGAAGTCCAGGACGAAGCTGTCGCCATTGCGCAGGACGTGGCCGTAGAGCACGGACATGCCCCCGGTCGGCGCCGCTCGCCATCCCTGGAAGGCGGCGCCATCCGCCTCGATTGCCACCAGCCCGACCGGGTCCAGCGGAATGCGCAGCAGCGCCGGCCGGCACTCCTCAGCGATGCCGAGCCAGCGGGCGCGCGTCGCATCATCGTATCCACTCATGATCCTGCTTTCTCACAACGCCATCCGCTCCGGTCTGTGCCGCAACGAAGGCTGACCGACACTCTAGGCGGGTCAGGCTGAAGGAAACAGTGATCATTCGTCCGATCGGATTTTTCGCCTGGATCGAGCAGAGGATCCCTGGTGCGCTGACTCACGACTTGTCAGGAAGACTGCCCGTTCCCCACCAAAGCCCAGACCTCCTCCGGGACTCTTCCCTGTGCCGTCTTCTCCTGGCGCGGCCACCGGTGATCTTCTAGGATCTGACGATGCGCATCATCTCTTGGCTTCTGTTCAGCCTTACCCTGTCCGCCTGCGGGTCCAACTCCAGCAGCGATGTCACGGGGACCTCGACTGCGCCGATTGCGGTCACGGTGCCCACGCCCGCTGAATCAGCTATCCTGCAGTCCGACACCATGCTCACTCCTGATGATATCGGCGCGATCGTGCTGGGAGACTCCATCACTATACCTGCTTTCCAGGAGCGCCAACTCGCCGCCGTCGTCAGCCGTTCCGGAAAATTTTCACCCACCGACAGTTTTGTCGAAACCACGGTCTGCAGTGACGTCCAGAAAAAGTCCATCCGACTCGTCGCATTTACCTCAAATGGACCCTTGCGTCCCGGAACCACCGACACGCTGGTCATGCTTCTGGGCAGGAGCCAACGTTTTTCGGGATCTTCAGCTCCCCTCTCTGGAAACAGCAGTCCTCCTATTCTGCGCAGTGGTCAACCGTACGCAGAACTCTTTGACCTCACCTACGGAGATCATGTCATTGGACACTCCTACTCCAATGACGTCCACCACCAGGAAAACACCATCTACTCGGTTCATGTCTACGCCCGCCTGGTTGCACTCGCTGCGAATGATCCGAGACAGTCCGAGCTGCATCACTCCGGTCGCGGCACTACTATCGCAGGAGAACTGCCCATTACCCGCTTGGAGGAGATTGTGCCGCCGGAACGCATGGTCACTGCCGCTGCAACGACAACCTTTTAGAGATCGAATTCGAACATCTCGCCAGACCTTCTGACCTGATGCGACTCGATCTCCAGAGTCTTCTACCATTGGCAGCTCCTCCTTCAGAGCACTGGGCCAACTTGTGGATAGTATCCCCACGGGGGGCTGTTGACTGTGGGTCCTTCGCCACGCGACGATGTTGCTGCGGGCCTAGTGTCAGAAAGTCCCAAAATTCCAGCTCACGGCTCCGTGTCATCAGATACCATGCAGACCGCCACCGACCTCCTCCACCGTTTTGCCGCAGGCGACCAGGACGCCTTCGCCGACCTGGTCCGTGACCACGACGTCCTGGTCCGCAGCGCATGCCGGCGCGTCCTCGGCCCCGGTCCCGATGTCGAGGACGCGGTCCAGGCCACCTTCATCATCCTCGCACGGGAATCATCCCGGTTGCAGGAGACGCGAAAGCTCAGCACCTGGCTCTACCAGGTGGCCACCCACGCCGCCCGCGATTGGGAACGCGAACGCCGCGCCCGCCGTCGACGCGAAGGGGTCGTGGCGGCGGAAGTACCCCTGGTCACCAACGACCGGCAGGCGCAGGCACATGAGCGGGTGCACGACGGCCTCGCCCGGCTCCCCGCCTCCGAGCGCGATGCCATCATCCTGGTGCACCTGCAGGGTCATACCCTGGCCTCCGCCGCGCTGCAGCTGGGGCGCCCCTCTGGCACCATCGGGTCCTGGCTCGCACGGGGCCGACAGCGTCTGCGCGAGCAGATGCTGCGCGCCGACTGCCCCGCCGTGCTGGTCGGCCTGCTGCTGGGCCACGGAGCCCCCCATGCGGCACGGGTCTTGGTCGAGATCGCATCCGCCCCTCCAGGGCTAGTCTCGACGGCGCATCCGCTGACGTGCCCGAGCGCCTGGCCAAGCGACAGCCTCACCACGACCAGCTCCCCCTCGCTGCACAGCCTGACACCCGCCTCGGCGACCGCGCTGCGGCTGGCGGATCGCTGGGGCCGTCACCGGTACTGGGAGCTCCTGCTGCAGCGCAGCCTGCTCATCGCCATCGCCCTGGTCCTGGCCGGGCTCGGATTCTGGGCCATCTCCGCCGGACCTGAGACATTCCAACCCGTCGCCACGCCTGCGGCCATTGCCCGCGCAGGGGCCACCGCCCCATCGATTCCTGGCGCGGACGCGGACGGCGGTGCGGCCCTCAACGTGCTGCCAAGCGGTCTCGAGATGATCCTCATGGGCTCGATGCCGGTGATCGCAACCTCCCTCACCCCTACTGCGGCCGATCGCGAGACCGGCTGTCCCTTTCTGCCACCGCAGCTGCTGAAACGTGTCAACCGCATCATCATCGGCATGCGCTCGACGCAGTCCCCGGAAGGCGGCGTCATCCTCACCGGCACCGGACTCTGGGACCAGGCCATGCACGACGCGATCAGCGCGCGCTGCGCCACCCAGCGATGGGGCAGCCAGGATATCGTCCTCGACGGCCACGCCGTGCTGCGCCTGACCCCCCGCACGGGAGATATGACGGTCAGCCTCGCGCTCGAGGGCGGTCGACCGGTCCTGCATCTCATCTGCCATAGCGAGGCATCAGGCCTTCCGTCCCAGACCGACCTCATGATCCTGGCCCTGGATGCCGATCACCTGGTGATCGGAACGAGGGACTTTCTCAGGCACCTGCACCCGACCCCTGACGGCATCCGGCAGGATGCGGTGCGCTCCATCCTCACCCTCGCTGCGCCCAAGGCGACCGTCCGCATCGCGCTACGCGGTGTGGTCATACCTGGATTTGCCGCAAGCCGGGTCCAGGGCCTGGCGGCCTGGCTCGATCCGGCCGGCACCGGGACCGGCAGCTTCCTGCACCTGCGCGCCCCCTGCGCCGATGCCACGACCGCGGCAGCGCTGCAGCAGCAGTTCGCCGGCGTCCTGCCGATCTGGTCGCACCTGCTCTTCATGACGATGCCCCAGGAAGACCAAGCCGCCTGGGCGCCCCTGTTTAACGCCTTCAGCCGCGCGCAGCTGCGGGCCGATGGCTCCTTGCTCGCGACCGACCTGTCTGCCACCAGCGATTATTCGGAGATGATGGCGAATTTCCTCAAGGGTCCCGGGTGATCATGATGCGGGTGCCACTGTTCAGGAGGACTTCCACTGCGTGAGGACGGCAAACAGCCATTCGCGCTCCGGCTCGCGGAGATCCGCGCCGATCTCCACACGGTCGCTGTCAACATCGATGGCGAGCCGTTGACGATCTCCGAGCCGTTCGAGCTTGAACACCTCGGGACTCGCCTTCTCGATGACATGGGGCCGCGACTTGGTGAGCAGATCCTTGTACCGCTGCATCTGATCCCAGGGGTTGAAGACCGAGGGATTGAATTGCTTCCTGCCGGGGAGGTAGGTGACCCTGGTACTTTCGAACTGCAGGGAGTCCGGCCTTCCGGGACGCACAATCTTCACCATCAGGAACATGGCGAACACACCGCCGCAGGTCCATCCCCCAAGCCAGATCAGCAGGAAGAGATCAGCACCTCCTCCGATACCGAGCAGGACCTGGCGGATCGCCATGACTTCACCGAAGGCCCAGCCGCAGAGCCAGAACACCATGAATGCGATCATGAGGAACCGCAGTGGGCCACCTCCACCACGACCAGACCACGTCAGCCGCTGTCCCAGGCCCGCATCGTGGATGGTGAACACAGAGCCTGGCGGTGGTGATGGGAGCATATCATTCCTGTTGATCGAGGCTGGCGCGATGCGTCCTCATGCAAGCGGGTACGAGCCATCCACGATCGAACCAGGATGGGACCATGCGGGCCTGGGCCCCTGAACCAAGCAGTAGGTCTAGTTGTAGCTGGCTCACGGATGGATTGCGGATTGACAGGGTGCGGCTGCACTTTATAAGACGCTTACTCCTATATGTTTTATAGGAGTAAAAGATCGTCGTCGTGATCCTCCCACCGGACCTACCGGCGGAATCCGCTGCGATTGCGCGCGCCTTACCGACCGACCCCCTGCGGAACCGACCTGTGCCCCTCGACGATACCGTTATCGATGCCGACATCCTGGTGATCGGCGGCGGCAGCGCCGGCTGCACCGCCGCCATCCGCGCCCAGGAGTCGCTGCCCAAGGGCCGCGTGGTGCTGTTGGAGAAGGCCAACATCAAGCGCAGCGGCGCCATCGCCATCGGCATGGACGGCCTCAACAACGCCATCATCCCCGGCCACGCGACTCCCGAGCAGTACGTGCGCGAGATCACGATGGCCAACGATGGGATCGTCAACCAGCGCGCGATCTGGGAATACGCGATCAACAGCTGGCCGATGCTCCAGCAACTCGACGCCTGGGGCGTGAAGTTCCAGAAGACGCCCAGCGGCGACTTCGACGTCAAGCAGGTGCACCACAACGGCCGCTATGTCCTGCCCATGCCGGAAGGCTACGACCTCAAGAAGATCCTCACGCGCCAGATCCGCCGCGCCGGCGTGCAGGTCGTCAATCGCGTCATGGCCACGCGCCTGCTCGTCGAGGAGTCGCACGGCCAGAAGCGCGTCGCCGGCGTGCTCGGCCTGGATGTGCACAGCGGCGCCTTCGCCATCATCCGCGCCAAGGCGGTGATCCTCGCCTGCGGCGCCTCCGGCCGCCTCGGCCTGCCCGCCTCGGGCTACCTCTTCGGCACCTATGAGAACCCCGCCAACGCCGGCGACGGCTATTCGCTCGCGTACCACGGCGGCGCCGAACTCACCGGCATCGAGTGCTTCCAGATCAATCCCCTGATCAAGGACTACAACGGCCCGGCCTGCGCCTATGTCACGGGGCCCCTCGGCGGCCACACCGTCAATGCCCTGGGACACCGCTTCATCAAGAGCGACTACTGGAGCGGGCAGATGATGCTCGAGTTCTACAAGGAGCTGCATTCGCCCCGCGGACCGGTCTTCCTCAAGCTCGACCACCTCGCGCCCGAGACGATCACCGAGATCGAGCGGGTCCTGCACCGCACCGAACGCCCGAGCCGTGGGCGCTTCCACGCCGGACGGGGCGACAGCTATGGCTCGGACCGGGTCGAGATGCACATCTCGGAGATCGGCCTGTGCAGCGGCCACAGCGGCTCCGGCGTCTGGATCAATGAGAAGGCCGAGACCACCCTCGCCGGCCTCTACGCCGCCGGCGACATGGCCAGCGTGCCCCACAACTACCTCCTGGGCGCGCTGACCTATGGCCAGATCGCCGCCCGCAATGCGCTGGACTACCTCGCCAGCGGCGAGCGCGCGGACGCGGGCGCCGAGACCGCGCACTTCGCCGCAGCCATCGCCCAGGAGCGCGAGCGCGTGCTCTCCCCGCTGGCGCGCGTCAGCGGCATCCCGCCGCACCAGCTTGAGTACAAGATCCGCCGCCTGGTGAACGACTACCTGCAGCCGCCCAAGACCGCCAACCGCTACGAACAGGGCCTCAAGCACTTCGAGCGCGTGGCCGAGGAGCTGAAGGACGTCGGCGCCGCCCATCCGCACGACCTGATGCGCGCGGCGGAGTGCGGCTTCATCCTCGACTGCGCGCTGATGGCGGCGCGCGCCTCGCTGTACCGCACCGAGTCGCGTTGGGGACTCTACCACTACCGCCTCGACTATCCCGAGCGCGACGACGCGCGCTGGTTCGTCCACGTCAACGTGCGCAAGGCCGCTGATGGCTCCATGGGCCTGCTGGAACGCCCGGTCGCGCCCTACGTGGTGCCGCTCAGCGACGATGAGCTGCGCAGCTATTCCCAGGTGCGCATCGCGGAACCGGTGACTGCATGACCTCCAACCCCGTTGGGACCTCCCATGACTGACCTGCCCAACCGCGAACCCGTCAAAGCCGCCCAGGCCAGGACCGTGGGCAATGCGCAGTCGATCCGCCTCTTCGACGTGCCGGTGGTCGTCGACGAATCCAAATGCGTCACCGGCTGCCACATCTGTGTCGAGTCGTGCCCGGTCGACTGCCTGTCCATCGACCTCTCCAAGGGCAAGGCGCACATGCAGCACGACGACTGCTGGTACTGCCTCGCCTGCGAGATCGATTGCCCGAATGACGCGATCACGGTCAAGATCCCCGTGCTGCTGCGTTGAGCCCATGACCGACCCCCTGTCCACGCTCCTGGCGCAGCTGACCAGCCCGGAAGCGGCCATCCGCCTGGTCGCCCTGTCGCAGCTGGACGAGGTCCTCGACGAGCGCGCCCTGGGCCCGCTGGTGCGCGCGCTGCAGGATCCGGACGCCGGCGTCCGCGTCCTGGCCGTGGGCCTGCTGGAGGATCTGGGCGACCACCGTGCGGTGCCCAGCCTGATCACGGCCCTCGCCGATCCGGTCGAGGCGGTGCAGGAGGCGGCGCAGGCCGCACTGCGCGAGTTTCGCGGCCCGCAGGCGGCCCTGCCGCTGATCGCGGCCATCGCCCACCCCGATCCCCGGGTGCGGCGCGGCGTGGTGTTCGCGCTGCGCGAGTTCAAGGATCCGGCAACCCTGCAGCCCCTGATCCGCGCCCTGGCTGATCCTGCCGCCGAGGTGCGGCGCGAAGTCATCCTGACCCTGGCCTACCTGCGCAGCGGGGAGTCGGTGGAACCGCTGCGCGGCAGCCTGCAGGATGCGGATCCCGGCGTGCGGCGCCTGGCGGTGGGCGCGCTCTCATTCTTCCTCGCCCCAGCCCTGATCGACGATCTGATCACCGCCTGCGATGACGCCGACTGGCAGGTACGCCGCGAGGCGGTGATCGTGCTCGGACGCAGCGCGCTCAACCGCCCGGCGCCGCGCCTGCTGCGGGCCCTGCAGGACCCCTTCTGGCAAGTGCAGAAGGAAGCTGCCGCCGCGCTCGGCAAGCTCAGGATCCGCGCCGCGGCCCCGGCGCTGATCACCGCGCTGGCAGCGTCGTCGCCGGATGTGCGCAAAGCTGGCGCCCAGGCGCTGGGCGAGATCGCCGCGAGCGAAGCGGCAGGAGCGCTGCGCGCTCTCGCACAGGACGATGACATCGAAGTGCGCAAAGCCGCTGAACGCGCGCTGCAGTCGTTGGCCGAGACCCCCGCGCCGATCGGGTCCTGAGGCAACCGAATCCCCGCCACCGCCACCCACTGTCCCACATCAGCCTTCAGCCATCAGCCACCACCCATTCCCCATCCGTCATCAGCCATCCGCTTCGCCATCGTGCCCATCCGCTTTGTGAGGATTTTCATGCGTCGTCATCCCATCATCATCATCCTGCTCGCCCTGATCGCGGCGGTCCACCCCGCCGCGTCCGCGGCCGAGACCATCCGCGTGGCCATCGGCACGCAGGATACCACCATCAATACCGCCACCGGCGGCCTGCTCATCCGCGAGCTGAAGCTTTTGGAGAAGTACCTGCCCCATGACGGCAAGTACCAGGGCGTCACCTACGACATCGAATGGAAGAACTTCACCTCCGGGCCGCCCCTGACCAATGAGATGGTGGCCGGCAAGCTCGACTTCGGGGCGATGGCCGACTTTCCCGCCGCGCTCAATGGCGTCGCCTTCCAGAAGGCCGGCAAGCGCAGCATCTTCATCTCCGTCCTCTCAGGCAGCATCATTGGCAGCGGCAGCGGCATCGTCGTGCCGATCGACTCCCCCGCGCAGAGCCTCTCCGACCTCAAGGGCAAGCTGATCTCGGTGCCCTTCGGCTCAACCGCGCACGGCATGCTGCTGCGCGCCATCGCGGCCCTCGGCTGGGATCCCGAGCGTGACGTCAACCTGGTGTCGCAGTCGCCCGAGATCGGCGGCACCTCGCTGAAGGCCCACAAGGTCGATGCCCATGCGGATTTCGTGCCATTCGCCGACCTCTTCCCGTTCCGTGGCTTCGCCCGCAAGATCTACGATGGCGCCCAGGGCAATGCCGCGACCTTCCATGGCGCGCTGGTCACCGGCGCATTCGCGCAGCAGTACCCCGAGATCGTCGTCGCCTACCTGCGCGCGGCCATCGAGGCCGACCGCTTGTTCGCCGCCGAACCGGAGAAGTACTGCGAGCTCATCCAGCACGTCACCGGCATCGAGGCCGAGGTCAGCTACCTGTTCCATGGACCGTTCGGCATCCAGACCCGGGACTTCACCTGGAAGCCCGAGTACCGCACCGCGGTCACCACCGCGATCGCCACGCTGAAGCTGCTGAAGAAGACCGATGCCAACCTCGACGTCGACCATTTCGTCGATGACCAGTACCTGCGCAGAGCCTTCGCCCTGTCCGGACGGGACTACGACGCCACGCTCAAGGACTACGCCAAGCTGCCCCTGCCGCCGCATGCCCAGGACGCCGTCACCGGTCGCGTGATCACCGACCCGTTGCTCCTGGCGCAGATCTGGCTGAAGGGCGAGCCCCTGGTGCGCGACTACGCTTCGCCCCAGAACGCGCTGGTCGCGCTGCGTACTCTCGAGGCCGCCGGGCATCAGGCGCGGGTCGTCTATGTGCATGACCGCGTGAATGGACTGAAGCTCTTCGCCAACCAGGCCTGGTTCGTGGTCGCCCCTGACGGTTCGGTCAGCGCCTTCCTGCTCAAGGACGCGGCGGCCACCTGGGCGAAGGCCCATGGCGGCACGGTCGCCGGCTTCGATGCGGCGACCCAGGCGGCAGTGTCCACCCCGACCGCGAAGTAGCGCATACCGGCATGGATCCTTCCATCCTCACCGTGGCCGCGGCCAAGGAGACGCAGCCAGCGCCGTCCCGGGGGCATGGACGGCGTGCGGGGTGGATGGCATGGTTTCGGTGGGTGGCTTGGCTGATGCGTCAGCATTACCTGGTGCGGATCGCCTCCGTGGCAGGCGTCATCGGCCTGTGGCAGCTCGCCGCGCAGCACCATGTCGACCTCGGCGTCATCACCTTCGCCAATGTCCCCGCCCCCACCGAGGTCGTCGCGGCCGGCTGGGACTTCCTGCACTCGGCCAAGCTCGCCCATCACATCGGCAACAGCCTGTTTCGCGTCTTCGCCGGGTTCGGCGCGGCGGGGGTGCTCGGCATCGGCATGGGCATCGCCATCGGACGCTGGCGTTGGGCGGCGGATGTGCTCCTGCCGCCCCTGGAGCTCCTGCGCCCGATCCCCGGGGTGGCCTGGATCCCGCTCGCCATCCTGATGTTCCCGTCCTCCGAGCTGTCGATGATCTTCATCACCTTCCTGGGCGCCCTGTTCCCGATCCTGCTCAACACCATCCATGGCGTTGACGGCCTGGATCGCCGGCTCGAGGTCGCGGCGCGCAGCCTCGGCGCCAGCCACTGGGCGGTGTACCGTGAGGTCATCCTGCCCGGCGCCGGACCGAGCATCGTCACGGGCCTGGCGATCGGCATGGGCACTTCGTGGTTCTGCCTGGTCACCGCCGAGATGATCGCCGGCCAGTACGGCATCGGCTACTACACCTGGGAATCCTACAGCCTGCAGCGCTACGCCGACATCGTCGTGGGCATGGTGGCGATCGGCGCCTTCGGCATGGCCAGCAGCGTGCTGGTCAAGCAGGTCGGCCTCGCCCTGATGCCCTGGTACCGGCTGCGGACCAGGCAGGGCTGAGCCATGCCCCCGCCCGTACCGGCTCCCCACGAGCTCATGGCCCCCGCACCCCCGCTCGCCACCGCGCACGCCGCACCCTCAGCCGCATCCATCCCGTCGGTCACTGCAACGCACGAGGCGGGCCTGGGCCGCATCGATCTGCGCCAGGTCTCCATCCGCCTGGGAACCGGGGCCGCCAGCTTCTTGGCCGTCAAGGATCTCAGCTGCACAATCGCAGCCGGGGAATTCGTCTGCATCCTCGGACCCTCGGGTTGCGGCAAATCGACCCTGCTCGGAGCCGTGGCCGGCCATCTGGCGGCCGAGGGCCAGGTGCTGGTTGACGGCCGACCGGTCACCGGTCCCGACCAGGAGCGCGGCCTGGTCTTCCAGCAGCATTCGCTCTTTCCCTGGCGGACGGTGCTCGGCAATGTCGCCTTCGGCTTGAAGATGCGCGGCGTCCCAGGTCGTGAACGCCGCGAACGGGCCCTGGAGTTCATCCGCTTGGTCGGACTCGAGGGATTCGCCCACCACTACCCCTCCCAGCTCTCCGGCGGCATGCAGCAGCGGGCGGAGATCGCCCGCGTGCTGATCACCCATCCGCGCGTGGTGCTCATGGACGAGCCCTTCGGCGCGCTGGACGCCCTGTGCCGGCTGCAGATGCAGGAGCTGCTGCTGGAGACCTGGGCGCGCATCCAGACCACGATCCTGTTCGTGACCCATGACATCGACGAGGCGCTGTTCCTCTCGGACCGCGTGCTGCTGATGTCGCACCGGCCCGGCCGCATCGACGAGGTCATCACCCCTGACTTTCCCCGGCCGCGGCGTCCCGAACTCGTCACCTCCGAGCGCTTCGTCCACCACAAGCGGCGCTGCCTGGACTTCCTGCGCCAGACCGCTCCTGCTCCACGTCCCTAGCCACTCAGCCGGAAGGCTCCTGCATGATGGATCACAGCGAGAATCTGAAGAGGTGGCAGCCGAAGACGTAGTCCGACCAGAATAGCAGCATGATGCATATCTGGACGATCATCAACAGGCTGAACACGCCTACCACGATCAGGCAGGGCACGGCCATCAGTTGGATCCGGACCGAGGTGCTCCTGCCGCAGGCGCGGATGAAGGCATCGCCGAGATCAGCGACGAAAACGATCAGTCCGCAGCTCGCACCGGACCAGATGCCGAGCAGGATCGAGATCAGGTAATAGGGAAACCGACGGCTGGCCTCACTCCCCACGAGATGCTGCGTGGTGATGAGGACGACACTGCCGATCAGGCCAGCCGCGATGAACCGGCCGAAGCGTTTCTCCTTAACAGCGTTCCAGAGCCAGATGATCTCGATCACGCGATGGCCCTGTCGTCCTCAGGCCAAATGGCCAGATACTTCAGAAATCGTGGGTCCCAAGGGACGGTGTGCGCGTCTGCTACCGAAAGGGCATCCCTTGCCGGGTCCAGGAGCAGAACCCACGCGCAATGCATGATCCGAACGCCACTGATCATACGAGAATCCTGGGACGTTCTATGGCTTCTCAAGCGATTCACGACCATGGGTCGTGCATGCCGCCTGAAATGCCACGTGCTGATCACTCAACCGATCTGCACCATGCAATATGGTTCTCATCACATCGGCACATCGAGCCGAACGTCTGCGATCAGTTCCATGCCAGGCGCCGTGCCCGGATCAGCATGCCGCAACGTACGACCAGCACTGCTCAGCCGATTGGCGATTGGAAGTCGGCCGCCTGGGGCATGATGGTCCCGGAAGGCATCCCAGCCGTCCGCAACCCGATGGAGCCCTGGCATGCCCGCTTCCCTCTATGACATCCCGCTGCACCGCATCACCGGCGCCGACGCCACCTTGGGCGAGTACCGCGGCAAGGTCCTGCTGGTCGTGAATGTCGCCTCGAAGTGCGGGTTGACGCCCCAGTACGCCGGCCTCGAGAAGCTCCATGAGCGTTTCCAGGCCCAGGGCCTGGTGGTCGCCGGGTTCCCGGCCAATGACTTCGCCGGCCAGGAGCCGGGCACGAACGCAGAGATCGCCGGCTTCTGCAGCCTGAGCTTCGGGGTGAAGTTCCCATTGTTCGAAAAGATCGCAATCGTCGGCGCGCAGAAGCACCCGCTCTACCAGACGCTCACCGCAGCCCGCCCCGCGACCGAGGGTGGCGCCGACGTACCCTTCCGCGAGAAGCTCAAGGGGTACGGCATCGCCCCCAACCAGGCGCCGGAAGTGTTGTGGAACTTCGAGAAGTTCCTGGTCAGCCGCAGCGGCGCGGTGGTGAAGCGCTTCTCGCCCGACACCGACCCGGAGGCTCCGGATGTCGTCGCGGCCATCACCGCCGAGCTGGGCAAGCCGGCCTGAGCCTGACGACGTCGCGCTGAACGCCCGAACGCCATCCGACCAGAAGGAGGATGGGGCAAAGTTCTTGATTTTTCGCTGTTTTCGCAAGAATACACGCAACGCCCAGCTGTGCCGCTGCGCCCTACCACGACGGAGGTGCCATCATGATCGCTTCATACCCCACCTTCGCCGCGACTCCGCACTCCATCTGATCCCTCGTTCCGGCCTGCCGGAATCCTGAGGACGCTGTTGCTGCCGATGCGGCGAAGGAATCGCTCCTTCAGCTCCATCGGGTCCGCATGTCCAATGAAACACCGTGCACCTCGGCCATCGAGGTGTTCGTGAAACGTCGTCTGATCACCGAAGTCCTCGACACCATCAAAAGCGGCAAGGAGGCCACGGTCTACCGCTGCCGGGCCCATCCGCAGACCGGCGTGCGCTTCTACGCGCTCAAGGTCCATCGCCCCATCGAACAGCGCGCCTTCAAGAACGACAGCCTCTACCATCACGGACGGGTCATCTTGCAGACCCGCATGGCGCGGGCCTTCGCCTCCAAGACCAGGTTTGGCCACGACGTCCAGTCCATGACCTGGATCCGCGCCGAATACGAGACGCTGCGGCTGCTCTGCGCGCAGGGGGCGTCAGTTCCCAAGCCCATCGCCTGCGAAGGACGCGCGCTGCTCATGGAATGGATCGGCGACGACGAGCCGGCACCGACACTGGCCAGATGCCGTCTCGATCCGGCCAGGGCCGAGACCTGCCTGGCGGCGGTGCTGAGCCAGGTAGCCCTGTGGCTGCGCCACAACCGCGTCCACGCCGACCTCTCGGGATTCAACATCCTCTACCACGAGGGCGGTCCGGTGGTGATCGACTTCCCCCAGTCGGTCGATCCGCGGACCAACGCCAATGCCCGAGAACTCCTGGAACGGGATCTGCGCAACCTGGCCCAGTGCTTTGAGCGCTCGGGGGTGGCCTGCGATCCGCTTGCCCTTGCCCATGCCCTTTGGCAACGCTGGGAAAGGCCTGAACGCTGAATTGGGGGATAGGCATTATGCTGAAAACAAAGCTCCATGTCGACCGCAGCTATCGGCCGCTGTGCATGCCGTCCCTCCATGAAAGGCGACGAGCGCCATCAATCTTCTGATCATCGCTGTCGTCAGAGAAGAACAGCGCCCGGTCGCCCATATCAACCTGCACGCGCTCCGCCGTGGGATCAACTTCAAGGTGGCCTGACCTCCGCCAGCCGGGTGCGCCCTCCCCCTGCTTGACTGCTCACCAGGCGTGGGACCATCGCCCCTGCCGGACCGATTCCGACTCCACATCGGATCGTGTCTCCCGCGGAATGGATGCCCATGGCCTGGTCCGACGAGTTGCGCGCGCGGGCCATCCGCGACCTGCCGCGGTTGCTGGAGCGGCATCCCGAGCTGCAGCTCGACGCCGCGCACGCGCACGTCGCCACCAATTGGACGGCCTTCGGTACCGCGGGCAGCGCCCCGGTGGTGGTGAAACACTTTGCGCAGCGCGAGCGCTGGATGAACGAGGTCGCCTGCCTGCGCCATCTGGCTGCGACCGGCAGCGTCCCCCAGGTCATCGATGGCGACTGCGAGCCCTTTCTGATCGCCGAGCGCCTCCCCGGTGAGGATGCCACGCTCGGCTACCGGACCATCCACGCCGCGGCCACCGGCCTGCCAGCGCTCAGCCACGCCATCGGCCAGGCCCAGGGACGCCTGACCGCGTTCCCCCTGCCGGTATCAGGTCGCGGGTACTGCCCGGTCCGCGACTTCACCGTGATGCCCTGGCCTGCCGATCCGCAGCAGATGCTAAGCCACTATCTGGACATCTGCCGGCGCATCGTGCAGGTCCTGCCGGAGTATGGCACGGGCATCTTCGAGCCCTCGCTCGCCTTGCTGAGCGCGCAGCTGCCGTCCATCGGACTCCGGCGGCGCTGCCTGTTCCACGAGGACATCGCCAACCTCAAGATCGACCAGGGACGCTTCGCCGGCTTCTTCGATCTCGAGATGTGCCGGGCCGGCACGGATATGATGCAGCTCGGCGTCGGCCTGCAGTGCTGCGGCCCGGGACGTCTGTCCTGGCGATTCTTCAAGCGGGGATTTGAAGACGGCGCCGGCCAGGTCCTGACCAGTGACGATCTGCACTCGGCGGTCGCCATGCATCACCTCTATGCCTGGCTGCGCATCTGCCGCTGGGGCTGGTGGGATGGCGACCCCGCCCAGCTCGGACACCTCCGCGATTCCGAGTCGGAGATCGCCTACTGGCGCACCTTCCTGACCGACTCGGTCGCGATGATGCACGCGGAAGCGGATCTCTCCGCGATCTGCACCGCTGCCGGCCTCTGACTGGTCCGCCCTGACGCCCTGATGGCTCAAGGGCTCAAGCCGAACATGCTCCGCGACTCAGACCAGATCCGACCAGATCAGCTGGCGAAATACGCCGGCCGGTCGAGATCAGCCAGCAGTCCCGCATGGACCGGCTTCCATCCCAGCCGCTCCTGGGTCAGAGCGCTGGAGGAGGGGCAGTCCAGACCGATGAAGGTCGCTAGCCAGCCGAAATGGGCCGCCGCGTCCTGGGGCGAGCGCGACACCACCGGCAGGTCCAGGCGCCGGCCGATGACTTCGGCGATTGCCCGGACCGGCACCCCCTGGTCGGCGATCCCGTGATAGCGCGCGCCGGCGGTGCCTGACTCGAGCGCCAGGCGGAACAGCCGTGCGGCGTCGCGCCGGTGCACGGCGGGCCAGCGGTTCATGCCGTCCCCGACATAGGCCGAGACCGTGGTCGCACGCGCGACCCCGATGAGCGCCGGCACGAAGCCGTGATCGCCATCGCCGTGCACGGACGGCGGCAGCCGGATGAGGCAGGAGCGCACGCCACGTTGCGCCAAAGCCAGGGTCGCCTCCTCCGAGGGGATGCGGTGGCGCGCCGGGCACTGGACATCGGGCGCATCGTCCTCGGTGCTGCTGCGCCCGGGCGGCAGGTGCGCCGTCCCGGAGGTGACGACCAGGGGCCGGTCGGATCCGGCCAGCGCCGCGCCGAAGGCCGCGATCGCGGCGAGATCGGTCCGGCCGGCCGCGGCCAGGTCCTTGAAGTCATGGATGAAGGCGGTGTGGATCACGCCATCCGCCGCGGCCGCGCCTTGGCGCAGGGTCTCGACATCGTCGAGGGTGCCGTGCAGCACCTGCACGCCGGCGGCGATGAGCGCGCGGGTCCCCGCCTCGGAGCGCACCAGACCGGTCACCTGATGGCCGGCGCCGAGCAGTTCGGGGATGATGGCGGAGCCGATGAAGCCGGTAGCACCGGTCAGGAAAACACGCATGGTTGAGCCTTCCGCGGTCAGTCCAATGTCGAGATTACTCTTAGCGAAATACTCTCGCGAAAGCAATTGAAATGTCCTCGATTCGCCTCTTTATCCTCTCGTCCTTCGTCGAACTCGGCCCCATGCACGGCCACCGCCTGCGCCTCGAGGCCGAGGCCAGGCTCGTGCACCTGTGGACCGACATCACGGTCGGCGCGGTCTACGGCGCGATGAAGCGCCTCGCCACCGAGAAGCTGCTGCGCGCCTCGGGCCGGGAGCGCGACGGCAACCGTCCGACCCGCCAGCTCTATGAGATCACCGAGGCGGGCCGCAGCGCCCTGGCCGCGCTGCGCCGCGACGGCCTGACCGAGGTCTGGTTCAAATACGATCCCTTCGACCTAGCGCTGACCCGCATGGACGCAGCCCTGCTCGTCGAATTCCCGGCGCTTCTGGCCACCCGCCGCGAGCGCCTGCAGACGATGCTCGCCGACAGCCAGCGCATCAATGCCGCTGCGCGCGACCATGTCGGCCTGGCCAAGCAGTGGGCGCTGCGCCACACCGAGGTGCGGCTCCAGGCCGAGATCGACTACCTCACCGGGCTCCTGGCCAGCGCTCCCGCGATCCTGGCGGATGAACGCCATCCACGCCCACGCACGCCGCGCAGGCCCACGGGTCCCGACAGCCCGTCGGCCACCACCTGAGGCGGCCGCCAGCGCCGCACGGCCGCCAAGGCGCGTACTAGTCGCCTAGCCCTGGGCATGGCTGCAGTCCGCTGAGTCATGGAGGCTACCACCGGCCATCATCTGATGATGATCCGCACCGCCCATGGCACCGCCGTCACTTCCCCCGTCCGCGTCCTCGTCCCGTCAGCCCACGGCCTGACCATGGCGCCGCCCTCCACGGTGACCGATCCGTCAGCGGATCCCGACGAGGCGCTGCTGCAGGCCTATGTCCGCTGCGGCGATGGCCGCGCCCTGGAGGAGCTGCTGCAGCGCCACCTCGCGGACTGCTGGCGGCTGGCGCTGCACGCCAGCGGCCACGCCGCGGAGGCGGAGGAGACCCTGCAGCGCAGCTGGATCGGGATCATGCAGCAGGCGCCGCGCTGGCGGCGCCTGCCGCAGGGCAGCGTGCGCGGCTGGATGCTCGGCATCGTCTGGAACTGCGAGCGCATGCGCGCCCGCGAGGCGCGCCGGCGCACGCGCTGGGAACAGGCCGCCGCGCGGAGCACGAACAACGTCAGCAGCGTGCGCAGCGCCGCACCGCCGGCGCGGGACCCCACGCCCGACGATCTGGCAGCCGCGCTGGCCGACCTGCCGGAGCGCTACCGCCAGGCGGTGACGCTGCGTTTCCTCGAGGGCCTGGCCTTCCCCGACATCGCGCAGGTCCTGGGCATCCCGCAGCGCACCGCCCGTACCCGGGTCGCGCGCGGCCTCCAGCGCCTGCGGCAGCGTCTGCATGCCCATGGCGATACCACGATCATGGAACGCGGGCTCCTGGCCGTGGCGGCGTCCACAGCGCAGGCCGCGATCCCGCCCGCGGTGCGGGTCCAGCTCGGCGCGACCCTCCGCGCGGGCCCGCCCAGCGCAGCGCTCGGCGCCAGCCCCGTGGCGGCCGGCGTGGTGGCGGCGCTGCTGCTGGGGATGGTCGCAGTCGCGCTGCTCCTGGCAGATCACGCGGGCAACGCGTCCGACCCCGCGGCAACGCCTCCGGGCCCGGACGTCCGCGCGCGCCCGGTGCTGGATGCCTGCGAGGACGGCGACGACGGCAGCCTGGGTCGCGCGCTGCTGACCACGCCCGTGACCTGCCGGCTCTACCATGTCGCGGATCTGCAGGCGCTGCCCGCCCTGCTGCCACGCGGCATGATCCTGCCGCTGGCCTGGCCGGTGCCGTCCGGGGACTACCTGCCCTGGGCCGGCACCACGCTCATCGGCCAGGACACGCCGCTGCACCGGCTCATCGACCAGGCCTGCCATGACCTGGGGCTGCGCTGGCAGGTGCATGGCCACTACGTCGTCGTCTCCCTCGCACCGACGCCGAGCAGCGCGGCGCTGATCGACGCCGCCGCAACACCGCCGCCGCGCCCGCTCCCGGGCAACGCTGCCCAGACCGCGTGGCGCGCCGGGCTCACCGCCCAGAGCCGGCAGCTCGCGCTGTGCAGGACCCTGCCGGCGCTGCGCCTGCTGCTGCTGCGCCTCGGCGCCGACGATCCGGTGGTCGCCCTGGCGGCGCGCGACGCCCTGGTGCGGATGGTCGGCACACCCTGGTCGACGCGGCGCTCAGGCATGGCGTATACCGGCCTGCTCGCCGATCGCGCGCTCGCGGCGCAGGTGGCGCGCGCTGATCGCACCACCCGCAGCGGCACCGGACCCGGCTGGCTGCATGATCCCTACCTGGTGTACCTGCACGGCCTCTTCCCCGCCCCCGGAGATGACCGGCACCTGGAAGCCCTCCTGGGACAGCTCGCGGCGGATGCGCCGCAGTGGCCGCGGCTGAGCGCGGTGGGCCGGCATCATCAGCAGAGCCTGGCCTGCGCCGCGGCCCTGGCCTGCGCGCAGCTGTCGTCGCCGGTCCCGAGCGTCGCTTCAGCCCCGCTGCGCGCGGCGCTCGTCGCCGCCGCCAGGGGTGCATTGGACGACCCATCACAGCCGCCAGCGCTACGCACCGTCATGGCCCTGGCGCGCATCCGCTGCGGCGATGCCGGCGTCCTTCCCGACCTGATGGCGCTGTGGCGCGATCCCCGGGCCAGCGCGGTGGATCTCGACACCGATGCGGATGGATCCGCGCATGCGCTGGTCGATGCGACGACCAGCGCGGTGGAGCAGGTCCCGCATGATCGGCGGCTGCTCCTGCTGCTCGTGGACATCGCCGTCACCGATGCCGAGCGCACGCGACGCGGCGCGGCCGCCGCGGCCCTGGTCGCGCTGCGCGATCCGCGCTGCCTGGCGCCGCTGATCAGCGCCTGCACCAGGAATCCCGGGCATGTCGCCGAGGCCATGTCGGTGGTGATCGGCACGCGCCTGCCCGAGGCCGTCCCGGCTCTCCGCATCCTCGCGGGAAGCGCTCCCACGCCCGACCTGGCGGTGCAGGCGGATGGCGCGGCCCTGGCCTGCGCTGATGCCCAGGCCGTGGACCGCCTGATCCGGGATGTCGCGGATCCGCAGCGTCGCAAGGCGGCGGTGCTGCTGCTCGGCAATCCCGAGCACCCGCAGGCCCTCCAGGCCCTGCTCGGCGAGGAGGCCGCGCATCCGGATGATGCGATGGTGCTGCAGGCCCTGGCCTGGAGCCGGCATCCGCTGGCGATCCAGCGCCTGGTCGAGCGCCTCGCGGCGCTGCGCGCCACGGATGGCATCACCGCACCGTTTCTGATCGCCCTGCTGGGTGCCAGCCACGACCCGGTGGCCGCGCAGTCGCTGGTGGCGCTCATCGCCCGCGGTGGAGCCCCGCGCCCGCTCGCCCTGGCGGCCCTGCAGCAGAGCCAGTGGCCTGGCATCCTGCTGCTGACCGCCCCGTCGGCCCCGTCGTCGTCCGGTGCCCGGATGCCGCGCAGCGATCAGCTCGCGGACCCGCTGGTTGTCTGGCGGGCCCTGAAACTCCTGCCGCCGGGGTCGCCGGACGGCGCGGTGGCGCTGGGCGCCACCGACAACGCCTTCCTGGACATGCCATGGCGCGATGCGCGCGCCTTCGAGGCGAGCCTGCCGGATCTGGTTGTGCATGATGCGCGGCCCCCGGTGCGCATGCAGGCGCTGGTGGCGCTGACTGATCTGAATGATCCCCTGCAGCGCCCCGACGTCGTCGACTGCTACCAGCAGGCGCTCACCGACCCGGACCGCCGGGTGCGCGGCACGGCCCGCGCGGCCGTGGCCAATGCCCGGGACTACCTCCTGGATGGGACGCAACTGCAGCTCGGCCATCTCGGCGTGGTCGCCGATGCCAGCGCCGTTGCGGTCCTGGCGCATCATCTCGCGCCGCCGGCGCCGACGGCCACGCCACCACCGGCGCCCGGCTTCTAGTCGCGCGGCGCAACGCGCCGGGTCCGTCCAGCCATCGCCACGGACGTGATCCGTCCCCGATCGCGCGACGATTCCGCAAGCGCTGTGATCGCTCGTCCCGCAGCGTGCACCTGGGCCATGACCTGGAGACGCTGATCATCCGTCAGCAGCCGGGGTGGCAGGTAGGCCAGCAGATTGCCGAAGTGGTCATGGAACTCGAGGGCGTGCGCGTGGTCATGGATGGGACCGATGTCCGCCCACTCCAGGCGGTTGGCGGTGCGCGCATCCTGGACGGTCAGTCCATGGCGCGAGATGGTGACGGTCATGGCCGGCCAGCGTCGCAGGCGCGCGCGCCGCTGCCGGCTCATCCACGTCCAGACGCCGGCCATGCCCGCCAGCGCGCCACCCACCGTCCCACCGAGTGCCGCCTTCACGGTCACGGAGCCGTGGCTGTGCAGGACCAGGAGCAGCACCGCCAGCCCGACCAGGAACCCGGCACCCCACCCGAGCTGGGCGCGGCGCCAGGCGCGCCGCTGGCGCGACCCCTGGGCGCGCCGCCGGGCCAGCAGGACGCGTTCCCCCGCCGTGAGCTGGCAGATGACGATGACCGGGGGCACGGCGTCAGGGGATGCGCTCGATGCCATGATCGCTGATGATGGGAGCGCGGCCGGGCGGCACGAGCAGGCCCATCGGGGCGAATGCAGGGTGATTCCGGTATGTCCTTGACCATACCGACCAGTTGGTATGGTCCTGCGCAGGGAGATGAGCCGGTGACCAGTGCGCTGCCCGTCCAGCAGTCCCGCATGCGCATCCTCGATGCCGCCGTGCAGGTGATCCGCGCCAAAGGCTATGAGGCCACCACCATCGACGACCTCTGCAGCGCCGCCGGCTTGAGCAAGGGCAGCTTCTTCCACCACTTCGCCAGCAAGGAGGACCTCGCCCTCGCGGCGGTGGCGCACTTCAATGCCATGGCCGACCGCTTCTTCGCCGCCGCGCCGTTTCGTGCACTGCCCGATCCGCTCGACCGGGTGCTCGGCTATGTGGCATTCCGCAAGCAGATCCTGCAGGGCGAGCTGCCCGACTACACCTGCCTGCTCGGCACCATGGTGCAGGAGTCCTACGCCACCCACCCGGCGATCCGCGAGGCCTGCAATGCGCAGATCACCGCCCATGCCGACGGTGTGGCCGCCGACATCCAGGCCGCCATCGACCGCCATGCCCCGCACGCCACCTGGACGGCGCACAGCCTCGCCCTGCACACCCAGGCGGTGATCCAGGGCGCCTTCGTGCTGGCCAAGGCGCGCAGCGGCCCGGCCATCGCCGCCGACAGCCTGGACCATCTCTACCGCTACATCCAGCTGCTCTTCGCCAGCGGCGCCTCCCCAGCAGCGTCGTCGACGGCAGCGGCGTCAGGGCGGTAATCGACCTCCACGATCTCAACCCTCCGATCCACGTCATCCCGTCCATCCACTCGCAATTCCCCTCTCCATTCCACCGTCATCCCATCCTCACCTCCGTCCCCTCCCGGAACACCCCATGAGCTCCTTCTTCGGAAAATTCGTCTGGTTCGAACTCCTGACCAGCGACGCCACCGCCGCGAAGGCCTTCTACAGCGCCGTGATCGGCTGGGAGTTCAAGGACTCCGGGATGACCGACCGCTCCTATGCGATCATCTCCAAGGGCCCCGCCATGGTCGGCGGCCTGATGCCGATCACCAAGGAGATGGCGGCAGGCGGCGCGCGTCCGATCTGGATGGGCTATGTCGCCGTCGACGACGTCGACGCCATGGCCGCGCGGGTCGCCGCCACCGGCGGCACGATCCTGCGCGCGGGCGAGGACATCCCGGGGGTGGGCCGCTTCGCAGTGGTTGCCGATCCGCAGGCGGCCCCGCTGGTGCTCTTCAGGGGCATCCCGCCGCCCCAGCCCATGCCGGTCGTCGCGCCGGGCAGTCCGGGCCATGTCGGCTGGCATGAATACGTGTCGGCGTCAGCCGCGACCTTCGCGTGGTACAGCGAGCTGTTCCGCTGGACCAAGGGCGAGACCATGGACATGGGCCCTCTGGGCACCTATCAGATCTTCAACATCGACGGGGTCATGGCCGGCGGCATGGCGAGCACGAATGCGCAGAGTCCGCCGCCCTTCTGGCTCTACTACATCAATGTGGCCAACATCGACCAGGCGGTGGAGCGCATTACCGCCGCCAAAGGCAAGATCCTGTTGGCGCCCCACGCCGTGCCGGGCGGCAGCTGGATCGTCCACGCGCTCGATCCCCAGGGGACGTTCTTCGCCCTGGCCGGTCCGCGGGTCTGATCCGCATCCACGCCGGATCTGAAGCGCAGTGAGCGAGTGCGTCCCGACGTCACGTCGCGCAGCCTGGCCTGGCCGCACAGGCCAGGTCAATGCGGGGTCAGGTGCGCACGCTGGCAGAGGTCGGCGATCCATGCCTTCGGGCTGAGGGCGACATACCCCGATTCGCCCAGGATCGTCCCGGCGGCGTCGACCACCACCACGGTCGGGTAGCCCTGGACGTGGTACTTGGCCTGGAGGTCCAGGTTCTGCTTGCGCACCGCATCGCTCTGCGTCGCCTGGTTTGGAAAATCGGCGACCAGAAGCACCACATTGCGGCTTGCCCAGTCCTTGAAATCCGGGGTAGCGAAGATCTCGTCGTGCAGCTTGATGCAGACCGGGCACCAGTCGCTGCCGGTGAAGTCGATGAGGATGGGCCGCCCGCTGGCCGAGGCCGAGGCGGACGCGGTGCTGAGATCGACCAGCCAGTCGCCGTGCGTGCCGGTCGGTCCAGACGGGGTCGGGGCGGCCACAGGCGTCGCCACCGGCTCGGCGACGGGATTGAGCGGCCGATGGCTGGCGATGTCATGGGGATCGAGGCCGCGGATCCCGGTCTTCTCCATCGTGTCCGGATTATAGGTCGAGAGGATGTGGGTCTTCTCGTCGTAGACGCCGATCAGCTTGGCGCCGTCGCTGAGGTGGAAGATCTGCAGGTCATCCGTCGAGGGCGGATCGCCGGCGCCGTCTTCGGCGCGCGCCCGGCTCAGGGAGCCCAGCAGCAGGACCGCCAGCAGGACTGCCAGCAGGACAAAGCGCATGACGCCTCCCTTCAGATGGTGCACACCGTATGGCCCACGCGCGGGGGTGGAAGCCTGCGCTCAGCCAGACCACGATTCGGCTGCGCTCGCGGGGCAAGATTACCAGCGGAGTGGTTCTATTGCCGGTAGGGCTCCGGCAGCGTGCCATCATCGAGCTCGCGCCAGAATTCGCTGACTTCCAGGTACTGCGTCGGGCTGACGCCGACGAAGCGCAGGCTGGTGCAGTGGCGCAGGGCATCGATGTGCGCCGCGTGCCAATCGCGGAAGGGTCCGATGCGCACATCTTCCAGCGGCAGGGTGGCCAGCGGCGCGAGATCGGTGACGCGGGTGTGGTCGATCCACAGCTCGCCGATCGCGCGGCCCTGCAGGGCGCGCAGCATGGCATCATCCAGCGGCGTCTGGCTGGCATGCAGGACGGCGATCGGCAGCGTGGCGAGGACTCCCATCGCCGTGATCGGCGCGCCGGTGATGTCCAGGCGCGTCAGAGGGCTCCCCGCCAACGGCGCGAGGCTGGTGATCGGGCAGTGGTCGCAGACCAGCTGGCTCAGGGGCATGCCGGCCAGGGGCTCGAGGCTTGCGACCCGGCTGCCATGCAGGATGAGGTCGGTCAGGGCCATGCCGTGCAGCGGTGCCAGATCGGTCAGGTTGGGCGCCGTGCCGAGGTTCAGGCGGGTGCCGTCCATGCGCGCGATGCGGCGCAGCGCGGCGGTGGTGGCATTGGTGGTGCCGTGGAACGTCTCGACCTGCAGCCGCACCACCACCAGCACGTCCTGGACCGGGCAGCCGCTGAGATCGAGGTCGCTGATCATGCACGTCAGCAGGGGCGTCAGGTCGGTGATCGGGCAGCCGCCCAGGCGCACGGTGTGCTGCGTGGTGTTGGCCAGGAAGCCGAGGTCGCTCAGCGCCGTGCCGCTGCAGTCCAGGACGCTGAAGGATCGTCCTTTCAACGGCGTGCCGTCGCGGATCGCGCTGTGCGCGGCGATCAGCACATGCAGCGGCGCGCCCGCAAGCGGCGCGAGATCGGCCACCGGGGTCTGGCCGATGTCCAGCTCATAAAGCGGCATGCCGCGCAGGACCGAGAGGTCCGAGACGCGCGTGCCGGTGAGATTGAGAGTCTCCAGGGGCATGCCGCGTAGGGGTGTCAGGTCGCTCACCTCGGTGTGGCTGAGGTCGAGCTCGGCCAGGGGGATGCCATGCAGCGCGGCGAGGCTGGTGACGTGGCTGCGCGCCAAGGTCGCGCTCCAGGCCGCGCCGCTGGCGCTGAGGCGTCCATTCTCATCGACGGTCAGGCAGGCGCCCATGCCCGGCCAGGCCGCGTCGAGGCGGGAGCGGAAGACCTCGAGACGGTGCTGCGGGTCGACGACGAACGCGCCGGCCAAAGCCGGCAGCTGCAGCTCGGTGAAGATCTGCGCGACCTGCGCGCTGGCATCCGGATCGAGATCGGTGTTGTCGGCAGCACCAGCGAGCAGGTCGCGCAGCCGGGCGGCGTGGCCATCGCCCGGCGCGAGCGCCAGCCACTGCGCGCAGGCGGTGCGCGCCTGCGCGTACTGGCGGTCGACCATGCTGACCCCGGCGCGCAGCGCGCGGGTCTGCAGCGGATCGGGATCGGCGCTGATGCGGCTGTCGAGCGCGGCGCTGACCGCGGCCCACTGGTGGTCGGACATCTCCTGCAGCACTTGCTCGGTGGTCACCACCGCCCCCGCGCTGGTCGGCATGGAACCGAGTGGTGCATCGGAGGCGAGCGGCTGCGTGGCGGGATCGTGCAGCTGGCGCTTGAGCGCTGCGACCTCGGCGTGCATCGCCCCGGCGTAGCTAGCCAGCACCACCACCAGGCTGACCGCCACGACCACCAGCGCGAGCTGCACGAGGCGCAGGTGCGAGCGACGGGTGGCCTGCGATTCCATCGCCAGCCGGGCGCGGCGCGCCAGGCCTTCGGCATTGTCGGCCAGTTCGGCTCGCTCGAGCTCCCGGGCCAGGCTCGCGGCCGCCTCGGCCTGGCTGATCGCCTGCGCATGCGAGCCGAGCTGGAGGGCGTGGCTTGCGCTCGCGAGCCGCGCATCGAGTAGCACCGTCTTGGCGCCGCTCCAGTTCGGCCAGATCTCCAGCGCCTGCTCGGCCCAGGAGGTGGCCTTGCGCAGCGCCTCGTCGGCCTGCCGCGGCTGCGAGCTGGCCAGGGCCAGCTGCCCGCGCGCGGTGCCGACCAGGACGATGGCCTGGACGTGGCTGCGGTAGTTGCGCAGCCGCTCGGCGAAGAGCTGCACGGTGCGGATGCGGCGCTTCGGGCTCTTCTCCAAAGCCGCGAGCGCGATCGCGGCGAGCTCCTCGGGGATGAAGCGCGCCGGTGCGGCGAGCTGCGGATCGATGACCGGGCCCTGGATGGCGGAGGTCAGGACCTCGAGCACCGTCTTGCCGCGGTGCGGGGAGGTCCCGGTGAGCACTTCGTAGAGCACCGCGCCGAGCTGGTAGACATCGCTGTGCGGACCGATGGTCGGCGCGCGGATCAGCGCCATCTCCGGGGCCATGTAGGAGGGCGTGCCGGTGATCTGCGTGATCTCGTCGATGTGCGGCACGATCGGATGGTGCTCGGCCTTGCCGAAGGCGATGCCGCAGCCCCAGTCCATGAGCAGGACCTCGCCATAGGCGCCGACCATGACGTTCTCCGGCTTGATGTCGCGGTGCAGGATCCCGCGCCCATGGGCGAAGGCCAGCGCATCGCAGACCTTCAGCAGGATCTCGATGTGATCGTCGATCGCAAACTGCTCGGCGCGCGCGGCATGCTCGGGCCGGCGCGGCCGCAGGAGATCCTTCCAGGCCACGCCCTCGACGCGCTTCATCACCAGCTGCAGGCTGCCGTCGGCATCGGCGAGCAGGTCGTGGATCGGCACGATGTTCGGATGCTCGAGCTGGGAGGTGATGATCGCCTCGGCGTAGAAGCGCAATGAGGCGTCGTGGTCCAGGCCGTCCTTGAGCAGGCGCTTGACCGCGACCTCGCGGTCGAAGACCTGCTGGTTCGCGCTGTTGATGCGTCCCAGCGCGCCGCGCCCGAGCTCGGTGCCGATGACATAGCCGAGACGGCGCACGCCATGGTCGAGGGCGGCGCCTGCGACCGGGCGGGCGTTCTCCGAGCGGATCGAGTCGTCCGGCCCCTGGCTGCGGGCCCGCGACCCGCCCAGCAGGCGCGCCAAGGTCTCTTCCACGCGCAGTTCGTCCATCACCGGCCTTGACTGTCCAGCACGAGTGGTGCGCTTGAGAATCTGCGGTCCTGCCCCATGAGAGAATGCCGGACGCGTTCCCCAGTGACAGGTAATCCCGCGGGAAAAAGCAGCGTTTGATCGGCGTTCGCAGGTGGCATGGATGCCAGGAGATACGCCTGCTGAGCAGCTCCGTTTAGCAGGCATTCCTCGATCCTGCCTATGCAGATCAGCGCGGGTACCTCCCCTTCAGCGGTAACGCGCCAAGCGTTGCAGGACGGTGTTTCCGGTCGTCACGGCGGGCGGCGGGTAGGACGTTCAGCGCCTCGTGTTCCCCAGTGCCGCCCGAGGTGATTATCAATTGCGCTGATGGGCGGTCACGCAAGCGCGCGTGACCGCCGTTTCCCACGGTGCGGCGCAGGCCTATGGGGAGGCGCCGGACACGATGCGGCAAAGACCGACATGATGTGCGTTTATATTGCATTGGTAATGCCGCATATCGAGTAAATTGCGAACCTTCATGCATCCCACAACGATCTAGAGTGTGATAATGTTCCCTGATCCCATCCAGGTCCGTTCGCCCCTGCTGCCCGGGGAGGGCCTCGTCGCCGGCACCTGGGTCGCGCGCCCGCAGTGGCGGACCGTGCGCGCCCACGGCAGTCCTGACTGGCAGCTGCTGTGCACGGTGCGGGGCGAGGGCCGCCTGCGACATGCCGGTGGCGACACCCGGCTGGGCACGCGCGAGGTGGTGGTGATTCCGGCGGGAGTCCCGCACACCGTTATGATCGCTGCGCAGTGCCGGCGCTGGGAGGTCGCCTGGGTGCAGTTCGCGCTGCAACCGGCCTGGCGCGAGCGACTCACCGGCCTGGTCGCTCCCGGATGCATCCTGGTAGTCGCCCTGCCCGCGGAGCAGGATCAGCAGCAGCTGCTCGATGTCCTGGCCGCGATGCTTCTGCTCCAGGCCCGGCCGGGGCCGTTTCATGGTCCCCTGCTGGCAAGCCAGCTCGAACTGCTGATCCTGCAGGTGGCGCGTCTGCAGGCCGAGCGGGATCAGGACCCGCGCATCCGGCGGGTCCTGGACCTCCTGGCGCGCGAGGACCGCGTGCCGACCTCGCGCGAGATCCTGGCGCATGCCACCGCGCTCTCGCCGGCGCGCCTCTCCACCCTCTTCCAGCGCGCGGTCGGCGTCTCGCTGCCCGCCTACCGCGAGCGGCTGCGCATGCGCCGCGCCATGGCCCTGCTGGCGTCCAGCGACGCCCCGGTCAGTGAGATCAGCCAGCTGCTGGGCTACAGCGACCCGCGCTACTTCAGTGGCCGCTTCCGACGCGCCACCGGCCTGCCGCCCGGCCGCTGGCGCGCCACCGCTGGCGACCTCGCGGCGCAGCCGCCCGCGACGGCGCCGGGGCCGAGTCCCGTGCGCTGAGGATGAGGGGCTGATGTCGATGCGCTTTTGCACTTTGGTCGCCGGCCGCCGCTCCTAGCGTTCGGCCATGCCCCAGGTCATCAGCTTTCCCGCCGCTCCCGACGCCCCGCGTGCCAGCGGCATCACGCTGACCGTCGGCGGCGTCGCCGTCCCGGTCTTCGTCTCGGGCCGGCTGCACTTCGCCTCGATCTGCGCCGAGGGCCCGTGCGCGGTTGCGATCAGCACCGAGCAGCCATTCGGCACGGTCGTGATGCGGCCCAAGCATGACGGTGTGACGGTTCAGGGCGATTTGCGCACGCTGCACTTCACCATCGGCCGCCCGCGCACCATCTACGTCGACTTCAGCGACCGTCCCGCCCTGGCGCTGACCATCAGTCCGCTCGAGACCTGGACGCCACGACCGGGCGATCCCGCGGTGATCAGCTTCGGGCCGGGCGTGCACCATGCCGGCGAGATTACGATAAAAGCCGGCCAGACCCTGTACCTGGCCGGGGGCGCGTGGGTCCATGGCTGGGTGCGCTCCGCCGGTGCCGCCACGGTGGCGATCCGTGGCCGAGGCGTGCTCGACGGCTCGAGCCAGCCGGCCCACTCACGCCAGCTCATCGTCTTCGACGGCTGCAGCGACGTCCTGGTCGAGGGCATCACCGCGGTCAACACGCCGAGCTGGACCCTGGTCTTCGGCGGCTGCGACCGGGTCCTGGCCCGCACTCTGGCGCTGATCGGCTGGGTGGTGACCTCCGACGGCATCGACGTGGTCGGCTCGCGCGACGTTGTGATCGAGGACTGCTTCCTGCGCACCAACGACGACTGCGTGGCGATCAAGGCCGTCGACTACCAGAAGCGCCCCGCCGGCGCGCCCTCAAGTTGGGAGAGCGATGTCGCGCGCGTGGTGGTGCGCCGCTGCCTGTGCTACAACGACCAGGCCGGCAATGCCCTGGAGATCGGCTTCGAGACCCGCGCTGGGAGCATCTCGGAGATCACCTTCGAGGATTGCGACATCATCGGCGCGCACGGCGAGGGTGGCGTCTTCACCATCCACAATGGCGATCGCGCGGTGGTCTCGCAGGTCCTGTACCGCAACATCCGCGTCGAGCACTTCTACGACCGCTTCATCGACCTGCGCGTGCTGCACTCGCGCTACAGCAAGGACAAGGCCCGCGGAACGATCCGCGACATCCGCTTCGAGGACATCCAGACCATCGCCGACCAGTTCAACACCCCCTCCCTGATCGGCGGCTTCGACGCCGCGCATCCGGTCCAGGACGTGGCCTTCGTGAACCTGCGCATGGGCCAGCTGCATATCACCCATCCCGACCAGCTGCACCTCTTCACCAGCCACGTCCAGGGCCTGACCTTCCGCTAGCGGCGCGCGGCATGCGCGCGACGGCGAGAGGAGTGTGCCGGGCGCATGCGGACCGCGGGTCGACAGCGGCCCGCCTCGTTGGTCGCGCCGTCCCACCGCGGTCCCTCGTTGTTCACATCTCCCGGGCGCTAGGATCAAAGGATGCCCCTGGCTTCCCTCCATGGCGCGGTGCGGACCTGGTTCACCCAGACCCTCGGCCAGCCCACCGCCCCCCAGCTGCAGGGCTGGCCGGCGATCCGTGCGGGCAATCATGTGCTGATCGCCGCGCCCACCGGCACCGGCAAGACCCTGGCCGCCTTCCTCATGGCGATCGACTCCCTGCTCACCCAGGGGCCTGAACTCGCGCCCGGCACGCAGGTGCTCTACGTCTCGCCGCTGAAGGCGCTCGGCAATGACATCCAGAAGAACCTCCAGGGCCCCCTGGCCGGGATCCGCGCCCTGGACGCGAGCCTGCCTGAGATCCGCGTCCAGGTCCGCACCGGGGACACCACCGCCAGCGAGCGGGCGAAGATGGTGAAGACCCCGCCGCACATCCTGGTCACCACGCCGGAGAGCCTCTACATCCTCCTGACCAGCGCTGGCGGTCGCGGCATGCTCGCAACCGTACGCACCGTCATCGTCGATGAGATCCACGCCTTGGCCGGGGACCGGCGTGGCGCGCATCTCGCCCTGTCGCTGGAGCGGCTCGAGGCGCTGACCGGGCACCCGGTGCAGCGCATCGGCCTGTCCGCGACCCAGAAGCCGCTGTCGGACATCGCCTCCTTCCTGGTCGGCCAGGATCGCACCTGCACCATCGTCGATGCCGGGCACCTGCGGCATCTGGATATCGCCGTCGAGGTCCCGCCCTCGCCCTTGGAAGCGGTGTGCTCGAACGAGGTCTGGAGTGAGATCTACGAGCGCATGGCGGCCCTGGTCACGGCGCACCGCACCACCCTGGTCTTCGTCAACACCCGCAAGCTCTCGGAACGTGTCGCCGCGCGCCTGAGCGACCGGCTCGGGGCCGGGCGCGTGGCCTGCCACCACGGCAGCCTGTCCAAGGAGCGCCGCCTCGATGCCGAGCAGCGTCTCAAGGCGGGCTCCCTGGCGGTGCTGGTCGCCACCGCCTCCTTGGAACTCGGCATCGACATCGGCGATGTCGATCTGGTCATCCAGGTCGGCTCGTGCCGGGCGATCGCGACCTTCCTGCAGCGCGTCGGCCGCGCCGGGCACGGCGTGCACCGCACCCCCAAGGGCCGGCTCTTCCCGCTGACCCTGGATGAGCTGGCCGAGTCGGCGGCGCTCCTGCGCGCGGTGCGCGCGGGCCAGCTCGATCGCATCCCGCAGCCGGTGGCGCCACTGGACATCCTGGCCCAGCAGGTGGTCGCGGCGTGTGTGGCCGAGCCCTGGGATGAACAGCAGCTGCTGCGCTGCCTGCGCCGCGCGTGGCCCTACCGCGACCTCACGCAGGAGGCCTTCGACCGCGTCGTGGCGCTGCACAGCGGCGGACGCGGGCTCATCCACCGCGATGGCGTCAACCGCCGCCTGCACGCCACGCGCCGCGCCCGGCTGGTCGCCACCACCTCCGGCGGCGCGATCCCCGACACGGCGCAGTTCCAGGTGCGCGAGGAGCCGACCGGCAATCTGGTCGGCAGCCTGGATGAGGACTTCGCCATCGAATCCAATGCCGGGGACATCGTCCAGCTCGGCAACACCTCGTGGGCGATCCTGCGCATCGAGACGCGCGCCGGCGTGATCCGGGTGGCGGATGCACATGGCCAGCCGCCGACCATCCCCTTCTGGTTCGGCGAGGCGCCGGCCCGCACCCGCGAGCTCAGCGAGGCCGTCGGGGTGGTCAACGAGGACTGCGATGGCGCGCCCTGGCTTGCCGCCAGCGAGGGCTTCCCGACCGCGGGGGCGCACCAGCTGTGGGAGTACCTCGCGGCGAGCCGCCGCGCGCTCGGCGCGCTGCCGACCCGCACCCAGGTCATCGCCGAGCGCTTCTTCGATGAGAGCGGCGGCATGCAGCTGGTGATCCACAGCGCCTTCGGCGGACGCATCAACCGCGCCTGGGGCCTGGCGCTGCGCAAGCGCATCTGCGGCGGCTTCGGCTTCGAGCTCGAGGCCGCCTCGACCG
>Ga0302314_10001426_pt1 | contig 44791 bp, 43 predicted proteins | sample III_Palsa_N2_3_FD_200533 | JGI IMG/M metagenome (GOLD analysis project Ga0302314, IMG submission 200533) | Peat permafrost microbial communities from Stordalen Mire near Abisko, Sweden - III_Palsa_N2_3 | ecosystem: Environmental > Terrestrial > Soil > Palsa > Peat permafrost | place: Sweden...
ACTCCTACGCCGGGTTTGTTCTAAATTCTACTCTGGCGACACCCCCATCCGGCAGAAATATCGGCGCCCGCCCCGGCGGGGGGCCGCCGGGGGGGGGGGGGGGGGGGCGGCCCGCCCGGGGCCGTGGCAATCCGGTCCGGCGGCCGCCGGTGGCACAGGCGATGCTTCGCCGCCGGGATGAAAAAAATCTGGCTCGCCCTGCTTCTCGCCGGCGTCCTGGCTGGCCCCCGCCTCGGCGCGGCCGACCCCAGCCGCGATGCCGTCACTGCCGTCGTCGTCACCTTCGCCCAGTCGTGGGAGACCGGCGACCTGGCCGCCTTCGAGGCGACGCTCGACGACGGGCTGCTCTGGGCCCATCCGGGCGGCACCCTGGACAAGGCCGGCGCGATCGCGTTCTTCAAGAAGTGGAAGACGGAGTGGAAGAACACCCGCATCTACCCGACCCAGTTCATCGTCGAGGGCAACCGGGTCCTGGCGGAATACCAGTTCTGCGCCACCAACATCGCGACCGGCAAGCGGGAGGCCGAGGGCACCGCCGCGATCGGCGAGGTGAAGGACGGCAAGCTGGTCGTCTGGAAGGAATACTACGACCATACCGTCGGGGCGCTCCAGGCCGAGGGCAAGATCCCGGTCGACGAGGGCGCGGCGTCCTACCCCTACCCGAAGTCGGCGCCAAACCGCTGGTAGGGTTTGGTATTAGGGGTCGTCGCCAGGTGGCGAACCGGTGACAACGCGCGGCCGGAAAATCGCTTGCGTCACCTCTGGGCCTGAAGGAAACTCGGGGGCGTCTGGCACCCGGCGCGCACCGACCTTAGACTACATGGACGACGACGCTTCCAAGGCCAATCCGACGGCAGATTTCAACAAAATCGACCTGAGCCAACTGCAGGGCTTCAGCTTTGGCACGCAGTGGGCCAAGGACAAGGACACGCCGTCTGATGGCCGCGAGCGCTCCGATCGGCCGAGCCGCGATGACCGCAACGGCGGCCCCGGGGGCGCCCCCGACCGCCGCGACCGGCGGGCCTTTCGCAAGCCGGCGGGCGACAGCGGCCCCTCCGCGCCGTCCCGCGAGGCCGCCCATGACCGCCCGGCGCCGCGCCGCGACGGCGACTACGGCGCCCCCCGCCGCAGCGGCCCCCCGATGGAGCGGGTGGAGCGCGGGCCCTACGACAGCCCGTACTTCGCCGCCGTCTTCTTCCCCGAGGACATCAGCTTCAACGCCCTGGTGAAGATGATCCGCACCTCGGCCCGCACGATCGAGCTCTTTGAGATCGCCCGCACCGTCCTCGGCAAGCCCGACCGGTTCGTGGTGGTGGTGAGCCGCAAGCCGCGGCCGGGGACCGACGCCCCGCTGCCGCCGCTCTATATCTCCGTGCCCGACGGTCTGCCGTGGGACACGGAGGAGGGCGCCGTCAACCACGTGATGGGAGATTTCCTCGCCAACTTCTTCGACAAGGCGGAGGTGGAAATCGAGTCCCCGAAGGGCAATTACCTGGTGATCAACCGCTGCGGCGTCACCGGCGAGTTGCTCGGGCCGCCGAACTACCATCGCTACAACCAGATGGTGCAACAGCACTACGGCAGCCGGATCAGCGGGATGTCGCTCGAGGTGTTCCGCTCCCGGATCGAGACGGTCCGCGACCCCGAGGTCGTGGCCCAGTGGCTGCAGAAGATGAAGAAGGTGACGCGCTATACCGCCAAGGCACCGGTCGCGGAGGGCCAGACGGCGCCGGCCTTCGACAGCCTCGAGGAGTGCCGCGCCCACCTGCTCGCGACCGCCAAGGACACGGTGGTCAAGGCGGTGGACCACGCCCGCTTCCACGGCAAGACGCTGGAGACCATGCCGCGCACCGAGATCCTCTTCGCCATCGAGGGCGCCTACGAGCGGCAGCTGCGGTTCCCGCTCGACACCGCCAACCAGCTCCGCGGCCGGCTCCGCCGCGAGCACTTCACGATCTTCAAGAAGGGCTCCAAGGGCATCTCCTACGTCTGCGCGGTGAAGCGCAAGTTCCGCGTCCCCGGCCAGGTGTTCGGGGAGAGCATCGGCCGGCTGATCACCTTCATCGAGGAGCACCCCCTGGTGAAGGCGGGCGAGCTGGCGAGCAAGATGCTCGGCGTCGCCGCTCCGGCCGACGGCGCGGCGCTGCCGGCCGACCAGCGCGAGAAGGTGATGCGGATGCAGGGCGACCTGATCTGGCTGGTGCGCGAGGGCTACGTGACCGAGTTCATCGACGGCGGCCTCTACGCGCCGCCGGCGATGGTCGAGGCCCGCAAGAAGGAGGTCGAGTCCGAGGACGTCGATCCCGAGAATTTCCCGGAGGCGCCGCCACCGTCCGCTGCGGCCCCCGAGCCCGCGGCCGCCCCCGCTCCCGTCGAGGCCCCGGTTTCAGTCGAGGCCGCCGCGGCTCCCGCGCCGGAACCGGCGCTGCCGCCCCCATCCGAGCCCACGGTCGCCTGAGCCGCGCTCAGCGCAGGCGGACGGTGTGCCGTCCGGCGCCGATCCCGAATTCCAGGTGCCAGGCATGGTCCGGGAGCCACCCCGGGACGTTCTCGGGCCACTCGACCGCCAGGCACCAGGGGCTGACGAGAAATTCCTCGAGGAGGAGTTCGTCCGCCTCGGCCGCCGAGGATAGCCGGTAGGCGTCGATGTGCGCGAGCAGCCGCGAGCCGCGGTGCAGGGCATAGATCGTGAAGGTCGGGCTCGTGACTGGGCCGGCGACGCCGAAGCCGGCCGCCAGGCCCTGGACCCAGGTGGTCTTGCCGGCACCGAGGTCGCCATGGAGCGCCAGGGTCGCGTCGGGCGGCACTTCCGCCGTCCAGGCGGCCGCCAGGGCGCGGGCCTCCTCGGCCGAGCCGGTCGTCACACCGGCCCGCAGCCTAGCGGAGATGCTCATACCCATGGAAATCCCCCGGAACCAGCGCCCCCGGCGGCACGGAGTTGGCGCGGACCAGCCGGCCGACGCAGGTGAGGCGCTCGCCGGGGAAGGCCCGGCGCCAGGCCGCCTCGAAGGGGCCGCGGCGCGCGCCGGCCGCCACGCAGAACAGGAGTTCGTAGTCCTCGCCGTCGCCCATCGCCTCCGCCACGGAGGCACCCGCCCGCCGGGGCAGCAGGGGGCCGTAGACCGCCGGGGCCAGGCCGCGCGGGGTCAGCGCCCACAGGTCCTTCGCCAGCCCGTCGCTCACGTCCAGCATGGCGCGGACCTCCGGCCGGCGGGCGAGCCAAGCGCCCTCGGCCAGCCGCGGCTGGAAACGGTGGTGGTGGCCGGTGGCCAGGCTCCGGCCGAGGCGGCCGGTGACGTAGATCCAGTCGCCCCGCCGGCCGCCGGTCCGGGTGAGCACGCGCCCGGCGGCCGACCCGATCAGCGTCAGCGTGGCCACGAAGGCGCCGGGCAGCGTCGCCACGTCGCCGCCGACGATCGGCACGCGGTGCCGGCGGCTTTCCCGGGCGAGCCCGCGGTAGAACCCCCCGAGCCAGGCCACCGAGACCCGCGGGTCGAGCGCGAGCGCGATCACGGCGGCCCGCGGGCGCCCGCCCATCGCCGCGATGTCGCTCAGGTTGCGCTTGAGGAGCTTGGCCCCGGCCGCCGGCGCCGGCGTGCGGCGGTCGAAATGGATCCCCTGGATCAGGGGGTCGACCGTCACCAGCTGGCGTCCGAGGAGCGGCGGCAGCACGGCGCAGTCGTCGCCGATGCCCGCCGGCGGACGCGGGGAGGCCGCGCCCAGCCAGCGGCGGATCCGCGCGATCAGGGCGGCCTCGCCGAGGGCGCCGACCGAGGCGCGGCGGGTGCGGGCATACAGCGGGGCGTTCACGAACCGATCCCCGCCGCGACGATCACGAAGGTGTTCAGGTTGAAGAGGGCGTGGGCGACGATCGTCGTGCCGATGGAGCCGGTGCGCTCGTAGGCCAGGCAGAATACGACCGCGAGGACGGTGAGCGGCACGAAGCCGGACCAGGACTGGTGCATCGCGCCGAAGATGAGCGCGGAGACGAGGATGGCCGCCCAGCGCGGCGTGCGCGTGCGCAGGAAGCGGAAGAGCCCGGCGCGGAAGATGATCTCCTCGGTCAGCGGCACGAGGAGCGTGGCCACCGCCATCAGTGAGCCGACGAGCAGCTTGGAATGGCTGTTCTGGAGGATTTCGACCATGGCCTGCCGGTCGTCCGGCAGGCCGAGGTGCACGAGGCAGTAGTCCCAGCCGATGCTCGTCACGTCGACGATCGGCATCGCGATCAGGAAGGTGACGAGGCCGGTCTGCAGGATCTGGCCGGCCGGCACGGGCGGCCCGGAGGGATTCGAGCGGGCGCCGAAGGCCCGGAAGAACCCGGCGAGGCCGAGCAGGATGCCGAGGTGCATCACGGAGCTGCCCAGGATGAGGACGCCGTCGCTGCCGAGGTGGGTGTTCCGCACCAGGTAGCCGACACCCGCGCTCGGGATCGTGGCGCCGACGAAGACGAAGCAGAGGAAGCAGGCGAAATCCAGCGGCGGCAGCAGCCACGGCGTCAGGCGGAGGGTGCGGCGGGCGCGGGCGGACGGGGCGAGCACGGCCGCCCAGAGGGCCCAGACGCCGGCGACGGCCACGGCGATCTCGAAGCCGGCCGCCGCGATGGCGCCCGGGGTCATGGCGTCGGGCGGGTTCACCGGGCCGCCAGCGGGAAGACGACCCGGCCGTCGACGATCGTCGTCTTCACCCGGCCCCGCAGGGTCTGGCCGCTCCAGGGCGAGTTGCTCGACTTGCTGTGCCCGGCGGTCGCGTCGTAGGTCCAGGACTCGTCGGGGTCGAAAAGGCAGATGTCGGCGGCGGCGCCGGCCGCCAGCGTGCCGGCGGGCAGCCCGAGCACCTGCGCCGGCCGGCGGGTCAGCAGGTCGACGACCCGGGGCAGGGTGAAACGGTTCTTCCGCACCAGGACCTCGAGGGCGACGGCCAGCGCCGTCTCCAGCCCGAGGATGCCGTTCGGGGCGTAGTCGAACTCCTGGTCCTTCTCGTAGTCGGTATGGGGCGCGTGGTCGGTGGCGAGGCAGTCGAGGGTGCCGTCCCGCAGGCCGGCGATGATCGCCCGGCGGTCGCGCTCGGTCCGCAGCGGCGGGTTCATCTTGAAGTTCGGGTCGTAGGTCGCGAGCGCCTCGTCGGTGAGCGCGATGTGGTGCGGCGTCGCCTCCGCGGTCACGCGCACGCCGGCCGCCTTGGCGCCGCGCAGGATCTCGACCGACTGGGCGGAGGAGATGTGCTGCATGTGGACGTGGGCGCCCGTGTAGGTCGAGAGGATCACGTTGCGCGCCACGATCAGGTCCTCCGCCGCGTTCGGCCAGCCGCGCAGCCCAAGGCGGATGGAGACGTTGCCCTCGTTCATGACCGCCCCCTCGGTCATCGACCGGTCCTGGCAGTGGTCCATCACGGGCAGGCCGAACATCTGCGCGTACTCCAGCGCCCGGCGCATGAGCTCGTTCGACTGCACGCAGTCGCCGTCGTCGGTGATGGCGACGACGCCCGCCCGCTTGAGGGAACCAATCGGGGCGAGGGTCTCGCCCTTCATCCCGATCGTGATGCAGCCGGTCGGCAGCACCTTGACCAGCGAGTCGCGCCGCACCGCGTCGAGGATGTACTGGATGGTGCCGGCATTGTCGGCCGGCGGGGAGGTGTTGGGCATGCACACCACGGTGGTGAAGCCGCCGGCGGCGGCGGCCCGCGAGCCGGTGGCGATCGTCTCCTTGTGGGTCTGGCCGGGTTCCCGGAAATGGACGTGGATGTCGACGAGGCCGGGCGCCGCGACGAGGCCGCGGGCCTCGATCTTCGTCGCGCGCCGGCGCTCGGCCGGCGTCAGGCGGCTGACCAGCACCCCGTCGCGGGCGAAGAGGTCCCCGCCGCCGTCCCGGCGGGAGGCGGGGTCGATGACGCGGGCGTGGCGGATCCAGAGGGCGGGCATGGGCGGCTACTCCGTGGCGGCGATCACGTGCTCGGGTTGGTGGCCGGCGCAGAGGTAGAGGACGGCCATGCGGACCGCGATGCCGTTGGTCACCTGCTCGAGGATCACGCTGCGGTCGCCGTCGGCCAACTCGCTGTCGATCTCGACCCCGCGGTTGATCGGGCCGGGATGCATGATGATCGCCTTCGGGCTCAGCCAGGACGCCCGGGTCTTGTTCAGGCCGAAGACGCTGGTGTACTCCCCGAGCGACGGGAAGTGGCGGTGCCCCTGGCGCTCGTGCTGGATCCGCAGCAGCATGACCACGTCGGCGTCGGCCAGGGCGGACTTGAGGTCGTGGGAGACGGAGGCCCCGAGCTCGGTGAAGCCGTGCGGCACCAGGGTCGAGGGCCCCACCAGCGTGACCGCGGCGCCCATCTTGGTGAGCGCGTGGATGTTCGAGCGGGCGACCCGGCTGAAGAGGATGTCGCCGAGGATCGCCACCTTGCGCCCCCGCAGCGAGCCCAGGTGCTCCTTCATGGTGAAGGTGTCGAGCAGCCCCTGGGTCGGGTGCTCGTGCGCGCCGTCGCCGGCGTTGATGACGGGAATGTTGAGGATCTTGCTGAGGTAGAGGGGGGAGCCGGCGGCGGCGTGCCGGATCACGATCATGTCGGCGTTCAGCGCCTGGATGTTCTCCGCCGTGTCGCGCAGGGTCTCGCCCTTCTGGGTCGAGCTGCTGGCCGCGTCGAAGGCGATCACGTCCGCGCTCAGGCGCTTGGCGGCCATGTCGAAGGCCATCCGGGTCCGGGTGCTCGGCTCGAGGAAGAGGTTGACGATCGTCTTGCCGCGGAGCGCCGGCACTTTCTTCACGTTCCGCCCGAGGATCTTCTTGAAGGCGGCGGCGGTGGCGTGCACCTGCTCGATCTCGGCCAGGCTCAGCTCCTCGATCGTGATCAGGTGGCGGCGGTTCCAGCTCATCGGGAGGCGAGCGCGCGCGCCTTCCGCGCGCCCCGGGGCAGGATCTCGATGCGGTCGCGCTTCGGGTCATCCCGGAGCGTGACGACCACGTCCTCGTCGAGCCCGGCGTCGAGCCGCGTCCCGGCGAAGTCGGCGGCGACCGGCAGCCGGCGCTGGCCGCGGTCGACCAGGACCGCCAGCTCGACCATGCCGGGCCGGCCGTGGTCGAAGAGTTCGTCCAGGGCGGCTTTGATCGTCCGCCCGCTGTCGAGCACGTCGTCGACCAGGAGCACCGCGGCCCCGTTCACGTCACCCGGCAGCAGGGTAGCCGCGAACTCCTTGGGCACCGGATGCTTGCCGATGTCGTCACGGTGGAAGGAGATATCCAAGTCGCCGACCCGCCGGATCCCGAGCCGGGCCGCCAGCCGGCGGGCCAGCGGGATGCCGCCATTGGCGATGCCGAGGACCAGCAGTTCGCGGAGGTCGGGGTGGCGGGCCTCAATGGCGGCGGCAAGCCGTTCGATGGCGGCGTGAACCTCGCGGGAGCCGATGGTCTTGGGCAAAGCCACTTCGCCAAGTACTGCCGGCCGCGGGTGCACCGGTAAAGCGAAATTGGTTCGGGCGGACCCGGCCCCGGTCCGCGTTCGGTTGGTTAGCTTTAGTCGGCAACTTCAGAGACCACCGGACAAACCGAACGATCTCCTTCCGCGCTACAATAAGGTGGTGCTCGAAATCACCAAGACGCGGCCGGTGAGGATCTCAGTTTTGACGGTTATGGTTGCGCGTCTCGGCAGCGAATACGGAGCTGCAAACGTTGAATACGCTACCAACCAGGTGCATGACATTCCGGTTAATACTGCGGTGATTCGGGAATGCTACGTCTTTGATCCGATCAACCTTCCCTTCAAGGACCTGGTGTTGAAGTTCAACCCAGTGATTGATCTCGGGTCAAGAAGGCGGGTCAAGTTCAAGGAGCTTTCCGGCCTTCTTGTTTAGCCTCCTAGCGAGATGTTCGCGCGCTTGGCTATCAGAACACCCATAACCCGGACATTTCCTAGTGGCATTGCCTGATGACGGCGGGTGCGGCCCGCCGGTCCCTCAATCGGCCGGCGGGTCGCGCCTAGTCGCCGGACGCGAGCCAGCCCGCCAGGTCCGGGTCGTCGAGCAGGCGCCGGCCGTCGCGGTACTCGGGGGCCAGCAGGCGCTCGTAGCCTGCCTCGGCAAAGCGCTGGCAGTGGAGGAGGACACGGGCCCGCTGGCCCGGGGCGCGCACCAGCCGGCCCAGCGCCTGATTCACCTTCTGCATCCCGGGGATGCGGTAGACCCGGTCGAAGGCCCCGTCCCGGCCCATCGCGGCATAGGTGGCCATCCGGGCGCGCTGGACGGCGTTGACCTCCGGCAGGGCCGGCCCGACCACGACGGCGTGCGCGACGCGGCCGCCGAGGAGGTCGATGCCTTCGGCGAAGCCCGAGCCGAGCACGAGGAAGAGCGCCCGGCCGGCGTCGAGGTTCGCGCGGATCCAGTTGTTCTGGGCGGCGAGATCGCCGCGGCGGGGCTGGAGCGCGGCCGCCTCGACCTCGCGGGCGACGGCCTCGGCATAGGCGTAGCTCGGGAAGAAGACGGCGATCGGCGAGCCGGCGGCATGCCGGTGCACGGCGGCCACGGTCGCGGCCGTGGTCGGCAGGTGGCGCTGGCGTTCCTGGAAGGTGGTGTTGACCCGCAGGTCAACCGCCACGTCGTAGGCGTGGTCGCGCCACGGCGTCGCCGCCCGCAGCGCCGCCAGCGGCGCCCCGCCGCAGGCCTCGGCAAAGCGCTCGACCGGGCCGGGCGTGGCGGTGGCCAGGACGACGCCGCCGTACTCCTTCAGGGTGGCGCCGATCGCGGCCGCGGCGTCGAGGCAGGTGATGGCCAGGGCGCCGTCGCGGGGGCTCCACCAAAGCCGCGGCAACTCGAGGCCGGCCAGCTGTTGCTCGGCCGAGGGCAGGTTCCAGATGAGACCGGAGACCTGAGGCCCCAGCGCGGCGTAGTCCAGCGGGAAGGCGCCGGCTCCCTCCGCCAGCCGGGTGATCTGGTCGCGGGCATCCCGCTGCTCGCCCTCCGAGAGGAGGGCGTGCTGCCGCTGCGAGGCCAGGAAGGCGGCCCAGCCATCCCACTGCGCCAGCCACCCGGGCGGCACCTCGACGGTGCGCAGGGCCGCGCCGACCAGCTGGGCGTCCTCGGCGGAAAAGAGGTGGGAGTGGGCGTCGGCGGCGCGCGACGGCAGGTTGTGGGCCTCGTCGACCACGAGGAGGGTGCGCGCCGGGTCGAACCCGGGCCGGTCGTAGAAAAGCCCGCGGCTGTCGGGCGAGAAGACGTAGTTGTAGTCGCCAATCCAGACGTCGTTGAACGCCAGGGAGGCGCGGGTGATCTCGTAGGGGCAGATCCGCGCCCCGATCCCGGCGCTCCGGAGGGACGCGAGGTCGTTCGGCTGGCGGTCGAGCAGGTAGAAGCGCGCCAGGCCGCTCGAGGGCCACCGTTCCTCCGCGCCGTCCAGGTAGGCGCAGGCCTCCCGCACGCACTGGAAGACCGAGTTGACGCAGTGCTCGAGCTTGTTGCGGACGTGCCAGGCGGCGACCGGGGCCCCCGGGGCCAGGTCGGGCCCGGGATCGGTCATCGCCCGCAGGGTCGCGGCCACCTGGAGCTGCCCGGTCGACTTGCTGGTCACGTAGAGCATCCGCTCGAAGGCGCCGGCGCGCAGTTCGGCGAGTGCGCACTCGAGGAGCACCCCCGTCTTGCCGAAGCCGGTCGGCGCCTCGAGCAGGACGGCGGCGTCCCCCCGGTTGAGCGCCGCCCGCAGGTCGGCGAGCGCCTCCTCCTGCCCGGGCCGCGGCACGGCGAAGGCCGGCCGGAACTGGAGCGCGCGCAGCCGGTCGCGGGCCCGCAGGCGCAGGTCGAGGAATTCGGCGATGCGGTCCAGCTGGAGGGCGAGGAGGGCCTCGTCCCCCGCCCGCAGCGCCACCGTCTGGGCCAGGCCCGAGTCGGCCTCGACGAACACGAGCTCCGCCGCCTCCCGGCGGCCGCGCAGCTCAACATAGGCGGCGGCCTGGACGAAATAGGCGGGGTAGTCCGCCCGGAGCTCGGCCTCGGGGGCCGGGAGCGGGCGGGTGACCGTCTTGATCTCGCGCAGCACCGTCCCGCCAGGCCCCTGGACCACCTGGTCGATCCGGCCCGCCAGGGCGACGACCCAGCCGCGGCGGGCGAGTTCACCGCTCACCACGACCTCGAACTCCGCGTCGGCGCCCTCGGCGGTCGCCTGGGCGCGAAGCTCGTTGTGCCAGAGGGTGCCGAGGTGCGCCCGCCAGATGCCGCCGCCGCCCCCGACCGACCCCTTCGGGCCGATGGAGAAGTCGGAGAGATCGCCGACGCTGAGCTGCGCCCGGCGCTGGTCGAGGTCGAAGATCACGGGATGACGATCTCGGTGCTGTCCCCGAGGTACTGTTCCAGGGACCGGCGGAGCCGGGTCACGGTCTCGGGGGTCTCGGATTGGGCGCCGACCGGGCGGTTGAGGATGGCGGTGGCGGCGGCCTGGCCGGCCTCGTCCAGCGCGGGCAGCCACTCCTGCTTCACCGGGTAGCCCTCGTCGCGCGCGAAGAGGTAGAGGCTCTTCAGGTGGACGACGTCCGGCCGCACCCCCGTGCCGAAGGCGTCGAGGGCGGTGCGCAGGAGGAGCCCGACCTGCTCGCGGCTTTCCTCGTGGACCGGGTTGCGCCCCACCAGGGCCGCCAGCGCCGAGGCGAAGCGCAGCGCGTCGTAGCTGCGCCCGATCGCCGCGCGGCGGGTCGCGATCCTCACCTCCTTCACGAACCAGGTGCGGCCCTGGTTGGAGCTTTCGAGCATGACCGCCACGTCGTCAAAGAGGTCGGGCGCGGTGTGGGTTGGGGCGGGCCGGCGCGGCACCCGCTGCAGGACCCGCAGGTTGCCGTGCTCGGGCGAGAAGAGCGTGAAGCCCTGGAACGAGTCGGTCGGGGGCCGCTTCTCGATCACAAACGCCTCGGTGGTGAGGGTCTGACCGGGCACCGGGATCGGCCGTTACTTGGCGGCGGCCTCGCGGATGGCCGCGGGGGAAGGCCAGGTGGGAACGACGGCGCCGCCGGAGATGATCATCTTCATCCCGTCGCCGACCGGCATGTCGAGCTCGACGATCTCGGAGCGCGGGAGCATGAGGAGGAAGCCGCCGGTGGGATTCGGGGTCGTCGGGACGAACACGGTCCAGACCTCGGTGCCGGCATGGGACTGGGCCTCCCCTTGGGTGGTGTTGGTGAGGAAGCCCAGCGTCCAGCAGCCCTTCCGGGGGAACTCGACCAGCACCACCTTGTTGAACATGTTCCGGTTCTGGGACCCGAAGGTGTTCACGATCTGCCGGACGGTGTTGTAGACGGCGTTCACCCCCGGGATGCTGCGGACGAAGCGGTCCCCGATGCTGAGGAAGTACTTGCCGAAGACGTAGCGGGAAAGGTACCCGAGCACGGTCACCAGCGCGATCACGATCAGGGTCGCCACGATCGACCAGACGGCGTCCAGGCCCGCCTGCTCGCGCAGGCCGAAGGGCACGAAGATGAGGAAGAGCGGCTTGAAGTGGCCGCCGACGAAGTCGATGATCCAGGCGAAGACGAAGACCGTGAGGCAGATCGGCGCCACCAGGACGAGGCCCGAGAAGAAGGCGTTCCGCAGCGAGACGTAGCGGGAAACGGGAGGGGATTCGGGTTCAGCCATGGTGGGCAACGGTCGTAGCGTCCGCCCGGCGGCTACGCCAGCTTGAAGCGGGGGAGGGCCCGGGCGCGTGCCAGCAGCCGGAGGGCCCGGGCCTCGGCGCGGCGCATGACCCGCTTGGCCGCGGGGGTGCGGTCGTCGTAGCCGGCGAGGTGCAGCCAGCCGTGGACGACGTAGAGGGTGAGTTCGCGGGAGAGGGGTCCGGCAGCGCGGCCGGCCTGCCGGGCCGCCGCGTCCGCCGAGACGCAGATCTCCCCGGCCGTCCCGAAGGCGGCCGCGCCCTCGAAGGTGATGACATCGGTCGGCGCCGGGTCGTCGAGGAACCGGCCGTGGAGGCGGGCGAGGGCCGCATCGGTCAGGAACGCGACCGAGAGCTCGCCCGGGGGACAGCCGCCGGCGAAGGCCGCGGCGTCGGCGTCGAGCGCAGCCAGGGCCCCGGCCAGGCCCCGGCGGTCGAGCTGGAGGCGGGGGTGGCGGTTGGCGAGGGCGAGGGGACGCACGGCCCCGCTCACGCCTTGGCCTCGTTCGGCGCCTCGCCGACGGCGGTGTAGGCCACCCGCGAGTGCAGCATGTTGAGGAGTGTGAAAGTGAAGCTGTTGCGGATCTTCGCCAGGTCCTCGAAGGTGAGCGGGGCCTCGTCCAGCTGGCCGTCGGCGACCCGCTCGCCGATCACGCGCTCGATCAGGGCGCCTAGCTTCTCCGCGGTGATCGTGCGGACCGAACGGGTGACCGCCTCGACGCCGTCGGCCAGCGACACCACCGCGCTCTCCTTGAACTGGGGCTTCGGCCCCTCGTAGCGGTACGGGCTCTCCGCCACCTTCGGCGGCTCGACCCCGGGGAAGGGCGACTGGGAGAGGGCGAGCGCGCGCTGGTAGAAGAACTTCACCAGCGTCGTGCCATGGTGCTGGCGGATCACGTCGATGACCGCGCGCGGCAGGTGGTTGCGGACGGCCAGGTCGACGCCGTCGGTCACGTGCTGGCGGATGATCGCGGCCGACACCGCCGGGTCCTTCTCGTTGTGGGGATTGCCGCCGTCGCGCTGGTTCTCGGTGAAGTAGGCCGGGTTGGTGGCCTTGCCGATGTCGTGGAAGAGGGCGCAGGCCCGCGCCAGGAGCGGGTTGGCGCCGATCGCGTTGCAGGCGTTCTCGGAGAGCTGGGCCACCACCAGCGAGTGGTGGTAGGTGCCCGGGGCCTCGAGCTGCATGCGCCGCAGGAGGGGATGGTTGAAGTCCGTCAGCTCCAGGAGGGTGATGTCGGTCGTGCGCTTGAAGAGCGCCTCGAGGACCGGCAGCAGGCCGACCACGGCGACGCCGGTGAGGAGCCCGGCGACCAGGCCGGCCGCCATCTGCCACATCAGGGTCTCGTAGGGGGTCTGCTGCGCCACGCCGATCATGGCGGCGAAGGCGGCGACCGTGAGGCCGCCCATCCCGGCCGCCCGCACCACCCGGCCGCGGCGCCGGGCGTCCCGGCAGCCGAAGATGGCGACCATCGAGGCGAGGAAGGTGAGGACGAGCAGGTCGAGCCGGTTGCCGTAGATGACGCCGGTGAAGATCGAGATCAGCAGCGCCATGAAGATGGCCGAGCCGGCGTCGATCAGGATGGCGACGATGATGGGGGCCAGCGCAGTGGGCGCCACGTAGGGCAGCGCCGAGGCCCAGATCGGGTCGCGCAGCACGGGTTCCGCCCCGCCGACCGAGTACACCAGGCGCACGAGTCCGAGGTTGCAGATGACGACCAGGGCGAGGAGGCCCAGCCGGACGTTGCTGGCCAGCGTCTCGGGGTCCTCCAGCCGGATGTAGATGAGCGCGGCCAGCACCATCGCGAGCACGAGGAGCACCCGGCCGAAGAGCTCGAGGCCGTCGCCGAGCTCGGTGGCGCCGCCCTCGAGGACCGCGCGGCGGTAGGCGGTGGCCATCTCGTACTGGTCCTCGGTCACGCGGTCGCCCGCGTCGACGATCGTCTTGCCCGGGGGGACGTTGACCGACACCGGCTTCAGCTTGGCGACGACCTCGGCCTCCCGGGCGGCGGCGGCGGCGCGGTCGAAGACCAGGTTGGGCTGGACGCCGTCGCGGAAGAGCCGGAACAGGGCCGAGGCGGCGTCCTTCGAGACGCCCTCGGCCGAGAGGCTGACGCGCAGGAAGGTGAGGGAGTCCTCCATCGACTGGACCGAGCGGGAGGAGACCTGGCCGGAGGGCCGCTCGACCTCGTACATCTCGACGGCGTCGGGCGTCCCGGCCGACGAGCTGCTCTCGTGCACGCCCTCGCTGTAGATCTGGCGGAGCGCGGCGAAGCCGTTCTCGAAGAGGGCGGCGCGGGTGGTGGCGTCGCCGGCCGTGAGGAGCGCCGCCAGGTCGTCGGCGTTCGTCTGGTAGGGGCCGCGGGAGTTGAAGTCGTCGGCCAGGGCCGCCAGCGCCTTGCGCCGGTCGAAGAAGAGCTGCGAGCTGCTGGGGTGGGCCGCCTCGAAGGCGGCCAGCCGCCCGAGGAGCTCGCGGGCCGCGCCGTCGAAATGCTGGAGGGGCGCCTGGTCCAGCCGGTAGATCGGGGGCAGCCGGCTCAGCCGCTGGTCCCGCTCGGCCTGGGTGCGGGACGGGCTCACGTACGAGAAGGGCATGCCGGCCACGATCCGCACCGGCGCGACCTGGTTCGGGAGGACGGGCACGTCGAGGACGCGCATCCCGGCCGAGCTCACGAGCACGATCGCGGCGACGGTGACGATGAAGATGAGGCCGGCCACCAGGCGGCTCTGGTCGAGGAAGTCGCGGAAGGCGGAGTTGGGGGCGGACGTCGGCTCCCCGCGGCGGGCGCCGAGGCCGCCCATCAGGAGCTTGAGCTGGGTGCGGACGGACATGGGCTAGGCGCGGTGCCGGTCGTAGGCCTCGATGATCCGCTGGACGAGGGGATGGCGCACGACGTCGGCGGCCCCGAAGGTGTGGAAGGCGATGCCCGGGACCCCCTCGAGGATGGCGCGGACCTCGAGGAGCCCCGACGCCTTGGAGCGGGGCAGGTCGATCTGGGTGACGTCGCCGGTCACGACCATCCGCGAGTCCTCGCCGAGGCGGGTGAGGAACATCATCATCTGCTCCGGCGTCGTGTTCTGGGCCTCGTCGAGGACCACGAAGGCGCGGGAGAGGGTGCGGCCGCGCATGTAGGCGAGGGGGGCGATCTCGATCACGCCCTTCTCGGTCAGCTTCACCACCTCCTCCGGGTCGAGCATGTCGTGGAGGGCGTCGTAGAGGGGTCGGAGGTACGGCAGGATCTTCTCGCGCAGGTCGCCCGGCAGGAAACCCAGGGCCTCCCCGGCCTCGACCGCGGGGCGGGTGAGGATGATCCGCTCGACCTCGTGGTTGAGGAGCGCCGAGACCGCCGCCGCCATCGCCAGGTAGGTCTTGCCCGTGCCGGCGGGCCCGATCCCGAAGGTGATCGGCTGCTTGAGCACGGATTGGAGGTATTCCTTCTGGCCGATCGTCTTCGGCACCACGCTCCGCCGGTTGGTGGCGATCACCAGCGGGTCGTCGAGGAGTCCCTGCCAGCGGCCGCCCTCTCCGCGGGCGAAGGAGTCGACGATCCGCGTGAAGTCCGGGGTGCGGATGGTCATCCCCTGGCCGCGGGCGGCGTTCAGGAAGGCGAAGAACTCCTCGGCGCGGGCGAGCGGCTGCTCCGGCGCCTCGATCTTCAGCCAATCCTCGCGGGTGACGAGCTTCACCCCCAGGGCCTCCTCGGCATGCGCGAGGTTCTCGGTGCGGCCGGCGTAGAGCTGGCTGAGGTGGCGCGGGCTCGGGAAATGCAGGGTCTTCGCGGGCATGGGGGGACTTACGAGCGGCCGGCGACCGTCCCGATGACCGCGGCCAGCCGGTCCCACGTGCCCTCGAGCGATTGCGGGAGCACCCGCGTCTGCGCCAGGACCGGCATGAAATTGTTGTCGCCGTTCCACCGGGGCACGATGTGGCCGTGGAGGTGGGGGATGCTGCCGCCGGCGGCGGTGCCCAGGTTGAAGCCGATGTTGACCCCGTCCGGCTTCATGGCCGCGGCGAGGAGCCGCCGGGCCAAGACGACCTCCTCCATGAGGTCCGCCCGCTCCGGCGCGGTCAGGTCCTCGAGGTCGGTGACCTCGCGGAACGGGACCGCCAGCAGGTGGCCGGGATTATAGGGGAAGCGGTTCAGGACCAGGTAGGAAAGGGGGGAGCGGTGGATGATCAGGGCGGCGCGGTCGTCGCCCAGCAGGGGCAGGTCCGTGAAGGGTCGCTTCATCGTGGCCGGGTAGCGCGGCGCCTCTATGTAATCCATGCGCCAGTACGCGTGAAGCTGCTGCATTGGTCAGGGCCTGCCAGAGGATCATACAGGGGGGCCAAAGTCAAAGACTTGCCTAAAGGCGATCTCCGCGTGTGCTCTGGGAGGTATGTCTGAATCTATCCCTCCCCGCCGCGTGGTCGTCACGGGCCTTGGCGCCGTCACGCCCGTGGGCCTCGACGTGGGCACGACCTGGGCCTCCCTGCTGGCCGGCCGCAGCGGCATTGGACCCATAACCCATTTTGATCCAACGGGATGTACTGCCAGGATTGCCGGGGAGGTCCGAGGCTTCGACCCGACCGCCGCCACCGGGCGCCCGGTTCATCCCCGGGGCTCCGGCACGGAACCGGTCATGGCCCCCCTCAATCCCAAGGACGTGCGCAAGCTGGGCCGCTTCACCCACTTGGGTGTGGCGGCGGGCCTCGAGGCCTACCTCGACTCCGGCCTCGACGGCGCCCGCGCCGGCCTTCCGTCGGAGCGGATCGGCGTCAACCTGGGCGTCGGCCTGGGCGGTCTGCCCGAGATCGTCGCCATGCACGAGACCTGGCGCACCGGCGGCTGGCGCAAGATCTCGCCCTTCTTCATCCTGCAGTCCGCGCCCAACATCCTCGCCGGGCAGCTCGCCATCCTCCTCAACTGCCGGGGGCCGAACATGAGCGTGGCCTCGGCCTGCGCGACCAGCGGCCACGCCCTGGGCGAGTCCGCCAAGGCGATCCTGCGCGGCGACGCCGACGTGATGCTGGCCGGCGGCGCCGAGGCCGTCATCACCCCCGTCGCGGTCGGCGCCTTCGCGCAGATGAAGGCCCTGTCGACCCGCAACGACGAGCCGGCCCGGGCCTCCCGCCCCTATGACCGCGATCGCGACGGGTTCGTGATCGGCGAGGGCGCGGTCGTCTTCGTCCTGGAGGAGCTGGAGTTCGCCCGGCGGCGGGGGGTCCGCATCTACGCGGAGCTGCGCGGCTACGGCGCCACCGCCGACGCGTTTCACCTGTCCTCGCTTGCGCCCGAGGCCGAGGGCTCGCGGCGCTCGATGCAGCTGGCCCTGGCCGACGGCCGGCTCGAGCCGGGCGCGGTCGACTACGTCTCCGCCCACGCCACCTCGACCCCCGGCGGCGACGGCGAGGAGTCCGCCGCGATCGCGGCCGTCTTCGGCGCCAGCCGGGACCGCCTCCACGTGAGCGCGGTCAAGTCGATGACCGGCCACCTGCTGGGCGCGGCCGGCGCCCTGGGCGCCCTGGCCGCGGTGCTGGCGATCGACCGCGGCCTGATCCCGCCGACCATCAACCTCGAGAACCTCGACCCGGCGTGCGCGGCGCTGGGCCTCAACTTCACGCCCGGTACGGCGGTCGCCAAGCGGGTCGAGGTGGCGCTGGCCAACAGCTTCGGCTTCGGCGGCACCAACGCCTCCCTGGTCTTCGCGCGGGCCTGAGCCCGCGCCCCGTTACATGCCGTCCGGAGGCGGGGGGGGCGTCGGCGTCGGCGGCCCCGAACCGGGGCCGGCCGGCGGCTTGGCGAGCAGCGGGCTGCCGCTCGGCGTGGCGTAGGGCTTGATCACGACCCGCGACGCGCTCACGGGAGCGAGATAGTGCTTGGCCAATTCGTCCATGTCGGCCTTGGAGATCGCGGCGAAGTCCATCCGGCGGCTGCGGGCCCAGTCCAGGACCTCCGGCCGTTCCTGGGCGCGGCCGAGGACGGTCATCCAGTAGTCATTGTTGCGCTCCGTCTCCTTCACCTGCGTCATGGTGGGGTTCTTGCTGCGGTCGAGCTCGTCCTGGGTCACGCCGTTGGCCTGCAGGTCCCCGGCGACCGCCAGGATCACATTCAGGATCTCCCCGGTGCGGGCCGGGTCGACCACCAGGTTGGCGTTCAGGTAGCCGTAGCCGGGGAAGACATCGCTGGCCGTGCTGCCGACGTTGGGGGCGTAGGTGCCGCCCAGCTGCTCGCGCACCTTGACCCGGAGGCGGTCGCTCAGGATCTCGCCTAGCATGTTCAGGCGCCGCGCGCGGTGGATGTCGAAGCCGTCGGTCGTCGGCCAGTAGACCGACACGACGCCCTTGGGGATCTTGGAGTCGATCCCGTACTCCCGGATGAAGGGCTCGGCCGGGAACGAGACCCGGTGGGCGGCCTCGAGGGCCGGCCGGGGCTCGCGCGGCGGGAGGGCGCCGATGGTGCGGGCGGCGGCGGCGATCGCCGCCTCGAGCTCAAAGTCGCCGGCGAGCGAGACCTCGAGGGGGCCGCTCTGGAGCTGTGGCGCCAGCCACGCCTTCTCGTCGTCGAGGGTGAGGGCCATCATCTTGTCCTCGGTCGGCAGCCCGAAGCGCGGGTCCCCGCCGGCGAGGAGGGCGGCGACGTGGAGGGCGAGCGGGCCGCGCTCGGTGTGTTCGAAGCTCGTGTAGGCGCTCTCGATCTTCTTGCGCGCCACCCGCATCGACTCCAGGCGGTAGCCCGGGTCGCTGATGGTCGCGGCCAGGTACTCGAGCTCGAGGTTCAGGTCCTCGCGGTTGGTCTCGCCCTGGAGCGCGAAGGCGTCGGGGGTGGACGAGAAGGCCAGGCTCACCGTCCGGCCCGCGAGGATGCGCTGCAGGTCGTCGGCGCTATGCTTGCCGAGGCCCCCGGCGGTGAAGGTCACGGTCGCGAAGGTCGAGAGTCCCGGCTTGGTCGCGGCCGGCTCGGTCAATTGTCCGGTGCCGAGGCGCGCGGCCACATGGATGGTGTTGGCCTGGAACGGGGTCTTCTTCAGGTTCAGGCGGACGCCGTTGGCGAAGGTGACCTCGGTGATGTCGAGGTCGTCGACATGGGTGCGGCTCGCGACCGTCCCGGGGGTCCCGAAGTTGGAGTAGCCCCAGGCGAGCGGCGACTCGCTGCCCAGCGGGCGGACGTCGATGCCGCTCGAGCGCTGGTACGCCAGCTTGATGATCTGGGGCGGCACGCCGGCGATGACGGCGTTGCCGCCGACGTAGAGGTAGCGGCCCGGGCTCGCCCAGGCGTCCTTGAGCGCGGCCGCGCAGTCGGCGGCGGTCACGTGGCTCAGGGCCGCGCCGTAGAGCTTCAGGTCATCCTGCGGGGAGGTGAACACCCCGAGTTCCACCAGGTTGTCGGCAATGTCGGCGGCCAGGGAGTCGGAGCGGCGGGTCGAGGCGGTCTTGACCGCCTGCTCGACGTTGTTGCGGAAGTCGGCGACCGCCTCCCTGAACTCGGCCGGCCGGAAGCCGAAGGCGAGCGCGCGTCGCAGCTCCTGGTCGGCCACGCCCACGGCGCGGGTCCACTGCTCGGGCTTGCAGGTGATCACGATGTCGGACTGGCGGTAGAGGTTGAAGCTTTCCTCGACGTTGGCGCTCGCCCGCATGAAGGGGGCGCCCTCCTTCTTGGAGAGGATATCGAGGCGCTGGTTCAGCATGTCCATCGCCAGGTACCGGGGCAGGTACTTGATCCGGTTGGCGGTGTTGTCCGGCTCGTGGGTGTAGGGCGTGGTGGCGGCGAGCACCACCTCGGTGTCCGGCGCCTCCGCCTCATAGTGGTAGAGCGCCTGGACGCCGGTGAAGGTGGGGACCTGGCCCATGTCGGGCAGGGTCGGCTCCGGGCGGCGGGCGACGAGCCCGGAGAAGCCGTCGGTGATCTGCTTCACGATGGTCGCCGGATCGATGTCTCCAACCACGATCACGACGAGGCGCTCCGGCCGGTACCAGGTGTCATAGAAGGCGACGAAGGGGTCGCGGTTGGATTTCTCGATCACCTCGGACAGTCCGATCGGCAGGCGCTGCGGCACCCGGGTCCCGGATTCCATGAAGTCCAGCTGGGAGACGAAGGTGCGGTAGCCGACCGAGTCGCGGGTGCGCTTCTCGCTGAGGATGATGCCGCGCTCCTTTTCGACCATCTTCTGCTCGAGGAGGAGGCCGCCGCTGTAGTCGGCGAGGATCTGCAGCCCTTCGGCGACCGTGGCCGGCGCCGTGTCTGGGAGCTCGAGCTGGTAGATCGTATGGTCAAAGGAGGTCGCGGCGTTGGTGTCGGCGCCGAAACCCATCCCCAGGCGCTGGAGCTTCTCGACCAGGGTTCCGGGCGGGTAGTGGGTGCTCCCGTTGAAGGCCATGTGCTCGAGGAAGTGGGCGAGCCCGCGCTGCTCCTCCGTCTCCTCGAAGGAGCCGGCCAGGACGAGGAGCCGCAGGGACACGCGGCCCTTCGGCTCGTGGTTCGGCATCACGGCGTAGCGCACCCCGTTGGGCAGCGTCCCATAGGTCACGGCGGGGTCGGCGGCTAGGTCGCTCTCGGCCTGGGGGAAGGGGATGGCGGCGCGGCCCGGGTGGGGGAGGGCCAACAGGACCGCCAGCGCGAGGAGGAGGGGGATTCGGCGCATGGGCAAGGGGGCATCGTTGGGCCGGGCAACCGCCCGAACAACAGCAAAAACAGGCGGCGCCGGAAACTTGTTGTGGCCTTGCCGCGGGGATTCGCCTGTGGTGGCTCCCTGACCGCCGACCCATGATCTGGCTCTACCGGCTGCTGTTCCCCTTCCTCCTGCTGGCCGCCTCCCCCTACTACCTCCTGCGGATGCGCCGGCGCGGTGGCTATGGGACCCACTTTTCCCAGCGCTTCGGTCGGCTGCCGGCGCTTCCGGGCCGCCGGCCGGGGGTCCGACGGGTCTGGCTGCAGGCTGTCTCCGTCGGCGAGATGCTGGCGATCGAGCCCCTCCTGCGCGCCCTGGCGGCCGACGGGACCGAGGTGGTCCTCACGACCACGACCAGCACCGGCCGGAGGCTGGCCGGGGAGCGCTACGCCGGCCTGGTCAGTGCCCTCGCCTACTTTCCAATCGACTGGCTGCCCTTCTCCCTCCGGGCCTGGCGCCGGGTCGACCCCGACCTGGCGATCGTGACCGAGGGCGAGCGCTGGCCCGAGCACATGCGCCAGGCCCGCAACCGCGGCGTCCGCGTCCTCTGCATCAACGCCCGGATCTCGGACCGGAGCTACCAGCGCCTGAGCCTGTGGCCGCCGGCCGCCTCCTTCGTCCTGCAGGGCCTCAGCCGGCTCCTTGCCAGCTCGGCCCAGGATGCCGACCGGTTCCGCGCGCTGGGGGTGCCGGCGGACCGGATCGCGGTCACGGGCAACATCAAGCTGGACGTCGACATCCCCCGGCTCGACGAGGGCGCGCGGTTGGCGCTCGCCCGTGCGCTCGGCCTGCCGCCGGGTTCCCCCGTCCTCCTCGGTTCCTCCACCTGGCCCGGCGAGGAGGAGGCGCTCCTCGCTGCCCTGGCGGCCGTGCGGGACCGGGGGCTCGCCTGCTCGCTGCTCCTCGTGCCGCGGCACGCCGAGCGCCGGGGCGAGATCGAGCGCCGGCTCGCGGCGAGCGGCCGACGCTTCCACCTGCGCTCGCGGGGGCCCGCCCCGGGGCCGGTCGACGTCGCGGTCGGCGACACCACCGGTGAATTGCGCCTGCTGACCCAGCTGGCCGACGTGGTCTTCGTCGGCAAGAGCCTGCCGCCGCACACCCAGGGCCAGACCCCGGTGGAGGCGGCGGCGCTCGGGAAGGCGATCCTCCTTGGGCCGGGCATGGCGAACTTCCGTGACCTGGCGGCCGACCTCGTAGAGCGCGGCGCCGCCCGCATCGTGGCGTCGCCGGCCGAGCTGGCCTCGGCCGCGGCGGAGTTATTGGCCGACCCGGCGGCGCGGGCGGGAATGGCGGCGGCGGCCGAGGTTTGGCGCCAGTTCAACCGCGGCGGCGTTGCCCAGACGCTCGAGGTCATCCGCGCCGAGCTGGTCCGATAGGCTTTTTTTTGCCCGGCACGGATGCCTAAAATATTTTGCTGATCGGCTTGACGAACCATAACCGTATGGTTATGGGTTGTCGGCATGCAGGCCGTGGCCGACAGCCTTTTCCGGGCGCTCGCTGATCCGACCCGCCGGGCGCTCTTCGAGCGGCTGGCGCGCGACGGCGAGCAAACCGTCCACGCCCTGACGAGCCGCGCCGGCGTGTCGCAGCCCGCGGTGTCGAAGCACCTGATCGTGCTCAAGGTGGCCGGGCTGGTGCGGGACCGCCGGGAGGGGCGCGAGACGCACTTCAGCGCCCGGCCCAAGGCGCTCGAGCCGCTGACGGACTGGCTGGGCCACTACGACGCCTTCTGGCGCGACCATTTTGAACGCCTCGGAACAACCCTCGACAAAATGTGATATGAATACCCAGGAAGCCCCCACCCGAACCCTCGTCGTTGAACGTGAATTCCGGCATCCCGCCGAAAAGATCTGGCGCGCCCTGACCCAGAGTTCCCTCATGGACGAATGGCTGATGAAGAATGATTTCCAGCCCGTCGTGGGCCACCGGTTTACGCTGCGAACGGCGCCCGTGGCGCAGTGGAACGGGGTGGTGGACTGCCAGGTCCTCGCGGTGGAGCCCCTGCGGCGCCTGTCCTACGCCTGGGGGGTGGGGGACGAATCGGCCGGGGGCTTCCGGACGGTGGTCACGTGGACCCTGGCGCCGACCAAGGACGGCGTCCTCCTGCGCATGGAGCAGAAGGGCTTCCGCGCCGATCAGGATGCCAATTTCAAGGGTGCCAACTACGGGTGGCAGAAATTCATCGGTGCGCTCGAGCGGGTCGTCTCCCAGCAGCCGTGAACGCCGCCCACCTGCACCTGCTGCTGAACCACCTTCCGATCGGCACCCTGCTGTTCGGCTTCGGGATCCTCCTTGTCGGCTGGTGCCAGCGCAACGAGGGCGTCGTTCGGGTGGCCTTGGGGATACTGATACTGGGCGGAGTGGTCGCGGCGGCCGCGTTCCTCACGGGCAATCCGGCGGCCCATGTTCTCCGGCACTATCCCTCCTATGAAGAGAAGCTCGTCCACCAGCACTGGCTGGCCGCCAACTTCGGCCTGTGGTCAACGGTGATCACGGCCGTGGCGGCCGCCGGCTGCCTTTACCTCTCCCGGAAACGCGGAAGCGTCCCCCGATGCTGCCTCATCATCGCCCTCCTCATCAACCTCTGGGCGCTGGCGGTCATCACGCGGACGAACTATCTCGGCGGCCTGATCGGCCACCCGGAGATCCGGTCGGGCTCGAGTTAGCCGCGGCCCGGGGGGCTGGGACCGCGCGACGGCGCCACCGGTGGGCGGCGCGCCGGCGCCAGATTGTCATAAGGGGCCGGGCTTTGGAGGAAGACCCTTGCCTTCGCGGTCCCGCTCCATTCATTCAGAGGCAACTGCGTTCCCGCGCAAGCGGCGGCCGCAGCTCCAACACCACCAACCTCCCAAGCAAACTCCCATGGCTGTCAAAGTCGCTATCAATGGTTTCGGCCGCATCGGCCGCCTCGTCTTCCGGGCTCTCGTCGAACAGGGCCTCCTCGGCTCCGCCTTCGACGTCGTCGCCGTCGGCGACATCGTCCCGGCCGACAACCTGGCCTACCTGGTCAAGTACGACTCGACCCAGGGCAAGTTCGCGGGGACCGTGACCTCGAAGAAGTCCGCCGCCGACAAGGCCGAGGACGACGTCCTGGTGGTGAACGGCCACGACATCAAGGTCGTGAGCGCAAAGACCCCGGCCGAGCTGCCGTGGGGCGCCCTGGGTGTCCAGATCGTGATCGAGTCCACCGGCCTCTTCACCGAGGCCGACAAGGCGAAGGGCCACCTGGCCGCCGGGGCCAAGAAGGTCATCATCTCCGCCCCGGCCAAGGGCGAGGACATCACCCTGGTGATGGGCGTGAACGACGACAGCCTCGACCTCGCGAAGCACTCGATCATCTCCAACGCCTCCTGCACCACCAACTGCCTGGCCCCGCTCGTCCACGTGCTCCTCAAGGAGGGCTACGGGATCGAGGAGGGCCTGATGACGACCATCCACTCCTACACCGCGACCCAGAAGACGGTCGACGGCCCCTCGAAGAAGGATTGGAAGGGCGGCCGCTCCGCCGCGATCAACATCATCCCGTCCACCACCGGCGCCGCCCGCGCGGTGGGCCTGGTGTGCCCGGAGGTCAAGGGCAAGCTGACCGGCATGTCGTTCCGGGTCCCGACCCCGACGGTGTCGGTGGTCGACCTCACCGTCCGCACTGTCAAGGAGACGTCCTACAAGGAGATCTGCGCGGCGATGAAGAGGGCCAGCGAGACCTATCTGAAGGGCATCCTCGCCTACACCGCCGACGAGGTCGCCTCGAGCGACTTCATCCACGACAAGAGCTCCTCGATCTTCGACGCCGGCTCCGGCATGGAGCTCAACAGCCGCTTCTTCAAGCTCGTCAGCTGGTACGACAACGAGTGGGGCTACAGCAACCGCTGCGTGGACCTGCTCAGGAAAGTCGCCGCCGGCCTATGAGTTTCAAGAGCATCCGCGACCTCCCCCTCTCCGGCAAACGCGTCCTCCTCCGGGTCGATTTCAACGTTCCCCAGGACAAGCTCTCCGGCGCGATCACGAACAACCAGCGGATCGTGGCGGCGCTGCCGACGATCCGCCACGCCCTCGAGCAGGGGGCGAGCGTCGTCCTCATGAGCCACCTCGGCCGTCCGGACGGCCAGCGGATCGGCAAGTTCTCGCTCCAGCCGGTCGCGACCGAGCTCAGCAAGCTGCTGGGCCGTCCGGTCACCTTCCTCGAGGACTGCGTCGGCCCCCGGGTCGAGCAGGCCTGCGCCGCGCCGGCCCCCGGTTCGGTCATCCTGCTCGAGAACCTGCGCTTCCACATCGAGGAGGAGGGCAAGGTGAAGCTGGAGGACGGGACCTCGCGCAAGGCTGACCCCGTCGCGGTCGAGCTCTTCCGCTCCAGCCTGTCCAGGCTGGGCGATGTCTACGTGAACGACGCCTTCGGCACCGCCCACCGCGCCCACAGTTCGATGGTCGGGGTCAACCTCCCGGAGAAGGCGGCCGGCTTCCTGATGGAGGCCGAGCTCAAGGCGTTCGCGGCCGTGATCGCGAGCCCGCGCCGGCCGCTCCTCGCCATCCTCGGCGGGGCCAAGATCGCCGACAAGATTCCCCTCATCCGCAACCTGATCGACAAGGCCGACGAGATCATCATCGGCGGCGGCATGGCCTACACCTTCAAGAAGGTCCTGGACGGGATGGAGATCGGCGACAGCCTCTTCGACCCGGAGGGCGCGAAGATCGTCCGCGAGCTGGCCGACAAGGCCAAAGCCCGCGGGGTGAACCTCCTCCTGCCGGTCGACTACGTCTGCGCCGACAAGTTTGACGCCAACGCCGCCACCCGGCCCGCCGACGACTCGACTGGCATCCCGAAGGGCTGGCAGGGCCTCGACGCCGGCCCCCGCTCGATCGAGCTCTACCGCGCCGCGATCCTGCGCGCCAAGACGATCGTCTGGAACGGGCCCTCCGGGGTCTTCGAGTTCGAGAAGTTCGCCGGCTCGACCCGGGCGATGGCCGAGGCGATCGCCGAGGCCACCGCCCATGGCGCCACCACCGTGGTCGGCGGGGGCGACACCGCCACCGCCGCCCGCAAGTTCAAGGTCGCCGACAAGGTCACCCACTGCTCCACCGGCGGCGGCGCCAGCCTCGAGTACCTCGAGGGCAAGGTGCTGCCCGGCGTCGCCTTCCTCGAGTCCTGACCCCGACCCCGCTTTCGATGCGCAAGAAACTGATCGCCGGCAACTGGAAGATGAACAAGACCTCGGCCGACGGCGCCGCGCTCGCGCGCGAGCTGGTCGGCACCGTCGGCAGCCAGCCGGACGTCGAGGTGGTGGTCTGCCCGCCGTTCACCGCGCTCGAGGGCGTGGTGGCGGCGGTCGACGGCTCCCTCCTCAAGGTCGGGGCCCAGAACATGCACTTCGAGGCCTCCGGGGCCTTCACCGGCGAGATCGCGGCCCCGATGCTGCGGGCGCTCTTCGTCACCCACGTGATCCTCGGCCACAGCGAGCGGCGCAACCTCTTCGGCGAGACCGACGAGCTGGTGAACAAGAAGCTGATCGCAGCGATCAAGCACCAGCTCCGCCCGATCCTTTGCGTCGGCGAAAGCCTGGCCGAGCGCGAGGCCCACGCCACCCTCAAGGTCGTGCAGGCCCAGCTCGAGCGGGCGCTGGAAGGCGTCGCCAAGGACCAGGCGGCCAGCCTGATCATCGCCTACGAGCCGGTCTGGGCGATCGGCACCGGCAAGGTGGCCACGACCGAGCAGGCCCAGGAGGTACACGGCTTCATCCGCGGGCTCCTGATCAAGCTCTTCGGCGAGCCGGCGGCCCAGCGGATCCGCATCCTCTATGGCGGCTCGATGAAGCCGGCCAACGCCAAGGAACTGCTCGCCCAGAAGGACATCGACGGCGGGCTGATCGGCGGCGCGAGCCTCGAGGCCCGCAGCTTCGTCGACCTGATCAAGGCCGCGGCGGCCGTCGCCTGAGGCCCCTCAGGGCCGGGCCGACGCCGTCAGGACCTGCTTCGGCGGGCCGTAGGTCCGCTGCAGGTTCTCGGTCGAGCGCCGGACCGCCTCGGCGGCGAAGGCGGGGAGGGTGCCGTCAGCCTCATGGGCCAGCAGGCCCTCGACCTCCGGGATCCGGACCCCCTCGCGCATCTTGAGGTTGCGGTAGACCCGCAGCATGGCGGTCCAGCCGGCCAGCGGGTTGGGGTCCTGCTTGCCGGCCTCGAGTTGGGTGCGGACGCTGCCGGAGAGGTAAGCGGCGAGGAGGAGTCCGCGGTCCCCGGAGTTGGGAAGGTTGGCCAGGCCCTTCTTCACGTCGCACCACGGCACCGAGTCGGGGCCGAGGTCGACCACGACCGCGTCGCTCTCGAGCGAAAACTTGAGGATCGTGTTGGAAGCGCGGGCCACCGCGTCGGTGGCGGCGGCCGCGGCGGCCGGGGCGCAGGACGCGTTGGCGTCAAAGGTGCGGATCGCGGCCAGCACCTGTTCGCGGGACACGGATTCGGCCGAGAGCAGGGGCGCGGCCAAAGCCAAGGCCAACGCGCAGGCGCGGGGGAGGTAACGGGGCATCGGGGGGCGGGGTACCGGCCAAACGTGACCCCAATGTTACCTGGATTGCAAGCGCTCTAATGCGAGCGGTCTGCGATACCGGCGGCGATCCAGGCGAGAAAGGAGGGGTCGCCGGGAAGCGTCGCCAGCGCCGCGGCCGCGGCGGCGGCGTGGTGGCGTGCGATCTGGCGGGCTGCCTCGAGGCCGTGGACCGAGACGTAGGTGGCCTTGCCGGCCTTGGCGTCCTTGCCGGCGGTCTTGCCGAGGGTCTGGGTGTCCGCGGTGGCGTCCAGGACGTCATCGGAGACCTGGAAGGCGAGGCCCAGGTCCCGCCCCGCGCCGCGGAGAACCCCGATCGCGGCCTCCGGCGCGCCCCCGCAGCGGGCGCCCATCGCCAGCGAGACCTCGATCATCGCGGCGGTCTTGTTCAGGTGGATGAAGGCCAGCTGGGCCGGCGTGGCCGTGTGGGCCTTTTCGGCCAGCAGGTCCTCCATCTGGCCGCCGACCAGCCGGCGGCTGCCGGCGGCCTCGGCCAGGTCGCCCACCAGGGCGGCGGCGAGGACCGGGTCGTGGCCATACGCCTCCGGCAGGATCCCGAAGGCGCGAGTCAGCAGGGCGTCGCCGGCCAGGAGCGCCGTGGCCTCGTCGAACGCCTTGTGGGCGGTCGGCCGGCCCCGCCGCAGGTCGTCGTTGTCCATGCAGGGCAGGTCGTCGTGGACCAGGGAATAGGTGTGGATGCATTCGACCGCGACCGCCGCGGGCAGCGGGTCGGACCGGCCCGCGCCGAAGAGCCGGGCCGCGGCCAGGACGAGCACCGGCCGGAGCCGCTTGCCGCCCGCCTCCATCGAGTAGCGCATCGCCTGGTGCAGGCGCGCGGACGGCTCGCTGGCGCGCGGCAGGAGGCGGTCCATCGCCGCCTCCACGCTCGCCACCATCTGTTGTCGGGTCGCGGGGTGATCCATCGGAAAAAATTCAGCGGAAGGGTTGGCTGCTGCCGAGAACAAACTCGCCAAGGCCGCCGGCCCCGGCCATAACCTCCCGGTCCCTGATGCCCACCTACGAGTATGCCTGCGCCAAGTGCGGCCACCACTTCGACCAGTTCCAGTCGATGCGCGACGAGCCGCTCCGGCGCTGCCCGAAGTGCCACAAGCTGGCGCTCAAACGCCTGATCGGCGGCGGGGCCGGCCTGATCTTCAAGGGCTCGGGCTTCTACATCACCGACTACAAGAACAAGGGCATGGCCGCCGCGGCCTCGAGCGAGGCCGGCGGCGCGAAGCCCGCCCCCAAGGCCGAGGCCAAGCCGGAGAAGAAGGCGGCCGCACCGGCCGAGAAGAAATAACCCTCTCCCATGCTAAGAAAAATCAAGCAGCGGAAGGGACCCAGCTGGTTCGAGGTCGGCCTGGGTGCCGTGCTCAGCATCCTGCTGGGCCTGGCCCTTGGCGTCGCCCTCCTCGCGTTGCACCCGGTCGAGAAGGTGACGGCCATCCCGAAGGACCCGCCGGCCAACACGGTCTACTACATCGAGGGCGCCAAGGACTCCGGGCGGGCGTCGGCGGTGGAGGACAAGCGCAAGCGGTTCATCGCCGGCGAGTCGATCGCCGTCGAAGAGGGCGAGATGAACGTCTTCCTCAGCGCCGCGACGGCCCCCCCCGCCGCGCCCCCGGCGCCCGCCGCGCCGCCGGCCAAGCCGGGGGACAAGCCGGCCGACAAGCCCGCCGCCCCGGCCAGTGACAAGGTCGTCGAGATCGGCGAGCTCAACTCCCGCATCCATGGCGGCCGGATCCAGTTTGCGGCCCCCGTGACCGTCAGTGCCTTCGGCATCTCCGCTTCCCTGATCGTGCAGACGATCGGCACCTTCAACAAGCGCGGGTCCGAGTTCATCTACGACCCCGACGCGATCTACGTCGGCGGCTGCCCCTTCATCCGGGTGCCGATCATCCGCGAGCTCGTGCTGAGCCACCTCCTCTTCACCAAGCCGGTGCCGAACGACCTCTACGCCGCCTGGACCAAGCTGGCCGCCGTCTCGATCGACGGCAACACCCTGCACCTGCGGATGCCTTAGGCCGGAGCGCGCGCCCGCGTGTCGAAGAGCCTCAAGAGCATCGGGGTCATCTCATTCCTGACGTTCGTCTCGCGGGTCCTCGGGCTCCTGCGGGAGTCCTACCAGCTGGCGATCTTCGGGGCGGGGGAGGTGCTTTCGGCGTTCAATACCGCCATCATTGCCCCGAACCTTTTCCGGCGCCTGCTGGCCGAGGGCTCGATGACCGCCGCCTTCATCCCGACGCTCCAGGAGGAGCTGCACGCCAACGGCCGGGAGGGCACGTTCCGGCTCCTCTCCAAGGTCGCTTCCTGGCTCCTGGTGGTCACCGGCGGCCTGGCGCTCCTGGCCGGCCTCGTCTTCAGCCACGCCCGCGGGCTCCTGCCCGGGCACGACGCGAAGTGGTACATGGCGGCGGACCTCACGGTCCTCCTCTTTCCCTACCTGGCGCTGATCAGCCTCTCCGCCGCCTTCAGCGCCACGCTCAACGTCTTCCAGCGCTTCTTCGAGCCGGCGCTCTCCCCGATCTGGCTCAACCTTGCGATCCTCGGCTCCCTGGCGGCGGTGGGGGCGCACGCCGTGCTCCAGCCGGCGACCGCCATCCGCTGGCTCTGCTACGGCTGGCTGGCCGGCGGCCTGCTGCAGATGCTGGTGCCGGCCGGCGTCCTCCTGCGGCAGGGCTGGCGCCCGCGCTTCGACCTGGGGCTCTCGCCCCGGGTCCGCGAGATCGCCGTCCTCATGACGCCCGGGATCTTCGGGACCGCCATCTACCAGATCAACTTCTCGGTCTCCCGCCTGCTCGCCTTCTCGCTCGACGACAGCTCGGCCTCCTACCTCTTCGCGATCAACCGCCTGATGGAGTTTCCGATCGGGGTCTTCGCGGTCGCGGTCTCGACGGTCGTCTATCCCCTGATCGCCCGCCACGCCGTGAAGCGGGACTTTTCCGCGATGGCGACCGACTTCCAGAAGGGCATCCGCCTGATCCTGGTCATCAACGTCCCGGCGGCCGCGGGCCTCGCGCTCCTCAGCGGCCCGATCGTCCGCCTGGTCTTCCGGCACGGCCGGGTGACCGACCTGGACACCCAGCAGATGGGCCTCCTCCTCGCCGTGATGGCGGTGGCGCTGCCCTTCTTCTCGGTCGTGAGCCTCCTCATCCGGACCTTCTACGCAGTCAAGGACACGAAGACCCCGGTGCGGGTGGCGGTCGTCGACTTTGTCGTCAACATCGTGATCAGCCTCGTCCTCATCCGCAGCCTCGGGCTCCTCGGGATCGTGCTGGCCAGCACGACCGCGATCATCGTCCAGGCCGTGCTGCTTGAGCGGGCCCTGGTGCGCCGCCTGCCCGAGCTGCACCTCCGGCCGCTCCTGCCTTCCCTGGCCAAGGTGCTGGCGAGCGCCGCGGTGATGCTCGCGGTCGTCTGGGCCGGCCGCTCCGCGGTGGCCTCGCTGGGCCTAGGCCGGGCCACCTCCGACCTGGCCTCGGTCGTGGTGCTCATCCCCCTGGGCGTCGCGGCCTATGGCGTCGTGCTGTGGCTGCTGAAGATCGAGGGGCGGGAGGAGCTGAACGCCGCGCTCGGCCGCCTCCCCGGCGTCGGCCGCTACTTCCGGGCGCGTTGACCGCGGTCGTGGCCGGGGCTAGGGTGGCTGACCGGCCAGAATGGCCGGCCCAATCCCAGACTCCCATGCGCGCGCTCGTCATCGAGGAAATCGGAAAAGTGGTCATCAAATCGGTCCCGGACCCCGGGGCGGCGCCCGGCGGCGTGGTCGTCGACCTCAAGGCCGCGGCCCTCAACCACCGCGACCTCTGGATCAAGCTCGGGCGCTACGCCGGGCTCAGGTACCCGTGCATCCCCGGCTCGGACGGCGCCGGGATCGTCTCGGCCGTGGGCGCGGGCGTGGACGCCGCGTGGGTGGGACGGGAGGTGGTCGTCAACCCCGCCTCCGACTGGGGGCCGAACCCGGCGGCCCAGGGCAAGGACTTCAAGATCCTGGGGCTCCCGCAGGACGGCACGCTCGCCGACCGGGTGGCGGTCCCGGCCGATCGGCTGGCCCCCAAGCCCGCTCACCTCACCTGGGAGGAGGCCGCGGCCCTCCCGCTGGCGGGCGTCACGGCCTGGCGGGCGCTCATGACGCGCGGGCGGCCGGCCCCGGGCGAGCGGGTGCTGGTGACCGGCATCGGCGGGGGCGTGGCCCTCTTTGCCCTCAGCCTGGCGGTGGCGGCGGGGCACGAGGTCTGGGTCACCTCGAGCTCGGACCAGAAGATCCGCCGCGCGGTCGCCCTCGGGGCCAACGGGGGATTCCGGTATGACCTCGCCGGATGGGTCGAGGGCGCGCTCAAGGCGCCGGGGGCCTTCGACGTCGTGATCGACAGCGCCGGCGGTCCGGGTTTCGCCGGCCTCCTGGACGTGGCGGCCCCGGGCGCCCGGATCGTCTTCTTCGGCGCGACCAAGGGCAACGCGCCCGAACTCGTCCTGCGCAAGGTCTTCTGGAAGCAGCTCGCGATCCTGGGCTCGACCATGGGCCACGACACCGACTGGACGGCGATGCTGGCCTTCGTCGCCGCGCACCAGGTGAAGCCCGTCATCAGCGAGGTGCTCCCGTTCGCGCGGGCCGCCGAGGCCTTTGACCTGATGGAGCGGGGCAGCCAGTTCGGGAAACTTGTGGTTAAGCACTGAGCCCCGGCAATAACGGCGGCCGGCGGCCGGTTCCGGCTTGGCGCAGGCGGGTTCGCCCCTGAATCTTGACGGCACCACCATGACCAATCCGAGGTTCCACGCGTGCATCATCGCCGGCGGCAGCGGCGAGCGGTTCTGGCCCATGAGCCGGGCGAAGACGCCCAAGCATCTTCTCCGGCTCTTCTCCGACGCCACGCTGCTTGAGGAGACGATCCGGCGCCTCGAGGGGGTGGTGGCCCCGGAGAACATCTGGATCCTGACCAATGCCGCGCAGGTGCCCGGCATCCGGGCGGCGATGCCGGATTTTCCCGCCGGCCAGATCGTCTCCGAGCCGGCCAAGCGCGACACCGCCCCGGCGGCGGCCCTGGCCACGGGCCTCGTGCGGGCCCGGCACCCGGACGGGGTTGTGGCCGTGCTGCCGGCCGATGCGCTGATCAAGGACACGGTGCGGTTCGGCACCCAGCTCCTCGAGGCCTTCCGCTGGGCCGCCGGGGAGCAGGCGGGCAGCCCGGGCGGGCTCTTCACCTTCGCCATCCGCCCGTCCCACCCCGCGACCGGCTTCGGCTACCTCGAGCTCGGCGACCAGCTGGCCGAGGGGACCGACGGCAGCCAGCTCGTGCAGGTGCGGCGCTTTGTCGAGAAGCCGGACCTGGCGACGGCGGAGACCTACCTGCGCGGCGGCCACCACGCCTGGAACGCCGGCATGTTCGTCTGGAGCGTCGCCAGCTTCCTCCACGAGGTCGACCGCAGCGCCCCGGAACTCGCGGCCTTCGTGCGGGACTTCCCGCCGGGCGACCCGGCGGCGTTCCTGGCCGAGCGCTTCGCCGCGCTGCCCAAGATCTCGGTCGACTACGCGGTCCTGGAGAAGGCCTCCGCGGTCTCGACGGTGCTCGCCGACTTCGACTGGGATGACGTCGGCTCGTGGACGGCACTGCCCTCCCACCTGACCCCCGACGGCGGCGGCAACGTCGCGCGCGGCCCGGTCGTCGCCGTCAGCTCGGCCAACACGATCGCCGTCAGCAACGGCCGCCTGATCGCCCTCTGCGGGGTCCGGGACCTGGTGGTGGTGGAGACGGCCGACGCCGTGCTCGTCTGCCACCGCGACGCGGTGCAGGACGTGAAGAAGCTGCTCCCGCACCTGCCGCCGGAGCTGGTCTAGCCCCATGCTACAGACGCTCCACATCCGCAATCTGGCCCTCCTGGATGAGGTGGCGGTCGAGTTTGAGCCGGGCTTCACGGCCGTGACCGGCGAGACCGGCGCCGGCAAAAGCATCCTGATCGGCGCCTTGGCGCTCCTGGCCGGGGAGCGGGCCGACAAGGCCGTGATCCGCCAGGGCGCGGCGGCCTGCGAGGTGGAGGCGTCGCTTTTCTTCCAGGACCCGCGCCGGGTCGATGCGCTCCTCGCGGAGCTGGAGCTGCCCGCCTGCGAGGACGGGCTCCTCCTCCTGCGGCGCAGCGTGCCCCGCGAGCGGGCGCCCAAGATCTCGGTGAATGGCGGACTGGCGACGCTCTCCGCCCTCCAGCGCCTCGGGGAGCTCTGGATCGATTTCCACGGCCCGAGCGAGCCGCGCCGGCTGCTGCGCGACTCCTGCCAGCTGGAGCTGCTCGACCTCTACGGCCGCGCCGGACCGGCCCTCGAGGCCTACGCGGCCTTGTACCGCTCCTGGTGCGACCTGCAGGCGGAGAGCGAGCGGCTTTCGTCCGCCGCCCGCCTCACGCCCGACGAGCTGGCCTTCCTCGAGGCGCAGCTGGCGAAGCTCGACCGCCTCGATCTCTCCGAGGAGGCCGTGGCGGCGCTGGAGCGCGACTTCCAGCGGATGAGCCGTGCCCAGGAGATCGGGTCGCTGGCCGCCGCCCTCGAGGCCGGCCTGGCCGGGGACGAGGGAGTGTCCGCGCCGGTGGCCGCCCTCGTGCGCGAGGCCCGTCGCCTGGAGAGCATCGACCCGGCCAGCAAGGAGCTGGCCGACCGATTGGCGGCGGCGTCCGGCGAGCTGGTTGAGCTGGCCGGGGAGTACGGGGCGCTCGGCCGCGACCTGCAGGGCGATCCCGAGGGCCTCGGGCCCCTGGAGGAGAAGATGAACGCCTGGCTCGACGCCCGCCGCCGGCACGGGCCCGATGTCCGCCAAGTGGCGGCGGCGCGCGAGGCGATGCGGGTCCGCCTGGCCTCGCAGGGGGACGTTGGGGGCACCCTCGCCCGCCTCGACCGGGAGATCGCGGCGGCCGCGCGCGAGGCGCGGAAGGCCGCGGCCACGCTGCGGGCGGTGCGGGAGAAGGCGGCGAAGAGCCTGGCGCGGGCGGCCGCCGCCGGCATCGCCGAACTGGGGTTTGCCAAGGCCGAGTTTCGGGTCGCGGTGACGGACGCCCCCGGGCTCGGGCCGTTGGGCGACAGCGGCTGCGAGTTCCTCTTCTCGCCGAACGTGGGCGAGGCGCCGCTGCCCCTCAGCCGCATCGCGTCGAGCGGCGAGCTCGCCCGGGTGATGCTGGCCCTCAAGGCCGTGCTGGCGGACCTCGACTCCGTGCCGGTCCTCGTCTTCGACGAGGTCGACGCGAACGTCGGGGGCGAGATCGGCAGCGTGGTCGGGGAGCGGATGGCCGCCATCGCCCAGCGCCACCAGGTCCTCTGTGTCACCCACCTCCCGCAGGTGGCCGCGCAGGCCGCCAGCCATCTGGTGGTGGCCAAGGACCAGTCGGGCGAGCGGGCGGTCGTGACGATCGTGCCGATCCACGCGGACCGGAAGGGGCGGGTGGGCGAGCTCGCCCGGATGCTCGGCGACCGGAGTGCCAAGAGCGCGCTAGCGCACGCGGAGAAGCTCCTCCGCGCCGGGTAAGCACCCATGAAGCTCGAGCCCTTGGGCGACGCGGCGGTGCTGGTGACGCTCGGCGCCGGTATCGACGAGGCGACGTTCGCGGACGTGCTCGACTTCAGCGACAACCTCGTGGCCGCCCGCCGGCCGGGCATCACCGACGTGGTCCCGGCCTATGCCACGGTCACGGTCTTCTACGACCCGGCCGCGATCGCCGGCGGGTCCGGCGACCCCTACGAGGCGGCCTGCGCCTTCATCAATTCCTGCGTCGGCCGCCCGAGCCGCGCGCCCTTCCGCAGCCCGCCGAAGCTGGTCGAGATCCCGGTTTGCTACGCGAGCACGTTCGCACCCGACCTCGAGGAGGTGGCGGCGCACGCGCGGATGAGCGCCGGGGACGTCGTCGCCCTGCATTCCGGGGCCGAGTACCGCGTCCACGCGATCGGCTTCACGCCCGGCTTTCCCTATCTCGGCGGCCTGCCGCCCGCCCTGCGGATGCCCCGGCGGGGCACCCCCCGGCTCCACGTGCCGGCCGGCTCGGTCGCCATCGGCGGCGCGCAGACCGGGATCTATCCCGTCGATTCGCCGGGCGGCTGGCAGATCATCGGACGCACGCCCCTGCGCCTCTTCCGCCCGGACCAGCAGCCGGCGGCGCTCCTGCGGCCCGGCGACCGGGTGCAGTTCAAGCCCATCTGGGCCTCGGAATTCGCCTCATGGACGTGAATATTCTGCGGGCCGGCATGATGACGACGATCCAGGACCTGGGCCGCCCGGGTCACCTGGCGGAGGGCGTGCCGATCGGCGGGGCGGTCGACTCCTTCGCGCTGCGCGTCGTCAACCTGCTGGTCGGCAACCCCGAGGGCGCCCCCGCCCTGGAGATCACGCTGATCGGCCCCGAGCTCGAGTTCGGCGGCCCGACCTGGATCGCGGTGGGCGGGGCGGCCTTTGACGGCGTGCCCGCGTGGCGGCCGATCCGGGTGGAGGCGGGCAGCCGGCTGCGCTTCGGCAACCGCCTGCGCGGCTGCCGGGCCTACCTGGCGGTGGCCGGCGGCTTCGCCGCCGCGTCCGTGATGGGGGGCCGGGGCACCTTCCTGGCCGCGGCCCTCGGCGGCTTCCACGGCCGGCCGCTGCGCGACGGCGACGTGGTGCCGACCTGCGACACCGAGCGCAGGCTCGCCGGGCACTGGAGCCTGGACGAGCGGATGCTGCCGCCCTACTCGCGGGAGCCGGTGGTGCGGGTGATTCCCGGAACCCACACCGGCGAATTCGGCGCCGGGCTCTTCGCCGGCCGGTTCGCGGTCACGGCCCGCTCCAACCGGATGGGGATCCGGCTGGACGGCCCCAAGCTGGTGCGCGGGGCCGAGGGCGACCTCGTCTCGACCGCGGTGGCGCCCGGGACGATCCAGGTTCCCCCGGACGGCAATCCGATCGTGCTCATGGCCGACGCGCAGACCCTCGGCGGCTATCCCCGCGTCGGACATGTGGCCTCGGCCGACCTGCCGCTGCTCGCGCAGCTGGCCCCCGGCGACGGTATCCGGTTCGCCCCTACCACCCTGGCCGCGGCCCATGGCCTGCTCCAGGCAGCGGAGCGGGCCCTCGCGCTCCTGCGCCAGGGCCTGGCGGACAAGGTGAGGCCCGGATGAGCGCAGGGCGGTCGATCGACCTGAACGCCGACGTCGGGGAGGGCTGCGCCACCGACGCCGAACTCGTGCCGCTCGTCTCCTCGGTCAATATCGCCTGCGGCGCGCACGCCGGCGATGCGGGCACGATGCGCGCGGCGGTGGCGCTGGCCCTGCGGCACGGGGCGGCGATCGGGGCCCACCCGGGATTCGCCGACCGCGAGCACTTCGGGCGGCGCGAACTGCCCATTGCGCCGGCCGAGGCCGCCCTCCTGGTCGCCGCCCAGGTCCGGCTGCTCGACGCCGCCGCGGCGCGGGCGGGTGCCGCGGTGGGCCACGTGAAGCTCCACGGCGCGCTCTACAACCAGGCGGCGCGCGACCGGCACCTGGCCGCGGCCGTCGCGGCCGCGGTGGCGACCCTGAACGCCAGCCGGCCCGTGCCGCTCGCCCTCGTGGCGCTCGCCGGCAGCGTCCTCCTGGACGAGGCCCGGGCGCACGGCCTCACCGCCCTGGGGGAGGCCTTCGCCGACCGGACCTATCGGGCGGACGGGTCGCTCTCCCCCCGCTCCGAACCCGGCGCCCTGATCACGGACGCGGCGGCGGCGGCGAGCCAGGCGCTGCGGATTGCCCGCGAGGGATCGGTCGTGGCGACCGACGGCCGGGTGGTCGCGGTGACCGCGGCGACCGTCTGCCTGCACGGCGACGGCGACGGCGCGGTCGCCTTCGCGCGCCGGATCCGTCAGGACCTGGCCGCCGCCGGGATCGCGGTGCGGGCCGCCCTTGCCGGCCGGCGGGTCGGCTGAGCGGCCCGGGGGGCCGGGGCCGCGGCGGCGGTGCCGGTGCCGATCAGGTCCTGCAGGCGCACGGCGGCCCGCCGCATCTCCTCGGCCTTGGTCCGGAAGCGGTCGGCCGACTCGGCCACCTCGAGGCTCGAGGCGGCGTTGCCCTGCGTCACGGCGTCGATCCGGTGGATGGCTTCGGTGATGACGGCCAGGCCGTGGGCCTGTTCCTTGGAAGCGCTGGCGATCTGCTCAGCCTGCGAGTCGGTCTCCGCGATCATGGCGACGATGCCCTCAAACTGGACCGCCACCCGCGCGGCGTCGGAGCGGATGCGGCCCAGCCCCTCGACCACGCCCTGGTCGGTGGTCTCGCCGCCGGTGCCGCCGGCGAAGAGGATCGAGGTCTCGCGGGCGGCGCCGGCCGAGCGCTGGGCGAGGGTGCGGACCTCCTCGGCGACAACCGAGAAGCCGGCCCCGGCCTCGCCGGCCCGGGCCGCCTCGATCGCGGCGTTGAGCGCGAGGATGTTGGTCTGGAAGGCGATTTCGTCGATGGTGCGCAGGATGCCGGAGATGGCGCTCCCCGACTGCTCGACGCCGGCGACCGTGGCGCCGAGGGCGACGATCAGGTCCTTGCCCTTCTGGGCGGTGCCGGCCGCGGCCCCGGAGGCCTCGACGGCCCGCGCGGCGGTGGCGGCGTTCGTGCGGGTGACGCCGACCAGCTCCTCCAGGGAGCTGCTGGTCGCCTCCAGGGAGGAGGCCTGCTGGCGCGCCCCGGCGGAAAACGACGCCGCGGCGACGGCGAGCTTCTCGGCCTCGAGGCCGAAGGTGGCCGCGCCGTCGACCAGGCGCGCGGCCGTCTCATGGAGGGGGGCGGCGATGGCGCGGGCCATCCGGCGCGCCGCCAGCAGGAGGCCGCCGACGGCCAGCACGATGAGGCCGGCGGCGAGGTTACGCTGGCGGACGGCCGACGCACGGACCTCCGCGCAGCGGCTGGCGAAATCCCCGCGGAGCCAGAGGATGAAGTCGCCGAAGCGGTCCTCGAGGAGCGTCCAGTACGGCTCCTTGAACAGGAGCTCGTCGGTGAAGGGCAGCGGCCCGGTCTGCTCGGCGATGCAGCCCACGAACTTGCGGACGACCGCCACGCCGCCCGTCCAATCGGGCGACTGGTAGAGCGCGAGGAAGCGCCGGCGGGACTCGCCCTCGGCGAGCGCCGGGATCTCGGCGAACGAGGCCTCGGCGGCCTCGAGGTTCCTGGTCATGGTCAGCGCCACGTCCCGCGGCACGAACTTGCCGGTGGCGAGGAAGGTCTGGATCGTCCAGAAGACGTTGCCGCCGGCGTCGGCCTCGCGCTTGCGCGCCACGGTCACCTTGGAGAGGACGAGCAGCTTGCGGGCGACCGAGACGTCCGAGGTCTCGTCGATGAGGAGGGGCAGCGCCAGGCTGTAGTCGTCGCGGAGCTCATTGTAGCCGTCGATCAGCTCCTGCTTCTCGGTGTCCGTGCGCGTCCGGTACATGAGGTCGCGCAACTGGGCCAGGCGGCCCCGGCCGGCCGCGAGCCGCGCCAGGGCGCGCTGCAGCGGGGGATGGAGATCGGCGGTGTTGATGCCCGCGAGGGTGGCGTCGTAGTTGGCCAGGGCGACGTTGGTCTTCGCCTTCTCGGACTCCTCGGCGGCCCTGGTCGTCGCCCGCAGGTCGGCGGGGTCATGGTCGTGTTCCGCCGAGAACTGCCACCAGTTGGCCTGCTCCAGGTCCAGGCCCCGCTCGACCGCCGCCATCTTCCAGGCCAGCGCGGCCAGCGCGTCCAGCCGGTCCATTTCCGAGGCGATGCGCTGGGCGCGCACCAGGATGACGCCGGCGGGGATGAGGGCGAAAGCCAGCGGGACCACCGCCAGGAGCAGCAGCTTGCGTTCGAAGGTCATGGCTCGTCCCGGTCGGCGAACGCCTAGCGGCGCGCGGGTCCGGGCCGCCGCGCGGCCCATCTTGGGAAGGTGGCAATGGGGTGGAAGGACATGAGGGGGATCTAATCCGCTTGATGGGCTAATCGGTTGGCCCGGCGAATTCTTAACCCACTTCGGCCCCGGCGGCGGGGGACGCCCGCCGGTCCCCACCGGCGCTGGGATCGGTCAAATCCTTGCGGGTCAATCACTAGCCCGAATTGCTCCGGAACCTAGTTGAACCGGAAGAGGGCGACATCCCCGTCCTGAAAGACGTACTCCTTGCCCTCCAGGCGGTACTTGCCGGCCTCCCGCGCCGCGGCGACGCTGCCCAGGGTCGAGAGGTCACGATAGGACACCACCTCGGCCTTGATGAAGCCCTTCTCAAAGTCGGTGTGGATCACGCCCGCGGCCTGGGGTGCTTTCCAGCCCTTCTTTACCGTCCAGGCCCGGACCTCCTTCTCGCCGGCCGTGAAGTAGGTCTGGAGCCCGAGGAGCGCGTAGGTGCCGCGGATGAGGGCGGAGACGCCGGAGTCGTCGACCCCCAGGTCCTTCAGGAAGGCCTTGGCCTCGTCCGGCGCCAGGTCGATGAGCTCGGACTCGATCCGGGCGCTGATCGGCACGTAGGCGGCGTCGTGGTGGGCGCGCACGAAGGCCGCCACCGTCTGGACGAAGGGGTTGGCCTCCGCCGTCGCCAGGTCACCCTCGGCGACGTTGCAGGCGTAGATGACGGGCTTGGCGGTCAGGAGCTGGAAGAGCTTGAGGAGCGCCGCCTCGTCGGCCGTCGCCGCCAGGAGGTTGGCGGGCTGGTTCGCGTTCAGGTGCGGCACCAGGCGCTCGAGGAGCACCAGCTCGGCCGCCGCCTCCTTGTCGCCGCTGCGCGCCTTCTTCTGGGTCTTGTCGACCCGCTTCTGGACCGCGTCCAGGTCGGAGAGGATGAGCTCGGTGGTCACGACCTCGATGTCGCGCACCGGGTCGACCGAGCCCATGGTGTGGATGACATCGCTGTCCTCGAAGCAGCGGACCACGTGGACGATGGCGTCGACCTCGCGGATGTTGGCGAGGAACTGGTTGCCGAGGCCCTCGCCCTTGCTGGCGCCGGCGACCAGCCCGGCGATGTCCACGAACTCGATCGCCGCCGGGATGACGACGTTGGTCTTGGCGATTTTCTGCAGCACGCCCAGCCGGTCGTCCGGCACCGTCACGACCCCGACATTCGGGTCGATGGTGCAGAACGGATAGTTGGCCGCCTCGGCCTTGCGCGAGCGGGTCAGGGCGTTGAAGAGGGTGGACTTGCCCACGTTGGGCAGGCCGACGATGCCGGCTTTGAGCATAGAGGGGGCACGTTCGGAGGCGGCGCGGCCACGGTCAATGGCAAAGCCCGGGCGCGGTCAGGGCCAGACCAGGTCCATGAAGGCGTCGGAGGAATAGGGGAGGGGTTCCTTCAGGGCCTTCTGGCGGTCCCGCCACTCGTCCGGCACGGGCCGGTCATCCGCCTCCCCGCGCGCCCCCTCGCCGCCGGCGATGATCCCGAGCAGGGCGACGGCGACCGGGCCCTCCGCCACCGCCGCCGGCGGGACCGCCTCGAGGAGCGCCCGCAGGGGCGCCAGGTCCGGGCCCGCCCCGGGCCGCCGCGAGGAGCGCAGCCAGACCCGGGAGCGCCGGCCCGGCCGCAGCATCACCACGAGGTCCAGGTTCTCGGGCTTGGGGTCGCCGACGAAGAAGCGGTGGGCGACCGCGGTCAGCGCGTTCAGGTAGGCCTGCAGCTCGGGCTTGGGCGGCATCCGCCGCAGGAGGACGTCGCCGGCCTGGTAGGTGGCGACCCGGGTGAGCTCGTAGCCGAAGGACACGTCGACCGGCCCGAAGCTGAACTCCTGGGCGGCGGTGGAGGCGACCGGGGCGCCGCCCAGGGTGGCGGGCCGGAACCGCCACTGCGCCATCGCGTCCAGCGCCACCTGGTTCAGGCGCGCATCGTTGGACCGCACGACCACCGGCTCGCCGACGCGGCCCTCGGCGGTGACGAGGTAGATGACCACCACGTAGCCGATCAGGGCGTGCCCCTGGCCGTCGGTGGCCTGGCTGGGCAGCTCGCCGCGGGTCGCGGCGGGGCCGGCGTAGCCCTGCGCGGCGCCGGTGTCCACGACTGCATAGCGCGGCCCGTAGGCCTGCTTGATCACCCGGTCGAGCTCGAGGTCGCGGTCGCCGTCGAGGTTGTTGTAGACGGCCGGCTTGGGCGCTTGGCCGGCGGCCAGGGCCGCCCACGCGGCGGCGGCGAGCAGCATGAGGGCCGTCCGGCGGAGGCGGGTCCCCGTCACTGGAGGCCCTTCAGCACCGCCGCCAGCGTCTGGCGCAGCAGGGGCTCGCGGTCGTCGGCCAGAAACTGCGCCACCAGCTTCGGGTGGTGGAAGGCGGCGGTGGCGGCGAGGATGATGGCGGCCACCCGGGCGGGGTCGCCCCGGCGGATCCGCCCGGCCGCCATCGCCTCCCGCACGAGACCGGTCACCTGCCGGCGGGCGTTCGCCAGGTGCACCCGGATGAAGGGCTTGCCGAGCTCGGCCGCGGCGTCGAAGGACTTGTACAGCTCCGGGTCGCGGCGGACCCGCTCGCGCTTGCGCTGGTGCAGGCACCGGCACCAGCCCTGGAGCTTCGCCAGCGGGTCCCGGCGGCTCCGGCAGTAGGCGTCCAGCTCGGCGTCGATCGCCTGGAGCCAGCGGGCCGAGACCGCGTCGAGCAGCGCGGCCTTGTCGGCGAAGTGGCCGTAGAGGGCGGCGTGGCTCACGCCGATGTCCTTGGCGACGTCGACCAGGCGCACCTTCCGGAAGCCGTCGCGGCGCATCCGCGCGACCGCGAGGCCGACGGCGCGGTCCTGGATCTCCTCGGGGCTCAGGCCGGTGCGGGGCATGCCGCCACGGTGGGGCCGGGCCCCCCGGAGGGCAAACCAAAATTACAGTTTTGACTTTCTGTTACTTACAGTTTCACCTGATTGTTAGTTAGGCTCCCACTCCTCAACCCTCCCTCCCGCATGAAACTCTCTGGCCACACCCTCCTCATCACCGGCGGCACGAGCGGCATCGGCCTCGCCCTGGCCCGCCGGTTGGTCGCCGCCGGCAGCACCGTGATCGTCTGCGGCCGCAGCGCCGCCAAGCTCGCCGCGCTGCAGGTGAGCGACCCCCAGCTGCGCACCTACGCCTGCGACGTGGGCCTCGAGGCCGACCGGGTCCGCCTCTTCACCGAGGCCACCCGCGACTTCCCGGCGCTCAACATCCTCTTCAACAACGCCGGCATGCAGCTCTTCCCCGCCCTCGACGGGACCGCGGGATGGGAGGGCGTGAAGGCCGAGATCGCGACCAACCTCGAGGCGCCCATCCACCTGGCGATGCTCTTCGCCGCCCACCTCGCGCGCCAGCCGAACGCCGCCATCCTGAACACGACCTCGGGCCTGGCGCACGTGCCCCTGGCGGTGGCGCCGGTCTACAGCGCCACCAAGGCGGCGCTCCATTCCTTCACCCTGTCGCTCCGCCACCAGTTCCGGGACAAGCCGATCCGCGTCATCGAGGTCTCCCCGCCGCATGTCGAGACCGACCTGGGCGCCCCCGGCGCGAACCAGGCCGGCATGAACCTCGACGCCTATGCCGACTCGGTCATGCAGGGGCTGCGCGACGACGTGCTCGAGATCACCACCGGGTTCTCGACCCTCGCCGCGCAGGGCACGCGGGCCGACCGGGACAAGTTCTTCCGGGAGGTGAACAGCCGGATCACCCAGGGCAAGACCACGGCGGCGGTGCCGGCGCCGGCCCAGTAGGCGCGCGCGACCGGGCGACTCGACCCGAAGACGCAGGTCAGACTCAGGCTCCCTGGCGGGCCCGGTTGGCGGCGGGAAATCGTAAAAATTTTGCTAAACCTTCGGGCAACGCATTTGCGTTAGCAATTCGCAGAGGGAAATTCCTAGGTATACTCGAACAGCAAAATTCAACAATCATGACCAAAATGACAAAGCGCGCGAAATCCAAGGCGACGGTTAAGTTCAAGGATATGAAGTCAAAGTCCAATCCCAAGGGCGGGGCGTATCAAGGCGGCGGAAGTGGGAGCGGCAAGCTGGTATTCGACAGCAAATACTCGAGCGCCGGCGGAGCGGGAGGCGGGAAGGCCTGAAGCGAGGCGGGTGGCCGGACGCCGTTCCCAGCCCGGCGCCCGGAGGCCCGCCCGCGACGGCGGCCCCATGGCGGCCTAAGAATGCCCGGCGATCCGCACCGGGTGGGGTCGCCGGGGCTCAGCCGAGCGGGCCGCGCACGAACGCGGCGGCCCGGGCCGCCTCGGAGTCGAGCGGCAAGCGGTCGGTGAGGTCCCGGTAAACGCTGATGTCGCGTCCAACCTCGCCCCCCGGGCGGACGAAGGGCTCCATCACAATCGCGCCGGGAAAATTGATCTTGGAAAGGGCGGCGAAAATCTCGGCCCACGGCATCCGGCCGCGGCCGGGAGGACGCCGGTCGGTCTCGCCGATGTGGAAATGGCCCAGCTGGCGGCCGGTGGAGACGATGGCCTGCGAAATATCGCGCTCCTCGATGTTCAGGTGGAAGGTGTCCAGGAGGACCCGGCACCGCTTGCTCCCGACCCGCTCGACGTAGGCCACCCCCTCGGCGGCGGTATTGAGCAGGTACTGCTCGAAGCGGTTCACCACCTCGACGTTGAAGCTGACCGCGCAGTCCTCCGCCACCTTGATGGCCTCCCGCATGCTTTGGACGCTGCGGTCGAGGTAGCGGCGCTTCTCCTCGCCGAAGGGCAGCTTTCCGGGCCAGGAGCTGTAGATGATGCCGCTCACCTGCTCATGGCCCATGTAGTTGATCGCCCTCGCCATGGTCTTCAGGAACGCCACGCCCTTTCGGCGGATGGCGCCACTCGGGGAGGCGATGTCGTGGTCGGCCGTGAGACCGATGCAATAGGTCAATTCGATCGAGGCCAGGTCGGCGGCTCGGCGAAGCCGGTCCTTCTCCCGGTCACCCATCCGCGCCACGGTGCCGGCGTTCACTTCGAGGATGTCGAAGCCCAGCCGCTTGACCTTCGCAATGTAGGGGACGAAGTCGGCGTCCCAGTTCCTCGTCCAGTACGCGTAGTAAATGCCGATCTTGTTCACCGGAGGTACGGCAAGATGGCGCCCATTTACGCAGGCGAGAAGGAGAATCCTGTCCGTCCCCCCACTTCCCCTCCGGAGTAGATCCCGGCCGCCGGATGGCGGATGCCGGGGTATTTCCGCAGTGCTTCGAATTTGACCCCTGTCGCGCCGGTCCATGGCGGTGAGGGGTCGGGAGGATCGAAGCGCAACCAATGCTCGCGATCGCCCGAGTCTGACTGGCGGCAAACCGACCATGCTCGCGGCCGGATCGCCAGACAACCTGACGACCGAAAACCGAAGATCCCATGGCCCTGAGCAACGCAATCGCGCCCACCATCGGAACGCGTTGGGACGGCCGGCTCAGGCTCTGGGCCCAGGTGAACGACGGTTTCGTCTTGCGGGAGACCAGCATCACGAGGCCCAATTCTACCCGGCGCAATGGGAAACACTTTCCGGTTGCCAGCCAGGTGCAATCCCCCGCCGGCGCCATTCCCGGGAGAGGTTCTGGGCCCCGGGGCCGGCCGCCACTCCCTACTCAAGTGGGGTCCGGAATGGCCGGTCCCCGTGGGTGCGCCTTGGGGGAGGGTAGGCGCTTGACAAGGCCCGCGCCGGGCCGTCTGATCGGACCCTTTTCCGAATCGAACCCATCCGCATTTCCCAGACCATGGCCCTCAAGATCCGCCTCTCCCGCATCGGCTCGACCCACCAGCCGCACTACCGCATTGTCGTCGCCGAGACGCGCTCGCGCCGGGACGGCGACGCCGTCGAGACGGTCGGCACCTACGACCCCCGCACCAAGGGCCAGCAGGTCAACCTGCGGCTCGACCGGGTCGACTACTGGATCTCCAAGGGCGCCAAGCCGACGGACACGCTTCACTCCATGATCAAGCGGGCGCGCCGCGGCGTGAACTCCGCTCCTGCGGCGACCCCGTCGGCGACGGCCGCCGCCCCGGCGGCCGCCAGCTGAGGCGGTCGGCCTGAGGGGAAAGTGGGGCCGCATGCCCCGCATTGACGTCCTGACGCTCTTCCCGCGGATGCTCGACGGCTTCCTGGCCGAGAGCATCCTGGGCAA
>Ga0302314_10001427_pt1 | contig 44770 bp, 39 predicted proteins | sample III_Palsa_N2_3_FD_200533 | JGI IMG/M metagenome (GOLD analysis project Ga0302314, IMG submission 200533) | Peat permafrost microbial communities from Stordalen Mire near Abisko, Sweden - III_Palsa_N2_3 | ecosystem: Environmental > Terrestrial > Soil > Palsa > Peat permafrost | place: Sweden...
CGGCGGCTTTGTGGACGAAGCGTTCCACCACATGGTCCTCGTAGTGACGATAGCCGAGCAGGTTCTGCCCGCGCAGCAGCATCTGCAGCCGCGTATTCGGCATCAGCTTGCGGAACGTCCGCAACCGTTCCCACGGATCTTCGTTGAGGAAGCGAATGCAGCTGTCGAACGTCGCGCCGCCCCAGCATTCCACCGACCAATATCCCGCCTGGTCCAGATCCGCGCAGGCCGGAACCATGTCTTCCAGCGACATTCGCGTCGCCATCAGACTCTGGTGGGCGTCGCGGAGAATCAATTCAGTTACGTCAATATGTTTCGCCATCTTCGTCCCCAGATCGCAATCTACAGAAGAGGCGCTCAGGCAAAGAGCGCGGGGAAATCGGCAAGACAGGAGCTTCACCACAACTAACCCGCTCCCGCCTCAAGGTCAAGTCCAGCCACCAAACGCTACATGGGTGGCCCATGGACAAGAGTATCTGGTTCGATGTTGAACACGCTGTGACGAACAGCACTGCGCAATCTGGCGTTGAAGAATTGGGACTTCCCGCTCGCCCGCGCGCTCCCGATATACTGAAACAGTGACCAAGACCTTCTATATCGAGACTTTTGGCTGCCAGATGAACGCCCATGACTCGGAGAAAGTCATTGGGACGCTCGAGCATGAAGGATACATGCGTGTCGAGGACGAAGCCGACGCGGGCTTGATCCTCTACAATACCTGCTCGATCCGCGATAAAGCCGAGCAGAAGGTCTTCCACCGGCTCAATGAATACAAGCGGTTGCAGGGCGAAGGCAAGAAGTTTGCGGTGCTCGGCTGCGTCGCTCAGCAGGAGGGCGAAAAGATCTTCGACCGCGCGCCGTACGTCTCGCTGGTCAGCGGATCGGCCTCGTACCGTAACCTGCCGCAGATGCTGGTTCGTCTTGAAGCCGGCGAGAAGCGCATCACCGGCCTCGACGACCGCCAGACCGAACAGACCTTCGACACCGAGTTCACCTCGCGCGGAAATCCACACCGCGGATACATCACGATCGTCGAAGGTTGCGACAAGTTCTGCGCGTACTGCGTGGTTCCATACACGCGCGGCAAAGAGCGTTCGCGCGCCTCCGACTCGGTCGTTGCCGAAGCTAGCCGCATGGCCGACGCAGGCTTCACCGAGATCCAGCTTCTTGGCCAAAACGTTAACTCCTTTCGCGATCCCTCCGGCAAGATGAGCTTCGCGGAGTTGCTCACCGCAGTCGGCGAGGTTGCCGGAATCCGCCGCGTGCGCTTTACCACCAGCCATCCGCGTGACTTCACCCGCGACATCGTGCAGGCGATCGATGCGCTGCCGACGCTGTGCGATCACGTGCATCTTCCTGTGCAGTCCGGTTCTACCACCATCCTCAAAGCCATGTCCCGTGAATACACGCGCGACTGGTACCTTGAACGCATTGCCTGGATCAAGGCGGCGAAGCGCGAGATCAGCATGACCACCGACATCATCGTTGGATTTCCCGGCGAGACCGAGCAGGACCTCGAAGACACGGCGACCATGCTCGAAGGCGTGAAGTACGACGCGGTCTTCGCCTTCAAGTACTCGCCTCGGCCGAACACGCCTGCAATCACCATGGCGGACTCGATTCCCGACGACGAAAAGTCGCGACGGCTGCAGGTGCTGCTCGACCGCCAGCGCGAGGTGCAGCGCAAGAGCTACGCGCGCCATCTCGGCCAAGTGATGGAAGTGATGGTCGAGGGGTACAATCACGGACGCGACCAGGTGGTGGGCCGCAGCTCGCAGAACAAGACCGTAAATTTCACCACGACGCAGCCGATTCTGCCGGCGATGGGCAGCTATCTTCCGGTCAGGATCACCCAGACGTTTCCCAACAGCCTCGTTGGCGAGGCAGTGATAGCGCAATGAAGATCGGCACCGAACCCGGCGATTCCGTGGTTGCAGCGGCGGCGAAGGCCGACGTGGAGATGCAGATTCGCGGGCTGATGATCGATCCCTTGACGAATATGCCCATCGTCGTGCTGAAGGACGTGGCCAGCGACACCGTGCTGCCAATCTGGGTCGGAATCTTCGAAGCCAACGCGATCCAGGAAGAGCTGGAAAAAATCGCGCGTCCGCGTCCGGTAACGCACGATCTGCTGCGCAACCTGGTGCGCGGCCTGAACGCGGTCGTCCGCAAGGTGGTCGTCTCCGAGCTGCGCGACGACACGTTTTACGCCGTCATCTGGATGGAGCAGGACGGCGAGACGGTCGCGCTCGACGCTCGACCCTCCGACGCGATTGCGCTGGCGTTGCGCTGGGACTGTCCGATCTATGCCAGCCGCGCGGTGCTGGACAACGCGAAGCAGGTGGCCGAAGGCCCGCAGAACGTCAGCTCGGACGAGATGCGGCGTTGGCTCGAAGGACTGAACGACGACGACCTGGGCCGCTACAAAATGTAGGCGCGGCTACTTTGTCTGCGCCATTGCCGCCTTCACAACTTCGAGAATCTGGGCCGGGTCGTTGGCTCCGTCTTTCGTTCCGCAGACGACCTGGTAGCTGTCGCGCGTGACGACGACCACGGTCGGCGTCCACTCGACGTTCAACCTTAAGCCCAGGTCTCGATCTGCTGTCACTTCTTTCGCGAATTTTCCGGTGGGGTCGATCACCGCTGGCATCTTTTGGCCGTGCTTCGCCAGCCAGTTCGACAGGAAGCGATGCAGGTCGTCCTCGTTGGAGAGGATGCCTTGCGATGCGAAAACCGCGCTGCGAAACTCGTCCGCAAGCTCTGGCGAGATGCTGTCCTGGATGTAGCGCGCGCAGACCGCGCCTTCGAATGTCCAGAGGTGCGCTGCAATCGGGAAATCGTAGCGCAGCAGGGTTACGTGGGTCTGCTTCACAGCCTCGACCTCAAACGGATGGGCGTGCGCGCAGGATGGACAGCCAAGGTCCTCAAAGACGATCAGCGCGACTTTGCTGCCGGCGGGCGGCCTCAGGATCGACGTGTCGCGGAAGTTGTCGCGCGGACCGGCTCCGGCGAACTGAGCTGGCGCCGCGGAGGGCAGTGACAGCAGCGCGAGGCTGACAGTGGTGGCGATCAGGAGATGCCGTAATTTCATCGTTTTCCGTCCTTCTCATTTTGTATCGCATGACACTTCCGCGGCTAGAGACTGAATCAGGTCTTTGCGCCCGCGGGATACTTTGCCACCAGATCATCGAGCGCGGCAGTTGCTTCGTCGACTGTGACTTCATCGATGACGTAATCCGGCGGACAGGTTGCGATCTCCGCGTTTTTCAGGATGCGGTAGCGCGGATTCCCGAGCGGCAGCCATTCCGTCGGCGGCGACCACGCGGGCGCGACGATCGCCATGGGCAGCCCGACGGCGCGGCCGAGGTGCAGCGTGCCGGTGTCCAGTGTCAGGCCGACGCGGCAGAGGCTGAGCAGCGCGCTGAGCTGGAGCAGCGAGGTTCTGCCGGCGACGCTGGTGGTCGCGTCGCCGAGGCCGTCGCGCAGGGCATCGATTGCGGCCGCTTCCGAAGCGGTGCCGACGAAGACGATGTGCGCTCCATGCGTGGCGATCATGTGCCCCGCCGCGGCCTGGAAGCGCTCGGCGCGCCAGCTCTTGCGCTGGGTCACGCTGGTCTGTGTGACGAAGACCGCGACCATTTGACGATTGCGCACGCCGCTTTCGGCGAGCGTTTGCCTTGCCCACGCGAGGTCGGGCTCGCCAAAGAAGATCTGCGGTTCGAAGTGGCGGAACCGATGTCCGAACGCTTCCGGAATTCTCAAGTTGTTGTCGATCAGGCTGCGCGCTGGATCGAAGCGAAAGACTTCGCGATAGATCTCCGGTACTTCGGTAAATCCGACTCGCTCGCTCGCGCCGCTGAGCAGAGAAGCGATTCCGATTCGCGTGCGTTCGTTGCCCATGGTCGTGAGCGTGGCGAAACTCTCTCGGCCGAACGGGAGTTGTTGCCGCAGCGAGCGAGCTGCGCCTTTCAGGTCCTTCAGCGGACTCGGCGTTTCGATGAGCCAGTCGACACCAGAGTTATTGCGGAAGATCTCCAGTGCCAATCCGCTGGCGGCTACGGCGATTTTCGATTTGGGCGCCGCGGCCCGCAGCGCGGGAATCATCGGCGTGGCGTGAACGGCTGTGCCCAGAGCTGTGGGATATTGCAGCAGCAGGAAGTTGTTGGTTGCCGCGAGCGGAGCGTGCGAACCGCGCACGGATCGCTCGATGGCGCCCACGACCGAGAAGCCCGCACTCTTCAGCTCTCGGGCCAGGCTCACTGCGGGATGTCCTTGGTGGCGCTCATCGGTCGATGCTCGATTCTAGCGTTGAGCCAGCGCGTCGAGCGAGCTAAAGAATTCGGGGAACGAGACGGCGGCAGATTCGGCGCCGTTGATCTCGGTGTCGCCGGTGGCTCGGAGTGCGGCGATGGAGAACGCCATGGCGATGCGGTGGTCGTCGCCGGAGTCGATCTGCTCGCCGTGCAGGCTCTGGTTGCCGGGAATCTCGAGGCCGTCGGGATTTTCGGTCAGCTCGGCTCCCATGGCGCGTAGGTTTTTGGCGACGAGCGCGATGCGGTCGGACTCCTTTATGCGGAGTTCCTGGGCATCGCGGATGATGAGGCCGTTCGCGGTGTAGGGCGCGATCGCGGCGAGAACGGGCAGCTCGTCGATGACCTGCGCGGTGAGCGCTCCGCTGATTATGAAGGGCGCGGATGGAGTTGTGACCCCGCAGTTTACCTGAATGGCGCCGATGAGTTCGCCGTGGAGCTCTTCGACGCTGAGGACCTTGATGCGGCCGCCGAGCGCGGTGACGATGTCGAGCAGCGCGGCGCGCGTGGGGTTCATGCCGAGCGCGTCGAGGACGAGGTTGGAGTCGGGGAAGAGCAGCGCCGCGCAGAGGAAAAATGCTGCCGAGGAGATGTCGCCGGGAACGGTTGCGTCAACGGCTTTCAGCTTCTGGCCGCCGGCGATAGAGAGCTTGTGGTCCTTTCGAGTCAAGGTTGCGCCGAAGGCCTTGAGTGCATGCTCGGAGTGGTCGCGGGTTCGGATCGCTTCGGACAGGCTGGTGACGCCTTCGGCTTGCAGGCCGGCGAAGAGGACGGCCGTCTTGACCTGCGCCGATGGAATTGGCGTGGTGAAGTCGATGGCGTGCAGCGGGCCGCCGTGGATGGTGACGGGCGCATGTCCATCCACTAGATCAAGTTTTGCTCCCATTTCGCTGAGGGGTTTGCGGATACGCTCCATTGGACGCAGAGTGAGAGAGGGGTCGCCGATCATGGTAAAGGTGTGCGGATGGGCGGCGATAAGGCCCGCGAGCATGCGCATGGTGGAGCCGGAGTTGCCGCAGTCGAGCGGGCCGGCGGGCTGAAGAAAGCTGCCGGCTACACCGGTGATCTCGACGGCGCGGTTGTCGTGCTTGACGACCGTTGCACCGAGGGCTTCCATGCAGGCGAGCGACGAGTGCGGGTCGGCGCCGGTGGAGAAGTTTGTGAGGCGCGTCGTGCCTTCGGCCAAGCCCGCGAGCATGGCGTAGCGGTGCGAGATGGACTTGTCTCCGGGGACGGCGAGGGAGCCTTGCAGGGAGCGGGCGGGGCGAATGATCTGGGTGGACATCGCTTTCTAGTCTAACGGATGCGGGGGCTGGGCTCGCGTTTCGAGGTTCGAAGCGGTGGCGTGGGCGGCGGCAAGGGTGAGGGGCGCGGGTGTTGGCTGTACGTTGTCCGTAGGTGCAAGGACTGGAGGTTGGGAGAATGGCGTATTCGGTTCGGGTGAGGCGAGCGCCTCGGGGTCCTTCGGCTCCGCGCTGCGCGCATCGCTCAGGATGACGCGATTTTTCGACCCGTGGTGAGATTTAATTGCACACCCCGAAGGCGTATGCTAGGTGCATATCCTGCGAGGTTGCCTTTTGCGCTCATCGACAACCAGGCATGCTTTTGAACCCTGCTCCCGCCTGCACGAACTCACGGCTGAAGAGGCCGCGCTTTACGCCCAACTGGACCCACAGAAGATTCCGGAGCACGTCGCGATCATCATGGACGGAAATGGGCGCTGGGCGGGCAAGCGAGCGCTGAAGCGGTTCCTGGGGCACCAGCAGGGCGCGGAGAGCGTGCAGTTTGTGGTGGAGACGGCTTCGCGGATCAACCTGCCATTTATTACGCTGTACGCGTTTTCGCTCGAGAACAATTTGCGGCGGCCGAAGTCCGAAGTGAACTTCCTGATGAAGCTGCTGCGCAGCTACCTGATGGGCAATGTGAAGCGGATGAACGACAACAATGTGCGGATGGAATACATCGGGCGCATTTGTGAGCTCCCGAGCGAAGTTCAGGACACGATGCAGTGGGCGACGGAGCAAACGGCGAAGAATACGGGGACTACGCTGACGCTGGCGCTGAACTACGGATCGCGCAGTGAGATTGTGGATGCGACGCGAGCGATTTTGACGAAGCTGATGGCGGAGGCGCATGAGCGCGGCTGCAGCCTGGAGGATTTGATCCAGGTGGATGGGCTGGAGGCTCGGCTGGATGAGCACCATATTTCGGACGCGCTGTATACGGCGCATATGCCGGACCCGGATTTGGTGATTCGGACGTCGGGCGAGCAGCGGATTTCCAATTTTCTGCTGTGGCAGATTGCTTACTCGGAGATTTTTATCACGGACCGGCTATGGCCGGATTTCCGGGGGATTCATCTGCTGGAGGCGATTCAGAATTATCAGAAGCGCGAGCGCAGGTTTGGCGGGCTGGGCGAGACGTTTACGGATGAGGATCTCGACGCGCTGGAGCCGGCGGCGGAAGTGGCGGAGGAGATTGTGACGGAGCTGACTCCGAAGCAGTTGGCGGGCGTTCGCACGCCCTTTTGAAGCTCGGCACAATGACGCGAGTGGCCGCAGCCTGCGCAGGCGCCCGTCCGAGAGGACAGCATTCCCCAGCAGTCATTGACGGAGTTCGGCTCCGGCGGGTACGGCGCGTTTAGAAATATAGATTTGGGGCGGGCAACCATTTGCCGGCGGCGCAATTTTGGTCTGACCACTGGCAACTTAGGGGTATTGAGCGGCGTTACTGCCTATAGGTAAGGAGGCAGTTATGTTTCGCGTATCCAATGTGTTCCTTTGCATCACTCTTGCTTTGTTGCTTGCGATCACGCCGGTTGTGCCTGCCCAACAGACAGCTCAGAATGCCGCACCCGTTCCTTCGCAGATTGCTTCGGCGCATACGATTTTCGTGTCGAACGGTGGGGGGAGCAATTTTTTCGATCAATTCACGGGCGGCGCTGACCGCGCGTACAACGCCTTTTACGCCGATGTGCAGCAGTCGAGTCAATACCGGTTGGTGGGCGCGCCAGCGCAGGCGGATTTGATCTTCGAGATACGGGCGATTGCGCCGGCGGTGAACAACGGCGATGTGGTGGCGTATAACCCTCAACTTATTTTGAGCATTCTCGATCCTCAAACGCGGGCGGTGCTGTGGACTACCAGCGCGAACGTGCGGGCGCTGGGGACGCAGAAGCGGCTCGACCGGGGGTTTGACGAGTCGATGGCTGTGCTGATGGACAAACTGGCGCGGGTTACGGGGCAGCCGCTGACGGCGCAGCAGATGAAGGCGGTGCAAGACAACTCCCGATGGCCGACTGCCGCTAAGGTTTTTGTCGCGGTGGGGATTGCAGCGTTCGTTGGGCTGACGACGTATGGGGTCTACCGGGCTACGCATCCGCCGACGTTGCCGACGCCGACGATCCCGCCGGGGTTTCCTGCGGCGCTGTGATTGTGTGGGCGGAGAGAACGACGAAGATTCTGACCTTTCAGGGCCAGAATGACGAGCGGTGTGCGCCGCGCGGCGGTTGAGTATTTAGAGGCGGCCGTCGCGACGGGATGCGTCGTAGAGAGAGAGGCCGATGATGGTTTTGCCATCGTGGATTTTGCCTTCGGCGATGAGCTTCATGATCTGCGAGAGCGGCATGCGGATGATTTCGATGTGCTCGTCGAGCTCGGGGGTGGCGGCGCCTTCGCGGATGTCGCGGGCGAGGTAGATCTGCATCCACTCGGCGAGGAAGCCGGGGCTGGCGAAGTAGCGCAGGAGGAGGGTCCACTTTTTGGCGCGGTAGCCGGTCTCTTCGATGAGCTCGCGTTTGGCGGCGGCGAGGGGGGCTTCGCCGGGTTCGCGGGTGCCGGCGGGGAGCTCGATGAGGTACTGGGAAGCGGCGTGGCGATATTGGCGCTCTAAAATCACGTCCGGATCTGAGGGGTTCTTTGATTCGTCGACGGCGAGCATGACTACGGAGCCATTGTGGCGGACGACGTCCTTGATGTGACGGTGGCCATTGGACTCTTCGAGGGTGTCGGTGAAGACGTTGAATACCCGGCCCTTGAAGCTGAGCCTGGAGGAGATGAGTTTGGCGCCGGAGAGGGTTTTGGGTGCGGCTTTGGGCTTGGCGGCTTTGGCGGGAGCGGACTTTTTGGGCTTCTTTGAGATGGCGGCCATAGGTCTACGGTATCATCCTGCATCGGGGGCGCGGATGGCGCATCCAATCGGATGCATGTTCCAATCGACAGGTGAGTTACGGTACGGGGAGTCTGGGGACAACGTCAGTGGCTTCCGGGAGAGAAGGCGTACCTCAGCGGCTAAAGCCGCTCCTCAAGCATGCGCGTTTACGGCACGGTTGAAGCCGTGCCCTTAAGCAAGTCGGTTTTTCGGCGTCGGCTAAGCGGATTTTCGGCCAGGGGATGTGAGTTCGGTTTGAAGGAATGTGATGAGCACTGAGTGTTACCCGATCGCGACGCTGCCGCATGTGACGAAGCTCTATCGCGACTATTTGGCGATGGGGGATTCGGCCGGAGACGCAGCGGTGCGCGGCTGGTACGGAGCGGAGCCGCTGGGCAAGGCATGGATGCGGCCGGTTGCGTCGAGTGCACATGCTTCGGCGCTGGCGGATGTGCTGGAACGGCAATCGAAGGAGTTTGGCGCGGGGCCGGTGGCGCTGGAGAATATTGCGAAGATTCGCGCGGGGGCGCGGGCGGTGGTTACCGGGCAGCAGGTGGGTCTGTTGGGTGGGCCGTTGTACGTGTTGTTGAAGGCGGCTACGGCGATCGCGCGGGCGAAGCAGGCGACGGCGGCGACGGGGATTGAGCATGTGCCGGTGTTCTGGCTGGCGACCGAGGACCACGATCTGGAGGAAGTGGACCAGGTTTCGCTGCTTTCATCTCTAAAGACGGGGGCCGGCGTGGAGACGTTGCGACTAGGGGCGAAGTCTCCGCAGCGGGCTGCGCCCGTGGGCGGCGTTGTGCTCGGCGAGGCGGTGAATGGGCTGCTGGAGCGGGCGAGCGAGTTGCTGGGGTATGCGCCGGTATGCGATCTGCTGCGGGAGTGCTATGCGGCGAGTACGACGTTTGGCGTGGCGTTTGCGCGGCTTATGGCGCGGCTGTTCGCGGATGAGGGATTGATTGTGATGGACGCGGCGGGGCGGGATTTTCACGCTCTGGGAGCGCCGGCGCTGCGGGTGGCGATTGAGCAGGCGGAGGAGTTGGAGACGGCGCTGCTGGCGCGGGCCGCTGAACTGGGTGCGGCAGGGTATCACGCGCAGGTGCTGGTGAAGGCGGGCGGGTCGCTGCTGTTTCTGATCGGCGAGGACGGGACGCGGCAGGCGCTGCGGCGGTCGCCGGACGGAAGCTGGAAGGTGGGGAATGGCGGCTCGGCGCAGAGCTATTCGACTTCGGAGTTGCTGGGGATTCTGGATGAGGCGCCGGAGCGGATTAGTCCGAATGCGCTGTTGCGGCCGGTGTTTCAGGATGTGATTCTGCCGACGACGGCGTACGTTGGCGGGCCGGCGGAGATTGCTTACTTTGCGCAGAGTGCCGTGATCTACGAGCGGGCTTTTTCTTCAAAGAACGGCAAGGGGCGGATTACGCCGGTGCTGCCGCGCTTGTCGGCGACTTTGATTGAGCCGGCGATTGGGGCGGTGATGGCGCAGCATGAGGTTAGCTTGCCGGATGTGATGCGGCCGGCGGAGGAGCTGGCGCAACGGCTGGGCGCGCGGGCGATGCCGATTGAGGCCAAGCGAAGGCTGGCCGCGGCGGGGAACGCTCTGGATGAAGCGCTCGTTGCAGCGGAAGACTATCTCGGTACTCTGGACGCGGGGCTGGGCAAGTCGGCTGAGGTGTCGGCTTCGAAGATGCGGTACCAGATGGACCGGCTGCGGCGGCTGGCGGCGACGTTCGAGTTGCAGAAGGAATGCAGCCTGAAGAAGCACGCGGACGCGATGGTGTTGCACCTGTTTCCGGAAGGGCATCCGCAGGAGCGTGTAGCGGCGGGGGTGTGGTTTCTGGCGGGGTTCGAGGCTCAGGGTGGGAGTGCGACGGGACTGATTGCGCGGCTGGTGGAAGAGGCGGCGAGTCAGTGTCCTGGGCATGTTGTGGTGCGGCTTTGACGGTGTGCGTGCTACGTTGTACGTTCTCCGTTGGAGACGAAGAACGGAGAACGTACAACGGACAATCGTTCTAGAATGGTGGCCGAGGAGATCTGGGCCATGGGAATGAGCGACGAAGCATTTGAGGTGAGTTGTCCGGACTGCGGATCGATGCTGAAGATCGATCCGGTGACGCGGGCGATTATTGGGCACACTCCGGCGCCGCGGAAGCGGATGTTTGAGGACTTCAGCGACGCGGCGAGGGCCGCGCGCGAGGCGGATGCGCGGCGGGACTCGATATTTGCGCAGAGTGTGGATGCGCAGAAGAACAAGGACGATTTGATGGCGAAGAAGTTTGCGGAGGCGGTGAAGAAGGCCAAGGAAGGACCGATGACGGAGCGACCGTTTAGGGACTTCGATCTGGAGTAGGCGCTTCATGCTGTTCTCGACGCTTCGCGTAGAAGCAAGAGCGGATCGCATGGCTTGGATGTGAGATATGCGATGAAGAAGAGCGAGGCAGAGGATGAGCGGTTGAGGCGGGTGACGGAGATTGCGCTGGCGCTACCGGGAGCGGTGTGCGAGAGGATGGGGGCGCATGCGGGCTTCAAGGTGAAGAAGAAGGCGTTCGCGTATTTCGTGAACGACCATCATGGGGATGGGATGGTGGGGGTGTGGTGTAAGGTGCTGCCGGGTGAGAACGCGGCGCTGATTGCGGCGAATCCGAAGCGGTTTTATATGCCGGGCTACGTGGGGCCGCGCGGGTGGGTGGGGTTGCGGCTGGATGTGGGCCGGGTGGCGTGGGGCGAGGTGAAGGAGCTTGTTGGGATGAGCTATTCGCTGGTGGCGGGGAAGAAGGCAAAGGCCTAGCACCGACTAGCACTGATCAAGTGCAGATGGCTTGTTTCTGCGGAATTCATTCTTGATTGGTGCTCGTCGGTGTAGATCGGTGTTAAGTTTTGGTTGGCACGGTAAACTGGATGGATGCCGCCAATTTTGAATGCGCAGGGGTTGTCGAAACGATTTGGCGCCGTGCCTTTGTTTCAGGACATCAGTTTTCCCGTATCCGAGGGGGACCGCATTGGGCTGATCGGGCCGAATGGGGCGGGGAAGTCGACGCTGCTGGCGGTGCTTGCTGGCGAGCAGGAACCAGACTCGGGCGATGTGGCTACGCGCAAGCGCGCGCGGATCGCGTACGTACTGCAGGAGTCGAACTTTGCGCCGGGGCTGACCGTGCGCGAGGTGATGGATGCGGCGCTGACGCGGGCGGGGCTGGCGGAGGCGGACCACGCAGGCAGGTTGCACGAGACGTCCGGGCGGACGGGGTTTCCAGACCTTGGCGCGGAGGCGGCGACGCTGAGCGGCGGTTGGCGGAAGCGGTTGGCGATTGCGGAGGCGATTGTTACGCATCCCGACGTTTTGCTATTGGACGAACCGACGAATCATCTGGATCTGGCGGGGATTGCGTGGCTGGAGGAGCTGCTGAACGAGGGTGCGTTCGCTTGTGTGATGGTGAGCCACGACCGGTATTTTTTGGAGAACGTAGCGACGGAGATTGTGGAACTCAACAAGGTGTATGCGGATGGGCTGCTGCGGGTGAAAGGGACGTATTCGAAGTTTATTGAGGGCCGGCAGGATTACCTCGCGAGCCAATCGAAACTTCAAGCTGCGCTGAAGAACCGGGTGAAGATCGAGGTGGAGTGGCTCCGGCGCGGGCCCAAGGCGCGGTCGACCAAGGCGAAGGCGCGGATCGATAATGCGCAGGATTTGATTGGGCAGTTGCGGGATGTGAACCAGCGGGTGCAGACGGCGACGGCTGGGATTGATTTTGCGGCGACGGATCGGCAGACGAAGCGGCTGGTGGAGTTCGAGGACATCGCGCTGAGTTTCGGTGTGGGCGCGAGTGAAAAGAAGATTGTGGAGGGGCTGAATTTTCTCATCACGAATGGAATGCGCGTGGGGCTGGTGGGGCCGAACGGGAGTGGGAAGACGACGCTCCTGCGGCTGCTGACGGGTGAGCTGGAGCCGACGGCGGGGACGATCAAGAAGGCGGCTGCGCTGAAGATTGTTTACTTCTCGCAGATGCGGGAGTTGGAAGAGGGTGTGACGCTAAGGCGGGCGCTGGCGCCGGATTCGGACTCGGTCGTGTACCAGGGGCGGGTGGTGCACGTGGCGAGCTATGCGACGAAGTTTCTCTTCACCAGCGAACAACTCAATCAGCCTGTAGAACGGTTGAGCGGCGGCGAGCGGGCGCGGGTTCTGATTGCGAAGTTGATGCTGGAGCCGGCAGATGTGCTGCTGCTGGATGAGCCGACGAACGATCTGGATATCGCGACGCTGGAGATTCTGGAGGAGAGCTTGCTGGAGTATGCGGGCGCGCTGGTGCTGGTGACACACGACCGGTACATGCTGGATCGCGTGTCGACGGTAGTGCTGGGATTGGATGGGCTGGGGCACGCGGAGACGTTTGCGGACTACGGGCAGTGGGAGCAGTGGCAGAGGGAGCAGGGCTCGGCCAACAGCGATGGGAGTTCGGCGGAGGCTACGGCTACCCCGGTGCGCGAAGCGGCGGCTGCGAGCACGGGCAAGAAGAAGCTTTCGTATCTTGAGGCGCGGGAGTATGCGTCGATTGAGGATCGCGTGGAGGCTGCGGAGGCGCGGCTGAATGCGGCTCGGGATATGCTCGACGAGCCGAGCGTTGCGACCAATGCGGAGGCGCTGACCGCGGCGCTGCATGAGCTGGAGCAGGCGCAGGCGGTGGCGGATGAGCTGTATGCGCGGTGGGCGGAGCTGACGGAGAAGGCCGGCTAGGCACTTCGTGCCGGACGGGCACACTGCGCGTGGGGCGGTCACTTCGTGACGCGTATTGGGCTTCGCGTGGTGTTCCCGATGGTCGCGAGCGGGATTCTGTGCCGACCAGCGGGAGGGCAAGCGAAGCCTTAAGGGAGCGTGTGAACGCCTGGCTGGCTTTCCTGGGGGATGAGGCTTCCGGTGGCGCGCGTTGGCCCGAAGTGAGGCGGGCGCTGCTATTCTGCTGGAATCATGAAGACGCTGCCTGGTGGGATCGCAATCGTCCTGGCGAGTTGTGCTGTGCTGGCGCAGTCGCCGCAGCCGCCTCGCCCTGTTGTTCTGCACGCTGCGCGGATGCTGGACGTCGCTGGTGGGCGGGTGGTTTCGCCGGGTGAGGTGTTGGTGGTCGGGGAACGCATTGTTGCTGCCGGGGCGCATGTGGAGAGGCCTGCGGGCGCGGAGGTGATCGATCTGGGCGACCGGACGCTGCTGCCGGGGCTGATCGATGCGCACGTGCATCTGTTTCTGCATCCGGGCGCGGAGGATTTGCAGACGATCGAGGAGAGTGTGGCGGAGCGCGTGATCCTGGCGGAGATTGCGGCGAAGGACGACTTGATGGCGGGGTTCACGGCCGAGCGCGATATGGGGACAGAGGGTGCGGGTTCGGCGTCGACGGCGGTGCGCGATGCGATTAATAGAGGACTGATTCCCGGGCCGCGGATGCGGATGAGCGGCAACGCGATCGACATTATGGGCGGGCACGAGGACGCGGTGGAGTACAACCCGGCGGCGAAGGTGCCGTCGAATGCGGACTACGCTGATTCGGCCGAGGACTTGGTTCGGGTGATGCGGCTGCAGCATAAGGAAGGCGCGGACTTCGCGAAGATCTATGAGACCGGCAAAGACACTCTGAAGGATGGCGTGTTTACAACGCCATATCAATACAGCGAGGCGGAGCTGCATGCGGCGGTGGTGGAAGAGGCTCGGCTGGGCGCGGGACGGCCAAATGCGATGGGGGTGGGGGTGCATTGCACGGGCGAGCCGGGAGCGGGGTTCGCGGTGGCGGCAGGGGTTGCGTCGATCGATCATGCGTTTTTTCTGTCTGACACGACCATGGCGGGGATGAAAGCGAAGCAGATTTACGCGGTGCCGACGTTTGCAATTATGGAGTACTTCGGCGACCATCCGCAGTCGGGCACGGGTGCTCGCTCGAAGGCGCTTCTAGAGTTCCATGCGGTGCAGTTCAAGCGGCAGCTGGCGGCAGGGGTGCCGTTTGCGGTGGGTAGTGACGTGGGGCCGTTTCCGCATGGGACGCAGGCGCGGGAGCTGGAGCTGATGGTCGAGTACGGGATGCCGGCGGCGGATGTGCTGAAAGCGGATATGCTGAACGGGGCGCGGCTGCTGGGGTGGGCGGGAGAGATTGGAGAGTTGAAGGCGGGGCTGTATGCCGACGTTGTTGCAGCTCCGGGAAATCCGCTGGAGGATATTTCGACGCTGGCTAAGGTGGATTTTGTGATGAAGGGCGGGGTGGTATACCGTCGGCCTTAAGGCTTCAAACGTGTCCTGCCGGACTGGCTTCCTGCGCGGGCGGCGGTCGTTCGCACGCCCTTTGCTGCTTCGCGTGGTGCTCCCGTCGTTCGCCACTGGATTCCGGCTAAGGATTGAAGGGTTCGTCGGCGGAGGGGCCGTAAACGCCGGGGACGGGGATGTTGTTGAGGCGGAGGTAGACGCCGAGCTGGGCGCGGTGGTGGATGAGGTGGTTGAAGCACATGTGCCGGTAGGCAAGCGAGCGCGGACTCGAGGAGATGACGTGGTCTCCGAAGGAGAATTTCCAGGGCTCGGCGAGTTGCGCGTCGGTGCAGGCGGCAAGGGCGGCGCGGCAGTCGCTGGCGGCGGCGTCGAAGGTGACGAGGGCGTAGTCACGGGTGGTGAAGGTGTGATCGGGCCACTTGGCGGCGGGGTCGGCCATGTTGAGGCTGGGGGTGGTGAGGATGGTTTTGCCGAAGGCGGGCAGGGTGGCGACGTGCATGGTTAGCTTGCCGAGGGGCATGGATTTTTCATGACACTTGTAGTCGGGATTACCTTCGGGGACGCTCTCGAGGATGCGGCGGGTCATGGCAACTTCGATGTCGTAGTCCTGGAGGAGGAGTTCGGCGCTGGTCATGGCGTCTCCCTTAGCTAGCTGATCTAGATGCCGGTGATGTTGAATCCGCAGTCGACGAAGGTGATTTCGCCGGTGATGCCGCTGGCGAGCGGCGAGCAGAGGAAGAGGGCGGTGTTACCGACTTCGATTTGCTCGACGTTGCGATGGAGCGGAGCCCGGGCGGTGACGGCCGAGAGGATCTGGCTGAAGTCGCCGATACCGCGGGCGGCGAGGGTTTTGATGGGGCCGGCGGAGATGGCGTTGACGCGGATGTTCTTCGAGCCGAGCGAGGCGGCGAGGTAGCGCACGGTGGATTCGAGCGCGGCCTTGGCGACTCCCATGACGTTGTAGTTGGGGAAGACTTTTTCGGCGCCGTAGTAGGTAAGGGTGAGGATGGCTCCGCCGTCGGTCATCAACGGGGCTGCACCGCGGGCCAGGGCGATCAGCGAGTAGACGCTGACGTCGTGGGCGATGCGGAAGTCCTCGCGGGCGGTGAGCAGGAAGTCGTTTTTGATGGCGTCGGCGGGGGCAAACGCGACCGAGTGGATGAGGATGTCGATTTTGGGGAAGGCGGCGGCGATCTTCGTAAAAAGTGCGTCGATCTCTTCGTCACGGGAGACATCGCACTGGAAGGCCAAGCCGGTTCCGGTTTGGCCGAGGTCTTTCAGCAACTCTTCGGCTTCAGTTTTCAGCCGTTCCGTCTGATAAGACAGCACCACGGTAGCGCCGGCTTCGGCCAGCTTCTGGGCCACACTGTAGGCAATGCTGCGTTTATTCGCAAGGCCGAAGACGACGGCCACTTTCCCCTTCAAATCGATCATTCCACTCCCTCAGACGCACTGATTCCTGAAACGCGCTAATCCCCTCAAATTCACTAAGGGTTAGGATACCAGCCGGAGGGTAGGTTCGAGGTTCGAGGTTTGGGGAGGGGATTTTAGTGAAGCACGGTGGATTCGACCGTGGGCATGAGGATGTTGCCCAAAGCTGCGGACTCTGCGGACTCCGAGTCGGGGGTGCAGACGCGGCGGCAGTTGCGGCCGTCGCTCTTGGCCTGGTAGAGAGCCTTATCCGCGCGGGCGATGAGGGTGGCGGTGTTGTCCTCGAGGGTCGCCTCGGTGAGGCCGATGCTGAGGGTGAGCGGCATACTTCCGCTGGCGGCGCTGATGTTGGTGACGGCGTGGCACAGGCGCTCGGTGACTCCGAGCGCGATGCTGCTGGGGGTGTGGGGAAGGATGAGGAGGAACTCGTCGCCGCCGTAGCGGCCGAGATAGTCGCGCCCGCGCAGATGGGTGGAGATGGTCTCGGCGACATCTCGTAGAGCAGCGTCGCCCGCGGCATGGCCCTGGATGTCGTTAATGGACTTGAAGTAGTCGACGTCGATGAGGGCGATGGAGAGCTTGCTCTTGCCGGACTGGGCGCGCTTGAGCTCGGCCATGAGTTTGACCTCGATGCCGCGGCGGTTGAAAGCGCCGGAGAGGGAGTCTTTTTGCGACTCGTCGCGGCTGGCGGCGATGAGTTCGCCGCTCGAGAGGACGAGGATGAAGAGGCCGGTTACGAACAGAGAGAGTACGCCGAGCAGAAGGGTTGCGGTTCCGTATCCGCTGGTAATCAAGGGATGTGCCGGGGCTCCGTGGATGATGGCCACGATCCCGCAATTTGCGGTGACAGCGGCGAAGAAGGACATGAACGCCGCAAAGACTCGCATCGCCATTGGGCTGGTGAAGGTGGGTGCCTTGCGGAAGAGTTCGAGCGCGATGAGGCCGCGTATGAGCCCTACCGTAAGCGCGATGGCAACGATGCGCGGGGCGGTCTTGTCCTGGATCTGGCTGTAGTAGAAGAGGATTGCCAGCGCGATGCAGGAGACGGAAATGGGAATGGCTGCTGTGCGCCGGCTGCCGATGAAGCGCAGGATGCCGCGGTAGAGGAAGACGAACGAGCCGAGCACGAAGCAGTGCGCCACCGTTACCGACAGGATGTAGGGGATGCTTCCGCGAGCGTCGAGCAGGAAAGTGCCGGGGACGCCGAGCAGAAAGCTGATGGCAATGGTGTTGATCCCACGCAGGTTAGGGTACGCGCGCTTCATGCCGAAAAATACTGCCGCGAACGCGATCGCCAGCATGAAGTCTCCGGCAATAAGGGTACGGTTGTCCAACCACGAAAAAGCGTTCATGCGTGCCCAACCTTTGAGTCCGATATTAGCCAGTCTCAAGATTGTGATGTAGGGCACTTAAGTTGTAGTAAGGCGAACGGTTGTGCTGCATTTGGTGTGCAAAAGATGACCCGAAAGACCCGCAACCCAGGGTCTTCCTCAGTCATGGCGGATATTAAAAGTACGGACTTTTCATGCGGCAGCCGGAGGCGGCCTTAAGGCTGGGTCAGCCAGTCGTACTGCTCGTCAGTTATGGGAACGACGGACAGGCGGAACTGGCGGAAGAGGATGGAACCCTTGAAGACGGGGGTGTCGCGGATCTCGGCCAGCGGCTTTTCGCGTTTAAGGCGCTTGACGGGCTGGATGCGGACGATGGGATTGCGGGGATCGCTGGCGTCCACGGAGACGACTGTGGCGGTGCCGACTGCGGCCTTGCCCACATTGGAGTGGTAGATGACGAGCTTCTCGCCCTTCCTCATGTTGCGCAGGGTGAGCAGGGCCTGGTTGTTGGAGATGCCGTCCCAGGTGGTTTCGCCGTCGCGGAGCAGGTCGTCAAAGGAGTATTTGCCGGGTTCGGTTTTGAGCAGGTAGGGCATGAAGGACAAGGTACTAGGTACCCGGCGACAGGCACAAGGAGGGCTCTAGCCGCCCAGGTCGAGTAGTTCTACCGTGGGGATGGGTTGGCCGAGGAACTGGCTGCCGAGGCGGCCGAATTTTTCGGTGGAGTCTGTGGCGTAGCACTGGAAGGTGGCGGGGCTAGCGGATGGTGCTTGCGACTGGCGAATCGTTTGTTCAATAGCGATGGCGGTGGCGCGGGCGGAATCGATAACTTCGGCCTGTGAGCCAAGGTCATGGAGGACGGACTCGATTGCGGGGGCGATCAGCGGGTAGTGGGTGCAGCCGAGCAGGACGGCTTCCGGAGAGCAATCCGACAAGGCTTCGCCGAGATAGACGCGCAGGACATCGCGGGTTACTGGATGCTCGACCCAGCCCTCTTCGACCAGGGGAACAAGCAGCGGGCAGGCTTTCTCAGTGGCGCGGAGGCCGTGTGCGGCGCAGTGAAGGCGATAGGCGTGCGACTGCACCGTGGCCGAGGTGGCGAGGACGAGTACGCCGGAGCCGGGATGGCGACGGTGCGCGGCGTCGACCACGGGTTCGATGACGCCGGTGACGGGAATCTTTACGGAGGCGCGAATCTCCTGCATGGCGAGGGCAGAGGCGGTGTTGCAGGCAATGACGAGGTGGTTGGCGCCGTGGGACTCGAGGAAGCGGGCGCTCTCGACGGCGTAGCGAGCGATGGTGGTCTGGGATTTGGAACCGTAGGGCAGGCGCGCGGTGTCGCCCAGGTAGATGTAGTGCGCGCCGGGAATGAGCGGCAGGAGTTCCCGCAGGACGGTGAGGCCGCCGAAGCCTGAGTCGAAGACCCCAATGGTGGTTGGGCTTGCCGACGCGCTCATTGGGGAGTTGCCTGGGCGTATTTGGATACGGTGTTCACGACTGCGTAAGTGCGGAGCAGGTCGGCGTGGCCGTTGAGGGTCTCGCGCGGACGGCCGTCGACGAGAAACCGGACCTGCTCGACGCGGGGGAAGTTAGCGAAGAGGGTTCCGATGATGGAGTCGATGGTGAGGGTTTCGGGTTCGACGCCGGAGGGATGGTGGTCGGCGAAGGCGCGGTGCAGATTGATGACGGCGAGTTGTCCTCCGGGGACGTGGGGCTCGTTGCTGGTGCTGTCTATTGCGGGGGAGGACTCGTCTGGCGTGGGTTTGGGGCCGGACGCGGTTTCAGGTGCGGTTGCGGGATGCAGCGGCAGGTCGAGCAGGAAGACGTCGTCGATGGCCGGGCCGCTTTCGATGGGGTGGGCGGAGTCTTTGTAGGAGTATTCGGCGATGAGGCGGGCGAGCAGGGCGTGGGCTCGTGCGGTGGGCTCGGCCGGCAATGCGAGGTCGCGGTCGGCCAGTGTCATGGAGCCGTCGGCGTCGCCGGCCATCGCGAGGTGGACTGTCTGGCTCGCTGAGGCGACGGGAGCAGCGAGTGGCGTTTCGTCGCGGTGGCGCGTCAGCTTCTCGCGGGCCTGCTCGCATCCGCGCAGCAGGAAGAGCGCCATCAGCAGACTCGCCCCGGCGAGTATCCAGAACAGGATGCGTTGGTAGCGGGGAATCATTGGGCTCCCTTTTGCGCGGGCTGCGGGGCCGCGGGGGTGGGTGAGATGCGGGCTGCGGATGCGGCGCGGCCGGCGGCTTCGGCGGCGGCGATGGCTTTGGCCTGCGCCAAGGTGGGCGCGACTTCATTTGTGCCTTCGGTCGCGGAGTCGTCGGGGCGGTTGCGCCAGGCTTTGAGTGCGCGGGTGAGCGTGGCGGCTACTTGCTGCTGATAGCTGGCGTCGGTGACTGGCGTTGCGCCGACGCCGGGCGCGGGAAGCGGGGCCAGTTCGATGGCAATGGCCGGGCACATCAGGTTGTCCAACGGCCGTAGCGGCGCGTGGCCGGAAATCGGCGGCAGATGGTCCTTGGCCAGGGCAGCGCTGACACCGCTGGCCAGGCTGAGGCTTTGGCGTACATAGGCTGCCTGGGCGGTGTCCCATGGGATGGGGACGAAGGCTCCGTAGCCGGGGCCATCGTCCTGGTCCTGAGGCTGCAGCGTGGAGGTGTAGACGTGGACGCCCGAGCCGGTTGCGGTTGCGTGGATGACGATGCAGGCGCCTGCGTGGGTGCGGTTTGCGGTTTCGGCGCGCTGGTCGGTGGTGAGGGGATCTCCGCTGTCGGCAACGCGGGTCTCGATGACGGTGAAGCCGGCTGCGGTGAGCGATTCCTTCAGCCGGTTCGCTATGGAAAGGCTGACGCTCTTCTCGAAGACGTTGTCGCCCAGCGTGGAGCCATTGTCCTGCCCGCCATGCGCGGGGTCGAGCACGATGACGTTCGGGTTCATCGGCGGTGCGCCGGCCGAGGGCGGATGGGCGGGCATGGGGATCTGGGGCTGGCTCTGTTGGGACTGCGGCTGCGCGCGGACGGAAAACGCAGCCGCCGCCGCGCCCGCCAGGGTGGCGAGCAGGACGGCGGCGTACTTGCAGGTAGAGGTCAACGGGTATCTTCGAACACATCTTAGCTTGCGGCAGCGCCGATGCGTCAGTGTGGTGTGAAAATGGACCGGATCGAGTAGCACAAAGGCAACTACCGAGATTCTGACTCGGCGAGTCAGAATGACGCGATGGTGAGGTTAATCGAGGGCGTAAATGGCGAGGCCGCTGAGGAGTTTGGGGTAAAAGTCCGTCGATTTCTGCGGCATGACTTCGCCGGAGAGAGAAACATCGCGTAATTGGTCGAGCGTGATGGGCTTGATGAGGAATGCGATGTCAGCGTCGCCGGACTCGACCAGACCCACAGCTTCCTGGGCGTCGCGGATGTAGTGGACGTTGCCGAGGCGGGTGATGGTGTCCTGGTCGAGGCCGAGGAGTTTGTCGAGGACGACTTTGTGGAGTTGGGCTACGCCGAGCTGGCTCTGCTTGACGGGCAGTCCAGCCATCAGCGGGGCGATTTCGTCGGGCTTCGGCGTGAGCAGGTAGTTGCCGTCGCCGGTAGCGGCGATGAAGGATTCGCCGGGTGTGCTTGCGAGCTGACCGATTAGTTCGGCAGCGGGCGCTTCGTCGGCGAGTTCGGTGACGCTGAAGTACTCGCTGGCCTTGGTGATGAAGTCGGGGGAAGAAAAGTCTTCCAGGCCGAAGACGACGCGGTGGGTGGGCAGGATGGTGATGCCTGGCGCGTCCATATTGACGAAGGTCATCATCATCGCGGCTTCAGGGAAGGGCGGAGCGGGCAGCTGGCTGGGGTTGACCTTCTCGTCCTCGTCGAGCGGCTCGCCGAGCGGCAGCTTGAGCTGCGCGGAACGCTCCTTGGCGTAGGCGACGGAGGTCTCGTAGCGGTGGTGGCCGTCGGCGATGATCAGCTTCTTGTCGGCCATGGCAGTGACGATGAGGTTGATGAGGTTGGGGTCGGTGAGCTTCCAGACCTTGTGGACGACGCCGTACTCATCCAGGATTGATAGGTCGGGGATGGCGAGGTCGGCGGGCCGGGTGGCCTTACCGTCCTTGCCGGCGCCTGCGTCGTTGCTCTTGACGCCGAAGATCAGCTTTTCGGCGGTGAAGGCGGGGTCGGAGTAGAGCATGTAGATCTGCTCGCAGTAGGCGCGGGTGGCCTTGAAGAGGGCGAGGCGATCGGACTTGTGCTTGGGGAAGGTCTGCTCGTGCCGGTAGACGACCTTGTCGGCGTAGTCGTAGAGGTGGCCGAGAGCGATGAAGCCGCGGCGCTCGCGGACTTCGGCGGTTCCGGGGACGGTATAGGTCTGCGAATAGCCGTAGAGCGCGGGTTCCTGCTCCCCGGCGAGGATGCGGTCGGCGCGCCAATCTTTCAAGTACTCGGCGGCGCGGGTGTAGCAGTTGTGGGCCGTCTCGCCGGCGGGCAGGAAGCCCTGCGGCTCGGTGTCGCCGGGCTCGCGCTTGCCCAGGATGATGCGGATGAGATTGTAGGGGCTGCGCTCGTAGTAGCGCTGCTGCATGTCGGGGGAGATCTTGTCGTAGGGCTGGGTGACGACGTCTTCCATGCGGACGCGGGAGGTATCGTAGCGAAGTGCGCGAAAGGGATAGATGCGTGCCATTCTGGGTCTCAGTTCTCCTAACTATCATTGATTGTACGGGGAGACGAAGAAGACTCGATCGACGGGCGGAAAAGCTTTCCTGCCGGACGAGCCCAATCCGCATGTGGCGGTCACTTCGTGACGTGCATTGGGCTTCGCGTGGGTGCTCCCGACGGTCAAACCGGACATTGTGTCGACCAACGACAATTTCCGGCTGCTTTTGTCCATCTCGCGATCGAGCGAGATCGGCGGGGAGGATTTCGACCGGACCTGGTCCCCGTTCGAGAGCGCGGGCGGCTCCCGTCCGGATGGTATGGCGAGTCCCATGCAGAGGGTGTAGGCTATGGCTCGCTTTTCAGAGGAGCGAAAGGGCGCATCCAAATCTCCAGCGGATGCGTAGTTTGAAGATAGTGCGGAATGAGATGATATAGGTTCTGTAAGCGCGATGGGTTCGATTATGCGGGATCGTATGCAGGGGCGAGCAGCAGGAGTTTGGGGTGGCGGCCGGGCGAAGAGCCTCCGGCTGCTGGTAGCGGTGTGCGTGGCCGCCTTGGCGTTTTCTGCGCTGCCGGGCCGGTTGGCCGCGCAGGAAAACCCGCTGGGCGACGTGTCGACGCCGGTGCCCCCGCCGAAGCCGAAGACGCCGGATGAGTTGAAGCCGGTGATCGAGGGCAGCAGCAATGTGGCGGCCGAGGCGACCAAGCGCAAAGACGCGCGCATCCGCGTGGACGTGAACCTGGTGCAGGTTCCGATGACGGTAACCGACCCGATGAACCGCCTGGTAACGGGGCTGGAGAAGGAGAATTTTGTCCTGTACGACAACAACGTGGGCCAGACGATCAAGTACTTCTCGAGCGAGGACGCGCCGCTGACGATTGGCGTGATCTTCGACCTCAGCGGCAGCATGGGGTCGAAGTTCGTACGCGCGCGCAAGGCGCTGACTGAGTTTCTGCGGACGTCGAATCCGCAGGACGAGTTCTTTGTCGTGGGATTCAACGACCGACCAGCGGTGATTGTGGACTATACGTCCGACCCCGACGACGTCGAGGCGCGCATGGTGATGCTGAAGCCGGAGAACCGGACCGCGCTGATCGACGCAGTGTACCTGGGCATCGACCACCTGCGCCAGGCGAAGTACGAGCGAAAGGCGCTGCTGATCATCTCCGACGGCGGGGACAACCGCAGCCGCTACACCGAGGGCGAGTTGCGCCGCGTGGTGCGCGAGAGCGACGTGCAGATTTATTCGATCGGCATCTTCGATAACTACGCTCCCACGACCGAGGAGCAACTGGGGCCGGAATTGCTGAAAGACATTTGCGAGATGACCGGCGGGCGCCTGTTCAACGTGGGTGGCGACGTAGGCGATATGCAGGACATTGCGTCGCGCATCTCAGCGGAATTGCGCAACCAGTACGTGATTGGGTACACGCCCTCCGAGGTGAAGCACGATGGGAACTGGCGTAAATTGAAGGTGAGACTTGTGCCTCCGCCGGGCCTGCCGCAACTGACCGTACATTATCGCCAGGGGTACTATGCACCATCGGATTAGCAGAGTTTGCGCAGGAGGTTTGGGGTTGGCGTTTCTGCTGCTCACGGCCCGAGGCGCGAAGTCCCAGGTGGACCTGTCGGCGTGGCCGCAGGTGCGCATGGAGGTGCTCGCCGTCGATCAGAACGGGCTGCCGGTCGAGGGAGTCACCGCGGACGCGCTGGTCGTCCGCCCGCCGCAGAAACCCGCCGAGGCAGTGACTGCGCTCGTGCCCAGTACCGAACCGCAGAGCGTGTGCGTACTGCTGGATGCTTCGGATTCTCTGGGCGATGGGCTGAAGATTTTGCTGACCAAGACGCGCAGGCTGCTGAAGAATCTGCCCGCGGATGACGAGGTCTGCGTGGCAGTTTTTGCCGCGAAGATGTGGGTGGCGCAGCCTCTGACGGGAGATCGCGGCGCCGTTTTGCAGGCCGTGGCGCAGGTTCAGCCAACCCAGGGAACGCAGTTGCGCGATGGCCTGGCGGACCTGGCCCGCTACATGCGCGGGGCGGCGCGGTTCAGAAGCCGTGCGGTTATTCTGATCAGTGATGGGACCGATCGACATTCAGTGACGACGAATGAGCAACTGAAGCGCGAACTTGAGACGGATGGGAGTCCGGTGGTGCATATGATCTGCCTGCCGGTGGCCTTCGGGCGCGCGCGTAACAAACAAGCTGAACCGCATGCAGGCACGGCGTTCAAGCTGCACGATTTCAGCGGCGGGCTGACGTATTTTCCGCACACGATGATGGATATCGATTCCGTGGTGGATACCCTGCCGGCGACGATGCGGGCGCGGTACATCGTGACGTATGTGGCGGAGAATGCGGCGCGTGACGGCCACGAAGAGCGGATCGAGATTTCGTTCGACAAGGCGCACCAGGATATGAAGGCCAGGATTCAAGGACCCGAGGGGTACTATGCACCGTCGAAGTAGACGAGGTGGTGAGCTTCGGGGTGTCGGCGGATTCTTCGCTGCGGCGGCTGTCGTTGCGTTCGCAATGACGCCATTGCCCGCTCGGGCGTTGCAGACAGCTCCTGCACTGGTTGCGGCGCCGACGCCGCCTGCGGCTTCGGCTCAGCCCTCTTTGGATGTGGATCGCGACCCGGTTCCTTCGCCCGACCCCGATCCGCCGGCCCGGGCTATCGGCGACCAGCAACCGGGCCAGACGCTGGGGACGATCTCGCGCGGCACGGGCGGACGCTTTACCCTGCGCGAAGACGCGTACGAGGTGAGACTGAACGCCTCGGTGTTCGATCCGACGGGGCACAGCGTGCAGACGCTGGACAAAGATGCATTTCACGTCTACGAGGACGGCGTCGCACAGTCGATTGCCAGTTTTCGCCACGAGGACCTGCCGGTTTCGCTGGGCATCTTGATCGACAGCTCGGGCTCGATGTACGACAAGCGGCAGGCGGTGGACGAGGCTTCGCTGGACCTGGTGAAGTTGTCGAACCCGCAGGACGAGGCGTTCCTCGTGGACTTCTCATGGGAGGCGTTCATCGACCAGGACTTCACCAGCGACATTGGCAAGCTGCAACAGGGGCTCTCGTACATCAAGTCCTCGGGCGGCACGGCGATCTACGACGCGCTGGTGGCCTCGGCCGATTACTTATCCAAGAACGCCAAGCATCCCAAGCAGGTGCTGCTGGTGATTACCGACGGCGAGGACAATGCATCGAGCGCCACTCTGGACCAGGCGATTCGGCGCATTCAGGACTTCGACGGGCCGGTGATCTACTGCATCGGGCTGCTGTTCGGCGACGACACGACGAAGGGCGAGTCTCGCCACGCGCGGCGGGTGCTGGAGACGCTCTCGGAAGAAACGGGCGGGCAGGCTTACTTTCCCAAGTCGGTGAAAGAGGTCGACGCCATCACGAAAGAAGTGGCAAACGACATTCGCACGCAGTACACGATTGCGTACCACTCAACCAAGTCGCCGACGCTGGGCGGTTACCGCGTGGTGCATGTCGAGGCCAAGTCGAAGGGCTTCCCCAAGCTGCAGGTGCGGACGCGCAGCGGCTACTATCCGCGGGTTGCGAATACGGCTTCGGCGCAGGGCGCGCCAGGAACAGCTACTCCTTAGGCGTTCACTTGCCCTCTTAAAGCTTCGCGTGGTCCTCGCGTTGGTCGGCACGGAATTTTGTGTGCTACCGTCTGGAGCACCCAACGCGAAGCCTAATACGTGTCACGAAGTGGCCGCTGCCCGCGCAGGGCGCCCGTCTGGCAAGACTAGAACGACAGAGTTTGGAGCTTCTGCCAGGTTTCCGGATTGACCGGGACTCCGAGGCGGAGGTTTTCCTGGCGCAGATGGAGGGTCTGCTCGCCGGGGTAGCGGACAGGCTTGGCGGGATCGATGGGCGTGGCCGCGCGCAGCGAGTCGAGGATGCCGGTGGCGATGCGATCGAGTTCTTCGGCAGGCGCGAAGCTGGATGGATCGATAGCTAGGAATACCTGGCTGACGCCGGACTCGCGCGTGGATTCGAGTGGAATGTCGTGAGCTGCGTTTCCTCCGGAGAGCATGGCAGCGAGCATGTCGAGCACGAGAGACAGGCCGGAACCCTTCCAATAGCCGATGGCGAGCGCGCGTTTGGAGGCTTCGATTGCGGCGGGATCGGTGGTGAGGTTGCCGGACAGGTTGTAGCCGCCGGGGACGGGGAGTTGCTGGCCGCGCGCGGCGTAGGCGGATAGCGCTCCGTAAGAGAACTGCGACATGGCCATATCGATGACGACATGGGCGCCATTGGGGCGCGGGACGGCGATAACCAGCGGGTTGTTTCCGACTGCAGGTGTCGATGCTCCCCAGGGCGGCAGGTTGGCCAGCGTGTTGGTCCAGCACATGACGAAGAGGCCGGCGTCGGCGGCGAGCCAGCCGTAGCTTCCGCCGCGCATCCAGTGGTTGGTGTTGGCAAGCGCGACGCCGCCAAGGCCGTACCGGCGGGCGAGCGCGATGGTGTGCTGCATGGTGGCGTAGGCGTTGAGGTTGCCGGGGCCGAGGTTTCCGTTCCAGCGTTCTATCGCCAGAGTCGCAGCGCCCGCGGCGTTACCGGCGACGCGTGTGGGTTCGGCGTTGACGTCGATCGAGCCGTTGGCGACCATCTCGGCGAAGCGGGGGAAGCGGTCGAGGCCATGGGTGTAGACGCCGTCGCAGGTAGTTTCGGCGAACAGGCGAGCGCAGAGCGCGGCACGATCGCCGGCCAGGCCGAGGTGTTCGGTGGCGCGGAGGAGAGCTGCGTAGAGATCGTTATAGGGAACTCGAAGCATGGGAGGTGTCCGGGTTGTGAAGTCGGTTGCGGCGGTTCAGGGATGTGGTGACGCCGACACCGGCGGCGGAAGTTGGTTGGAGGCCGATGGGAGTTTCCAGATCCCGCCGCGCCCATAGATTGCGTAGCTTGCGGTGTGGAAGGTCCAGCCGGTGAACGGAAAGTCTTCGCTATAAACCATGGTCGAGCCGGGTTCGGGCGATTTGTCGGTGATGTAGTATTGCGCGCCCTCGGAGCGGGCCCAGCGCAGGGTTTGGGTTGGCGAGTCGAGGAACGGGATCGCTTCGGGACGCGTGATTCCGCCGGTGTCGATGATGGGATGCTCGGAGACGAAGGCGATCTGGCCGATAGCGTACGCGGCGACGGGCGCGCCGGGCGGAATGCGGTCGCGCATGAAGTTGGCAAGCGAGTCGACGGCGCGGCAGTTGATAGCCTTGTTGCGGACGAAGGGGCGGACAACGATCACGCTGACCACGATAGCCCAGACGAGCGCAGCGGAATACAGGAATCGGCCGGCGACGCGCGAGAGCCTGAGAGCGAGCGCCATGACGACGACGATCAGGCCAGGCGCGGTGACGAGGATGTAGCGGGTCTGGACGTAGGTGTGATTCGCGATGTAGAAGATGGCGGCGATGGATGGCCAGAGGATGAAGATCCAGCCGGCGAGTGGAAGCGTGCTCGATGTGGATTCGGAGGTTGGGGTGAAGGCGTTCTGGATGGAGGAGCGAATGGCTGAAGGCCGCAGCGCCAGGCAGGCAATTCCGGCGAGCAGGCCTGCGACGATGACAGGGAACCCGAGCGAGTAGATGGACGCGAGGCGTTTTACCACGGAATCGCCAGGTCCTGCGCGCTTGGCCGCGTTGGTGTTGGGCAGCAGGTGTCCGAAGGCGTGCAGCGAATAGAGCGACCAGAGCGCGAGCGGCGCGCACAGCAGCACGAAGCCGGCAGCGATGACGGCAAATTTTGTGGATGAAGCGGGAAGCCGTCGAGCTTGTGCGAGCAGCGGCAGAGCGAGCAGCGCGGTGAGGAAGATCATCTCCGGACGCAGCAGCGGGGCGAGGCCGGCGAGCAGGCAGCCGGCGAGAAAAGTTTTGCCGGTTGCAACTTTTTGCGCGGCGGCGAGGACGGCGAAGCAGGCAAGCCCCGCGGCGGCGATTGGCTCCATTCCGGAGAAGAGCCAGTAGCTGGAATACGGGTTGACGACGATCAGCAAAATCATCGCGGCGGGAAAAACTTGGGCGATCGCAGGCGGCAGCAACGAGGATGCAAGTCTGCGGGCGAAGGCGTAGATTCCGGCGAGTCCGAAGACAGCCCCGAGGACGGTGAGAGCTTTGCCCGCGGCGAGCCAATCTGGAACGAACGCGTGCATGCCGGCGAGCAGGAGGACCCACAGCGGCGCGGTGTCGCCGGCGACGACGTGACCGTTGAAGGCAAAGCCGCGGCCGGCGGCCAGGCTGCGGGCGAACTCGAGATGGATGTAAGCGTCGTCTTCCCAGTAGCCGCGCGCGTGGACGGCCCAGTAGATGCACCAGACCAGCGATGCGGCCAGAAGCAGGACGATCGCGAGGTTCGAGGAGGCTGGTTGTTCCTGGCGGGTTTCGGAGGGCATCATTTCGGTTCGGTGGCGGAGTTTGGCTGCGGGGCTCAGCGTTGATTATAGAAGGATGCGCGAGGCCGGGCTGTTGGCTATTCTGTGTGGATGCAGTCCTTTCTGGTGTTGGAACATGTGAATGTGGCGCGCGGGGAAAAGGTCGTGCTGCACGACGTCAACCTGCGCGTGGATGCGGGCGAACATATTGCGATTCTGGGGCCGAACGGGTGCGGCAAGTCGACCCTGATCAAGACCATGACGTGCGAGTGTTATCCGCTGGCGGTGGATGGGATGCGGGTGAGCATCTTCGGGCGCGAGCGGTGGGATTTGACCGAGCTGAAGAAACGGCTGGGCGTCGTTTCCGCCGAGCTGCCGGGGAAGGCGACGCTGAAGACCTCCGGGCGGGACGCGGTGCTGACGGGATTCTTTTCGAGCTCGACTTTGTGGCCGAATCTCGTGGTTACAGCCGCGATGCGGGAACGGGCTGAAGAGGTGCTGGAACTGGTGGGCGCGACCGGGATCGCGGAGAAGCCGGTGGGCGAGATGTCGGCCGGCGAGCAGCGGCGGGTGATGATTGGGCGGGCGCTGGTGGGTTCGGGCGCGTCGCTTGCGGATCAGACGACGAGCCAGATGCTGCTACTCGATGAGCCTTCGAACGCGCTGGACCTGGCGGCGCAGCAGGACTTGCGGACGATGCTGCGGCGGCTGGCGCAGCAGGGGACTGGCATCCTGCTGATCACGCACCACATTGCGGATATTCTGCCCGAGATTGGGCGAGTGATCCTGATGCGGCAGGGCCGGATTGTGGCGGATCGAAGCAAGGAGAAGCTGCTGACGGCTCCGGTGCTGAGCGAACTGTTTGGAGCGGAGGTGCGGGTGACGGAGCGGGATGGGTTCTTCCACGCGTGGTGAGGCACTTCGTCACCCTCGGCTGCCGCCCAGGGTGATTGGCAGAAAGGTGTAAGAGGTTGCGGGAGATGGAACTAGTCGGGGTCCCTTCGGCAAGCTCAGGGCAGGCTCTTCGACTACGGTCATCGGCTTTCTCAACTGAACAAAAATTCTTTGGTTCGGAGTTCTTTGATTGTGTCGCGGAGTTTTACGGCCTTCTCGAATTCGAATTTCTTGGCGGCTTCGCGCATGTCGGATTCTAAGTTCGCGATGTAGCCGTCTAGTTCCTGCTGGGTGTTGAAGTCGGGCATGCCGTCGGTTTCTTCGACGAGGTCGGCGTAGTCGGCTTTGAGGATGCCGGCGAGGCCCATCTCCAGTGGTCGGATGATGGACATCGGGGTGATGCCGTTTTCTTCGTTGTAGATCTCCTGCTTCTCGCGGCGGCGGTTGGTTTCATCGATGGCGCGCTGCATGGAGTCGGTCATCTTGTCGGCGTATAAGATTGCCCGACCTTCGACGTGGCGAGCGGCCCGGCCGATGGTTTGGATCAGCGAGCCCTGAGAGCGGAGGAAGCCTTCCTTGTCGGCATCCAATATTGCTACAAGCGAGACCTCTGGTAAATCCAGCCCTTCGCGAAGGAGGTTGATGCCGATGAGGACGTCGTACTCGCCCTTGCGGAGGTCGCGGAGTAGTTTGATGCGTTCGAGGGTTTCGATCTCGGAGTGCATGTAGCGGCAGCGGACGCCGACCTCGGTGTAGTAGTTGGCGAGGTCCTCGGACATTCGCTTCGTCAGCGTAGTGACCAGCACGCGCTGGTTGATGCTGGCGCGGGTGCGGATCTCGGCGAGCAGATCGTCGATCTGGCCCTTGACAGGGCGGATTTCGACCTGCGGGTCGATGAGGCCGGTGGGGCGGATGATTTGTTCTACAACCACTCCCGCTGCTTTCGTCAGTTCATAAGGGCCGGGCGTGGCGGAGACGTAGACGATCTGGCCGGTGCGACCTTCAAACTCCTCGAACTTGAGTGGGCGATTGTCCATAGCGGAGGGCAGGCGGAATCCGTAGTCGACTAGGTTCTGCTTGCGGCTGCGGTCGCCGTGCCACATGCCGTGGAGCTGGGGGACCGTAACGTGGGATTCGTCGATAAACAGCAGATAATCTCTCGGAAAATAGTCGAGCAGGGTAGGTGGTGGCTCGCCGGGAAGGCGGCCGGAGAAGTGGCGCGAGTAGTTCTCGATGCCGTGGCAGTAGCCCACGGACTTGATCATTTCGAGGTCGAAGCGGGTGCGCTGGTGGATGCGCTGGGATTCGACCAGGCGACCTTCTTTTTCCAGGTAGGTCTCCCATTCGCCCAACTCGGCGAGGATGGATGCGGCGGCGGCGGATTTGCGTTCGGGCTGGACGACGTAGTGGGATTTTGGGTAGATGGGCAGGCGCGAATACTTCTGGCGGATAGTGCCGAAGAGCGGGTCGATCTGCGAGAGGGAGTCAATCTCGTCGCCGAAAAGCTCGATGCGGTAGGCGTTTTCGTCGTAGGTGGGGTAGACCTCGATGATGTCTCCCCGCACGCGAAACGTCCCGCGGCGGAAGTCGACGTCGTTGCGGTCGTAGAGGATTTCGACGAGGCGCTTGGTGATGTCTTCGCGGCGGATCTTCTGGCCTTTTTCGAGGAGCAGCAGCATGCCGTAGTAGGCTTCGGGCGAGCCGAGGCCGTAGATGCAGCTGACGGAGGAGACGATGATGCAATCTCTTCTTTCAAAAAGACTGCGCGTCGCTGATAGGCGGAGCTTGTCGAGCTCCTCGTTAATGGTGGCTTCCTTCTCGATGAAGAGGTCGCCGGCGGGGATGTAGGCTTCGGGCTGGTAGTAGTCGTAGTAGGAGACGAAGTACTCGACTGCATTCTGGGGAAAGAAGGATTTGAACTCGTGGTAGAGCTGGGCGGCGAGGGTCTTGTTGTGGGCGAGGATCAGTGCGGGGCGCTGGACTTCCTCGATGATCTTGGCCATGGTGAAGGTCTTGCCGGAGCCGGTGACGCCGAGCAGGACCTGGTCCTTCTCGCCGGCGGCAAGGCCGGAGACGAGTTCGGCGATGGCTCGGGGTTGATCGCCCTGGGGCTTGTAGGTGGTGGCTAGCTGGAAGTCCATAGTTCACCAGAATATCATGGGCGGCGAAGAAGAGGCGAAGATCACTTCGGGACGCATGTTGGACTTCGCGCGGGCGTTGTATGGTTTCTCGGCGCCGCGTGGATCCTCTGCGTTCCTTTGAGCGACCATAGCGCTGCTGGTATGCACAATCGTGGGCCGTTCCCGAAAGCAGCCGTGGGGTTCTTGCTTGGTGCTATCCTCATTGCGTCCAATGTAATGAGTTCTGTCCAAGCCCGATGCGCCGTTTTCCATGCGAGTTTATGCTAGTTTTGTGCTAGCGATATGCCAACGGCTACAACCCCCACTGGCCGCCCCAATCCTCACTCAACCGGCCGAGTACGGATTCCGAGGCAACCTTGCCCCGCTCTCTTACGACCACTCCGCGGCCCGCGTCTGAGTCTGTTGTGGCCCAGCCTGATCTGATAGGCGCGCCCATGCCCGAACGCATCCATGCCGGAACTTCCGGCTGGTCATATCCCTTGTGGAAGCCCGCTTTCTATCCCGCGAAGCTGCCGGCAAAACGCTTCCTCGAGCACTACGCATCGCGGCTGAACTCGGTCGAAGTCAACTACACCTTCCGCGCCTTTCCAACCGCAACCACCCTCTCCGGTTGGATTGCCGCCACCCCTGCGGGCTTCCGGTTCAGTTTCAAAGCGCCCCAGCGCATCACTCACTTCAGCCGTCTGCGCGACTGCCACGAGATTGTAGGCCGGTTCGTCGATGTGCTCGAACCCATGCGGTCCGCCGGCAAACTTGGCCCGCTGCTTTTCCAGCTCCCGCCCAACTTCAAAGCCGACCCCATACTGCTCGCGGACTTTCTCTCCGCCCCCGCGTTTGTCGGCCCCGCGCCCCCGCTGGTTGCCTTCGAGTTTCGCCACGAGTCGTGGTTCAGCGAACAGACGTACGCCGTCCTGCGCCTGCACAACGCCGCCCTCTGCATTGCGGAAAGCGACGATCTCAAAACTCCCGAAGTCCAGTGCGCCCGCACCCACGCCTGCTATCGTCTGCGCTGCACCGGGGGATACACCGAGCAGGACATCGCCACATTCGCGGAACGATTCTCCGCGCTCTCCGCCGATCGCGACGTCTTCGTCTACTTCAAGCATGAGGACGAGCCAACCGGCGCGCTGAACGCCGTCGCCTTTCTCGACGCGTGCGTCGCCGAGGCGGGGAAGCGATGAGCCACGCGAAGTCCGTAGACGAACCCAGTTCTACCGACGCAGCGGAGGCTGCAATCGGTCTGCGTCTGTTTGACCCGCAGCCGTTCAACCCCCGGCGCTTCCTGCGCAATGGCCACGTCCAAACCATCGCCGGCAACTTTTTGCCCCGCGCAAGCCATCTGCCTGCTCCGGTCTCCGAGCTGGTCGAGGTCTCGCCCGCGACCGGCACGCAGATCGCGACCGAGGTCCTGTGCCAATGCCACTGGCAGCCGTCCGCCGTCCGCGCCCAGCGGCCCACCGCGATCGTCGTCCACGGCCTCGAAGGCTCGGACGAATCGCAGTACGTCGTAGGCAATGCCAACAAGCTGTGGCGCGCGGGCACCAACGTCATCCGCATGAACATGCGCAACTGCGGCGGCCGCAACTTCGAGATGGCGCGGCACACGCCCACCCTCTACCACTCCGGGCTCTCGGGTGACGTGGGCGCAGTCATGCGTCACTTCCTCACCCGCGAGCGCCTCGAAAGCATCGCGCTCATCGGCTATTCGATGGGCGGCAATCTCGTCCTCAAGCTCGCCGGCGAGCTTGGCGCCGACGCCCCGCGGCAACTGCACTCCATCTCCGGTGTATCACCCGCGATCGATCTCGGGCCATCCGCAACCGCGCTGCATAAGCCTGAAAACCGGCTCTACGAGCGGCGATTCCTGCGCAAGTTGCTCCGGCGATTCCGCCACAAGGTGCGGCTCTTTCCGCGCGTCTTCGATCCCAACCGCGCCACCGGCATCGGCTCCCTGCGCGAGTTCGACGACCGCATCACCGCGCTCTACTCGGGCTTCGCCTCCGCCGACGATTACTACTACCGTGCCGCTGCCGCTCGCGTCGTCGACCGCATCGCCGTGCCCACGCTGATCCTGCACGCGCTCGACGACCCATTCGTCACCATCACCCCCGAGACCCTGGCCGGCATCGCGGCCAACCCTCACATCACCCTGCTGCAAACCCAGCGGGGCGGCCACTGCGCCTTCCTGTCGCAACGCAACCCGGCCAACCCAACCGACGACGGCTACTGGGCCGAAACCACCCTCCTCCGCTTCGTTCTCGCCCACGCCTAAGCACCGCGCGAGTCTCAACACCGCCCCGGCGATGATCGTCGAGCATCCCTAGGTCACCCCATGGCGCGGAGCTTTGTATGATGGTGTAATGCTTGCCGAGTGGTCCGTTGAATGTTCCGCCGAGGACCCAGTTCTCGTTGTCCCCTGGAAGGACCCCGAAAGCGCCGCAGCCTTCGTCGACCTCCGCGCCAATCCCTACGACTTCGACGCCATCCCCGAAGCGGAGCATTACCCGCCGCTGATGCAGGCTCTGCGTGCGCTCAACGCCGCGCGCTCGCCCGTCTTCACTGCAAAGTGCGACGCCTGGCCGCTCGAAGCCGAGGAGTTGGAGCATCTGCAGCTGAATCTCGACGCCAGCCCATCCGAAGCACCCACCGGCTTTGCCAGCTACATCGACTTGGTCGCCTCAGAGCGCTCGCTCTTTACGTCGTTCCCGCAGCACGAGCAGTTGTTGCGCCGCCTGACGCGCCTCGCCGCTTCACTTGACCAGCCCGCCGCACTTGATTGCGTGCTGCGGCCGGCGATCGTCGACCTCGATGGTCCGCAGCAGGGCTATGCATTCAGCCTTTATGTGAGAGCGCTCGGCGCCGATCCACACGCCGCATCCGACGCCTGGTCTGCCGCCCTCCAGGCCGTAGTCGCCATCCTCCGTAGCAAAGACTTCGCCCGGTAGGGTACTCTCGATCGCCCCGACTCGGCCTTGTCTGACAACGGATCACTGACAACTGTTTTACGCGATCGCCCGGTCCGATTCCGAGTTGCGTTGAATCGCAATCTGTCGTGCCGCCTCGCGAACCATCCCCGCAGGCACCGCTTTGCCGAAGTAGTATCCCTGCGCTTCGTCGCAGCGGCGGCGCAGCAGGAAGTTCAACTGGCCGTTCGTCTCGACACCCTCGGCCACCACCTTCAAATTCAGGCCATGCGCCATCGAGATGATCGCCCGCACGATAGCCGCCGCGTTCGGATCGTCCGCCGATCGGTTCACAAAGCTGCGGTCGATCTTCAATCGGTCCACCTCGTACTGCAGCAGGTACGAGAAGCTGGAGAATCCCGTGCCAAAGTCATCGATCGCGATCTTCACGCCCAGCTTGCGCAACTGCATCAGCGTCTCGTTCGTCGTCACAGAGTTGGACATGAGCGTCTGCTCGGTGATCTCGATCTCCAGGCAGTGTGCTGCCAGCCCCGACTCCTTTAGCGCCATGCCCACCTGCGCGGTAAGGTTCTTCTGCCGGAACTGCCGCGGCGAAAGATTCACCGCGACCACCAACTCGCGTCCCAGCGTATCCTGCAACTCCTTGCCTTCGTGGCACGCGGTTCGGATCGCCCACTCGCCGATCGGCACAATCATTCCAGTCGCCTCGGCCAGCGGGATAAACTGCGCCGGCGGAATCGATCCACGCCGCGGATGCGTCCAGCGCAGCAACGCCTCCACGCCGATCACGTCGCCCGTTACGCACGACACCTGCGGCTGGTAGTTGAGCGAAAGCTCGCCGTTGATCAGCGCATGGCGCAGGTCGTGCTCGAACTCCAGCTTGTCCGCGGTCGCCACCACCATGCCCTGGTTGAACACGTGGAACGAATTGCGGCCGCCTTCCTTGGCCTCGTACAGCGCCGCATCGGCGTTCTTCAGCAAGCTGTCCGCATCGTGCGCGCAATCGGGAAAGACGCACAGCCCCACGCTCACCGTCACGTTCACCTCGCGATTGCCCAGCATGGTTGGCGTCGATACCTTCTGGATGATCGCCTCCGCGCAGCGCTCCGCGTCCTTCTCATCGCGGAACTCCGGCATCACAATCACAAACTCGTCGCCGCCCATGCGCGCCACCGTGTCCGTCTGCCGCACCGCCGAGCACAGCTTCTTCGCAATCGCGTCCAGCAGCGCATCGCCCGCCGTGTGCCCCAGCGAATCGTTGATCCGCTTGAAGTAGTCCACGTCCACCATCAGCACCGCAACCTTGTGCCGATTGCGCTTGGCCCGCTGGATCGCCTGCCGCATGCGATCGTCCAGCAACACCCGGTTCGGCAGCCCCGTCAACTGGTCGTGATGCGCCAGGTGATTCACGTATTCCGTCAGCTTCTTCCGTTCGGTGATGTCGAAAGCGATGCCCAGATACCCGGCGATCTTGTCGCCCTGCGCCTTCAGCGCGGTCATCGCCAGGTTCACCCAGATGCGCGACCCGTCTTTGCGCACGTAGGTCCACTCATGTTCGTCTGTCTGTCCCTGCCGCGGTCTCGCAATCAGTGAACTGAACCCCGCCTGCACCGGCACGTTCAGGTCCTTGCTCAACTGCACCGCCCGCGCGCTCATCTCGGCAGCATCGTGCAGCAGCACCACGGAATGCTGTCCGATCAGTTCATGCTTGCGGTAGAACGTCAGGCTTTCCGCCGCCGGGTTCATCGCCGTCACCGTCCCGGCTGGGTCGGTCGCAATAATGCTGAACGGCGCATTCTCAATCATCGACTGGGTAAACTCGTTCAGGTCCGCAATCTGGTGCTGGCGTACCCGCTCTTCGGTCACATCGCGGTTGGTCACCGCGACGCCGTCACCCAGCTTCACCACCTGCATCACGATCCAGTACGACTCCATCCCTTCGTGCCGCGCCTGATGCTCCAGCGTGAACGGCTCGCCGGTAAGCACCACCTGCCGCATCCTTTCCACGATGTCGGTAGAAGCCAGATAGGGCATCACATCGCACAGGTGCATGCCCAGCAGTTCGGCGCGTGGCTTGTTCAGCCTCCGCTCACCGTTCGCGTTGATATAGCAGAAGCGAAAGTCGGCGATGTGGCCCGTTTCGTCGCGGACCGGCTCCATAATGTAAAACGCGTCCAGGCTGCTCTCAGCGGCCACGACGAACTTCTCGTGGTCCTTGTTCGCCGTCGTGATCGTTCCGATCATGGTCCGCGCATAGGGAAACAGGACCGCAACGCCCATGGCAACGACCACTGCGGCAGCCGCCCGCACCATCAGCAGTTCAGGGCCCAGGCCAGCCATGGGGGGCAATAAGGTCGCCCAGCCCACCATGCGCAGCAGTCCGAAACACACCAGAAACACTCCGAGAACGGTCGTCGTTAGACCGAACGGCACGTAGTCGCGCAGGCGGTAGGATAGCCGGCCAACCAGAAGGCACGTTGCCAGGCAGATCAGCCACGCCAGCAAGTCGGCGCCCAGCGAAATCCCAAGCTCATGAGCGCCCAACTGCGCGGGCGTCAGTTGCTTGAGCACGAAATGATCGAAGATCGCCCTGGGCCCAGGCCCTGTCAGAATCAGCAGCGCCAACGCCGAAAAAAGCGCATACGTATAGATCAGCTTCGTTCGCGATGACATCAGTTGCTTGAGCTTGCTGGCTTTCAATCGAACTCCAGATGTCGTCGATCTCTTACATCGTGTCAGAACTTAAAGCCTTAGCTTAACCTGGGGTTAACCCAACATACTGGTTTTCTGCGCGGTCTGACCAGTGTTCTTTTCAACTGATTACGATTTAGTTAACATTTGGTGACCCTTGAGCAGAAAGATTCGCACGCCTATCCCTCCGCCCCGCGGCCGTCCCGGCTGTGTTGGAGTGAACCACCCCCTCGAAACTCCCGTAAATACCACAAAGCAAGACGAAAATCGTGTCGCCACAAATTCGCTAGTAGCTTCCAGCGAAAATAGCCTTCAGCTTCGCCCGCAATCCCTGTTCCTCGCTCGCGCGCCGCACCTGCGTCCTGTGCGTGTACAGCAGCATCCCGATGGCAACCGAAAACTCCGGCCGCGCCAGCTCCGCTGGCATCCGCGATAGCGGCACCGGCGATCCCACCCGGGTCGGCACCCGCAGCAGGCTCTCGGCGTTGTCCAGCAGCCCGGCCATCCGTGCCCCGCCGCCGGTCAGAACGCATCCCGCCCCCAGCGCCTCCAGCACTCCACCCTGGCGCAGATTGTCGCGCAGCATGGTGAACAGTTCCCGCGCCCGAGGCTCCAGAATCTCAGCAAGGAATCGTTGCCGCACCAGACGCGTCGCCTGTCCGCCTGCGCTCAACGGGCCAACCGCCAAATTCGATCCTACCTCGATCTCGTTCCCCTGCGGCACTGAAGTCACCACGCAGTTCCCGTACACGCGCTTCAGTTCCTCAGCCTCTTCCACTGAAACATGCAGCCCCACGGCGAGATCATTCGTAAAATGGTCGCCGCCGATCGGCAGCACCGCCGTATGCGCAATCGAGCCCTCGAAGAACACCGCCAGCTCCGTCGTGCTCGACCCGATATCCACCACGCACACGCCCAGTTCGCGCTCGTCGGCCGAGAGCACCGCCTCGGCCGCGGCAATCCCCTCATAAATCGTGTCCTCAACTTCCAGCCCCGCGCGATTCGCGCACGTCACCACGCTCTGCGCCACGCCGCCCGAGCAGGTCGACAGATGCAGGTTCACTTCCAGCTTGTTGCCCACCATCCCGATCGGGTCGTGAATTCCCGCCTGGTCGTCCAAAATGAACTCCTGCGGCAAAAGGTGCAGCACCTCGCGGTCCGGAGGCAGCGCCACCGAGCGCGCACGATCCACCGCGGCCCGCACTTCTTCGCGCGTAATCTCACGCATGCGGCTGCCCATCGAAATCCCGCCGCGCGAGTTCACTCCGCGCACATGTGTCCCGCCGATCCCCACCACCGCAGCTTCAATCCCAGCCCGCGCCACGCGTTCCGCCGTCAGCGCGGCCCGATTGATCGCCTCCGCGGCCGGCCCCAGTTCGGCGATCAGCCCCTTGCGCATTCCCCGCGACGTCTCGATGCCGTGCCCGCGATAGCGCAGCACGCCATCCTGCAGTTCCGCCACCAGCACGCAGATCTTGCTGCTGCCCGCGTCCACTACCGTAATCAGGTTCTCCTGCCTCGGATTCATTGCGCCACTCCCTGCAGATGAGCGCCCGATTGAGCGCCCAGCCCAGCCGCCTTCGCATGCGCGATTCCCGCAGGCTTCCGCTTCGCAGCCGTACGACTCGCACTCGCAGCAGCCTTCGGCGCCGATACCGCCGGCTTGGCAGCACCCGCCGCTCCTGCGGTTGCCGCCGCATCACTTGCAGCGGCAATCGGCGGATTCACCGGCGTGCCCTGCTGCATCTCCAGCACCACCTGCTGCTCATACCGCATATCCACCGACGCCAGCCTGGGGTACTGCGCCCGCCACTCCGCCATATGCTCCCGATACTGGTGATATCGCTCCAAATACTTCTCCTCGCCGAAGTGGACAAGGATGTCCGCCGCGGTCGACCCCTCATCCGGAATGATTGCCTTCACATCCTCCGGGTTCGACACGTCCACCTCGCTCAGCTTGTGCGAGATGTTTTCGCCACCCGCGTCCAGCGCCGCCATGAACCCCAGATAAATCCTCATCCGCGCCGCCCGCGTCGACTGCGGGTCCGCCGCAGAAATCCCCGTTAGCACCGGAAACGAGTACTGCGGTTCCTTGCGCGCCGCCGCGCCACGCCCCTCATCCGCGCTGGGCAGATCGAACAGCGCGCCATGCGCGTCTACCAACCCAATCTGCCTTCCTTGGCGTACAAACGCCACCGGAGTCCGTTCCACAATCGCCACCCGCACCCGGTCCGGCAACAGCCGCATCACCGTCGCGTGCTCCACCCAGGGCAGGCTTTCCAACTCAGCCCGCCGCTCGCTCAGCGGGATGTTGAAGATATTGCGGTCCACATCCTCGCCGAAGACGCTCAGCAGTTGTGCGCGCGTCAGGTGGCTGTTGCCGGCAATCTGGATCGACTCTGAATTGGACACAAGGAAGTGCTCATCGTGCAGCAGAAAGCTCCGCACCCACAGCAGTGCGGCAATCGCCGCCCCAGCCACCAGCACAAATCCTGCGCCGGTCGCAATCTTTCCCCACAGCGTCTTCGGCACCAGCCCACCGCGGAAGCTCACGCGCACCGCCGCCCGCCGCCCCGGCGGCGCAAACTCGGGATCCGAATCGTAGCTGTCGTTGAAATCGCCCGCGTAGGACGAGTCGCGACGCAGAGGCATCTCCGTTACCGCCGCCCGGCGTTTGAATCCCGCGGACTTCCCTTCGCTGGAGGCGCGACCCGGCGCCGGCGCATCCAGCACCGCCGTGTCACGCTTCGAAAAAAGATTGCCTGATCGCAAGGCCTTGAGCAAAGGTCGCGAGGAATCGCCTCAACCGATCATATAGCGTGACCAAAATCCGGCGGCACCTAAGTTGGGGGCGTACCCACTCAGCAACTCACCCCTTGCTTTTGAAGAGTTGGCAGAGGTTGCCTTTCGGATTAGCGTGGGGTTTGACCTCACGAATCCGCCCCAGCCCCGGGCATCTCCCCCCGTCCCGCAGTGCCTAACACAATCGTGCAATACCCACGGCCTCGGCGCCGGAATAACGTTGGCCAATGACGCATCCCGGTGAAGGTACCTTGCATTTGGCTGGAAATGTTTACTCGATGGCGCTCGGCCAGTGCTACCTCGCCTGCCGCGCGATGATCGACGGTGACCCCGATCCCGGGGCGCAGGAGATGGCCGACAAAATCCTCTCGCTCACCCGGGAAACCGGAATCTACAATATCTACGAACCGGCAGAGATTCGCCTGCTTCAAGCTCCGTGGGGTTCGCTGCCCCGCCGCGAGCGCGTCGCGCTCAGTTGGGCCGTCGAAGGCGTCGCAGTCATGGCCTGGGCTCTGGGCAAGGCTCCGCTGCCGCCCTTCGACACCCGCTCGGAGGGCGCGCCCGTAGGCAGCGCCCTCGGCCTCTTCCAGCACGAAACCCCCGAAATCTTCGACACTGCGACCCTCCGTGACCCCCTCGAAATCGAGACCCGCGCCCTCACCTACGCCGTGCTCTCTTGGCGCCTCGCGCAGTTTGTCGAGAACCGCCAACGCATCGACTTCGCCGCACGCCTCAAGGACTCCCAGGGAAAGCCGGCCATGGTCGAAGGGTTCAACCTCATCGACGGCGACCTCGCCGTCAACGGCGCGGCCCTGGCCGAAATCTCCGACGAGCGCCTCAGCGAAATCTGCTGCATCGTCCGCGAACGCCACAAAGCCTTCCGCTGGCTCCTCGGCTACGAGAAAAACTATGCCGTCGTAATGACTGTCAACTAACAATTGGAAGGCTCACTACCGGCCTAACCGGAAAGCGTCATTCTGGACAAAGTCCAGAATCTCCGTAGTTGTCTTCTTGACGCCCCAACTATAGCTTCGCCAGCAACATCCCCCCCGCCTGCGAAACACTCCCCGCCCCCAGCGTTAGAATCACATCCCCCTCCCGCGCGCGCCCCGCCAGCGCATCCACTCCCGCCGCCATCGACTCCGCGTACTCCACGCCGCCGCCGACCGTCTCCGTCCTCCGCACCGCCTCCACCAGCCCCTTCGCGTCGATCCCAGCGATTGGGTCCTCGCTGGCCGCATAAATATCCAGTACCTCCAGCGAATCCGCATCCGCAAACGCCCGTGCAAACTCCGGCTGCAGGTCGCGCGTCCGCGTATACCGGTGCGGCTGGAACAGCACGTGCACTTGGCGGTATCCCGCATCCCGCGCCGCCCGCAGCGTTGCCATAATCTCCGTGGGATGGTGCCCGTAGTCGTCCACCACCGTCACCCCGCGCACCGTCCCCTTCACCTGGAACCGGCGGTCGACCCCGCGGAAGCTCGCCAACCCGGCCGCGATCCCATCCGGCGCAATGCCAAGCTGTACCCCGATCGCCACCGCCGCCGTCGCGTTCAGCACGTTATGCCGTCCCGGAACATGCAGCGCAAACGGCCCCAGCACCAGCCCCCGGTAGTTAACTTCAAATAACCAGTGGCCCGCCGCCGCCTGCAACTCTGCGTCGATTCGCACCGTCGCGCGCCGTTCAATCAACTGCAACCGGAAATCCGCCCCCGCCGATTCGCCATACGTATACACCCGCCGGGTTACCCGCTCCAGCGCGCTCCGCAGCAGCGCATTATCCACGCACGCCGTCGTCGCCCCATAAAACGGCACCCGGTCCATAAACTCCACGAACGCGTTCTCCACGTCCGCCATATCGCGATAGCAATCCATATGCTCGCGATCCAGATTCGTAACTACCGCCAGCACCGGAGACAGCTTCAGAAAGCTGCGATCGCTCTCGTCGGCTTCCGCTACGAGGTATTGGGAAGAACCCAGCCGCGCATTCGACCCCAGCGCATCCACGCGTCCCCCAACCACCACCGTTGGATCCAGATTCCCTTCGCCGCCGCCGGCACCCAGCACCGCCGCAATCATCGAAGTCGTGGTCGTCTTGCCATGCATTCCCGCCACGGCAATCCCGTACTTCAGCCGCATCAGCTCCGCCAGCATCTCCGCCCGCTGGATCACCGGAATCTTGCGCGCCCGCGCCTCCAGCACCTCGGGGTTCGTCGCCGACACCGCCGAACTGGTCACCACCACGTCGCTCGCCGCCGCGTTCTCCGCCGCATGCCCCTCGTAGATCTCGGCGCCCAACCCGGCGAGCCGGTCCGTCACCGCGGATCGTCGCAAATCCGACCCCGACACCGCGTACCCCATCGTCAGCAGAATCTCCGCGATCCCACTCATGCCAATCCCGCCAATGCCGATGAAGTGGATATGGTGCGACGGAGCGAATAGAAAATGACCTGGCAAAAACATGGGAACTTCTCTCTCCTGGGGGCGTTGTCCGACAGGCTAACCTTGGCGTTCCGTCGCACCCGCACTTCACTCTACCAGCCTTCCCCCGGAACCTCGGTCCAACTCCCGCTCGCCCAGCCAACCGGGCCAGCCCACCGGAGAGCAAAGATCATTCCGTTCCCGTCACTAACGGCCCTCGCCGCGAGCACGCCTGCGCCGCTACCTTTTCTGCCCCGAAACCCGCGAGCCGCTCCCAAGGTCCCCAACCTGGCGGCGATTCCATCGCCCCATCTTGGACTCCGGTAAAGCCGGATCGCTCGTGCTCCGTCCCCTCTCCACAACCGTGCGAGCGGACGGGCTCGCGCAAGAAAATCGTCAAGCCACTGATGAAATAACTACCTCATTCTGTTCGAGATAGCGATGGCGCAGAGTTATGACCGATCTGCTATTGTTAAAGTAGTTGAGTAGGAGAAGGCTGCGTAAGCGGGTCTGCACACAGGAATAACCGTCTAAGAATCTTGTACTTACCTGTAAGTACCCTGTAAACCTATATTTACGGCCACAATCGCGTAAATATAAGAAAATAAGATACTTATCACACGCCCACCCCCCCGGTCCGTTTCTCTCCAACTAACTCCGCACTTGTCCCGCTGAAGCCGCCGCAGCTTCTTCCCGCAAGCCGTGCAGGGTCACCGCAGGTCTCCCTTCGCGCCCGCAACGAAATTTCGTATCGTATGTCTAATTCTCCAGAAGTTCATCGCAGCCCGCCGGAGCAGCCCGAAAATCGCCCGGAGACACGATGAACAAGGCGCCTCGCAATCCGCGCAACCCGCGTTCGAAAGCTTCAACGGCCAAGCGAAGGATCGGCAGGACAAGGACAAGTATGAAGATCACGCGAGTTTTCAAAAGCATGATTGTTGCGATGGTGATTGCGGGCGCTCTGCTGATGGTTCCCACCGCAGCCCACGCCGCAGTGTTCGTAGGTGTCGGCTTCGCCCCGCCTGCGATTCCCATCTACGCGCAGCCCATCGCCCCCGGCTACGGATATATCTGGACTCCTGGCTACTGGGCCTACGGTCCCGACGGCTACTACTGGGTCGACGGCGCCTGGGTCGATCCGCCCTACGTCGACGCCCTCTGGACTCCCGGCTATTGGGGTTGGGGCGGCGGAGGCTACTTCTGGAACGCCGGCTACTGGGGACGCCACATCGGCTACTACGGCGGCATCAACTACGGCTTCGGCTACTTCGGCGTAGGGTTCTACGGCGGATACTGGAACGGCGGACACTTCTTCTATAACGGCGCCTACAACCACCTCGGCTTCCACAACGACTTCGTCTACAACCATCCGGTCGCCGGATTCGACGGCCGTCCCGGCGGAGCAGCCTTCGCCCGCGGCGGCAGTGAGGCCGCAACCAACCGCGGCGCAGGCACCAGCGCTGCGGCCAACCGCGGTAGCTATGCCGGCAGCAGCGCCTTCGCCTCGCGCGGAAGCACCGCAGCGCCGCAAGCCCGCTCGTACTCGAGCCCGGCTGCAGCCCCGCAGGCACGCTCAGCTCCCTCCGGCGGCTTCAGCGGAGGCGGCCACGCAGGCTTCAGCGGCGGCGGGGGTGGACACGCAGCCGGCGGTGGCGGACACGCTAGCGCCGGCGGACATGGCCGGTAAACATCCCCCGATCGCAACACGAAGGGCTGAGGATCAATCCTCAGCCCTTTCCTTTTGGGGGAACAACTGATAACTGACACCGGAGAACGTAGAACGGACAACGTAGAACGGAGAAATGCTAAGCCAGCCGCATCACCATCGCCGCGATCCGCTCCAGCGCGCCCGGCTTCGCCAGCGATCGTGCCCGCTCAGCCATCACAGCCCGTCGCTCCGGATCGCTCAGCAATCCCCGCAGCGCTTCCAGCAGAGTCGCTGGCGTGACGTCGCGTTGCAGCAACATCACCGCCGCACCCGCGTTCGCCAGTACCTCCGCGTTCTTGCGCTGGTGATCGTCGGCCGCGGCCGCAAACGGGACCAGCAGGGAAGGCCTGCCCGCCGCGCACAGCTCAGCAACCGTGCTTCCGGATCGCGCCAACACCAGGTCCGCCGCACCATACTGTGCGGGCATGTCCTCCAGGAACGCCTCGACGCGCCAGCGTGCCGGATCGGCGCCGCAGGCCGCATACGCTGCGCGCGTCGCATCCAGAGCACGCGCGCCGGACTGGTGCACAATCGTCAGCCCAGGCATTGCTCGCAACAGTTCAGCCGCAATCTTCGGCATCGTCTCATTGAAGATCAGCGCGCCATTGCTTCCAGCCGTCACCAAAAGTCGCGGCGGTGCGCCCACTGGCCGCGGCGCCAGCGCGAAGATCTCCGCCCGCACCGGAACGCCGGTAACCTCGGCGTTACGAAAGTATTTCGCGGTCTA
>Ga0302314_10001428_pt1 | contig 44751 bp, 36 predicted proteins | sample III_Palsa_N2_3_FD_200533 | JGI IMG/M metagenome (GOLD analysis project Ga0302314, IMG submission 200533) | Peat permafrost microbial communities from Stordalen Mire near Abisko, Sweden - III_Palsa_N2_3 | ecosystem: Environmental > Terrestrial > Soil > Palsa > Peat permafrost | place: Sweden...
CCTTGAGCAGAGCGGGTCTTCGATATGTCCTGATACAGTCTGATGTCAGCTCGTGGTGCCCGGGGCCGGAATCGAACCGGCACGCCTTGCGGCGGGGGATTTTGAGTCCCCTGCGTCTACCAATTTCACCACCCGGGCAGCTGACCTGTCAATATCCCTTGTCAAGAGAATAACTGCGACAAGGAAAACGAAAATTATGACCGATTTTTGGCCTTCCATCAAGAGGAAAGCCAAATAAATCCTGCCTTCGCCGTTGTCAGCCTGGGAGGCTTGAGCGTATCATCATCGGCTTTCTGACCAAATTTCGACCAGTCGGCACGGGAAGACGATGAAGAGCGCAAAAATTCGTGAAGTATTGTTGGGCAAGGCGCTCGATCCGATGAAGGTGGAAACCCGTCATTCGCTGGCCCTGGTGGCTTTCCTGGCTTGGGTCGGGCTGGGGGCGGATGGCTTGTCGTCTTCGGCTTACGGTCCCGAGGAAGCGTTCAAGGCGCTCGGCACGCACGGTCACTTTGGTCTTTACCTTGCGGTGGCCACTGCGGTCACGGTGTTCATCATTTCGCTGGCTTATAACCAGATCATCGAATTATTTCCGACCGGCGGCGGCGGGTATCGTATCGCCACGGTGCTGATCGGGCCTTATGCCGGGCTGGTGTCGGGGGCGGCGCTGATCGTCGATTATGTGCTGACGGTGGCGATTTCCGTGGCCAGCGGGGTTGACGCCTTGTTCAGCCTGTTGCCGGTGTCGGCGCAAGCCTACAAGCTGACGCTGGAGCTGGCGATCGTGGTGATGCTGCTGTGGATGAATCTGCGCGGCGCCAAGGAGTCGATCAAGGTGCTGCTGCCGATCTTCATGGGCTTCGTCATTACCCATCTGGCGGTGATCGTCTACGGCCTGGCGGTGCATGTCTCGGGCATTCCCAATCTGGTGCCCGATACGTTTGCCGAGACGCGCCAACTGGCGGGCCAGACGTCGTGGCTGTTTACGATTGCGATGCTGCTCAAGGCGTATTCGTTGGGCGGCGGTACGTATACCGGCATCGAGGCGGTGTCGAACAACGTCAATTCCCTAGTCGAGCCGCGCGTGCGCACGGGCAAGGTCACGATGCTGTACATGGCCTTCAGCCTGGCCTTTACCGCCGGCGGCATCATCATGCTGTATCTGCTGTGGGACGCGCATCCGGTCGAAGGGCAAACCTTGAATGCGGTGGTGTTCAATACGATCTTTGCCAACATGGGCTTGCATGGCGGCTCGCATTGGCTGGCGCTGACGGCGACGCTGGCTTTCGAGGCGGGCTTGCTGCTGGTGGCGGCCAATACGGGTTTCCTGGGCGGGCCGTCGGTGCTGGCCAACATGGCGTCGGATTCCTGGGTGCCGCATAAATTCCGTTATCTCTCCACGCGCCTGGTGACGCAGAACGGCGTGATGGTGATGGGCATCGCCGCGTTTGCGCTCTTGATGTGGAGCGCGGGCAAGGTCGATCTGCTGGTGGTGCTCTACAGTATCAATGTGTTCCTGACATTCAGCCTGTCGCTGACCGGCCTGTGTCTCTACTGGTGGAAGCAGAAGCGTGCCGGCAATCCCTGGATGGGGCGCATGCTGCTGTCGGTGATCGGCTTGCTCGTCACCGCCAGCATCCTGGTTGTGACGGTAATCGAGAAGTTCAACGAAGGCGGCTGGATGACGATCCTGATCACGGCGCTGGTGATTGCGGTGTGCCTGGTGGTGCGCATGCATTACCGCGAGACCAAGGACAAGATCCGCATGGTCGACAAGGTGTTTGCCGATCAGCCGTTCGGCCCGCACGTAGGCAGCGTCGAGCCGAATCCGGAAGAGCAGACGGCGGTTTTCATCGTCGGTAATTCGCGCGGCGGCGGTTTGCACGCCCTGCTCTGGGTGCAGCGCATGTTCCCGGGCCACTTCAAGAATTTCATCTTCATCAATGCGCGCACGGTCGATTCGCATGCTTACGGCGGCGATGGCGTGTTGGAGCAGATGCGCGTGGAAGCCAATGCAACGCTGAAATTCTTCGTCGATTTCTGCCAGAGCCACGGCATGGCCTCAAGCTCCAAACTGTCCTTCGGCACCGACGTGGTGGACCAGGTAACGCAGCTTTGCATCGAAACCAGCCGCGAATATCCGAATTCGATTTTCTTCACCAGCAAGTTGATCTTTGAAACCGATAACTGGTTCACGCGTCTGTTGCACAACCAGGCTGCGCTGGCCTTGCAGCGACGGCTGCACTTTGACGGCTTGCAGATGGTGGTGTTGCCGATGAAGGTTTGACCTTGGCGCCTTGCCATCTCTGACTGGAGAAACGGCGGCGGCTGAAATGTCATCCCAGCCTGCGAACGACGTACCCGCGCGCTCTCCAATCCCGCTCGCCAGGCCTTCAATAACCTGCTAGTGGCCCATGGTAATGTTACCCACGCCGCCGCCGCTGCGCGTGGTCATGGTCTTGATCCATTCCGCCGGTACGGCAAAATTGAGATTTTGCCCCGATCTGCTCTGGAAGGTGGTGATGCCGATCAGCCGTCCGTTGCTGTCGAACAGCCCGCCGCCGGAGGAGCCCGGCGAGATGGCGGCGCTGGTCTGGATGACGGTGCCGACGTCGGGTACGGTGCGTAGCGACGAAATGATGCCTTCGCTGATGGTCAATTCCAACCCTTGCGGCGAGCCGATGGCAAAGACGCTTTGCCCGGTATGCACTTCGTTCAGGTCGGCCGTCGCGACGGCGGGGGCAGAGAGCCCGCTGGTACGCAGCAGGCACAGGTCGTAGGTTTCGTCTGCCGTGACGAGCGTGGCGGTAGCCTTTTCGCTGCGAAAGTTCAGTTCTATGTTCGGGCCCATCTTGGCGACGTGGCAATTCGTGATCACTTCGCCCGGGCCGATGACCACAGCGCTGCCCACACCGAGCAAATTGCCCTGCTCGTCCATCATGTTGACGCGTGCAACCGAAGGCGAAACCCTGGCGTAGAGTTCTTCCGCATTGAGCTTGTGCGGGGCCGCCACGGTCACGTTCTGCGCGACGTTTGCCGGCATGACTTGAGGCCGTACCGTATACACCGGCACGGCGGGTGCGGCCGCGACAGGTTCGTTGTGTGCCGGCTTCTTGATGACTAACCAGCCGACGAGGGCGGCGGCAACTACGGCGCCAAACAGCCATTTGGCTTTAGCAGAAGAGCTGTCTTCCTTGGGCACCGACGTTGCCGCCGCTTCCTTGGCCGCCAGGCCGGCATCGTAGGCGTTGCGTTTTTGCCGGTGTGACAGTACCTGGAATGCTTCGCGCAGGATGATGGCCTGGTTGGGGTCGGGCGCGGTGCTTTGCTCAAGCGCGGCCCTGGCCTTGTCATAGGCCGCGGCGATGTCTTCGGCGCTGGCGTCGGTTGCGACGTCGAGCAGCTGATAGAGCGTCTTCTTCATGATCCGCAGTGTAGCGAAGTTCGCGCCATCATGGTGAATTCCGTGGTGCGGCGCCACCACAAAAGACGATGCCCGCCTCCGTGCGACGGAAGGCGGGCATCGTGGCGGCGCCTATCCTCGCACGGAGGACAGGGCCTTTGGGCGGGGATCAGCCCTTGCTGGCGGCGCGCACTTGCGACTTGCAGTTGGTGCAAGCCTGCGGTTCGCCCGTGGCCGGGTCGAGGTACAGCGTGGCCGAGCTCGGCGTGCCGGAGAGGTTCAGCATGTTTTCGATCGTGCCGGCGATGGCGTCGAACGAGCCGGTGATGCGTTGGCTGCTGAGCCAGTTGTCTTCGATGAAGCGCAGGATCGAGGACTGGTCGGTCAGCGTGTGGTCGATGTAGTTGACCTTGGCGTAGGGCGAGATCAACAACATCGGCAGACGCGGGCCGTAGCCGCAGCGGCCTTGGGCGTTGGCCGTGCCGTTGTAGCCGGCCAGGGCGGAAGTCGGCGTCGGCGTGCCCTGTTGCATGCCGCTGTTGCAGACGCCGGTACCGTTGACGAAGTCGCCGTTGCCCAGAACCGTCACGCCGTTGCTGACGATGTTGGCGGTTGCACCGGCAGCGCCGGCAGCGCCTTCGGTCAAGTGCGAAGGATTGACGATCGGGCTCATCTGGTGGTCGTACCAGCCGTCCGAGTCGTCATAGGCGATGATGACCAGCGTGCTGCTCCAGCCCGGTTGCTGCTGCAGGAAATTGACGACCTGGGTCACGAATTCCTGTTCGTCGAGCGGGTCGGAATATTGCGCATGGCCGTCCTGGTAGCCAGGGGCCTTCAGGAAGCTGACCGCCGGGTAATTGCCAGCCGACACGGCATCGAAGAAGTCATGGATGTCGTATTGGTGGTTGGCCGGATCGACCGTCTTGCCGTCGGACTCCAGGGTGTTGCCGATGGCCGAAACGGCGCTCGGACGAGCGTGGGTCAGGTTTTGCGTCGTCTTGTAATACTGGAACGGCTGATGATGCGGGATATAGTCGGTCTTGGTCACGCCGGTGACGGCCGAAGTCGTCGAGCGGCTGCAGCCGGTGGTGCCGTTGGGGTTGGTGATGGTCAGGTCGAAGCCGCCTTCGAAGAAGCCCCAGCTGACGTTGGCTGCATTCAACAGGTCGCCGACGTTCTTGCCGCCCATTTGCACGGCGTCGCGGTTGGAGCAGGCGTCGCCCAGCGGTTGCGGGTCGGAGGATTGGGTGATGCCGCCGTTGCCGTCGTTCGACAGTTCATAGTCGATGTTGGTGCCGCCGCCTGTGGCTGCGGCGGCGTTGGTTGCGATCACGCCGTTGGTCTGGCCCGAGATCAGGTTTTGCGCGCCGACGTCCGAGGGGCCGAAGGTGGTGCCGAACGAGTTGTCGTTCATCGCGTAGTGCTGCGCGTAGTTCCAGTAGGCGGTGACGGTGTTGCCGTCATAGTAGCCCATGGCGATGCCGGTGGTGTTGAACGGCGCCTGCAGGGTTTCAGGGGCGCCGGTGTTCGGCGTACCGGTCGAGGCCGGGAACAGGTCCATGGCGCCATTGTCGAACGCCATCTGTTCGGCATCGTAGTCGTGGTTCTGGCTGTTCGGGTTGGCTTGCGTGCGGTCGATACGGAACGGGTTGATCGCGCCGGCGCCGTTCTTCGTGTTGGCGGCGGTCGGGTTGTTCGTCAGAAGGTCGACGCCGGTCAGTGCGGCAAAGCTCTTGGTGACGTCGAGCGGTGTTGCCAGCGTGTTGGCGACCGGCGTGCCGGTGGCGGCCTTGAAGCCGGGTTCGCCTGCCGGATTGGCAGCGTTCGGGTAGGTGGCGAAGTAGTGGTCGAAGGAAACGTTTTCCTGGAAGATCACGACCACGTGCTGGATCGGCGTGGCGGCTTTTGCGGCGGTGGTGCTGCCCGTGCTTGCCGACGAGTTGTTGCCGCTTGAGCCGCAGCCGGCCAGGATGGCCGCCGAAATGGCAAAAGCCAGCACAGCGGGCTTCAGGAAGCCGGTCTGTGCGGTTAGAGTTTTCGAATTCATTATTCCCCTCACTTAGGTGATTGAAGCCTGTTGCGATCGAAACCAACCGATGCGCAACCTGCAGTGCGGTGTTGAAGTTCTATGAACTTATTTGTATGAAACGCATCTGCCATTCCGGTCTTTCCGAGACGCTCGTTTGATCCATCGATACCGGCGCAAGCGGCTTGGGAAACAAGCCAATCTGCTGGATACCAGGGGATATCGAGCGGCAAATGAAGTGCAGCCACTGGAATAGTTAGCGGGACTGGATTGTAGGTTCGGCTTATTACAGGATGATGACCGTTTGATACCATCGGCACTGTTTGCAGGCGCGCCTGCGTCTTGTGCATGGCGGTGTTGCCAACCGGTCTTGTTTCATCAACATGACACATTCGCATGCTAAGCTCGCCAGCTTTTGTGTTTCCTTTCCGCTCGCTTGCGCCTGGTTTGAACGTGGCCTGGGCCGGATTCCTGCTGGAGCGTCGTCGCCATCTGCCTATGAATATCCGGAAAAAACGTCTTCCTGCCGTGTTGGCAATCGGCCTTGCTGCCGCGCTATTGAGCGCCTGCGGCGACAAAAATGCGAACCTGCCGCCCGCCGCAAAAAGCACGCCGGCTCCCGCTGCGGTTCAGGCAAAACCTGACCCTGACGCGTTGATCGCTGCTGCCGCGCGCGCGCGCATCGAGGCACCGGCCGCGCCGTTGTCGGCGCTGGCCGAGCTGGGACGCAAGATGTTTTACGACAAATCGCTGTCGGGTTCCGGCAAGCTTGCATGCTCGTCCTGCCACAATCCGGAGCATGTCTATGCGCCGGGCAACGAACTGGCCGTGCAACTGGGCGGCATGAACATGCAAAGCCAGGGTGGGCGCGCCGTGCCTTCGTTGGCCTATCACGACCATGCGCCGCCGTTTACCGTCGGCCCGGATCTGAAGCCCGACGAGGACGACAAGCAGGCGGCGAAAGCCGCCACGGATGCGCAAAACACGGTGCATGAAGTGGCGCCGCGCGCCGCCAAGGCCAGCCTGGAACCTGTCGCGAAGACGCAGGAAATGGTGCCGCAGGGCGGCTTCGATTGGGATGGCCGCGCCATCAACATGACCGACCAGGCCAGCGGCCCGCTGATGGCGGCCAATGAAATGGCGAACAAGAATTCGCAAACCCTGACCGAAAAACTCAAGGCGGCGCCCTATGCCGCCGACATGAAACTGTTGTTCGGCCCCGGTGTATTCACTTCACCCAACATCGCCCTGGGCGAGGCTTATTTCGCGCTGGCGCGCTACCAGATCGAGGAACGCAGCTTTCATCCGTACAACAGCAAGTATGACTATGTCCTGGCCCACCTGGCGCAATTGAGCGAGCAAGAGCAGCGCGGCTTCGATCTGTTCAAGGACCCGAAGAAAGGCAATTGCGCTTCCTGCCATCTCGAAAAGCCTTCGCGCGACGGCAAGCTTCCGCCGGCCTTCACCGATTACCAGTTCGAAGCGCTCGGCGCGCCGCGCAACAAGGCGATCGTAGCCAATCGCGACGCGAATTATTTCGATGAAGGAATATGCGGCCCGTGGCGCAAGGATTACGAAAAGCAACTGGCGTATTGCGGCCTGTTCAAGACGCCGAGCCTGCGCAATACGGCAACGCGCCAGGTGTATTTCCACAATGGCGTGTTCCACTCGCTGGACGACGTGGTGCGCTTTTATGTCGAACGCGAGACCAAGCCGGAAAAATGGTATCCCGTGGGCGCGGGCGGCAAGGTCGACAAATACAACGATTTGCCTGCGGCACGGCGCGGCAACGTCGACATCACCGATGCGCCGTTCGATCGCAAGCTCGGTGATGCGCCGGCCTTGACCGAGGATGAGATCAAGGATGTGGTGGCTTTCCTCAAAACCTTGAACGATGGGTACAAGCCCGACGCAGCGCAGGCGGCAACGAAATAAGATTGCAGATGCCTTCTCTTCCGCAGGCGTTGATCATTACCCGCAAGTGCGTGCGGAAGCTTGAAACCTCTCTCCCGCAGGCGGGAGAGAGGCAGGGGTGAGGGGAGTCAGTAGCGCTACGACTTGCGGGCAATGATCAGTCTTTAAGCGGGAGAGGGAAGCTGTACCCATCCTGTCAACAATCACAGCTTGCCAGAGAGAATGAGCCCGCGCACCATGTCGTGCCGGTAGCATGCTCGCGCCCATCACCTCATTGTTCCCCGGGAGACTCCATGTTCGTCAAACCGTCCACCGCGCTCGCCTGCGCACTTCTCGCTACGCCGTTTCTTGCGCTACCGTCCTATGCCGATGATGCCGCGCAATGCCAGGCCAACCAGGGCAGTTTCGTGAAAGGTACCGTGGTCGGCACGCCGGCGTTCGCGTCCTCGCGCAGCAAGCGCCACGGCTACCCCTTGTCGCACACGCGCCTGAACGTGAAGACCGCCGACGGCAGCGTGCTTGAAGTCGATATCGACAACGTGTTCGCCTCCGGCTATAGCAAGAAGCGCCAGATTCCGAGCGGCTTGCAAGCCATCATCGAGGGCACCAGCCTGGAGCTGTGCGGCCAGAGCTATGCCGATCCGGGCGGCAAGAGCGGCATCCACTGGGTGCACACCAATTGCGGTGCCACGCCCACGCCGACCCAGCCCAACGGCTGGGTCAAGATCATCTCGTCGAACGGCTCGGTTGGTGATAATCTGGAAGGCGCGCAGGATCTCTGCAATATCTTCAACTGAGCGGCGGGTATTGCGGCAGGCGCGGCAGCTTCCGCTGCGCCGAATTCAACGGTAGCCGCTATAGGAGGGTGAAAGATGCAAAAAGTGTTGGGCATAGGCGGCCTGTTCTTTCGTGCGGAACAACCCGAATCATTGAGCAAGTGGTACGAAACCCATCTCGGCATCGCGCCTTCTCCGACCAGCGAAGGCCAGGAGCCGTGGCAGCAAGCGGCCGGTCCGACGGTCTTCGCGCCGTTCAAAAAAGACAGCGATTATTTCGGCAAGCCCTCGCAGATGTGGATGGTCAATTTCCGCGTGGCGGACTTGGCGGCGATGGTTGCCCAGTTGCGTGCGGCCGATATCGAGGTCGACGGTCCGCAAATTTATTCCTATGGCAGTTTTGCGCGCCTGCACGATCCCGAAGGCAATCCGATCGAGTTGTGGGAGGATGCGCCGGGCCAGTAGCGAACGCGGCCTAGGCGCGGAACACGCCGATCCTGGCATCGGCCAACGGCAGGCAGATGCTCGCCGAAAACCCCGGCGGCGGGATCAGGTCATAGACATAGCTGCTGCCGGCGCTGCCATCGTCGGCTGCAACGGTGTGGGCGCTCGCTGCCTCGGTCGGCACAAAATGCAGGCCCGGCAGCGAAATCTGCAGCCCCGCGCCGCGCATCTTGCAATAGGCTTCCTTACGCGACCAGAGGCGGTAGAAGGCCGCGAGCTTGTCGGCTTCAGATAGCGCGTGCAGGCGGGTCTTTTCTTCTTCGTGGCACACCATATCGATCAGGCCGGGCAGGTCACGGCCGGTAGGCTTGATGAATTCAAGGTCGATGCCGACGGCGTGCGAGGAGATGGCGATCAGGCCCTGGCCCTTGCTATGCGAGAGGTTGAATTGCAGGCGGTGCTCGGCCAACTCGGGTTTGCCGTATTGGCCGTAACTGAACACCAGATCGGAAGCCGGGCGGTTGAGATAGCGCGCCAGCACCAGGCGCAGGGCGCTGCGGCAGCGGCGGAAGTGCTGCTGCAACGGTGGCGTCGCGAAGCGTGCGGCGCGTTCGCGTTCGTCCTCGGATAACACGCTGGTGAACATGTCCCAGATGGGATTGTCGAGGCTGACATGCCAGACATGCGCCTCGCCGTATTGAAGTGAGCCCGCCAGACCCATTGGTATCCTTCGTTTTCCTCGTTTTATGCTTCGGGCAGGGGCATGCGTGGCCCCGCCTCTCGGAGTGGTATTACATCCCCCCGATGGTATACCGGCTTGCCCGGCTTGTTGTTGTTTTTATGCATGATTTTGCCGGTTGATTTGTCGGCAATTTTGTGGCTGGCAAAAAAAAACCCGTCAACTGTCGTCGACGGGTAAAACCCTAACTCTCTTTAAGAGGTTTGGCGGAGTTTTCGTTAAGCTCGCAACGCCTAGCGCCGCGAGCTGGAAAAGTGGCTGTTTCTGGGGCGCCCGAGCGAGAATTGCCTCAAATGCCGAAAAATCGATTGGTTCACTTCCATCGTCGCCTGCATGATCAGCAGATCGACGCCGCGCGCCGGGTCCATCGCGCGATCCTCGCCGATTGCGGCTGCGCCTTGTTGCGCGGGCACCGTTGCCGCTTCGGCGATCACGCCGCGATACACGTCTTCCAGCGTGATCGTGTTCGGGTCGCATATCAACTTCCAGCCACGGGTGGCGGGCTTGACCGGCGCGACCAGGCCGACCAATTGAAGTTTCTTGCACACCTGGTTGACTTCACGCACGCTGCGCCCGGTATGTTCGGCCAGCCTGGCAGAACTCAGTTCTTGTGAAGGATTGCTGACGAACTGTTCGAGGATTTCGGTGGTGACACGAAATTTCTGGTCCATCAACACATCTGCAAAAAGAAAATTGTCCGGCGCGGTCATGCTGAAGCTTCCCCCTGGTAAGGTCCCATCTGAATCCGTGGCGAGGTGTCCCGGACCCTTGTTATCGAGCTGAGGCTTATATGCCGCAGCTTCGTTTGACAGCCGACGATAGCAGCCGCAAGAAACTGAGATGAACTTTATTCGGAATGTCATAAAAAAGCGATTTCGCAAGCTGTTGCGGACTGATGCTCTTTGGTGCTAAACTAGCATCATGTAGCGTCATTCTGACAAATTCACAAAACAATTTGTAGGAAAAACTGAAAAAAACGACGCGGCCGGCTCCGGAAATTCGATTTTTGGACGGCTTGACCCGGAGGAGAGATTGATGGTGGTTCGCGCCTTGAAGAGCGAGGAGCAGGAAGTGCATGCCTCGCAGGTGGAGTTTTGTGAAAATTTGCGCATGGCCTGTGGGTTTTTCCGTTCCGTGGCCGAAGTGTGCCGCAAGCTGGAAATCAACCGTGCCCAGTTCAACCGTTACCTGAACGGCACGACCACGCCGTCGTCGTTCATCCTGCAAAGGATCTGCGACTTTTTCGGCGTCGAGCCGACCGAAATTTATCTGCCGCGCGAGCAGTTCCGCAAGATCATGGAATTGCGCCAGGAAAAGCGCCCGGCGGTCATGCCTTATACCGAGCATCTGGAGCGCCTGCATGCGCTGTCGCAGGGCAAGTTCGACCGCTACCTTGGCTATTATTTCGAGTACTACAACTCGATGACGGTGTATGGCCGCGTGATCCGCGGGCTGATCCGAATTTTCAAGGAAGGCGACGGCGTCTATTACCAGCGTTTCGAGCGCGTGCCGCGCGCGGCCAAGCTGGGCGAGGTGTACCGTTACAAATATCTCGGCTTTGCCTATTTCCTCAACGACCGCATCTTCCTGGTCGATTATGAAACCATCAACGGCAGCGAAATCACGCAGACGGTGTTGTTCCCCGACTACAAGAAAAAGCTGCAGCGCTTATCCGGCCTGACGCTGGGCGTGTCCTCCGGTAACCAGCGCCCCATCGCCTGCGCGCGCATCGTGCTGGAGTACCTGGGCGAGAACATCGACCTGCGCAAGGCCGTGCGCAAATGCGGCATCCTGGACCCCAAGGTGACCGAAATCGACCCCACGATTTTGCGCGTCATCGACAATTCCGTGCATATTAATCATCATCATTTTTGCACACTGCCTGACTAGAGTTCATTTCATAGATAGGGACCTGATGCATTTTCATCAAAAAAGGCGCTGGCAAGGCGTGCGACGCGTCTCGTAGCGGGGCCACGAGCAAGGAGTGCAACGCGGCCAGCGTTTTTTTTGATGAAAACCCGGAGGGAACGTGCTATTTGGGCGGTGCGCGTTGTGCGGGCCGGCGCACAGGGAATCACCCTGCGCGGTGCGACACGCCTAGCACGCCAACCCCAAATAGCGCGTTTGCACAGGCCCCTATCTATGGAATGAGCTCTAATGATATTGACCCCGGCGACGATTGCAATATACTGGATTTATGGCGAAGGCCGGATCCGGCTATTGCGTTCCGCTCGCCGAGCCCTGGCTGTTAACGCGCGCAGACGCGGCGGCCCGGCTGTGGTCGAAATGCACACTTTGGGGGACATCATGAAACACGTTGCCGGCATTGTGCTTTGCCTGTTGCTTTCCGCCTGCGCGTCGCAACCGCCAGCGCCGATCCAGGACCCGGTGCGGCCGTCGCTCTATGACGACAGCCTGTTTGCCCCGCCGTCGAAACCGATATCGGTCGACGACATTTTCGCCCTCAGCCCCGCGATGCGGGAGTTTCTCGATAACGATATTGCGCGCCGCGAGATGACCATCGGCAAGATCCACGCGCTGGTCGATACCTTGTACGACAAGGGCAAGCAAAAATTCAGCTACGACGCCAACGAGACCAACAACGCCGCCGGCGTGTTTGCCGTCCATAGCGGCAATTGCCTCTCTTACACCATCATGACGGCCGCATTTGCCAAGCAGATGAACCTGCCGGTGCAGTTCCATGTGGCCACCTTCGGCGAAGTGTGGGACCGCAACCACGATATCGATTTCCGTATCGGTCACGTCAACCTGACATTGGGCGCGCCCTATCTCCAGGGCCACGAATACGCGCAACTGGTCGATTTCACGGCCTTGAGCGACCTCCACGGCGAGCTGTTGGACGACATCGGCGAAGACGTGATCGTGTCAATGTACTTCAACAACCGCGCCGCCGAAGCGATGGCGCAGGGTAATCTCGACGATGCCTACTGGTGGGCCAAGGCTGCGACGCAAAGTTCGGTGTCCTTCCTGGCCGCCTACAATACCTTGGGCGTGATCTACCTGCACCACAAGGATGCGGTGCAGGCCGAGCGCGTGTTTGCACGGGTGCTGGAGCGCGAGCCGGAAAACACGCTGGCGATGTCCAACGAAGTTGTCGCCTTGAACGCCTTGGGCAGGACCGCCGATGCGCAGGCGATTACGGCCCGCCTGGCCCAGATTCAACCGAACCCGCCGTTCTATTATTTCAATCTTGGTGTGAAGGCGATGCAGGAAGGGGACTACAAGACCGCCAAGATGGAGTTCACCAGGGAAGTCAATCGCGCGTCGTACAACCACCAGTTCCACTTCTGGCTGGCGCTGGCCGACTACCGCCTGGGCGAAATGGACGAGACACGCCGGCAACTGACTTACGCGATGGAAAACAGCCCGAACGACCAGCAGCACGACCTCTATGCGGCCAAGCTGTCGGCCTTGCGGCAGAAGCATCTGAATGCGGACTAGAAATTGGTCCCTTGCGCGAGCGTGAAGGTTGCTGCGGCAGCCTTCATTGCTCGGGCGGTTTCTGTTCTCCGTCAGGATTTGCCGGCCATTGGTATTTCTTGAGTTGCGCCGGTTCATCTGCTTTCGGCATCTTTTCCGATCATGCATTGCCCGGCGTGATTCATCGTTGCAAGGCTGCCTGCAGGGCCCGCACGCCGGCTTCCCACTGCGGGTAGTCCGCCGCATTCTCCGCCCACAATTCCCGCAATTCGCTGTCCTCGGCCAGCACGCGCGCCAGCGCCGCGTTGGCATCGGGGAGCAGGGCGCGGATGTCGTCGTCGAACAGGCCGGCAGCCCAGATCTTGAGCAGATCGGGCGCGTTGGCAACGTCATGGCCTAAGGCCACGGCCAGCGCCGCAGCGGCGCACAGTATGCGGCAGCCGTCGGGCGCGTCGAGGTAATCGGTCCTGGCTGTGGCGAAGGCTTGCGCAAGCAGATCGGTGCCGTCGCTGGTGCACAGTTCGTCGAGCCAATCCAGGGCTTCGTCGTCATCGAAAATGCCTGTGCCCCATGCGCCCATGACTGCCTCCTGGTGTTGAGCCCCACTCCCGCAGGCGATGGCGTTCTTACAGCTTCGGTATCCTGATGCGGCTGATCATCAGCGAACCCGACACGGCAAACATCAGCACCAGCGGATGCAGGTGCTTGCCCAATATCTCGACCGAGCCGAACAGCATGTTGTCTTCGAACGTGCCGCCATAGACCGTGCCGGCCAGCACCAGCACCAGCACCAGCGAAGTCGGTATCGGCGTGCCCTCGAAGAACTTGACCTTGCCGCTGTCGTCGGTGAGTTTTTCGGCCGTGACGTTGTAGCGCGCCAGGCGCGATACGCCGCAGGCGACGAAGAACAGCAGCACCATGCGGTCGTACAGGCCCTGCATGCCGCAGGCATAGGCGATCGCCGCCGGGGCCACGCCGAACGAGATCACGTCGGCCAGCGAATCGAGCTCGCGCCCCATGGCCGATGTCTTCTGGCGCCAGCGCGCGATGCGGCCGTCGAGAACGTCGAACGCCAGCGCAAACGGAATCAGCCCGCAGGCGATATAGAGATGCATGACCAGGCCCGTCTTGAGATAGGTCATCGCGGAAAACAGCGAGCCGACGCCGCAGAAGGCGTTGCCCAGCGTGAACCAGTCGGCGAGATGGAACTCGCGGATCATGGAAAAGGGTTTGTTGGGTGTCTTGTCGTCCATGGGGCGGCGAAGAGTAGGGTTAGCGCTATGATAATGGAAGCGCGGGATGCCGTGTCGATTGTCGCGCGCAATGTGACGTTTGTCGATCCGCCGTGGATTCAGGGCATCGCCACAACCCGGTTCCTGCCTTCTTCCTTGGCCTGATACAGCGCCGCATCGGCACGCGCCACCAGCGTCGTCACGCTGTCACTTTCGCGGTAGCTCGCAATGCCGAAGCTGGCCGTGCAGCGGCCCACCGCCGAGCAGTTCGATTCCTCGATCAATCGGCGCAGGGTTTCGGCCACTTCGCCTGCGCCCTCGCTGTTGGTGGCGGGGAGAATCAGCAGGAATTCCTCGCCGCCCCAGCGGCCCGCGACGTCTGTTGTGCGCACGCGCGAATGCAGGATGTTGGCGATGTCTTTCAGGACCTTGTCGCCGGCCAGGTGGCCCAGGGCGTCGTTGATGGCCTTGAAGCGGTCGACGTCGATCATGATCAGCGAGAACGCTTCGCCGACGCGTTGGGCCACCGCCAGTTCGCGCGCCAGTGCGTGATCGAGGTAAAGCCGGTTGTAGAGATTGGTCAGGCGGTCGGTGACGGCGAGCTGTTCCAGTTCCTTGTTCTTTTCCTGCAGTTCCTCCGTGCGTTGTGCCACCTGCTTTCTGAGGTTTTCCGCCTGTCTATACAATTGCGCCACGCGCAGCCGGTAGATGGCGTACACCAGGAGGACCGTGGCGACCAGTGCGGCGATGACGAACCAGCCGGTTTGCCAAAACGCGGGCAGCACGGTGATGTCGAGCTTCAATTCGTGCGGGCTCCAGTCGCCGTTGCGGTTGCTGCCGCGCACCGTCAAGGTGTAATGGCCGGGCCAGAGGTTGCCGTAGCTGACGCTGCGGTGTTCGGCATCGGTATCGATCCAGTCGCGGTCGTAGCCGCCCAAGCGGTAGGTATAGCGGATCTTGTTGGGCGCGGTGTAGTCGAGCGCGGCGAATTCGATGGAGAAGTCGCGCTGGTCGGGCGTCAGTGTCAGGCCCTTGGCCAGTGCCGAGAGCGGTGCGTGCAAGCCGTCGATTTTCAGTTCGGTCGGCACCACGGGCGGTGCATAGCTCCAGGGCTGGAATTTGGCCGGGTCGATGATGGCCAGGCCCAGGGTGCCGCCATAGAGCAGCAGGCCGTCGTGGGTCTTGCCGAAGGAGTTGTCCCAATTGGTGCCGATCTCCAGGCCGTCCGCTTTCGACAGGTTGTAAAAGCGCAGGTGCGGCACGTCGATCAGATAGGAATCGGTCCAGATGCGTCCCTGCCGGTCTTCCATCGGGCCGTCGCCCAAGGCCATGCCGGGATGGCCGAGCATGGCGCTGATGTGCTCGAAATGGGCGTTGGCGCCGTCGCGGCTCTTCAGCCGATCGAAGCCTTGTGCGGTGGACACCCAGAGCCGCCCGCTGTGGTCGACCATCAGGCCGGCGATGTCGTCCGAACTCAAGCCGTCGGGCTGGCCGTTGGCGTGGATCGCAAGCATGACTTGCGAACCCGGCTCGCGCAGCCACAAGCCGTTGTCGGTGCCGGCCCAGATGCGCCCCTCATGGTCTTCTTCGAGCGAATAGACGTGGGCGCGCATGGGCTTGCCGTCGGCGCCGCTAAAGGTTTCGAAGCGCTCTGTTCCGGAATTCCAGTGCGCCACGCCCGAATCGGTGCCGACCCACAATTCGCCCTTCGCGGTGAAGGTGACCTTGGATACGCCGATGGCGGGCAAGCCCTGCTCCACGCCGAATTCTTCCCATTTGGTGGAACCGGGCGCCAATCGCATCGCGCCGGCCTGCTTGGTGCCGGCCCACAGTGCGCCGTCGGCGGTTTTGCCGATGCCGAAGATGGCGGCGTCGGCCAGCGCGCCGCTTTGCCCGTTGTGCGGACGGTAGCCGCCGGTTACGCCGCGCTTGCGGTCGACGATGTCGATGCCGTTGGCATCGGTGCCGATCAACAGCGTGTCGTCGTCGTACTCGAAGACGCTATCGACTTCGGCCTGGCTCAAGCTTTCGGGCCGGATCGGGCTGTGGCGCATCACGCGGATGGCGCGATTCAAGGGGTTGTGGCGTTGCAGCCCGCCGCCCCAGGTGCCGAGCCAGAGCTGGCCCGCGCGGTCGCGCAGCATGGCGCCGATGCCGTCGAGGCCGATGCTGCTGGCTACCGACAGGTCATGATGCAGGCGCTTCTTGACGCGGCCGTCTTTCGCATCGACGATATCGAGTCCACCGCCATAGGTACCGATCCACACTTCGTCGTCGTTAGGCTGGTTGATCGCGCGCACCCAGCCGTGCGGCAGGGCTTCGGGGTTGGCGGAATCGACCGGCAACCAGTGCGGCGCTGTTTCGCCGGGCGCGATCCAGGCGGCGCCTAGCTTGCGCGTGCCGAACCAGATTTTGCCGTCGGCCCCCTGGAACAGGGCGCGGATGTCGCGCTCCTGCGCGGTATGCTCGCCTTCGGCAATGGTGTCGAAGCCCTTGCGGTCGGCGCGCAGACGCTGCAATCCGGCAGCGGTGCCGACCCAAAGCGCGCCGGACTTGTCGATCAGCAGGTTGTGTACGCGGTCGTCGGCCAGGCTGGCGGGATCGGCATTGTCGTGGTGGAAGTGGCGCCAGGTCTTGCCGCCCTTGGGCAGGTAGTCGAGGCCGGAATTGTTGGCCACCCAGGTGCCACCGCCATCGGCCACGATGGCCCACACCATGCCACCGCCCAGGCTGTCCGCCCTGGCGGGATCGTGGCGGAAATTGTCGAACTGTTCGCGCGCGACGTCGTAGCGCGACAGGCCGTCGCTGCCGGTGCCGATCCAGAGCGTGCCGTCGGCATCGACATACAGCGAGGAAATGTAGCCGCCGGTCAGCGAGTTGGCATCGGCCGCGTTGTGGACGAAGCGGCGGAAGCGGTAGCCGTCATAGCGCACCAGTCCTTCTTCGGTGCCGATCCAGATCAGGCCGCTGGCGTCCTGCGCGAGCGAAGTGACGACGCCGCTGGGAATCGAGTCGTTGTCGCCGACGTTCTGGAAATAGGGATCGATGAAGCCGAAATCGTCGCCTGGCGCTGCCGGGTCGGCATTGGCAGGCGTGGCAGACAGGGTCAAGCAAAAGAGCAGGCATAAGGCCAAGCACCAACCCGGCAGGACGGCAAGTACGCGGCGCGGCGCATTGTCGCGCTGACAAGCTAATGGGTCGGGGCTGACGGAATCAGAGAGCATGCGGGATCGTGGACGGCTTCGTCAGTCGGACCGATGGCGCGCAACGCGGTTCCATATGCTTACCCAGTGCCTCTTTGAGCATTGACTATTAGTATTGGCTGTCGGTCGATTATAGCCCACCATAGTTGATCTGCATCAAGTTTCGGACCGGTTTTACGCGGCGATGCAACAGGCTTTGGCTCGGCTGGGCCTACAATGGAAGCCCGTAAGCTGGGAGGAAGATCATGCCTGTGCATACCCTGCGTTCCTTGACCGCCCTGGAGCGCACCAGCCAAAGCAATCAGCGCCTGGGCTGTGCACTGGCCTTTGTTGCCGGTGCAGTCAATGCGGGTGGTTTTTTTGCAGTCGGACAATACACGTCCCACATGTCCGGCATCGTCTCGTCGATGGCCGACGAACTTGCCATCGGCAACATCGCGTTGGTGTTGGCGGGCTTGAGTTCGGTCGGCTCCTTTGTCGCGGGCGCGGCTGTGTCGGCCGTCCTGATCAACTGGGGCCGTCGGCGCGAGGCGCGCAGCCGGTACGCGATTCCCTTGATGCTTGAAGCCATGCTGTTGCTATGCTTCGGCGTGCTGGGCACCATTCTGGAACGCGAGCGGGTGTTCTATGTGCCATTGACGGTCGATCTGCTGTGCTTCGTCATGGGATTGCAAAATGCCATGATCACCAAGATATCGCGTGCCGAAATCCGCACAACCCATGTTACGGGGCTTGTCACCGATATCGGAATCGAGCTGGGCAAGCTGCTTTACTGGAATGGCCGCTCACAGGCTGAGCCGGTGCTGTGCGACCGGGCGCGACTGTCGCTCCTGGCGTCGCTGTTTTCCATGTTCTTTTGCGGTGCCCTGGCCGGCGCGTTTGGCTTCACGCATCTGGGTTTTGTGGTCACGGTGCCGCTGGCCTGTTTGCTGGTGCTGCTGGCGATCGTGCCCATCATCGACGATTTGACCGAGGCGAGGAAATAGCCGCATAGGAAAACCGCGTCGGATGGGAGTTCGATCGAGCCCGCTTGCAAGGCAATATGGCGAGCAATGGGCTGCCGCCCGCCAAGTTCGGCTAACATAGGCGACTGTTCCGCGAGGTGAAGCATGGGCACCGACATCTACTTTATGTTCCAGAGCCGCCAGGCCGGCGGATGGGAAGACATTCCCTGCGAATACAACGGCTACTATGGCGGCCGCGACCGGGGATTGTTTGCCTGGCTCGGCCTGGGCGGCGGCAACAAGATGGGTTCGTATTCGATAGCGCCGCTTGCCGCGCCGCGCGGCTTTCCGCCGGACTTCGCCATCGTCGACCAGGTCTGGCACCCCATCAAGGACATCAAGGTCCTGCCCGAGCAGAGCCGCGGCTTTTTCCAGAAGCGCGACATGCGCACCCTCATGGGCGAATGGGGCTTTTCCTACTTTCTCGCCTATGAAATCCTGAAAGTGCCGCCGCCCAAGGCGAGTTGCGTCTTGTCGCTGCCCATCGAAGCGTATCGGCGCTGGGACGGACAGGGCGTGCCCGAAGGCGCGACCATGGAGCGCAGCGACTGGAAAGAGCACGCGTCTTACACCGACAAGCATTACGCCGCCCCGGACGAGATCGATCACAACACGCGCTTCGTGGTGTTCGAGACCGAATACGACTTCGCCGGCGACATCGCCTGGTTCCGCGAATTGCTGGAACGCCTGAGCGAGGCGCATGGGGAGGTGCGGTTTGTGTTCGGTTTTGCGTGAGAGCGGGCCATGACGGCAGGAGTGGGGTAAGATCGTCGCGCGATAGCCATTGAACGCTACAGCGTCGCGGATGACGCAGCGCCGACCCGAAACCCAACCCCGACCCCAGCACGCCATGCCACGAAGCGTACCGTTGAAACAGGCCCTGACCCTCGTTTTCCTTTGCTCCGGCTTCGCCGCCCTGTCGTACCAAACTTACTTCGCCAAAAAGCTCGCGCTGGTGTTCGGCAGCCAGTCGAGCGCGGCATACACGGTGCTGGCGATCTACATGGCCGGCATGGCGCTCGGTTCGGCCATCGGCGCCGTGCTGGCGCGCCGCGCGCGCCGGCCGCTGGTCTGGTATGCCGTGGCCGAAGCCGTGATCGCGCTGTATTGCTGGATCACGCCCGACATCTTCACCGGCGCGCATGCAATCTACGTTGATTTGGCGCAGGGCATACGCCCCGATGCGGCGCAACTGGTGCTGGATCAGGTGCTCTTGGGCGCGGCGGTGCTGGCGCTGCCCACGGTGCTGATGGGCGTGACACTGCCGCTCTTGGTGCGTGCCGTGGCCGGCGTGCAGGAGTGCTTTGCTGCGCTGGCCAACCTCTATTCGGCCAATACGCTGGGTGCGGCGGCGGGGGCACTCTCGGCCGGCTATTGGCTGATTCCGGCGCTGGGCATGCGCGGCACGCTGGGCGTGTCCTGCCTGATCGATCTCGCGGTGGCCGTGGCGGCGTTGCGGCTGGCGCGCCGGCTCGGGGCGGCAGATGCTGGCGTTGCGCCGATGGTTACCCCGCCGGTTGAGACCGGCGCCGCGGAACGGCAGAGCGACCAGCGTCATATCGCGCTGTCTTTCCTGTTCATCACCGGCGCGGTCACGATGATGCTGGAAGTCTCGACCATGCACCTCTTGGCGGTGGTGATCGGCAACAGCGTCTATGCCTTTGCGTTGATGGTGACGTGCTTCCTGTTGGGTCTGGGTCTGGGCGGCATGTGTGCGGGCAAGGTCGCAGGTGCGCAGCCGTCGGCGCGGCTGATGCGGGCCATGTTTTGCCTTGCCGCCAGCATCCTGGTGTCGACTTATCTGTGGCAGGCAGCGTCGGGCTACTTTTTCTGGCTCGCCGGCTTGAACGTGCCGCACTCGTTCGCGCTGCGCGAAGCCTTGCGCGTGGTGCCGGCGCTGTGCATTGCGGTGCCGCCGGCATTCGCCGTCGGCGCGCTCTATCCATTGACGATGAGCCTGGCGGCGCAGGGGCGCCACGAACGCATCGGCGTGCCCGGCGCGCTCAATACCGTGGGCAATATCGTGGGCGTGCTGCTGGCCGGTTTCGTGCTCCTGCCCGTCATTGGCGGACTGGGCATCACGCTGCTTGCGGCGGCGTTGGCAGCCGGGATGCTGGTGCTCGCGCTTTTCGCCGCGCCGCAGCCGCCCGTGCGCCGCGCCGTGGCGCTGTTCACGATTGCCGTGCTGGCGGCGGGTGCGCCCAAGAGCCTGGACTGGAGCCGCGTCGCCTCGGGCATCAATGTCTACATGGCCGTGCCTTACTACGCCGGCGGCAAGGTGATCGACCACGCCGAGAGCGCCGATGGCGGCCTGACGGCGATCTTCGGCCAGCAGTTCGCAGGTGATCCGCAACTGCACAAGACCCTGACCACCAACGGCAAGTTCGAAGGCAACAACGTCATGTCGCAGGGCGGCGAGATGGAAGCCCAGGTCGGTTTGGGCCTCTCGCCCCTGATGCACGTCTCGCATTTCGACAACGCGCTCGTGATCGGCTACGGTGCCGGCATCACGTCGATGACCATCCACGAAGCCGGCTTCGCCCACATGGACATCGTCGACCTGAGCCGCGATCTGGTGCGATTGTCCAATCGCCACTTCGATACCGTCAATTTCGGCGTCTCGTCCCAGCCGGACGTGACGATGTACTATACCGACGGACGCAACTACCTCGGCCTGACCGACCGCAAATACGACCTGATCGCCATGCAGCTCTCCTCGATCTGGTTTGCCGGCGCCGCCTCGCTGTACAACCGCGAATTCTATGCGCTTGCCGCCAAGCGCTTGCGCCCCGGCGGCGTGCTGCAGCAATGGGTGCAATTGCATCACACCACACCGCAGGATCTGCGCGCCATCTTCGCTTCAGCCGCGCAATCGTTCGATCACGTCTGGCTCTACGTCATCGGCGGGCAAGGCGCGCTGATTGCCAGCAACGGCAGCGAAGCCGAGCCCAACGCCGCCAAGCGCGAACGCGTGCGCGCCACTGCCGCCAAGCCACGGCTGCAACCGTTCGTCGCGCTGTTCAACGACGGCATCGATGCCGTGCTGGAAGGCGAAGTGCTTGCGCCCGACGTGGTGGCACGCTGGACGGCCGGCCCCGGCGTGCTGGCGTCGACCGACGACAACCTGTACCTGGAATACAGCACGCCCAAGGGCAACGTGCTGACCAGCGAGGCGGCGGATTCGAATCTGGAGTATTTGCAGGGGTTGCAGTAGCTTCGCCGGGAGGTGGGTGCGTTGGTATTCCGCCCGGATTTTGCAATTGGCAGGAATGAACGGTTGTTGCGACAACCATCCGTCGGTCAAGCTTCCAGCCGGCAGTCGATAGCCGCATCCATGTCGATAAACCGTTGCCACAGGAACACATTGTCCGGGCCTCCCTCGTAATGAGGTGGTATAGTGAGGAAAACAACTTCACTACGCCGGCATCGAACAAGCGCTTTGGACGATGGCGGGCTCCTGGCAACCGTTTGCGCAGACGACTCTTACCACCAGCTCCTGCCGTATGTCGACCTTATTGCGCAACCTCGTAGCGTCTGTGGCAAGCACCAAAGCGGCTTGTGCCATGCTGGCCGGCGTGCTGTGCCTGGTCGCCGGCTCCGTCACGGTCCATGCCCAGTCGCCGCGCGCCCTGCGCTTTGAAAACCTGAGCGACCGCTACACCGGCGCGCCGTCGAGCGTGGTCACGGCCATCGTGCAGGACAAGCAGGGTTTCATCTGGATCGGCGCGCAATACGGCGCTTACCGCCATGACGGCCACCGCTCCGTCATCTACCAGCATGATCCGGCCGATCCGCACAGCCTGCCGGGCAATTACGTGATGTCGATGTTCCGCGACAAGCACGATCGACTGTGGCTCGGCACCAATAACGGCCTGGCGCTCTACGATCCCGAGATCGATGGCTTCGACACGTACCGGGCCGGACCGGACCCGTCGGAAGGCAAGGACGGAACGTCGGCGAGCGACGTGGTGGCGCGCGACTCCATCACCGGCATCGTCGATGACGGCGCCGAGGGGTTATGGCTCGGCAGTCGGCAGGGCTTGCAGCATTTCGATCCCGCCGGCGGGCGGTTTGAGCGATACCTGCACGACGCCTCGGACCCCGGCAGTCTGGGCAGCGACAGGATCGATGCCATCGTGCGCGATGCCAAGGGCGGCGTGTGGGCCGGCGTGTGGGGCGCCGGGATCGATTATCTTGCGCCGGGCGGCAAGCACTTCGAGCATTTCCGGCTTGACGACCCGGGCCATCCCGATGCCAAGTTCAATAGCGTGACGGCACTGTTGATCGACTCCGGCCAGCGGCTCTGGATCGGCAGCGAGACGGGCGTGCAGTTGTGGCAGCCGGGCAGCGCCTGGAACACGCGCGAGAGTTTGCCGGCACCTGCCGGCCACGATGAATTCTGGGTGTTCGGCATCTACCAGGACCCGCACGGCACCATGTGGCTTGCCACCCAGCCGACCGGCTTGCTGCAATGGGACTCCGGCACGCACAGTTTCATCAGCTACATCCATCAGCCGGCGGACCAGCATAGCCTGTCGTCGAACCGCATCTACTCGGTACTGGTCGACCGCAGCGACACCTTGTGGGTCGGTTCGCGCGATCAGGGCATCGGGCGTGCCGACCTGGCCAGCGACGGTTTTGCGCGCTTCATGCCCGAGGCCGATGCGCCCAATTCGCCCGATGCGCTCAATGCCTTCAGCATGGGCAACGTGGTCGACAGCATGAGCCCCGCCGGCGGCAGCCGCGTCTGGCTCGGCGGCCCAGGCGGCCTGCGCCTGTACGACACCGCCACCCGGCATATCGTCAAGAGCTACCGCCACGAGCCGGGCAAGAGCGGCACGCTGTCGAGCAATTACGTGGTCGGGCTGTGGCAGCAAACTGATGGTCCCTTGTGGGTTGCCACGTCGGAAGGCTTGAACCGGCTCGATTCGCCCGATGGTGCTTTCCACGAGATCCACTTCCCGCAGAAAGAAGTCAACGCCATCCGCCAGATCACACCGGCGCGCGGCGGCGCGCTGTGGATGGGCACCGATGCGGGCGTGGTGCATTACGATCCCGCCAGCGGCGCCTCACGGATCATTCCCTTTTCTTCCACGCCTGTCTCCGGCAGCGGCAACGACAGCGTCGGCATCCTGCTGGAAGACCGGCGCGGCCGCCTGTGGGTCGGTGATCCGCATGGCCTCGGCGTCGACGTGCTCGATCCGGCCAGCGGCAAATTCGTCAATTACCGGCACGACGACCGCGTGCCCGACAGCATGCCCAACGACTTCGTGCGTTGCCTCTATGAAGACAAGGATGGCGGCATCTGGATCGGCACGCTCGAAGGTTTGATCCAGGTGGTCGAAGGCAGCGACGGGCGCCTGCGTTTCCGCGCTGTCGGCGACAAGCGTTTGGCGTCGGTCTACATCGAATCGATCGAGACCGACAACAGCGGCATGCTGTGGGCGGCCGGTGCGATCGGCACGGGCGAAGCGGCGCTGATCAGCATCGATCCGGTCGGCGGCAACGCCAAATACTACCTGGCGTCGGACGGCATCAATGGCGGCGATTTCTATGACGGCGCCACCATGCGCGGTGCCGACGGCACGCTGTACTTCGGCTCGATGCAGGGCTTTACGTCGGTGCGGGCGCAGGATGTGCGCATCAATTCCATTCCGCCCGAAGTCAAGGTGGTCGACCTGACGGTATCGAGCCGTTCGCTGTCGAAGCTGCCGCGTCCGCAACACCTGGAACTCGAAGGCACGGTCAACGACCCCAAGCGCCTCACGCTGCCATGGGACGAAGCGACCTTCTCGGTCGAATTCACCGCCACGCACTATGCCGACCCCGAACGCAACCGCTACATGTACCGCCTGGACGGCTTCGATTCCGGCTGGATTGCCGCCGATGCGGCGCACCGCGTGGCCACTTACACCAACCTGGCGCCGGGAAGCTACCTGTTCCACGTCAAGGCCGCCAACAAGAATGGCGTGTGGGGCGAGCCGGGGCTGCAGATGCAGGTCGTCGTTCCACCGCCGTTCTGGGCGACGTGGTGGTTTCGCCTGCTGGTGGCGGCGGTCGCCGTCGGCACGCTGGCGCTGATCTACCGGGCGCGCATCGCGCAACTGAACCGCAGGCAGTTGGAACTTGAGCTGTTGGTGCGCGAGCGCACCGGCGAACTGGCGCGCAAGAATGCAGCGCTGTCCGAAGCCTATGGCGCGCTGGAAAACCTGAGCGTCACCGATCCCTTGACCGGTCTGGGCAACCGGCGCTTTCTCGAGCAGAAACTGCCGGGCGACCTGCTGCTCACGCTGCGCCGCTACGAGACAGCGGGTGCGGAAACCCCGCCGAACGCCGCGATCCTGTTCTTCCTGGTCGACCTCGATCATTTCAAGCAAGTCAACGACCGCCAGGGCCATGCCGCCGGCGACCAGGTGCTGGTCGAAGTTGCGCGCCGCCTGCAGGACGTGTTCCGCGACAGCGACTACCTGGTGCGCTGGGGCGGCGAAGAATTCCTGGCCGTGGTGCGCGATACCGACGTCGCCCAAGCCAGCCACCTGGCCGAACGCGTGCGCACCATGATAGGCGATACCGACATCACGCTCGACGACGGCAACACCATCCGGCAAACCTGTTCCATCGGCTATGCTTCTTTCCCGTTCTCGCCGATCCAGCCACGCCTGTTGTCGTGGCAGCAGGTCGTCAAGCTGGCCGACCTCGGCCTGTATGCCGCCAAACGCAGCGGTCGCGCGGCATGGGTTGGCCTTACTTGCGGCGCCATCCAGGTCCGTGCGGAACAAGTGGATCAAATGCTGCAAACGCCCGACGTGGCGCTGCAGGCGGGTACGCTGAAGTTGCACGCCAGCGTGGCGCAAGAGGATCTGGTGCGCAACTGGTAGGCTTGCGTGCTGCGGATGCCGTAATCGGGCGCGAAGTAGCGTTATCGTGCCCTCAATGGGGATTTGCCTGCCCAATCCCTGCTTTTTGTATAAAGTGTGGATCAACATCACGCTTTGACCCAACACTCGTCGCCGGGAGCCATATTGAACCCCCCATTGAATCCCCATGTCCAGGCCAGCCTGGCTGAAGCAAAGCAGGCGCTCGATGCCCTGTTGGCGAATACCGACGCGCTGGCCGCCATCGACCAAGCTGGCGCCGTGCTGATCGATACCTTCGCCCGCAAGGGGCGCGTCTATTCATGCGGCAATGGCGGCTCCATGTGCGACGCCATGCATTTTGCCGAGGAACTGACGGGCCGATACCGCAAGGACCGCGCGCCGCTGGCGGCGGCGGCCATCGGCGACGCGGGCCACATGTCCTGCGTCGGCAACGACTACGGCTACGAGCAGGTGTTTTCGCGCTACGTCGAAGCGCACGGCCGTCCCGGCGACTGCCTGCTCGGCATCAGCACCAGCGGCACCAGCAAGAACATCATCCGCGCGGCGCAAGCGGCAAAGTCTGCCGGGATGCGCGTCATCATCCTGTCGGGCAGGCAGAGCGACGTGCTGGCCGCGCTGGCCGACGTATACGTCTGCACCCCGGGCGGTGCGTTCGCCGATCGCGTGCAGGAATTGCATATCAAGGTGCTGCACATTCTCATTGAACTGGTAGAGCGGCATTTCTTTCCTGAGAATTACGCCGATCAGGCGAGCTAGTTCTGCGCCGGACTCATGTAGCCAAGCTGTCACTTTAGCCCCCGCACCGGTTTCTCAACAGCCGCTCATCGTAGCTGTGCGCGGGCTGCGCGCATGACATTGGAAGGTTAAATACTAAGGTATTTAGAATCCACAATTCCCGAGTCCGCATTCTAAGAAAATGCATCAACCTCCATGAATATGGGATGGTGCAGTGCTGTGAAACCGTGTAGGATTACTCCCGTTTTTTGCCTGAAATCGTATCAGAAATCGTTTTAGTTCTATCTGGTTCTACATAAAGGGGGATATTCATATGTTAAGAAAAATCATCTGCACTACGCTCACCCTGGCTGCACTGGCGGGATTGACCGGGTGCGCCACCAATCGCGAATCGGCGAGCATTACGCCGGGTACGGACTTGAAGGCCATGAAGACCTTCTATGTCGTGAAGCAGCCCGCCGATACGCATAACATCGATCAGTTGATCAAGGACGACCTGGTCAAGCGCGGCTACACCGTGACAACCGGCCCGGAACTCAAGCCGCCTTATCCGTCCGACGCAGTCGTCACCTACGTCGACAAATGGATGTGGGACATCACGCTGTATCTGCTCGAGTTGACCGTCAACGTCAGGAATCCGAACGGTTTCCCGGTTGCCACCGGCAATTCGTTCCACACTTCGCTGACGCGCGAAGGCCCGCCCGAAATGGTGGGCGAAGTCATGAACAATATCTACAAGCAAACCAATTAAACCCAGGGAGCCATCAATGAAATTCGCCATCCAATCCATCGTTTCCAAGAAATTCCTGCCGATCGCCGCGCTGGCGTTGGGCGTCGCCATGCTGACCGGTTGCGCCTCGCCTTCCACGCCGGCCGGCATGATGCCGACGGCCTTCCAGCCCGTCAACAAGCATCCGCAAACCGTCAGCGTGACGACGTCCGGCGGCCAGGAAACCAGCTCAACGGGCAAGTCGCAAATCTCCGATGCTGCCTTCGCCCAGGCGATCAGCGATTCGATCAGCACTTCCAAGACCTTCTCGCAAGTGGTCCAGGGCAAGGGCGCGGACTATCTGCTGAACGTCACCATCTTCAACATGGACCAGCCTTCGTTCGGCTTGTCGTTCACGGTCAAGATGGAAGCCGGCTGGACGTTGCGCAAGGCTGATACCGGTGCCGTGGTATGGCAAGAGTCGATCAAATCCGAGCACACCGCCACCACCAGCGATGCTTTTGCCGGCGTGGAGCGTCTGCGCCTGGCAAACGAAGGCGCTGCCAAGGAAAACATCGCGCAAGGCTTGGCCAAGCTTTCCGCTTTGAATTTCTAATTGCCGTCTTGAACCGGGCCGGTCACACCGGCCGGCCCGGTTGCGTTGCAAAAATTTCCCTCCGCTTGCGTACGCGCCGTCTCCCGGCGCATTGTTTTCACTGCCCCGTCTGCTTGCTGCAGCACTGCGGCGATAAGCCAGCCATCTCTCCGAGCGCATCGATGCGCTACCCATTAAACGTTTCGCATCGTTAATCCGGCGCCCTATTTTTGGGGCAGACCGGAACTTGGCACAATTCCGCGAGTCATTGGAAAGGAGAATGATTGCGCATTCGACATGTGCAAGCTCCTCATGCAAAACATGGCTGCCCGGCAATGCGTTGAAAGCAGGAAACGACGGGCACACCTCCACCAGGAATTCTTGCGATAGGAACGCCTTGCCATGGATATAAATCTGACCCTGGGGCCGATGATTGCGTTGATCGCCGGCATCCTGATCCTCGTGGTGCCGCGGCTGTTGAATTACATCGTCGCCATCTATCTCATCATCATCGGGCTGATCGGCATCTTCGGCGCCGGCGCTCACATCCATTGATGCCTACCCTGCTTTCGCTTCTTTTCTCAACGGAGCAAGAAAAATGCTACTCACCATCGCCATCATTTTTCTGATCCTCTGGTTCCTCGGCCTCGTGTCTTCGTACACCTTGGGCGGCCTGATCCATATTCTGCTGGTCGTTGCCGTGATCATGCTGCTGGTGCGGCTGATCAACGGCCGGAGCGTGTGAACGGCCCGGTTCCGGGATCGAACAATCGATTCTGCATGTCACCGGGATTGCCATCGCGCCCGGCGGCGAGAGGAAGAATTGCCTATGGAAGACAATAAGGAAAACAATAAGTCGGGCTCCCATCGGGCCGACGATGCCAGCCATGAGGAGGGAGATGGCTCTACTCACGAAGCCGATAAAAAAGACGACGACGAAGGCTCGGACGACAAAGCCGACGGCAAGGCGGACAAAAAGGACAAGCCGCGCAGCAAAAAGCCGCTGATCATCCTCGGCATCGTCGTTCTGATCGGCGCGATCGTCGCCTTTATCTGGTGGTTTGCCACGCGCAACCAGGTGACGACCGACGACGCCTATACCGACGGCAATGCGGTGACCATGTCGCCCAACGTGTCGGGCTATGTCATGGCATTGCTGATCAACGACAACAGCTATGTGCACAAGGGCGACGTACTGGTGCAGATCGATGCACGCAGTTATGAAGCGGCGCGCGACAATGCCGCCGCACAGTTGGCGATGGCGCAGGCGCAGCTGGAATCGGCACAGATCGGGCTGCGCCTGGCCGGCGTGCAATATCCGGCGCAACTGGCCCAGGCGCAGGCGCAGGAAAAATCGGCCAGGGCCAGCTTCGTGCAGGCACAGTCGAACTACGACCGGCAGCATGCGGTCGACCGGCGCGCCACCACCGAGGAAAACATCGATGCCGCCGATTCGCAGCACCTGGCCGCGCAAGCCGGCGTGGACAACGCGCACGCGCAATTGCGCATTGCCGCGCAGGTAGGCGAACAGTTGGCGCAGGCGCAGAACAAGGTGGCGCAGGCCGAGAGCCAGGTCAAGCAAGCCCAGGCAGAGCTTGCCGCGGCCAGGCTCAACGTCGAGTATTGCCGCATCATCGCGCCGTCCGATGGGTGGATCGCCAAGCGCAACGTGCAGCAGGGCAGCTACCTCGCCGCCGGCACGCCGATGTTCGTGCTGGTCACGCCCGATATATGGGTCACGGCCAACTTCAAGGAATCGCAGCTGGAACGGATGCGCCCCGGCGACGAAGTCGACATCGGCGTCGACGCCTATCCGAACCGCAAGCTGCACGGCCACGTCGATAGCGTGCAATTGGGCAGCGGATCGCGCTTTGCCGCTTTCCCCACCGAGAACGCCACCGGCAACTTCGTCAAGATCGTGCAGCGCGTGCCGGTGAAGATCGTGGTCGACCGCGGGCTCGATCCGAAGGAGCCGCTGCCCTTGGGGCTGTCGGTGTCACCGGTGGTCATGCTCAAATGAGCGGGACGGCCGAGGCGGCGCACAAGAATTGGCGGCCGGCCGCCAATCCGTGGCTCATCACGGTCGTGGTGACGCTGGCGGCCTTCATGGAAGTGCTCGATACCACCATCGTCAACGTATCGCTGCCGCATATCGCCGGCACCATGTCGGCCAGCTTCGATGAAGCGACCTGGGCGCTGACTGCCTACATGGTGGCCAACGGTATCGTGCTGCCGATGTCGGCCTTCCTGGCACGCTCGATCGGACGCAAGCGCTACTTCGTGATCTGCATCGTGGCGTTCAGCGTCTTCTCGCTGGCTTGCGGCCTTTCCAGCAACCTGTTCGAGCTGATCGTGTTCCGTGCGCTGCAAGGCTTCTTCGGCGGCGGCTTGCAGCCGGTGCAGCAGTCGATCACGCTCGATACCTTCCCGCAGTCGCAGCGCGGCAAGGCCTTCGCCGTCACGGCCGTTGCGATCGTGGTGGCGCCGGTGCTGGGGCCGACCCTGGGCGGCTGGATCACCGACAACTTCAGCTGGCGCTGGGTGTTCCTGATCAATGTGCCGATCGGCGCGCTGACCGCGCTGGCGGTCATGCACCTGGTCGAAGATCCGCCATGGGAAAAAGTCACAAAAAAGATCAGCTTCGACTTCGCCGGCATCGGCTTGATCGCGCTGGGCCTGGGATCGCTGCAGGTGATGCTCGACCGTGGCGAGGACGATGACTGGTTTACTTCCCCCTTCATCTGCGCCTTCGCCGCGCTGGCTTTCATCGGCCTGGCAGGCGCGGTGGCGTGGCTCTTGTATGCCAGGAAGCCGGTGGTCGATCTGCGCACCTTCAAGGACCGTAACTTCACGCTCGGCTGCCTTACCATTGCCGCCTTTGCGCTGGTGCTGTATGCCAGCGCCGTGCTGATTCCCCAGTTCACCCAGCAGCATCTGGGCTATACCGCGATGCTTTCGGGCATGGTGTTGAGCCCCGGCGCGATTGCGATCATCTGCCTGATCCCGATCATCACGCGCCTGATGAACTACGTCCAGGTGCGCTTCATTTTGACCGCGGGGTTTTTCCTGCTCGGCTGCGCGCTGTTCTATTCGCATGATCTGGTTCCCGACATCGATTTCGGCACGTTGATCATGATGCGCAGCGCGCAATCGCTGGCGATCGGCTTCCTCTTCGTGCCGGCCAGCACATTGACCTATCTCACCTTGCCAAAAAACCTCCAGGGCGACGGCACGGCGCTTTTCACCATGTTCCGCAACATCGCCGGCTCGATCGGCATCTCCCTGTCGACCGCCGCCATTGCTTCGCGCACGCAAGTCCACATGGCGCTATTGTCCGAACACACCGGACCGCTCAATGCCGGCTATGGCGCCGCGCTGGGCCGCTTTGTGAGCGGCTTGAACGGTACGCTCGGCGCGATGGGCGATAGCGCGCAAACCGCCGCCGGGCTGTTGTACCGCAGTTATATCGAGCAGGCGTCGATTCTGGCCTACATGGACGTGTATGCCTTCTGCGCTGTGGCGGCGTGGTGCTTCATTCCGGTCACTTTCTTCTTCTCTCCCGTGAAAGGCAAAGCCGATGCCATGGTTCATTGACGCGCATCGCTTCCCGCTCGCGAGCGCTTGCGCCGCGTTGTGCCTGCTTGCCGGTTGCGCGGCCAAAGGGCCGAATTTTTCGCCGCCCGACCCGGCGGTGCCGGCGCAGTGGAGCACCACCCAGGCCGGCCATGAAAAGCCGCACGCGGCGGCGCAGAACGCAATTGACGTGCAAGCCGAGCCCGATCCTCAATGGTGGCACCGCTTCAATGACCCGCTGCTCGATTCGCTGGAAGAGCGCGCCGTGGCCGGCAATCTCGATCTGAAGGAAGCCGTGGTGCGCATTGCCGCCTCGCGTTCACAGGAACAGATTGCGCGTGCGCAGGGTCTGCCCAACCTGAACGCCAGCGCCAGCTACGACCGCGAGCAGCTTGGCCTGGAAGGTGTGATCAAGGCCAATGGCGGCTTGCCGCCGTCGCTGAAAAACAACCCCACGGCTGTCGCCGCCGAATCGCAGCTGACCCAACCGGTCAACCTGTTCACCGTTGCGCTCGACTCCTCTTGGGAACTCGACCTGTTCGGCAAGGTGGCGCGCTCGGTGGAGGCCGCCGGGGCGCAGACAGAGGCGGATAAAGAGGCGCGCAGCGGCGCGCTGGCATCGCTCGAAGCGGAAGTGGCCCAGACCTATGTGCAACTGCGCACCGCGCAATCGCTGCGCGCCCTGACGCGATCCATCCTGGAGGACCAGCGCCAGACGCTGGAATTGACCAAAAGCCTGCAATCCAACGGCCTGGGCCGCCAGGCCGACGTCGAGGCGCTGGAAGCGCAACTGGCGCAAAATGAGGCGCAGCTGCCGCCATATGAAGTGCAGATCGCCCAGGCCGGCAATGCGCTGGCTGTGCTGATCGGCGCGACACCCGGTTCGCTCAATGCCGAGCTGGCCGAGGCCGGGGATGGCAAGATATTCGCGCTGCCCAACACCGTGGCCATCGGCCTGCCTGCTTCGCTGGCGCGGCGCCGGCCCGACATCCGCCAGGCCGAGGCCAATCTCCATGCTGCGACGGCCCAGACCGGCGTGGCGATCGCGTCGCTGTTTCCCGACGTGTCGCTGAGCGCACAATACGGCGTGCGCAACACCTCGACCAAATACCTGTTCAACTGGGCCAGCCGCTTCTATACCGTCGGCCCTTCGGTTTCGCTGCCGATATTCCAGGGCGGCGCCTTGACGGCCAACGTGCATCTGGCGCGCGCCGAACAGGAAGCCGCCGCGCTCGAATACCGCAAGACCGTGCTAAATGCCTTGTCGGAAGTGGAAAATGCGCTGGTCGCGCTGGATCAGGACCAGGCCAAGAGCGATGCGCTGAGGCGTACCGTCGAAGCGAGCGACCGCTCGCTGACGCTCGCACGCCACGCCTATCACGGCGGGCTGGCTACCTTCATCACCGTGCTTGACGGACAACGGCAAAGCGCGCAAGCCAAGGTGCAGCTTGCCAGCGCACTGGCGCAGCAAAGCACAGACTTGGTTACGTTATATAAAGCGCTGGGCGGCGGCTGGGAATGGCAGCCGCTGCCCACTGCCGAGGTGAGCAACGATCACGCCCAGAACTAACGCTTGAGCTTGTACCCGGTCTTGAAAATCCAGGTGATGACGCCTAAGCAGATCAACAGGAACACCAGCGCCATGCCCATGCTGATTTCCACCGGCATGTCCGAATTGCCATAGAAGCTCCAGCGGAATCCGCTGATCAGATAGACCACCGGATTGCACAGGGCAACCGTCTGCCAGCCGGCGGGCAGCATGTTGATCGAATAGAAGCTGCCGCCCAGGAAGGCCAGCGGCGTGATGATCAGCAAGGGAATGATCTGCAGCTTTTCAAAGCCGTCGGCCCAGATGCCGATGATGAAGCCGAACAGCGAAAACGTCACCGCGATCAGCACCAGGAAGGCGATCATGAAGAGCGGATGGGCGATGTCGAAATCGACGAAAAAGCGCGCCGTGATCAGGATCAGCGTGCCCAGAATGATCGACTTGGACGCCGCCGCACCGACATAGCCGGCCACGATCTCCAGTGCCGAAATGGGCGCCGACAGCACTTCGTAGATCGTGCCGGAAAACTGCGGCATGTAAATCCCGAACGAGGCATTGGCGATGCTTTGCGTCATCAGGGACATCATGATCAGCCCGGGAATGATGAACGCGCCGTAGCTCACGCCGCCGACCTTCACCATGTGCCCGCCGATGGCGGCGCCGAACACGACGAAGTACAGCACCGTCGAAATCACCGGTGCCGCGATGCTTTGCATCAGCGTGCGGCGGGTGCGCGCCATTTCAAAGGAGTAGATCGCGCGGATCGCGTAAATGTTCAGATTCATGCTCATGCTTTCACCAGACTGACGAAAATATCTTCCAGCGAACTCTGGCTCGATTGCAGATCCTTGAAGTCGATGCCATGCTCGCCCAGCTGCCGCAGCAGGCCGGCAATCCCGGTCTGTTCGCTTTGCGCATCGAAGGTGTAGATCAATTCATTGCCGTCCGCGCCCAGCGTCAAGTCCAGCCCGGCCAGGTCTTGCGGGACGTGCTGCAGCGGATGCTGCAGTTGCAGCTTCAACTGCTTCTTGCCGAGCTTGGCCATCAGCGTCGTCTTGTCCTCCACCAGGATGATCTCGCCCTTGTTGATCACGCCGATGCGGTCGGCCATCTCTTCGGCTTCCTCGATGTAGTGCGTGGTCAGGATGATGGTCACACCCTTGTCGCGCAGGCCGCGCACCATCTGCCACATGTCGCGCCGCAGCGCCACGTCGACGCCGGCGGTCGGCTCGTCGAGGAACAGGATGGTCGGTTCGTGCGACAGAGCCTTGGCGATCATCACGCGGCGCTTCATGCCGCCCGACAGTTCGCGGATCTTCGCATCCTTCTTGTCCCACAGGGAGAGGTCGCGCAACACCTTTTCGATATGCTGCGGATGCGCCGGCTTACCGAAAATGCCGCGGCTGAAACTCACCGTCGCCCAGACTGTTTCGAACGCATCGGTGGCGATTTCCTGCGGCACCAGGCCGATGGCCGAACGCGCCGCGCGGTAGTCGCGCACGACATCGTGGCCGTCGGCCGTGACCGTGCCTTCGCTCGGATTGACAATGCCGCAAATGATGTTGATCAGGGTGGTCTTGCCGGCGCCATTGGGGCCGAGCAGGGCGAAGATGTCGCCGCGCGGGATTTCAAGATCGATCTTCTTGAGCGCCTGGAATCCCGACGCATAAGTCTTGGTAAGGCCTTTGACTGAAATAACTGAATTCACTGACTTCCTTCAACGCATGCTGGTTGGTTTGCAATATGAAGCTGAAGCGGCCGCGCGGATTGCGATGCGCTGGCCGACGCAACACCAGAGTGTAGCCGATTTGGGCAATTCGGCCCCGGGGCGGGCGAGGCATCCATGTCGCAATCCCGATGGATGGTCCCGTCTTCTGTCGAGAAGAGGCAATACCAGTGAAGTCCCGAAAAAATGGCCTCGCGGTGGTGTACGATATTCGCATCCCTTGAAAAACCGACGAATTCGAATGAACAATCAAGCCAAGCCAATCGACGAATGGCAGCAAGTTGACAGTCGCACACTCGCTGAAGAAATCATCCCCCGCTATCGTCCGGCGGTGCTGCGCGGATACGTGGCCCATTGGCCTAGCGTCCAGGCTGCGCAAAGCGGACCGGGTGCGATCTGCGACTATCTTCGCCGGCACGACAACGGCACGGCCGTCGATGCGATCTCGGTCCCCGCTGAATTTCATGGCCGGCTGTTTTATAACCACGACATGAGTGCATTCAACTTCGCCAAGGGGAGTGCCAGCATCGCGCGTATCGGTGAGGAACTGCGCCGCCACGCAACGCAAAAAGCGCCGCCGTCGCTGGCAGTCCAGAGCGCGCTGATCGCCGATTGCCTGCCGGGCTTTCTGAACGAGAATTACCTGCCCGCGCTCAATCCAACGATCCAGCCGCGCATCTGGTTCGGCAATCGGTTTGTCGTGCCTGCCCATGTCGACGAATCGAACAACATCGCTTGTGTCGTAAGCGGACGCAGGGAATTCACGTTGTTTCCGCCCGAGCAGGTGGCAAATCTCTACATCGGGCCGCTCGATTTCACGCCCACGGGGCTGCCGATCAGCACAGTCGATCATAGCCGGCCGGATTTCGACCGCTTCCCGCGCTACCGCGAGGCGATGGCGCATGCCCTCAGTGCGACGCTGGAGCCGGGCGACGCCATCTACATCCCGACCTTATGGTGGCACCGCGTCGAATCGCTTGACGACTACAACACCCTGGTGAATTACTGGTGGAAGGAATTGCCCGGCGCAACCTATGCGCCCGGGTCCATGTTCTACCCGCTCTATCATGCGCTGCTGAATATCAAGGCGCTGCCCATTGCGCACCGCCAGGCATGGGGGGCGATGTTCAATTACTATCTGTTTGACGCTACGGAAGACCCGGCGGCGCACATCCCGCCTCAGGCGCGCGGGATTCTGGGGACGCTGTCCGAAGAACGGGCGCGCAAAGTGAAGGAACTGTTGGCGAGCTTGCTGCGCAGTTGACAGACCTTGTCGATCTTGCGGAGATCGACGACGCACACTATAGGCTTGCACCGTTTTCGCCGAGTACGCGCAAGTAAGGTCAAGGATAGAGGCCGCGTTCACGGCCGTCATCGAAAACCATTCGCACGCCGTATTGCCTGACCGGTCGTCAATCGATCAGGCGCACGGCTTCCTTGGACTCCTCAAGCGCTCCCCCGGCGCTTTCCGCCAATGCGCGCGGCAAGCCATGGGCGCTCCAAAGAGGAGTCAGCCAGTCTGTTTGAATCCCCGGCAGAGCAAACCGGGTCGCGTCCCCCGACCTCGCCTTGTCACTCAAGTTGCTAACCATTTCCATACGAATCCTTAAACCATGTAACAGGATATTACAGATATTGATATTTCCACACGGAAAGGTTTAAATAAAGATCGCCAATAAAAGTAACAATAACGACGATGTCGAAAAAGCAGACCTTCGCTGTGCGTGCCCCAGTTGTGGCTGCCGCGCCAGTCGGGGCACAGGACCCGGCACAGGCTGATATTGCCTCGCTCGTCGCCCTGTTCGAACAGGGCCGGCATGCGGAAATGGAAACCCGGGCGCGCACCTTGATCATGCGCCACCCCGAGCACGGCATCGGTTGGAAAGCCTTATGTATGGCCCTGCAATTCCAGGGGCGGCTGGCCGAAGCGGTGGCGCCCTTGCAGCGCGCGGCGCTGCTCTTGCCCTACGATGTCGATATCTGCTACAACCTCGGCGAAGTCTTGCTATCCACCGGCCGTCCCGCCGAAGCGCAGGCACATCTGCGCCGCGCACTGGCCTTGAATCCGCGCCACGTGCCGGCGCATTTTTCGCTGGGTCGCGCGCTGGCCGATTGTGCCCAGCCAGCCGGCGCCGAAGCTTGCTACCGTACCGCGCTGGCGCTTGATCCGACGATCGCCGAAGGCCACAACAATCTTGGCGTGCTGCTATTGGACCAGCAGCGCTTCACCGACGCCGAAACCTGCTTCCGCCAGGCGCTCTCGACCAAGCCGGCCTTTGCCGAAGCGCACGGCAATCTCGGCCTGGCATTGAAGGAACAGGGTCGGCTCGCCGACGCGGTGGCCGCCTTCGAGGTCGCCATCGCGCTCAAGCCCGATTTCATCCATGCGCATTTCAGCCTCTCGACGCTGACCACGCTGCGCGAGGGGCAGGACTATCTCGAACGGCTCGAAGTCTTGCAGCACCAGGCGCCGGGATTGGCGCTGCCCACGCGCGTACGCTACTGGTTCGCGCTCGGCAAGTGGCGCGAGGATGTCGGCCAATACGACGCCTCGTTCGCCGCCTACCGCGAAGGCAACCGGTTGCAGCATGGGCAGATTCCGATCGATGAAGCAGGCGAAGAAGCGCTGACCGACCGCATCATCGCTACCTTTTCGCGTGAATACCTGGCGCGCCCGCTTTTGGCCGCAGCAGCGGGACAGCCGCCCATCCTGATCGTCGGCATGCCGCGCTCGGGCACCACGCTGCTTGAACAGATCCTGGCAAGCTGTCCCGGTGTGGTTGGCGTGGGCGAGGTGACCGATTTGCACGAGATCGTGAAGGCCGCCATGCCGGACGGCGATTTCGCCAACTATCCTGCAGCGATTTCGGGCATGGACGATGCGGCGCTCTCGGCGCTCGCAGCACGCTACCGGCAAGCCTTGCACGCGCGCGCACCGCAAGCCGAACGCGTGGTGGATAAGCTGCTGTCGAATTTCCTCTTTATCGGCTTGCTGCACCGGATACTGCCCGGCGTGAAGATCATCCACGCCATGCGTCACCCGATGGATACCTGCTTTTCCAACTACGCCTGCCTGTTCGACCAGAGCAACCTGAATTTTGCCTATGACCTCGGCACGCTGGGCCGCTGCTATCGGCGTTACGCGCGCTTGATGCGGCATTGGCACGCCGTGCTGCCGGCGGGCACGATACTCGACGTGCGCTATGAAGACGTGGTGGCCGATACCGAAGGCCAGGCGCGGCGCGTGCTCGATTATCTGGGATTGCCGTGGGACGGGAATTGCCTGGCCTTCCACCGCAATGAACGCAAGGTCAAGACCGTCAGCGCAGCGCAGGTGCGCCGACCGATCTACCGCACGTCGCTCTCGCGCTGGAAGCGCTACGAGCGGCACCTCGGTGAATTGCGCGCCGCGTTAGGCGACGAACTCGATTACTGGGATTGCACCTGATTCCCGGTTGAACCCTTGCGTGCACGCAGCTCGGCGGCACGTTCGATGCGCTTCACCACTGCCTCGTTGGCCACCGGCCCCACGCCGACATAGTGCGTGTCCTCGGTGATCGGCTTGCCATGCTTGCTGTCGTACAGCACAGGCTCGACCTGTTCGCCGCTATCGGCATCGACCAGCACCACGGACTTGCCCTCGGGCGCAAAATGCCTATTGCCCCAAGCCATCAGCGCCAGCATCACGGGGCGGAAATCGTGGCCGCGTGCGGTCAGGTGATATTCGAAACGCGGCGGCTTTTCGCAATATTGGCGCCGCTCCAGCAAGCCTTCTTCCACCAGCGCATTGAGCCGGCGCGTCAGCATATTGGGCGCGATGGAGAGGCTTTTCTGGAACTCGTCGAAACGCGTGAGGCCGTAAAACGCGTCGCGCAGGATCAGGATGCTCCACCACTCGCCGACGCGCTCCAGGCTGCGTGCGATGGGGCATGGCATATCGCCGAAACTCTTGCGTTGCATAATTGACCTCACGTGACTTGCTATTAACGTCAATGATACCCGTTCCGCAGGCGGATTACTCCTGTGCAATCGGGCGCTCGGGCGGATTCAAATACAAGCCCAGCGACAAACCGGCCTTGACGGTCTTCGAAATCTCGTCGGCCGAAACCTCAAGCGCGCCGTCTTCCATCTGCTGCAACGTCAGGCGCGCGACCTCGTCGGGGCCGATCTTGTCGACCTCGAAACCCTTCGTCATGTCGGTATCCATGAAGCCGACGTGCAAACCCGTCACTTGCGTGCCCTGGCCCTTCAGCTCTTGCCGCAGGCCGTTGGTCACGCCCCAGGCTGCCGACTTGGACGACGCATAGATCGACAGGATGCCGCCATTCATCCAGCTCGCCACCGACAGCACGTTCAACAAGGCGCCGCCGCCGTTTTCTTTCAGGATCGGTGCAAAGGCGCGGCTGACGTCGATCAGGCCGAACACGTTGGTTTCGTAAATGTCGCGCACGCTCTGCATCGCTGCCGGATCGAGGAAGCCCATCACGCGGGCGATGCCGGCATTGTTGATCACGAGCGTCGCGTCGCCCGCCAGTGCGGCGGCTGCGGCAACCTGCTCAGGCTTGGTCACGTCGAGCTTGACCGGGATCACGCCCGGCTCGGTGATCGTGGCCGGGTCGCGCGCGGCGGCATAAATTTTCTTCGCGCCGGCAGCCTTCAAGGCGCGGACGAAAGACAGGCCTAGGCCGCGATTGGCGCCGGTGATGAATGCTACGGAATCCTTGATCTTCATACGATTTCCTTTCGATTGGGTCTTTCAAGTCAATGCGAACAGTCAATGGGAATCAGCCGACGGCGCCTTGGGCGGCACCACTTTGCGCATCAGCGGCACCATGCAGGTCGTGACCAGAAAGCAGCACATCACGGCCAAAAAGGTGTCGCTGAAACTCATCGTCAACGCTTCGCGGTAAGTCAATTGCCAAAGTTGACCGTAGGCGCCGTCGCCCAGCGCAGCCAGATTTTGCAATGCCTGGTTCATCGCTTCGTTGGCCGTATTCAAATGTTCGGCCAGGCGGAAGAAATGCAGATTGGTGCGGTCGTTCAGGATGGTAGCGCAAACCGCGATACCGATCGCGCCACCCAGATTGCGCATCAGATTGAACAAGCCCGAAGCCAGGCGCAGCCGGTTCGGCGCGAGACCGCCCAGGGTCAGCGTCACGGTCGGCGGCACCGCGAATTGCTGGCCCATGCCGCGCAGCGCCTGCGGGAACATCAGCTCGGCGCCGCTCCACTGATGGGTGATCGGCGTGAACTGCCACATCGAGAGCGCGAAGCAGGCCATGCCGAACATCATCAGCCAGCGCAGGTCGACGCGGTTGGCGAAAAAGGCGTAGATCGGAATCGACATGATCTGGAACACGCCGGTGGAAAACACCGCCAGGCCGATCTGCAAGGCCGAATAGCCTTGCACGCGGCCGAGGAACACCGGCGTCAGATAGATCGTGGCAAAGATGCCGACCCCGACGATGAAGGAAAAGAAGCAGCCCAGCGCGAAGTTGCGATCTTTCAGCGCGCGCAAGTCGACCACCGGATCACGGTAAGACAGCGAACGCCATAGGAACAGCACGCCGGCAATGCCCGAGACCCAGGCTGTCGTGGCAATCGTCGTATCGCTCATCCAGTTCCAGCGCGGACCTTCTTCCAGCGTGTATTCGAGGCAGCCTAGGAATAGCGCCATCAAACCCATGCCCAGATAATCGGCCCCGCGCAGCAAGGCCCAATTGGACCGGTCGATACGCACGAAAGCCGGCACGGCCAGCGTGACGAACAGGCCGGGCACGAGATTGATGAAGAATAGCCAGTGCCAGGAGTAATTGTCGGTGATCCAGCCGCCGATGGTCGGCCCGAGCGTGGGGGCGAGCGAAGCGATCGCGCCTATGGTGGCGGCCGCGATCACGCGCTGCGAGCCGTTGAAGAACACGAACGCCGTGGTAAACACCATCGGAATCATCGAGCCGCCGATGAAGCCCTGCATGGCGCGAAAGACAATCATGCTCTGGATGTTCCAGGCCGCGCCACACAGCAAACTGGTGACGGTGAAACCGGCCGCCGACACGCAGAACAGCCAGCGCGTCGACATCACGCGCGAGAGCCAGCCCGACAGCGGAATGACGATGATCTCGGCAATCAGGTAGCTCGTCTGCACCCACACGGTTTCATCGGCGCCGGCCGACAGCCCGCCGCCGATGTCGCGCAGCGAGGCCGAGACGATCTGGATATCGAGCAACGCAATGAACATGCCGACGCACATGGTGGCAAACGCAAACACTTTGGCCGCCGTCGACATCGTGGCCGGGTCGAGCAGGTCCGACGACGCAACTGATGCGACGGCAGCAGGCGCCGCCGCCCCGATGTCCGGTTTCAAGACGGCATTCACAGCGGCTTTACCTGGCTGGCCGGCGATTTTTCCGCAGTCTCGGGTTGCGTCGGCTTCGACGCATGCGCATCTACCTCCGCCGTCACCGACAGCCCCGGGCGCAGCAAGCCCAGCGTGCCATCGGCCTCGTCGAGCGTAATCCGTACCGGTACGCGTTGCACGATCTTGGTGAAGTTGCCGGTCGCGTTCTCCGGCGGCAGGATGGAAAATTGCGCGCCGGTAGCCGGCGCCAGGCTGGCAACGCGGCCGTGGAACACGTGGCCCGGCAGCACGTCGGCCTCGATCTCTACCGGCTGGCCGGGATGCAGTCGCGCCAACTGGCCTTCCTTGAAATTGGCATCGACCCACAAGCCGCGCGCAGGCACTAGCGAGAGCAAAGGCGTGCCGGCAGCAGCATAGGCGCCGGCCCGCGCGCGCCGGTTGCCGATCACGCCGTCGACCGGGGCGCGCAATTCGGTATAGCTCAAATTCAATTGTGCCAGGTCGCGCTCGGCAACTGCTTGGGCCAAGGCGGCTTCGGCTTGCTGGCGCCGTGTGGCGATCACGTTGACTTCGCGCTGCGCCGCCTGCAACGACGCCTGCGCCTTCTGGCCCGCCGCCAACGCTTCATGATAATCGGCATCGGCCTTTTGCTGGCTTTGCAGCGAGACGGCGGCCTTGCTGACGAGATTACGATAGCGCTCGTTGTCGTCGCGGGCGCGCGCGCTTTCGGCTGCTGTGGCGGCGACGCCGGCTTGCGCCTCGCCGATCAACGACTGCTGCAAGTCGCGCGTCGCATCGAGATTGGCCAGCAAGGCGCGCTGTGCCGCCACGGCGGCTTCCGCCTTTTGCATCGCGGCGCGGTAATCGCGGTCGTCGATCTGCACCAGCAGTTCGCCCGCATGCACCGCCTGATTATCAGTCACCAGCACCTTGGCGACGAAGCCGGGAATCTTGGTGCCGACCACGGTCACGTCACCGCCGACATAGGCGTCGTCGGTGTCTTCCAGAAATCGGCTGGTATGCCACCAATGCCAGCCATAGGCCCCGGCAAAGAGGGTGGCGGCAAGCACGGCGAGGGTGGTCAGCTTGGCCCGGCCGCTGAATTTGACAGCAGATAGTGGTGCAGATACAGGCGCCGATGCGGGCAATGCAGCTTCAGAATGGCTTGTCATTTTCGCTATTCCCTATCCCGGATGAAAAAGTAGTTGATTTCACGATAGAAGTGACTATACACTAGTAACTATTGAAATGCAAGTTACTGTTCCAAGGAGCCAGCCATGACCCAATCCCGCCTCCCGCAGCGCCTGATCTTGTTGGCCGCGGTCTGCGCCAGCCTGGCCGCCTGCGCCGCAGGCCCGAACTACGTCGCGCCGGACATGAAGCTGCCGGCCTCTTACCAACACGCCACGCCGCCGGCTATGGAACAAAGCCCGCCGCAAGATAGCTGGTGGGAAGGATTCCACGATCCACACCTTACCCGCATCGTGCAGCGCGTGCAGGCGCAGAATCTCGACCTCGAACTGGCCTTCGCGCGCGTGCAGCAAGCGCGCGCTGCCGCGCATCTGGCCGGCGCCAATTTAATGCCCAAGGGCGAACTGGGTTTGCAGGCGGCAGGACAGCGCCAGTCGTTGGAGAGTCCGATAGGTGAAATCGCCAGCAATTTCCCCGGCTACCGCCGCACCGAAACCCTGATCGACAGCGGCGTCGGCGCAAGCTGGGAAATCGACTTGTCGGGCGGGCTGCAACGCGCACGTGAGGCCGCCGTGGCCGACGCCCAGGCTACCGACGCCGACCGGCTCGCCGTCAAAGTCATGGTGCAGGCCGATGCCGCCGATGCCTATTTCCGCGTGCGTGCGGCGCAATCGCGCATCGCCCTGGCGCGTGACCAGATCAAGACCGATGCGGCCTTGCTTGATCTGATCAACCTGCGCATGAAGGAAGGCCTGGGCACGCGCCAGGAACAGGCGGAAGCGCAAGCGCGCGTGGCCCAGGTGCGCGCCGTCGTGCCGCCGCTGCAGCACGAACTCGATACGCAATTGAACCGGCTCGATATCCTGATGGGCGCCGTGCCCGGCACTTATGCCGCCGAGTTGCGCGCTGATGTGGGTCAGGCCGGCTATGACCAGCCTACCCTGGGCGGCGAACTCAAACCGCAAGACCTGCTGCGCCGCCGCCCCGACGTCGTCGCCGCCGAACGCCGGCTGGCCGCCTCGAATGCGCGCATCGGCGTGGCCATGTCGGCGTATTACCCCAAACTGTCGTTGTCAGGCATCGTCGGCTTTGAAGGCCTGGACACGGCTTCCATGAACGGCAATACCTTCCAGCCCGCGATCCTGGCCGGCCTGCGCTGGCGCCTGTTCGACTTCGGCCGGGTCGACGCCGAAGTGGCGCACGCCAAGGGCGCCAATGCCGAAGCGCTGATCCGCTATCGCAGCGCCATGCTGCAGGCCACCGAAGACGTGGAAAACGCCTTGTCGCTGCAAACCACGCTGGCCGTCGAGCGCAAGGAATTGCAGACCGAAGTCGACGCCGACTTGAGGGCGCGCGACGCCGCCGAAGACGCCTACAAGGGCGGCGTCACCGGCATGGCCGAGTTGCTCGAACAGGACCGGCAATTGCTCGCCAGCCGCGACCAATTGGCCGTGGCGGACGGCGACTCGGCGCGCGCCACCGTGGCGGCTTTCCGGGCGCTGGGCGGCGGGTGGTAAATATTTGCGTCTGTGCCGTAAAATCTTTGTCGTAAATTCTTGACGCGGAGTTAACAATTCAGGGCTTTCTGCGGTAGCATTGACCACTTTGGTTGATGCGTAAAAGCCGCGCCATGAATGCAACAGCAGAAGCCCGCCCGCAACAGCGGGACATCGAGACCCTGGTGGCCCTGTTCGGTCAACGCCGCTACGCCGAGGCCGAGCAATCGGCGCGCGCGCTGACCTCGCGTTATCCGCAAGACGGCTTCGGCTGGAAAGCTCTGGGCGCCGTGCTCAAGCAGCAGCGCCGGCTGGCCGACGCCATCGTGCCCCTCACGCGCGCGGCTGAACTGATGGCCGAAGATGCCGAAGCGCATTACAACCTCGGTACCGCCTTGCTCGAACAGGGCCGCCTGATTGATGCCGAAGCGAGCTATCTCAAGGCACTGGCGCTGAATCAACACTATTTGCCGGCGCGTTACAACCTGGCCAATGCCTATCGCATGCTGGGCCGCTTCAATGACGCCGAAGCGGCCTACCGCGCCGTGCTGCAACAGCAGCCGACGCTGACTGACGCCTGGGGCAACCTGGCCGTGGTGCTGCAGGAGCAGGGCCGCTTTGCCGATGCCGAACATTGCCTGCGCCAGTTGCTGACGCACAATCCGCGCGATGCGCAAGCCTGGCGCAACCTCGCCATCGTCGAATACGCCATCGACCGCCATGCCGATGCCGAGCGCGACCTGATCATGGCGCTATCGCTCGATCCGACGCTGTCCGACGCCGAAACCTATCTCGGCCATATCCTGACCGCGCAGGGACGTGCCGACGAAGGTACGCAACACTATCGCCGTGCGCTCGGCCTCGATCCCGCCAATGCGCAGGCGCATAACGGTCTCGGCGTTGCCCTGGGCTGGCAAGCGCGCGCCGTTGCTGAAGACAGCTCGGCCGATGCCGTCAAACTCGCGCAAGCCGAGGCCAGCCATCGGCGCGCCCTGGAATTGCAGCCCGATTTCGCCGAGGCGCATAGCGACCTCGGCAACGTCTTGCGCGAGCAGGGCCGCACGCAGGATGCCGAGCAAAGCTACCGCACTGCGCTTAGGCTGAGGCCGGCGTACGCCGAAGCGCACTACAACCTTGGCAACCTGTTCAAGGACCAGTCGCGTTTCCTCGACGCCGAAGCCTGTTTTCGCACGGCGCTGGCTCTGGATGCGCAGCACGCCAAGGCGCGCAACAACCTGGGCAATACGCTCAAGGAACAAAGCCGCCTGGAAGAGGCTGCCGCCGAGTTCGAGGCGGCGATTGCCTTGAAGCCGGACTTCATCGAGTCGCATTACGCGCTGTCGTCGCTCAAAACCTACCAGGCCGAAGACCCGCACCTGGGCCTGCTGGAACAGATGCAGAACGATATCGGCGCGCTGCCGGTCGAAGCGCAAATCCGCTACTGGTTTTCGGTCGGCAAGATCCGCGAAGACGTCGGCGCCTACGACGCCGCGTTCGAGGCCTATCGCACCGGCAACAGCCTGAAGCGCGCCACGCTGGCGTGGGATGACGCGGCTGAAGATGCCATGCTGGAGCGCATGATGGCGGTGTTCTCCGCCGAATTTTTCGCCGCCCGGCCCAAACCAATATCTGAAGGCAAGGCGCCGATCTTCATCCTCGGCATGCCGCGCTCGGGCACGTCGCTCCTGGAGCAGATTCTGGCCAGTTGCTCAGGCGTGGTTGGCGCCGGCGAGATGTCCGACTTGAGCGAAGTCATCGC
>Ga0302314_10001429_pt1 | contig 44748 bp, 26 predicted proteins | sample III_Palsa_N2_3_FD_200533 | JGI IMG/M metagenome (GOLD analysis project Ga0302314, IMG submission 200533) | Peat permafrost microbial communities from Stordalen Mire near Abisko, Sweden - III_Palsa_N2_3 | ecosystem: Environmental > Terrestrial > Soil > Palsa > Peat permafrost | place: Sweden...
CCGGTCGGATTTCCCCACAATGCCGAGGGGACGAAGGCGAACCCGCTGAAGAGGGACCACAGGAAGAAGCCGATGATGCGGTGCCGGGGGGCGCGATGGTCGGGATGTCCCCCGGAAACTCCTGGTTGGTTCATTTAGGTAATGGGTTTAGGTCTCGCGAGGTCGCATGTGGGAATAGCAGGTTGGATACCTAAATCAAAGGGAGTTTTGGGAAAACACCTAGGTATCTCGCCTGCTCGCTCGATTCTTATAGGTATCGACCAAATCTGAACGAACCTGATCATTTCTAAAGGCTTTTCGCCTTCTGGAGCTCGGAAATTGGGGAGAGGGGGGCCAATGGCCCGAGGGCGCGGCCTTTTCTGACAGGCTCTAGGCTTCTTTTCCATCCAGGACCCGGCCCTGAGCTTCGGGGCCCCAGGCGGTCACGGCGGCGAGGATGACGGCGGCTCCGGCGGCGACCAGGGCCAGGGCCAGCCCGTAGTTTCCGCCGTGGCGCTCGGCGATGCCCGCCTGCCAGACGGCGTTGAACGAGGCGAGCAGATTTCCCAGTTGATAGGAGACGCCGGGGAAGGTCCCGCGGATGGCGGCGGGGGAAAGTTCGTTGAGGTGGGCGGGGACGACTCCCCAGGCTCCCTGGACGGCGATCTGGAGGAGGAAGGCCCCCAGGCCGAGGAGGAGCGGGGTGGGCGCGAAGGCCCAGAGCGGGATGACCGGCAGGGCGAGGAGCGCGGCGGTCACGATGGCCCGCTTTCTCCCCACCCGCTGCGACCAGGCGCCGAAGAAAATCCCCCCGGTGATCGCCCCGAAATTCGCGGCGACGAGGATCGCGCTCACGGTTCCGGAAGGCAGGCCATGCTGCGCCTGCAGGAAAGTGGGATAGAGATCCTGGGTGCCGTGGCTGAAGAGGTTGAAGGCGGTCATCAGCCCCACCGCGTAGAGGAAGAGGGGCCAATGCGCCTTCAGCATCGGGAGGAGCGGGGGCGACTTCCTCTTGCCCGCATGGGCGGCCTGCCAGGCGGGCGATTCGGGGACGTTCCGGCGGATGTAGAGGACGAGGAGCGCGGGCAGGGCCCCCACGACGAAAAGGCCGCGCCAGCCGACCAGGGGGAAGAGGAGGCCGAAGGCGACGGCGGCGAGGAGGTAGCCGAAGGCGTATCCTTCCTGAAGGATGCCGGAGACGATGCCCCGGCTGGCCGCCGGGAGGCTCTCCATCGCCAGGGAGCTGCCGATCCCCCATTCCCCGCCCATGGCGAACCCGAAGAGGGCGCGCAAGACCAGGAGGGAGGTGAGGGAATGGGAGCAGGCCGTCGCCAGCTCGAGGACGGAGAAGAGGATGATGTCGGCCATCAGGACCGGGCGCCGCCCGAAACGATCGGCGAGGAGCCCGAAGACGAAGGCGCCGAGCGGGCGGAAGAACAAGGTCAGCGCGATGGCGTAGGAGACCTGGGCCACCGGGGCGTGGAACTCGGCGGCGATGGTCCGGACCAGGAAGACGAGGAGGAAGAAATCGAAGGCGTCGAGCGTCCAGCCGAGCAGGCTGGCCACGAAGATGGCCCGCTGGTTCCGGTCCAAGGCCCGCAGTCCGGCGAGGGCGGTCATGTTTCTACAGAAGGGATTCCGATCCGGCGCGTCAACGGCTTTGGCGGGCTTGCGACTGAGGAGCGAAGCGCGGCCCGTCGGATTTCGTGAACCGAGGTTAACTCAAGGCGCGTGGGGGGGCGTGGGGGCGGCGAGGAGGGACTGCATGGCGGCGGCGTAGCGGGCGCCCATTTCTTTTTGGGAGGCGACGCTGAAGTGGAGGTGGTCTCCCTTGTCGGCCAGGCCTTCGGAATCGGCGTAGCCGACGCGGGGGACGATCCGGGCCGCGTCCTTGATCGCGGCGCGGACGGTATCGACGTACGGTTCCTGGACGAAGGTGCCCAGTTGACCGACGACGATGGGGAGATCGGGGCGGCCGAGGTCGGCGCGGAGGTCGAGGAACATTTTCACGAGGCGGGCTTCGTAGGTGTTGGCCAGGTCGGCCTCGAGGGCGTCGGATTCCCCCTGGTGCCAGAGGACGCCGTCCAGGATGCCCGCGCCGGCGGCGAGCTTGGCCCGTTTCAGGGCGGCCTCATAGAGATCGCCTCCCTTGACCCAGTGGCTGAGGGCAGTTCCTCCCACCGCGCAGGGGATCAGGCCGATTTTACCCTGCGGCCGGTTGGCCAGGAGGGAGGCGGCGAAGAAGGTGCCGGGGCCGAAGCCGTTGCCTCCGGTGTAAATGGGCTCGATGGCGATGACCCAATGGCCGGTGGCGTCGAAGGAACCAATGCGGGGGTCGGGGGTCTGGTTCTCGATGCCGGTGGCGTCCCGGCCGACCATGTTGGATTGGCCGATGAGGAGGTAGAGATGCAATTTTCCGGGCTCTCCGAGATCGAATGGCGGGCGGGCGGGGACGGGATCGGCTGCGGCCACGGGAGCAGAGGCGGGTGCGGGGGTGGATGCTGGGGCGGTGGCCTCGATTTTCAAGAGGACGAGGCCGGCGATGAAGGCGCCGCCGATCTTGGCGGGGGGCGCGGTGACGCGGTAGACGACGTAGGCGAGGGTGATGCCCGCAGGGTTCTTGACCGAGAAGGTTTCGCCGGTCTTGGCGGCCTGGAGGCCGAGCGCGTCGAAGGTCGGGAGGTCCTTTTCATAGACGCCGATCACGACTGACTTCGGCGGGTCGACGAGGACGATGGCGTGGCTGGAGCAGGCTTGCTGGGGGACGGGCACGGAGCTGGCCAATGAATCGGGGACTCCGCTCAGGATCCAGTCGCTCCGATCGTACCAGGGGAGCGCGCCCTCGCCGACGAGGAAGGTTTTATCGGCGGAAGCTGGAGCAGGCGCAGGGGCAGGGACGGCGGGCGGCGGAGGTGCCGGGGCGGCAGGCGAGGGTGCAGAGGCGGCGGTGGCGGGACTTCCGGTTCCTCCCTCGATCTTCAGGAGGACGGGGCCGGCGGTGAAGCCGCCGCCGATCTTGGCGGGCGGCGCGGTGACGCGGTAGACGACGTAGGCGAGGGTGATGCCGGAGGGGTTCTTGACCGAGAAGGTCTCGCCGGTCTTGGCGGCCTGGAGGCCGAGGGCCTCGAAGGTCGCCAGGTCCTTTTCGTAGATTCCGATCACGATCGCCGCCGGTTGGCCCGAGAGGACGATGGAGCGGCTGGTGCACGATTGCTGGGGGACGGGCGCGGGGCCTTTCACCGAATCGGGGACGCCGCTCAAGGTCCAATCGCTCCGGTCATACCAAGGGGAAGCTCCTTCGGCGGCGGTGAAGGTCTGGGGCGGCGCCGCGTCCTGGGCGGCGGCGGTGGCCAGGGTGGGGAGGAGCAGGAGGGCGAGCCGCAACCACACGGGTAATTTCATGTCCGGAAAATAGGAGCGGAATCAGAGCGCGGCAAGGAGGCGGCGGCGATGGGCGAGGAGGAAGGCGATTCCGGCCAGGGCGAGGAGGGCATAAGTGGCGGGCTCGGGAACGGCGGAAACGGTGAATTGGAGTTCGTCACCGCCGACGATCGCGAAGGTGCCGTTCTCGCCGCTGGCGCTGAAGTCGCTGGCCGAGAAGGTGGTCGAGCCGAAGTCGACCAGGGTGTAGGTGCTGCCGACGGAGGTGCCGCCGCTGAGATCGTTGAAGTCGAAGGTGAAGGTGCCTGCCGAGCCCTTGGTGAGGGCGCCGGAGAGGGTGAGCAGGTCGGAGGTGCTGCTGGTCCCGAGATTGAAGGTCAGCGTGCCGCCGCCGTTCCAGGTCAGGGAGGATCCCGTCAGGGTGGTGACCGCCCCTCTCGCGCCCGGGGCGAGGAAGCCGCCGCTGTTCAGGGTGATGGCGCCGTTGACGGTGCCGGTGCCGCCCAGGATCGCCGCGCTGTTCACGGTCACGGCGCTGGCCGCCGCCAGGGAGCCATTGACGAGGAGGGTGCCGGCATTGATGGCGGTGGCTCCGGTGTAGCTGTTGATTCCGGAAAGGAGCAGCGTGCCGGTGTTCGACTTGGCCAGGCTGCCGGTGCCGCTGATGATGCCGTCGATGTTCAGGGTGTTGGTTCCGGTTACGTCGATGTCGGCGCTGTTGGCCAGGGTGACGGCGCGGTCGTGGGTCCCGGCGGTGGTCTGATAGAGGCCGAAGGTGCCGGTGGCCTGCAGGGTGCCGTTATTGATCGTCACTCCCGCCCCGGTGACTTGATTGCCGAGGTTCACGTTCTGTCCGATGCTGAGGATGCCATCGTCGATGTAGGTGACGCCCTGGTAGGTGTTGGTTCCGCTCAGGATCAAGGTGCCGGCGCCGCTCTTCACCAGGGCATTGTTGCTGCTGACGCCGTTGTTGTCCACGGCCGAGCTGATCGTCAGGCTATCGGCGGCTGAATCGGTGCGGAAGACGTATTCGCCTCCGACAACGCCGTTATTGATCGAGCCGCCGCTGATCACGGTGGCGCCGCCGCCGGAGCGGAGGAGGCCGCCGTTGGCCAGGGTAAGCGCCCCGGTCAAGGCGAGGTCGACTTCCGAAGCGGTGGCGAATTTGATCGTGTTGACGGTGACGGCTCCCTGTCCGCTGATCGAGGAGGAGACCTGGTTGTGGTTGCCGCTGGAGAGGGAGGAGCCCGCGTTGACGAAGCCCGTATCGGTGCCGTAGACGGGGGCGCGGACGGCGCCGCCGGCGGCGTTCAGATAGGCGTAGTCGGCGCCGTTGAAGAAGAGGGCGGGGCTGAGGAAGCCGGCGGTGGCGTTGCCCAAAAGATTGATGGTGTTGGTGGTGCCGTTGGTTCCGCCGGAGGAGATGAAGTTGCCGGTGGCTCCGTTGGAAGGGGTGCCGACCGAGGCGGTGATATTGATGGTGGAGCTGGCGGCGCCGCCGAGGATCGATTCGATGGCGCTGTCGCCCGCGGTGAAGGCCAGCGAGGCCGCGGTCTGGCTCATGGCGCCGCCGGAGGTGGCGGTGTTGTCATAGCTGAAAGTGCCGCCGCCCATTTTCAGGGCCACCGCAGAGCTGACGGAGCCGGTGCTGGCATTGATATCGAGGGTGCCGTCGTTGATGGTGGCCGAGTTGTTCCAGGTATTGACTCCCGAGAGGGTGAGGGTGGCGCCGCCGGTCTTGGTGACGTTGAAGGTGCCTCCGGTGCCGCTGTAGGCGATGGCTCCAGTGAGGGTCCCGTTGGTGGTCTGGTCGATCGTGACGGTGCCGCCGCCGGAAATCTGGTTGTCATCGAGGGTGCCCGCGCCGCTCAGATTATTGATCGTGAAGGTTTCGCCATTCACCTCGAGAACGCTGCCCGCGTTGAGCGTCATGCTGGCGCTATCGATGAAAGCGTTGCCGTTGCCGACTGTGACCTTGGCATCGGCCCCGAGGGTGGTGGCCCCGGTATAGGTGTCGGAGCCCTTGACGATGATCCCGGTGACCCCTGCGGCAGGGGTGACTCCGCCGGTGTTTTCGAGGAGCAAGGCGCCGGAGCCCGAGATCACGGAACTGATGGTGAAATCGTTGCTGTTTCCGCCCATGTTGAAGGTCCCTCCTCCGGAGAGGAGGGCAATCGTGCCGGCGAGGGTCGGGTTGGCGTTCGAGGAGCCCTGGATGATGCCGTTATTGAGGGAGAGGTTCCCGATCGTGAGCACGGAGCTGGTCCCCGTCCCCTTGAGCAGGAGGGTGGCGGCGGTGGCGCCGCCATCGCCGATCGCGAGGGAATCTCCACCGAAGGTGAGGGCGGTGTTCGTGTTCGGCGTCTGGATCGTCAATCCGCCGCCGACGGTGTAGGCGTTGCCTGCCGTGGGGGCGGCGCCGCTCGACCAATTTCCCGCTGCCGAGATGCTGGAGGCGGTGCCGGTATCGGAAGCGTCCAGGACGACCGTCGCGGCCTGAGACGAGAACGGCAGCCCCAAAAGGATCGCGGCCAAGGCTCCTCTCCGCGCGATGCGACGAGTTCGCTCCAAGCACCGGGGTAACCGGGTGGGAGTGGGAAGGAGAAGGGTGGAAGGTTTCATAGGCTGGCTTTCGTTGAGGGGAAGGGATTTCTGTATCATAACAGATAATGCACTTAATACAACTTAAGGGGAGATTTGGGGAAATGTCAATGGAGTTTGAGGGGGATTTTGGAAATGGTATTGATTATTTTGATTCATAACAGATTTGGTTGATCTGCATGGAAGGCGGGAGGAAGCTAGAGCGGTTTTTGGTTGGATAGGATCGCTGGGTGGCGCTAGTGGGGCTGCTCTCCTGGCCCTCTTCGATCGGGGAATGTCGCCGAGTCTGGGTGGTTGATACCGTGCGGACGCGAGGAGCGCGGGAGAGCGGGCTCGTGGGTTTGCCTCCCGGCCATGCGAATTAGTTTCCCCTGGGAACTACGTGCGCTATCGCGCAGGCATTCAGGTGGCGGGGCTCAGGAAAAGATCGAACGCGCTGATTATGGGCGGACCGGGATGCAAGGGGGCAGCTTGTACGATGTAAAGGGGTTCCCCCTTTAGATTGCCTCCCGGCCAGGCCAGTTAGTTTTCCCTGAGAACGATGTGCGCTATCGCGCAGGCATTCCCCCCAGAGTCGATCTGTAACCTCGATGGGAGCTACGTCTTGAGCTTGCTTAAACTGAAGCCGCTCTGATGGGTCCCGGGACTTGCCGGGGGGAGGGGGCGCTGGTTTCGGCCGGCGGTCAGGAGCTGGGATGGAGCGCGCGGACGGGGAAGAGGATCCGCTCGATTCCGTTCTGATCGAGGTCTTGGAAGGGGCCGGGGCGGATATGGGGGCCTGCGATCGGATTGCCGAAGAAATCGTGGTCGACGCCTTCGACCGGGGGGCAATCGAGCTGCAGGAGTTCGGGCTTCACTTTCAGGGTGAGGACGGGGACTTCCGGGCGGAGGACGAGGGTGAGGGGATCGGGCGGCTCGATGCTGTGCTGGTCCTGCCCTGTCAGCAGGCGCCATTGGACGAGGGAGAGGGTGGGGTAGCGGCGCCAGGTCGCGAAGGGAGGGATGCTCTCGGCGGGTTGGTTGCCCCGGGCCAGCGCGGCCTTGAGGTCGGCGTAGACCTGATCGATGGGGGTCTGCGATTTGTTGAGGTTGATGGCGAAGAGGGTGGGGCTGGGATCGAAACCGAGCCAGACGTCGCGGCTGCCGGAGACGACGTTGTAATCGGAGAGGTTGTCGGCGGCGCGATCGCCGGGATAGGGAAGGCAGATGGCGGAGCGGCTGTTGTTCCAGAGGATGTTGTTGAGGATCCGGGTGTGGCTGGTGTGGACGGGCTCGCCGGCGAAGACGCGGTCGCTGACGGTGCGGAGGAGGATGCCGCAATCGGCGTTGCCGACGATGAGGTTGTGGGCGATGACCAGGCCGGAGGCGTCGTGGGCGTAGATGCCCATCCCGGGGTAGAAGGCATCGCGGGGGCGGGTGAAGGCGATGATGTTGTTGTCGATGAGGGCGTGGCCGTCGCCCAGTTCGAGGAAGATGCCGGCCATCCGGTTGTTGAGGACGACGTTGCGGCTGATGTGGGAGCCGGTGTAGTTGTTGTCGAGCCAGATGCCGTAGCAGTCGTTGTCGCGGATCAGGTTGCCCTCGATGACGGCGGCGCCCTCGTGGAGCTTGATCCCGCCCCATTCCTCCCATTTGACGTCGGAGTTGGTGAAGCCGAGGGCGTTGTTGCGCTCGACGATGTTGTTCCGGATCACCGCCCCGTTGTGGGTCCAGCCGATGATCCCGGCGAGGCCGTTGTCGGAAACGGTGTTCCCCTCGACGATGGCGTGCCCTCCATCATGGGTGCGGACCTTTTGGTCTTCGTTGGTCTCCTTCAATGCCTTGCCGTCCCAGGTCTCGTTGCCGACATCGATGCCGACGGTCTTGGCGAAGCGGATGGTGTTTCCCTGGAAAATCCAGTCCGTTCCGCTGCGCGGACTGACCGCGCCGGTTTGCGGGAAGCCGCCCTGGTTGGCGCAATGCTCGAAGACGAAGCCGCGGACCTCGATGTCGTTCAGGCCGCGGAGGCGGGGCGCGAAGATGCGGTCGCGGACGGAGACCTCGATCAAGTCGCTGGCGAGATCGGCGGGATTGCCGGGAAAATGGGCGAGGAGGCGCTTGCCGTCGGCGGTGGCGACCCAGGTGTTTTCCTGCAGGGGGACGAGGCTTTCGGAATCGGTCTCGATGACGGGGCGGCTGTTGAAGAAGAGCTGCCCGAGGGTCTTCGGTAGGGGCGCGGCGGGGTCGGCGGGGCGGGCGGCGATGTCGGGATCGTTGCCGGAGACGTTGACCTTGATCAGGAAGGGATTCGGCGCTCCGGCGGGGAGATGGTCCTCGATCTGGGCGGTGAAGACGCCGGGCTGCCCGGCCACCGGCTGCCAATCGGTCCAGGCATCGCTGCCCCGCACGATGACCGCCTCGCCCGGAGCGGCCTGGTAGACGATGGGCTGGTCGGAAGTGCCGCCGCGCGCGGGCATGATCCGCTCCCGGTAGATGCCGGCATGGACGAGGACGGTGTCGCCGGGCTGGGCCTGCTGGGCGGCGGCGTTGCAGGTGAGCAGCGGCTGCTCGGGGGTGCCCGGATTGGCATCGGCGGCGCCGGGCAGGTTTTGACCGACGACCCAGAGGCGAGCCTCCGCGATCGACGCCGAGGCCAGCAGGAGGAGGAGAAACAGCGCGGGTTTCACGGGCACGGCGGTCTCTTTGTTAGCGGGGAAGGCCGGCCAGTTCAATGCCGGGAACGGCGGCTTGCGGCGAGGGCGCGGGGATGGCGGGCGGAAGGGGAGAGCGTCCGTCGGAGGAGGTCCAGGAAACCTGGAGATCGACGGGGGAAACCCCGGCGAAGGGAATCTCGCCGAAGAGGGCGCGGACGATCGCGCGATAGGTGCTGGGGCCGTAGGAATGGGCGTTGATGTAGGTCTCGGCCCACGGGGTGTCGTAGAGGAGGTAAGGGGAGCCGCAGGAGACGATGATGGGCTGGACGGTTTCCAGGCCTTGGACGGTCCAGAGGACTTCGGCCATCGCGCCGGTGGGGCGCATGGTGTTCTTGAGGCCGTGGATGCCGAGCTCGAAGAGGACGAGGAGGGCGTCGAAGCGTTCGCCCGCCTCTTCCTTGTGCCGGAGGTCGAGGCAGTTGCCGTTGACCTGGAAGGCGGTTTCGATGCCCCGTTCGCGCAGGGACTGCAGCAGCGGCTCGAGCCGTTTCTCGGCGTTGGTTTCGACCGGGGTCGCCAGCAGGACCTGGAGGCGGCGGGTGCGGTGGGGATCGAGGGGGAGGAGGCCCCGGCGGTTCTCGACCAGGGTGAGGCTCCGCTCGGCGACGGCTTCGGAGAACTTCGCGGCGGCGGGATCGGGGCCGGAGAGGAGCGCGACGGGTCGGGCGGCCGGGACGGTTGCCGGGGAGAGGCGGACGTCGAGGCCTTGGCGGGCTTTCATGGTGAGGATCCGCTCGACGCTCTGGTCGAGGCGTTGTTCGGAAATCCGGCCCCGTTCCAGGGCCCGTTCCATGATCTCGAAATAATCGGCGCCGGGCCAGAGCATCACGTCGATTCCGGCGTTGAAGGCCTCGACGATGAGATCCTCGCGGGCCTCGGCCCGGCCACGGAATCCGGCCATGATGAGGGCGTCGGAGACGACGACGCCGTCGTAGCCCATCTCTTCCCGCAAGAGGCGGTGGAGGATGGGGCGGGAGGTGGTGGCGGGGAGCGGCGTGCCGCCGGTGCCGGCGGCGCGGTCGAGCCAGGGGAGGGCGACGTGGCCCGCCATGACCGCATGGACCCCGGAGGCGAAGCAGCTCTCGTAGACCTGGCCGAAGGTCCGCCGCCATTCCTCGCGGGAGAGGGCGTTGACGGAGACGCAGAGATGCTGGTCGCGGAAGTCGACGCCGTCGCCGGGGAAATGCTTGGCGGTGGCGCTCAGGCCGTGCTCCTGGCAGCCCCGGATGAGGGCGGCGGCGAGCTCGGCCACCCGTTCGGGGAACTGGCCGAGGGAGCGGATGTTGACGACGGGGTTGAGCCAGTTCAGGCAGAGATCGACGACCGGGCCGAAGGTCCAATTGAAGCCGATCCGGCAGGCCTCGACGGCGGTCCAGCGACCGTATTCGTAGGCGGCACGGGGGTCGTCGAGGGCTCCCAGGGCCAGCAGGTGCGGGAAGGTCGTCAGTCCCCGGATGGCGCCGCCCGCGCCGTTTTCGAGATCGCCCGCGATCGACAGGGAGAGGCGGCTGGCGGTCTGGCATTCCCCGATGAAGGCGCGGAGGGCCTCATGTCCGCCGCTGGCGGAGCCGATCACCTCGCTGCCCAGGAAGAGGCTGCCGACCGGGCGGCGCGCGAAATAATCGGCCAGGCCCCGGGGATCGAGGCCGCCGATTTCCTTGCCGTGAATCTGGCAGGTTTGCCCGATTTTTTCGCGGACCGTGAGGGCGCCGAAGGGAGCGGGGAGGGTGCTCATAAGAGGAATTTTGAATAAATTGACATGATACAGTTAATGCCATACGGCCGCATGTGTAAATTCCATATACAATTAAACTAAAGCAGTTTGCAATATTATATTGCGTGCAATTGAAATTTATTTTATATTGTATCATAACAGCATTTTAGTCGTTTGTTCATGTGCTTTTTCTTAAAAAACCGGGTGGGAATCGCGATTTTACTCGGAGTGACAGCGGTCTCGGTTTTGCGGGCTCCTGCCGAGACGCTTTGGTGGGAGGCGGAAGCGGCCAAGGAGACCAACATGCCGGTGAAGAATGACGACCCGACGCTTTTCTCCGGCGGGCAGTGGCTGACCGGGCCGGTGAGCGAGGGACTCTACGCCGATTACGATCTCCAGGCGGCCGAAGGGGGGCGCTACACGTTCTATGCCCGCCGCTTTTGGATGCATGGGGCGTTCCGGTGGCGGATCGACGAGGGCGATTGGTACACGGTGCAAGGGTTGAAGCAGGAGATCGTCGACCAGGTGGCGACTCCGGGCGGCCCGCTCTGCTGGATCGATCTCGGCTATGTGACGCTGACGCCCGGCGCCCACAAGCTCCGGATCGAAATGGTGACGCAGACCGATTTCCAGTTCAACAAGGTCTTCGGCTTCGATTGCTTCGCCCTCAGCAACGACGGCTTCACGCCGAAGGGGATCGACCGGGCGGGCGGGCCGAAGCAGGCGTCGTTCACGATCGACGAATCGCAGTTCGGCCGGATGATCCCCCGGACGATGGCGCTGCTCGCCTCGGCCACGCCGGAACATCGGACGCCGGTTTTCATCCTTTTCTACGGCCAATCGATCATCGGCCGGAGCCATCTCGAGGTGCCGATCGGAAAGTATCTCCGCGACAAATATCCCAACGCCGTGATCACGGTGGAGAACCTGGCGATTGGCGGGTATGAAGCGCCGCGCCTGCGCAAGACCTCCTGGGCCGATCTCTATCCGAAGAATCCCGACCTGGTGGTCTTCCACGATTACGGTGGCGAGACCGGCGAGCTGGAGGAGATGTTCAAGGGGATGAAGGAGAACATGACCACCGAGGTGCTCACCTGGACCCATCATGTCGACAATTTCGGCACCGGCATCGACAAGCAGCGGGACGCCTCCTCGGTCTATCTCACGGCGATGGCGGCCAAGTACGGTTATGAGATGGTCGACGTGCGGGATCTCTGGAAGGAGCATCTCAAGGAAACCCACCTCGACGCCGGAGCCTTCCTCGCCGATCAGATCCATCTCAATACGCAGGGGGTCGATCTCCTGGTGAGTTTTTTGGTTCCCCATTTCCGGGAGAATCCGAACGCCTCCGACGAGTGGAAGCGCCGGGTCCATTCCCTCGACCTTTCCGGGGCGGCGCCGGGCGTCAGTTTCGATCCCGCCGCCTGGACCCAATCGCCCGACGGGTTGACCTCGAAGGGGACGGCGCCGCTGCGGATCGAGTTCACGGGAAACCGGGTCGATCTGGTGGGGCTGTCCAGTGGGGCTGGTGCGGGCACGGGGTCGGCCAAGATTCTGCTCGATGGCCAGGCCCCCTCGACGGAGCGGACGACGCTGGCCGCCAGCCGCTCGACGTTGGCGCCGGGCTCGTGGTGGCCTGCTCTTACTTTGGTGACATTGGCGGATAACGCGGTGCCGGAAAAATATACCCTCCACTTTCATGACGTGACGCCGGACGGGAGCAGCTATGCCTTCGATCTGGTGGGCGCGGCCTGCGGCGACGACGGTTCGGGGAAGAGCGGGGCCGACTTCGTCTCCAAGTCGGGCCATGTCTCCTTCCTGGCCGGGGATGTCGCGCTCGATCAGGTGCAGAAGACGTTGAAGAAGGATCTTCCGCCCCAGTTCGACATCGCCTTCGAGGTCTATTCGATGAGCCGGGACAGCTGGTCTCCTCCCCGGCAGCTCGAGCCGGGCCGGGTGCCCCAGGAGACGGTGGTGCGGTGCTGGAAGGACGGTCCCCACGTTCTGGAGATCGTTCCCGACGGGGCGGGTCCCATCGGCATCCGGGAGGCAATCGTCTTCTCTCCCGGCGGAGAGAGTTGAGGTCGGCCCATGGTACGCTATAAAAAATCGTCACCGCACCCCATGAAAAATACCCGCGCCCACTCCGACGGCACTCCGGTCAGCCAGGAAGAGATCCTCACCCTGCTTGCGGGGATGACCAAGGAACTGGCGGGCCTCCATGCCACCGCGATCAAATATCCGATTCTCAAGAAGATCCTCGCCGAGGCGGCGACGCGCCTGCCGGCCGACACCCGGCTGCCGGGCATCCGCGATCTGGCGCTGCAGCTCGGCATCTCGCTGGTGACGGCGCAGCGGGCGGTGGCGGAGCTGACCGACGAGGGGGTCCTTTACAGCCGCCCCCGTTCCGGGGTCTTCGTCCAGAACCAGGAACGGGCCGCTTCCGCCGCTTCCGCCTCGGCGGGAGGAACGCCTTCCCACGGCACCCAGCATCCGTTCCGGGCGGTCTTCGAATTCGGCACCGACAGCGTCGCCCCCTACCAGAAGAAGTTCTGGGAAGAGACGGCGGAATTGTTTTCCTCCCATCATCCCAATATCACCCCGCAGATCCGCTTCGAATCGCGGGGGACGGAGCATCTGCAATCCCTCGACGCCCATGAACGCTATGACCGGGACGCCTCCGCGGATGAAAAGGAGACGCTGCTCAACATCGCCGACTTCGCCGGGGATCTCATGCCGGTGGCCCCGCTGCGGGACCGCCTCCTGCCGCTCTATTACCGTACCTATTTTCTTTTCTGGAACCGGGAGTTGCTGGAGCGGCACCATCTCCCGCCCCCCGATTACCGGACCTTCGCCGAACAGACCGAATATCTTCGCCGGATCGCCCCCGAGCTGGAGCGGCTGGGGCTCCATTCGCAGCCCTATTCGATCCAGGAGCCGGTGACGCTCTTCGGCCCGCAGATCGCCCAGTTCGGACGGCTGCTCCACTCGGAGCATCCCGATCCGCAGCGGAAGGCGGCGCTGGCGGCGATGTTGGAAAGGGTGCTTTCGTTCTGCCGCTTGCTCCGCTACTCGATCGCCGACCGCGACAACTGGATCCAGGCCCGGCATGACTTCCTCAAGGGGCGGGAGCCGTTCTTCCTCGGCTACAGCGTCAACTATTGGGAGTTTTCCCGGAAGCAGCTCCCCTTCGATTGGAAGGCCTACCCGACGCTCTGCTGCGACGACAGCCTCTTTCTCTGGCCCCGGGTCGGGGTGATTTCGAGCCGGTCCGACCATCCGGTGGAGAGTATGCAATTCCTCCTGTTCCTGCTGCGGCCCGAGATCCAGCAGCGCTTTGCGGAGACCGGGAATTTCGGGGCGGGCCTGACGCCCGGGCTGAGCCCCGCCATGCGGGCCGATCCCGATTGGATCACCGCCGCGCTGGCCAAATCGTCCCCCTTCCAACTGCCTTCCCGCGAGGATTACTACATGGCGGTGAATGTGCTGGGCGGGGCGGTCTGGCGGAGCCTGGTCGAGAAGGTCTCCGCCGGCGACACCCTCGAACAGGCGCTGCAGATGGGCCGCTCCTACCTGCAGCACCGCCCGGCCAAGCCGATGCGGATGCCGGGAGGGTAGTCCCTTTTTCCCCCTATGCTCCATCCCCGTGAAAGCGAATCGCGCGAACTGAAGGATCTCTGCGGCCTCTGGCGTTTCCGGGCCGATCCTAAGGACGAGGGGGTCAAGAAGAAGTGGTTTCGGCGGCCGTTGCTGGGGCGGCTGGAGATGGCGGTGCCCGCCAGCTACAACGACATCACCTGCGACGACGCGCTGCGGAACCATATCGGCCCCGTCTGGTATGAGCGGGAGTTCTTTCTCCCCGCTTCCTGGACCGGGCGGCGGATCGTGCTCCGCTTCGGCAGCGTGACCCACCACGCCCAAGTCTATATCGACGGGAAACTCTGCGCGACCCACGTGGGAGGATTCCTCCCCTTCGAGGCGGAACTGCAGGGAATGGTCCGCCCCGGGGCGAAGGTCCGCCTCACGGTGCGGGCCGACAATCGGCTCGATTGGCGGAGCCTGCCGACGGGGGAGATCAAGACCTACACGGACGCCGATCATCCGCCCGGCTACGCGATTCAGGACACCCACTTCGATTTCTTCAACTATGCGGGCATCCACCGCCCGGTGATTCTCTACACCACGCCCCTGACCCATGTCTCGGGAATCGCCACCCGGACAACCCTGCACGGCCAGGCGGCCCGACTCCATTACGAGGTGGTCACGGCGGGCGGGACCGGCACCGTCGAGGTCGAGCTGGCCGATCCGGCGGGCAAGGTGGTGGCGCGGGGGAGCGGCCCCTCCGGGCAACTGCGGATCGACCAGCCGCAGCTCTGGGGACCGGGGCGGGGGATTCTCTACACCCTGCAGGTGACGGTGCGGGACGCCGCAAGCGGGAGCGGCACCACCGATCTCTATCGGCTGCCGGTGGGGCTCCGCACGATCAAGGTGACCAGGAAGCAATTTCTCATCAACGGAGAGCCGGTTTACTTCAAGGGTTTCGGGCGGCATGAGGATTCCGACTTCCGGGGGCGCGGCTACGATCCGGCCGTCGCGCTCAAGGATGCGAACCTGCTGGAATGGATCGGGGCCAATTCCTACCGCACCACCCATTATCCCTACGCGGAGGAGCACCTGGAGATGGCCGACCGGCGCGGCCTCCTCGTGATCGACGAGCTCCCCGCCGTGGGGATGCACTTCTTCACCCGTGAGCGGACGATCTTCTGCCCGGAGCGGGTGAACGCGGAGACCCAGGCGAATCATATCGCGGCGTTCCGCGAGCTCCACGCCCGCGACCGGAATCATCCCTGCGTGGTGATGTGGAGCCTCGCCAACGAGGCGGCGACCTACGAGGCGGGCGCCCGCGCCTACTTCGAGCCGGTGATCGCCGCCGCCCGCGCCATCGATCCCCACCGCCCGATGACGATCGCCCATTGCCCCGCGATGGACGAGTGCCAAGTGGCCGATCTGGTCGATGTGCTCTGCCTGAACCGTTATTATGCCTGGTACTTCGACCCCGGGCGTCTGGAGCTGATCGAGGCGCAGCTGGAGCGCAATCTCCGGGATTGGCACCGCCGCTACGGCAAGCCGGTGCTGGTCTCCGAATACGGCGCGGACACGATCGCGGGGCTCCATCACACGCCCCCGGTGATGTTTTCGGAGGAGTTCCAGGCCGAGTTCCTCCAGCGGTATCACCGGGTCTTCGACCGCCTCGATTTCGTGGTCGGGGAGCACGTGTGGAATTTCGCCGACTTCAGCACCAAGGAGGGGACCTCCCGGGTGATCGGCAACCGCAAGGGGGTCTTCACCCGCCAGCGCCAGCCGAAGATGGCCGCGCATATGCTCCGGGAGCGGTGGTTGGCGGCCTGAGCCGCGCCGTCTCCCTCGGCTTCAGCCTCTCAGGGATTGAACTGGCGGTTGGCGATGACGCGCCAGCGGTAGAAGGTATCGAGCGTCGGCAGCGAGGCGATGCTGGCCGCATTGGCCGCATAGTCGGGGATCGCCGTGTTGTTGGCGTCGATGAAGCGCTCGATCGTCGTCGAGCCGCGGTATTCGCCGGTGATGAGGTCCTTTCCCTCGGTCCAGGTGCCGAGGGTGCTGGTGGAGGCCTTGGAGAGGGACTGCGCCTGGAAATGGACGGTGAAGGTGTTCGATTTCGTGGTCAGCCGGGGATAGAGCATGGTGTAGATCCGCTCGCGGACATTGTCGCCGGTCAACTGGTTGTTGGTCCAGAAGGCGGTCATCCCCGCGACGGTCTGCCCGGTCGGCACGATCTCGAGATCGCAAATCTCCGAGGGGGAGCGGAAGACGTCGCCGGTGGCGAACTTGCTGTCGAACTGGGTGAGGGTCTGGCTGATATTGATGGCGGTGCGGAACGGGGTCTTGGTCCCGCCGGTCGGCACCTTGTAGACGGAGATCAGCGAATTCGGCATGGCGGTGACCATCTCGGAATAGAGCAACGCCTGCAGGCCGGTCGACCGCGTCAAATAGGTGAAGGGAAGGATCTGGTAGTTCATGTTGATCTTCCCGGCGGTGGAGAAGCGGTCGCTGATCGCGTAGGGCTCGACGATGGGCATCCAGAAGAGATCGAGCAGGAGATGGTCGGGCGGGCTGGCCGCGCCGGGGTGGGCGGGCTGGTTGCGGAAGAGGAGGGTCTGCCATGGCTTCCCCGCGACGACTCCGCTCGGCAGAGAGCCGAACATTCCCGGCGAGGGCATCATCCTGTTGGGGGAGAAAAAGGTCCCGCCGTCGGGTTGCTGGTCGACGCTGGTCGAGGCGGAGGTGGTCTGCGAGACCGAGGCGTAGTAGGGAATGCTGTCCGTCTTCCCGGTGGTGGCGACGGCGCCCTCGTCCGGCTTGTTGGCGTAGGGACCGGGGAAGAAATCGGGGAGGGGATCGTCGTAATCGCCGTTGGCCTGCGGGGTCGAGGCGAGGGCCTCGCTGGCGGCGATGTCGGGCTGGTGGCCGCTCGGATAGGTGATCGTGCTGAAGTATTTGCCGCCGGTGTCGTAGCCGGGGTCGCAGCCGGTGTTGCTCGAGTTCCCCAGGTTCGACGCCATCGTCTGGGTGGTGGTGGAATAGTAGCGCTGCGGCTGAAAGACGGAGGCGGCGACCGAGGGGCTGGCGGCGACCAGCCGGTAATCGCCATGGGGGACGACCATGGTGCGGATCACGTCGAAGTTGGAGAGGAAGAAGGCCCCCGCATAGGGAGTGCCCGGGGTGCCGGGGTCCTGGCTGAAGAAGGAGAGCCGGCCTTCCCCGTTGAGCGCATACGGGCCCTGCTTGCGGTAGGTCCACCATTGGTCCTGGGTGGTGGCGCTGATGCCCGAGCCGCCGCTGGCGGTGCCGGTGTTGACGATCTTGGGGGTGGGGAAGGTCGCGGCGGGGAAGTTGACGGGGATGGTCTGGACGGTGTTCCCGGCGGGATCGGAGATCTTCACGGTGACGGTGCCGCCGCTGAAAATCATGGTGCCGGCGGTATCGGTGATCACGATGGGGGTGCCGATGAAGGGATAGGGATCGTCGATTCCATCGGTGATCGAGATATCGACCGGGAGGTTGCCCCGGGCGGGAGAGGCGCGGATCGGCCGGGCGGTCTTGGTGGAGACGGCGAAGAAGCGCCAGCCGGCGTCGGCGCCATAGCGGTTCATGCCGGTGTCGGTGGCGAGGACGTTGGGGTAATTCGTGTTGTAGGTGACGGTGGCGCCGTCGGCGGCGGCGGGGAAGATCGCCTGGCCGTTGATCTGGAGGGAGGAGAGGCCGCTGATCGTCACCTGCATGTCGGGCATGAGCGAGATGAAGCCGCACATCGCCGAGAAGAAGCCGGGAATCATGATCGCCTGGATGTATTTTTGGTTCGCCCCCAATGCGACACCGCCCAGCACCAGATTGGCGGTCGAGCCGGTGGTCAGATTGCTGGCGGGAAGATTGGCATCCGCGTTGCAGATGAAGCCGAGGGCGAGCTTGGAAAGGGTGTAGGTGCGGCCCAGGCCCATGGTGGAGCTGCCGCCCGCGCTGTGGACGGTGGGAACGACGCAGCCCTTGGCCGTCGCGGTGAAGGTGTTGGCGGCGGCGAGGTTGCTGTCGTAGAGATCGACGCAGCGGATGTAATCGAAGATCTCGGTGAGGATCTGGTCGCGATCGGCGCCGTACTTGGCCGCGAAGGTGGAGCCGCCGAAACCGGGGACGACCTGGCTGGTGAGGTATTGGAGGTAGGAATAGAGCGTCTGATTGCGGGAGATCCCGATGTCGTTGGTGGCGCTCAGGGCGTTCTGACGCTGGAAATAATAGGGCAGCGCGCTGCCGGCCGCCCCCGCGCCGGTGGAGGCGCAGAAGGCGATGAGCCGGTCGAAGGCGGTGGTGAAGGGGCTGGAGGGATGGCTGGCGAGATCGGCGTTGATCGGCCAGCAGGCGATGCGGGGGAGGTTGAAGAGGTTCGTCTCGGGGGCCCGGCTGTGGGCGGTGAGGAAAAAGCGTTCCTGCTCGATCTGGGCGGGGGTGAGGCCGGGGTTGGCGCTGCGGGCGGGGGCGAAGAGGAGCTCGTCGACGCTGTCGTAGAGGCGGTCGGTCTTGGGATAGCCGGAGATGGGGCCGGTGGCGGTGACCTTGACGGTTCCCTCGGTCGAGCCGCCGCCGAGGATGCGGGGGGTGAGCGGGTAGATTTGTTCCGGGGTCAGGCTGGCGCCGAAGACGGCGCGCAGGTCAGTCATCGCCGGATGGCCGGGGTAGCGCTGGAATTCATCCTGGACGGGCTGGTAGTAGCCGAGCGCCTGTTCCTGGGTGAGGCTGCCGGCGGTGGGAAGCCCCCCGGTGGTAACGCCGTTGGCGAGGGTGGTGGTCGAGTAGGCCCGGGGGACGTCCCAGAAGGTGCCGGCCGAGGCGGTGTTGATGTTGACCTTGCAGGTCTCGTCGTCGGTCCAGAAGGCGATCCGTCCGACGATCTTGTTGGTGGCGGTCTCGCCGGGGACGGTCGCGCTGTTGCCGTTCCCGGTGGGGGCGACGAGGGTGCCGTCCTGGAGAACATAGAGCCAGAGTACCGGCATGGGGACCGCTTGATAGGTGGTGGCGCCGGGTGCGGCGGTGACGGAGTAGCCGGCGGCGGTGGCGGCGGGATCGAGGATGGGGAAGATCTTGGCGCCGCCGGGCACTTGGACCGGGGCGTTGAGATCGGTCCAGAGGGCGGGGGAGGCGCTCCAGGCCGAGGGCGGCGCGTCGGCCGATTGGCCGTTGGCGATCTGGACCTGGCCGGAGATCATGTTGGCGGCGGAGTAGAGCTTGTAGGCGGTGAGGAGGTTGCCGCTTTGATCGAAGTCCCGGACCATGCCCGGCTGGGAAACCCAGGCGACGGTGGAGCCCTGGGTGGTGGCGAGGTTGATCTGGCCCTGGACCAGGTTCACCGCCGTGTCGGCCAGCTGGCGGGCGGCGGCGGAGGCCTGGTAGCCGGCGGCCGAAGTCCGCTCGGTGGTGGCCCGCAGGAGGAAGGCGACGATGAGCATCACCATCAGCACGAGGATGGTCAGGACGGTCACCAGGATGAATCCCGCGCGGCCGGGACGGCGCTGGGCAAGGGGATGGCGTTGGTTCATCAGGGGCGGAAGAGGGTCACCTTCCCGGTGATCGGGTTGACCTGGATGGTGTAGTAATTGGCGGGAGGACTCCCGGTGGCGGTGATGTTTTGCAGGGTGAGGAAATTATTCGCGGTGGTGACAGGGCTGGCGACGGTGCCGTCGGCGCGATAGCGGAAGCCGGCGGTTCCGGCGGTGCCGTAGGCGGGGAGGTTGGTGCTCCCTTCCAGCGAGCTGTCGGCGGCCAGCAGCGGCGAGAGGGCGGACGAGGCGGAGATGATGATGCCGGTCGGAACCACCAGGAGCCGGCCCAGCGGGGTCGCGGTGGAGCCGGTGGCGGTCTGGTCGATGCGGAAGGATTGGACGCCGCACCAACCCTGGAGGCCGCCGGAGGAAAATTGGTAGAAGAGGACGTCGACCTCGCGGTTGCGGCTGACTGCTTCCTGGCGGGCCCGGAGGATGGCGTCGCCCAGCTGTTGTCCGGCCCGGTCGAGGTTGGTGCCGGCCAGGAGGGTGCGGAGCGCGGGGACCGCCATCACCATCATCAGGCTGGCGATGGCGATCACGATCATCAATTCGATGAGGGTGAAGGCGTCCTCGCGGCGGGAAGGAGGGAGGGCGGCGTTCATTTCGTCCATTTCGATTCGCGCAGGGGGACGGTGCTGGAAAAGACCCGATATTGGAGGTGGGCGGCGGTGAGGGCGGTCTGGAGGGAATCGAGGTCGGTCTGGTAATCGGCGACGGTCTGGAATTTCCCGTTCAGGGCGGAAGTGATCGCGGCGGGTTGGTTGCTGCCGTTTTCCAGTCGCTTGGCCGAGGCCTCGTCGATCGCCACCAGGGTGAGCTGGAGGACGGGCGGGAGTTGGTTGGCGGTGGCGGGCTGGGGGGAGTTGGTGGCGCCGAGCTGGGTGTCGTCGGTGTAATCGGTGGTGACGTCGGGCGGGGTGGAGGCGGGGTCCTGGGGGCGGATGACGAGGGCGATGACGTTGTCGGCCACCGGGGTGACATCGGCGAGGGGGCCGGTGCCGGTGAACCAAGTGGTGGCGCCGCCGGAGGCGTAGATGGTGTTGTTTTCGGCGGGGACCAGCATCTGCATCAGCCGGTAACGATAGGGATTGGAGATGCCGGAGACGTGGGGCGGCACGGTGCTGTTGGTGGTGAAACTCACGTAGTAGCCGCAGACGTTGAGCAGGGAATCGGTCCCGCCGTAATCGGCGGTATCGACGACGTAATGGAGCGGGGCCTGGAAGAAGACGGCCTCCCCCGTATTGACGGTGCCGGGAGCGCCGCCGGAGCCGGAGGGAAGGATCATGAAGCGGAGCTCCGATTTCCGCAGGTAGGTGGTGGGGGCCGCGTCGTTGTCGTAATCGAGGTAGGTGTTGAGCGTCGCCTGGCTGAGATTGCGCACCAGCAGGTCGAAGCCGACCCGCGCCGATTGGAACGCCTCGATCTTTCCCGTCGAGCGCCGGTAGACGCTCGATACCTGGCCGATCATGCCGAGAAGAATGACCACGATCAGCACGCCGATGGTGACGGCGGTGAGCATCTCGATGAGCGTGAAGGACCGCTCCGCCCTCCTGCGGTACGAACGATTCTCCAAGCGATGCATCTTCTTTCCCTGGAAATCGGGGCGTCGGAGCCGGCGGGCGGCTCAATTGCCCGAGTTGGGCGCCTGAAAGCTGTAGAAATTGGTCGAGGGAGCGGAGGGTCCGCCGATGAGCTCGACCTGGATGGTCGAGAGGCTGTTGGTCACGACGGTGTTGGTCGAACCGGGAAAGGAGGGGGAGGTGACGGTGGCGGTGGCGCAGTAGCGGGTCGAGAGGGGGCGGGTGGCGGGTGCGTTGGTCAAAAAGGAACCTTGCTCGTCATAGTAAAAAACGGCGCCGGAAAAATTGGTGGAGAGTTGCGAATAGGGGGTTAAAAGAATCTTCGCGCCGAGGCCTTGGACGATCTGGCTTTCGACGGTGTTATCCATGGCCTGGCGCAGGGTCGAGAGGCCCACCGGAATGATCCCGAGGGACGTGATCATCGCAAAAGCAATGACGCCCACCGATAACAAGACCTCGATCAGCGAAAAAGCACGTGAAGCACGCCGACCGAAAGAGCTACGCCGCCGCATTGCAACGACTATGCCTTCAAAAGGATTTGGAATCGATAGATTCATCATACACTTTTTAAAATTCAAAGTTAAAATGTGTTATGTAACAAATAATGCACCCAACACAATTTAAGTATATAACGGCTTTTTGTCAACGTTTTACAGCAATACAGATTTCTTATCTTTATAACTTGATATGTAACAGAATTCTTCTTAGAAAATAGCCGCGATGCGAGTTTCTCCCTTTTTTTCGGCGATTACGGGCCGTCTTTATCCTCTGGTTCTCTTGCTGAACCTCGCCCTTCTGCCCTTGCGCGGGCAGGACGCCCCGACTCCGCCTTCACCCCCGGCGCCGTCCACTCCGCCCCCGGCTTTGCCGGTGACGGTCTCGCCCACTGACGACGCTCTCCGCTATGTCGGGCGCTTTGACCGGAGCGATCCCAAGGGGCCGCGTTGCGCCTGGTCCGCCAGCAGTGTCACCGTCCATTTTTTCGGGAGCGCGCTCAATGTCCTGCTGGCCGATACCGGCGACGATTTCTGGGAGGTCTTTCTCGACGGCCAACCGACCGGCGCGATCGAGATCCGGCCCGACCAGACGCTCTATCCGGTGGCGGCGGGGCTGCCCGCGCAGGAGCATACCGCCGAGCTGGTGAAGCGGTCGGAGTTCCACGTCGGCGTCACCCAGATTCTCGGTTTCCAGCTCGATGCCCAAGGTAAGTTATTGCCCGTCCCGCCGCGGCCCCACCGCATCGAGGTGATCGGCGATTCGATCAGCTGCGGCTACGGCAACGAGGCGGCTACCAAGGAGGAGAAATTCACCCCCAAGGCGGAGAACGCCACCATCGCCTACGGCGCGCTCGCCGCCCGGCAGCTCGACGCCGATTACATCTGCATCGCCTGGTCGGGGAAGAAGCTCTGGCCCAACAACAGCATCCTCGACTACTACGACCGGGTGCTGCCTCCCGGCGATGGGGCCGCCTGGGATTTCTCCTCCTGGCAACCCGACGTGGTGGTGATCAATCTCGGAACGAATGACTTCGGCATGACCAATCCCGACGGGCCCGGCTGGGTGGCGGCGTACAGGGCGCTGCTGGTCCGGCTGCGCGCGCAGTATCCGAATGCCGCCATCTATTGCACGCTGGGCACGATGCTCGGCGATTGGCCCGCCGACCGCAAGCCGGCCAGCCTGATCCGCGGCTATCTGACCGGATTGACCGGGGAATTCCAGGCCGCCGGCGATACCAAGATCCGCTTCCTCGATTTCGGCACCCAGAAGCCTGAAAACGGCTACGGCGGCAGCTGGCATCCCAGCGCCAAGACCCATCAGCTGATGGCCGACCAGTTGGTGAAGACGTTGCGGCAGGATCTCGGCTGGTGAACTTTGCTTTTCCGGAATCATGAAATATTACCCCGCCTTCTTTCTCGGCCTCCTGCTTTGCCTGCTGACGGCTTCCCACGCGACGGCGGCCCCTTCCCGGCTGATCGCCAATCTCGATGCGGGCAAGAGCCAGACGCTGGTGCTTTACGGGACCAGCCTGACCCAGTTCGGACGGTGGGCTGACATCACCCCCGGCCATGGCGGGCTGGCCGATTGGCTCGCCGGCCTGTACGGAAACCGCATTACTGTGATCAACAGCGGCATGGCGGGGAAGGGGTCCAATTCGGGCGTGGCCAAGCTCGATGCGCTGGTGCTGGCCCACCATCCCAATACGGTGCTGATCGAGTTCTCGATCAACGACGCCTTCACCGGCTACACGCCCGACGTTCCCGATTTCAATATCTCGCTCGACCAGAGCAAGGCGAATCTGAATGCCATCATCGACCGGATCCTGGCCGCCGATCCGACCACGGAAATCATCCTCCAGACGATGAATCCGACGATCGACATCAACAACCATACCGCTGCGACCCAGCGGCCCCATCTGGCCGATTACTATCAGGTCTATCGCGATGTGGCGGCGGCACGCGGCCTCCTTCTGATCGACAACTATCCCCATTGGGTTCAGCTCCAGACCGATAATCCCGCCCAATTTCAGACCGATTTGCCGGAAGGTCTTCACCCGATTTCTCCCGCCTCCCTGGCGATCACGCTGCCAGCGGTCAAAGCGGCTCTTCTGGGGGCGGAGACTCCATAAAACCGGCGCAGCTCGCCGGGCGCAATCAGCCCGATCCCCAAGACCCCTGATGCTGTGAGCAATCGACTGCCATCCCCGTTCCCCTTCCTGCTCCCGGCCCGATGAGCCTGCTCGATTGGATCCTTGCGGCCCTGCCCCTGGGGATCGTCCTGGGAGTGGGCCTCTATTGCCGCAAGCGGGTCCGCAGCGTCGCCGATTTCATCTCCGGGGGGCGGATGGCCGATCGGTACCTGCTGGCCATCGCGGGAGGGGAACTGCAGGCCGGGGCGGTGGTCTTCGTCGCCCTCTTTGAAATCATCGCCCGTTCCGGATTCACCCTGACGTGGTGGGGCTGGATCTCGGGGCCGGTCGGACTGGTGATCGGCATTTCGGGATTCGTGATCTACCGTTTCCGCGAGACCCGCGCCCTGACCCTGGCCCAGTTCTTCGAGTTGCGCTACAGCAAGTCGTTCCGGCTCTGCACCGGCATTCTCGGCTTCTTCGCGGGCATCCTCAATTTCGGGATCATCCCGGCGGTCGGTGCGCGTTGCCTCGCCTATTTCTGGGGGTTGCCCCAGGACCTCATCCTGTTTTCCCACGCCGTGCCGACCTATGTCCTCCTGATGGGGCTTTTTCTTTCAATCACTCTCTTTGTGGGACTTTCCGGAGGCTTGGTCACGATCATCGTCGTGAACTGCCTGGAGGGGATCCTCGGCCAGATCTTTTATCTCCTCATCATCGCCGCTCTCCTGCTGACCTTCGATTGGTCCCAGATCGCCGCCACGCTGCAGGCACGCCCGCCGGGCCAGTCGCTCCTCAATCCCTTCGACTCGAGCGGCAATCGGGATTTCAATGTTTGGTATGTCTTGATGAGCCTGGTGGTCGGCGTCTACGGCACGATGGCCTGGCAGAATGCCAGCGGCTATCAATCGGCCGCCTATACCCCTCACGAAGCGCGGATGGGCAATATTCTGGGGCGCTGGCGCGAGTTCGGCAAATTGGCGATGGGCGTCCTCCTCGGCGTTTGCGCCCTGACCTTTTTGAACCATCCTCACTTTGGGGAGCAAGCGGCTTCCGTCACCGCCGAGGTGGGCCGAATTTCCGATCCCAAGGTGCAGAGCCAGATGCTGCTGCCGATCGCCGTCTCGCATCTCCTCCCTATCGGAATCAAAGGGGTGCTCTGCGCGATCTTCCTGATGGGGATCTTCGGCGGGGATGCCACCCACCTTCATTCCTGGGGAAGCATCTTTGTCCAGGATGTGCTGGTGCCCCTCCGCAAAAGGCCGTTCGCGCCCCGGCAGCATCTGTTGGCCTTGCGGCTCTCCATGGCCGGGGTCGCCCTGTTCGCTTTTCTCTTCGGCGCTCTTTACCGGCAGGTCGATTACGTGGCGATGTGGTGGGCGGTGACCACCGCGATCTACGTCGGCGGCGCGGGGGCGGCGATCATCGGCGGGCTCTATTGGAAAAAGGGGACCACCGCCGGGGCCTGGACCGGGCTCTTTGCCGGATCGATCCTCTCGGTGGCGGGGATTATTGCCCGCCAGCTCGACGGCCATTTCCCGCTCAATGGGATTCAGATTTCCTTCGGCACTACCTTGATCGCGGTCTTTCTCTATGTGGGGGTGTCGCTGCTCACCAGCAAGGAGGATTTCAACATGGACCGGCTCCTGCACCGGGGGGCCTATGCGGTCATTCCCAAGCAATTGGGAGAGGCGGGGCTTCCGCCGCAGCGGAAGGTTTGGCTGGGGCGGCTGATCGGCCTCGATGAAAACTTCACCCTCGGCGACAAATGGATCGCCGGAGCGCTCTTCGGTTGGAGTTTTCTCCTCTTTTCGATCTTTCTGATCGGCACCGCCTGGAATTATCTTTCACCCTGGCCGATCGCGGTCTGGGCCTCTTTCTGGCAGGTCGTCGGCATCGGCTTCCCCATTCTCTTTGCCGTCGCCACGGGCATCTGGTTCACCTGGGGCGGAATCGTCGACCTGGGCCGCTTCTTCGTCCGGCTCAAGGGGCAGCAGGTCAATGCTCTCGACGACGGCACCGTGAGAGGTCATCGGAATCTTGACGCGCGGGTGCCGTCAAAATCGGAGGGAGGATAAAGAGGACTAAAATGCCGCGAGCTTTCGTGCCCGTTTCCCCGGTTATTGGCGATAGACCGTGATCAGGCCGGTCAGGCCGCTGATCCAGGCGGTGGCCATGTTGCTGGGGTCGGGGACGCCGGGGCCTTTGAGGGACTGGAGGCCGACGCCGACGGCGCTGGCCGGGGAGGGGCTGACATTGGCTCCTCCGGAGGGGGTGAATTGGATCACGCCGATGGAGGAGAGGGTGGTTTTGACGCCGTTGATCGAGAGATCGGTCTGAAAGACGGGCGAGGTGGCGGGATCGACCGGCATTCCGGCGGAGGGATTGGTCGGATTTTGGTAGGTGGTGCTGACGGGGGCCAATTGGGTGGCGGTGAAGGCATGGAGGCGGCTGAGGGGGGAAAGGGTGGTCGAGTTGACCGTGTAGGGAAGATCGGGGCCGACGGTGAGGGAGCTCCAATTGATCGGATCGGTGCCGTCGTTCGAGGCGTAGGAGCCGACGTAGAGCGTGGCCGGGCTGTTGGCGGAGGGGGCGTTGGTATAGAAGGCGACCCAGACGTAGGTGTTCTGGGCCACGGCATAGGCGTGGGCTTCGTTCAAGGCGCCGGCCACTTGGCTGACGGCTCCGGTGAAGCGGCCGGAACTGTTGAGTCCCCGGGTGCCCAGGAGAGTGGCGCCGAGGATCAGGGCCATGATGGCGATGACGACCAGCAGCTCGATCAAGGTGAAGGCCGAGCGCGGGCCATGGTGCGGGGAACGGGAAATGGGCATGGGAAGATTTATTGTGCCGGGCCGACGGGTTCCGGGGCAGCGTAATGTCGGGGGCCTCCCAGGGCCATGAATTTCCCGTGCAGGATCAGGCAGGCGGCCAAGGCTGCCAGGGCGAGGGCGGATCCCATGAAGAAGGTGTAACGGTAGTCGTGATGCAGGTGGTCGAGCAGGAATCCGGCAATTGGCGCGAGGATGATCCAGGAAAGATTGCCGAGGATTCCGCCGGCGGAGGCGAATTGGGCGAACTCCGCGCGGGGCAGCAGCCGCTGCTGGAGGGAGGCGGTGGCGGTCGCCCAGGTCCCGGCGATGACCCCGTGGGCCACCAGGGCGATGGCGAGCATCCGGGCGTCCTTGGCGAAGAATCCTCCCCACAACGTCGCCGCCGCGTAGAGGATCAGGATCCCGATGCCGAGGCGGAGCGGATGGACGCGGTCGGCCAGCCAGCCGAGGGGATAGGCCAGGACCAGCGAGATGCAATAGGTCAAGGCCAGGCATTTTCCGTAGAGGTGCTTGTCCATGTGCACGGAGGTGGCGAAGAAGATGCTGAAGAGGTTCACCGGGCCGGTGGCCACTCCTGCCACGGTCAAGGCGCCGAAGAGCCACCAATAATAGCGGTGGCCGAAGCATTGCTGGAAGTAGGTCCGCGCGCTCTGGAGGAATCCCCCGGTTTTCCTGCCGGCGTCCATGGGGAGGTGGGGTGGGTAGGTCCCTTCCTTGACCCGGAGGCACATGATGGTAAAGCCAACGCCGTAGAGCGCGCCGACGCCGAGGAAGATCCAGAGGTAGGTCGTTTCGGCGTCTCCGAAGGCTCCGAGGTAGAAGAGGATCGCTGCAATCAGGCCGAAGGCCCGGAAAAAACCGTAGAAGCGGCCCATGATCGGCTGCGGTACGACATCGTTGATCAGGGCCGCATAGACCGCGTTCGTGATGACGGTGGCGACGTCGAAGAGCATCCAGAAGAGCGCCAGGAAAAGCAGAACGGTGGCATCCGCACTCCAGGAATGGGGTCCCATCCATTGGGCGAAATGGGCGCCGATCTTGGGGCTGAAGGCCAGACCGATGATCGACAGGACGGCGATCGGCGTGGAGACGAGCAGGAAGGGAATGCGGCGTCCCCACGGTCCCCGATGGCGGTCGGACCGATAGCTGATGATCGGTCCCAGGACCAGGCCGAGGGCGGGAGAGAGCGAACCGAAGAGGAGCCCGGCCAGGGTGTCGGAGGCGCCGAATTTCTTGAAGAGGAGCTGCATGATCGGCGGGATGGCCCGGTCCTTCATCGACCAGGCGAAGTCGCCCCACAACAGCCAGCAGAAGAGGAGGGCCAGTCCGGCGGTGGTGTAGCTCAGCGTGCCGACCGTCCAGATTTTGCGCGGTGTTTGCGGCAATGCCGGTGCGGAAGCGATGAGGGAGGGCGGGAGGGTCACGTGGGAAGAGGGAATGAAGCCGAGGGTGAAGCCAATACCCGACTCAAGCCATGGTGCGGAAGCGGGCCTCGTCGATTTCGTATTGCAGCGGCTTTCCGGCCAAATAGCGATCGAGTTCCTCGACCATCAGCTTCCCCATCCGGCCGCATTCGGCGCCGAGGCTGCCCGCGATGTGCGGCGTCAGCATCACGTTCTCGAGGGTGTAGAGCGGCGAGCCTTCCAAGGGCGGCATCGGCTCGGTGACGTCGAGCATGGCGAAGAGATCGGGGCGCGCCTGCAGCACCGCGATCATCTCCTGCTCGTCGACGACTCCCCCCCGGGCGGTATTGATGAAGGTGGCGCCCGGTTTCATCGCTTCGAAATGCCGGCGGCGGATCATTTTCTCCGTTTCCTTGAGCAGGGGCGCGTGGCAGCTGACGACATCGGAGAGGGCGAAGACCTCTTCCAGGGAGAGGAGCCGCACTTGGAGCTTGGCGGCCTCTTCCGCCGGACAAAAGGGATCGTAGGCGACCACGTTCAGGTCGAACTGCTGCAGCCGTTCCGCCACGTTCCGCCCGATCTGTCCGAGCGAGACGATGCCGACGGTGGTCTGGTAGGCGCCCGGCATCGGACGGGAGGGGGGGAATTTCCCATGCTTGCGGATCAGGTGGGACTGCTGCCAGCCGTGCTTGAGGGTGAAGAGGATCTGCCCGAGGGTGAATTCGGCGACGGGAACGGCGTTGGCGGCGGCGGCGTTGGTCAGCCGGATTTTGCGGCGCCAGAATCCTTCGGTGACGAAGCCTTTCACGGTGCCGGCGCCATAGAAGACGATTTTCAGATCGGGGAACCGCTGGAAGAAAATCTCGTCCATCGGAACCATCCCCCATCCGGAGAAAATCATCTCGACCCCCGGCCAAACCGTCGCGGACTCGCGATAGCCCTGCGGGGTGATCCAGGTGTCGAGCGCCTTCACCCGGGCGGCGATGACCGCCTGCTCCCGGGGGCCGTAGATGAGCTCGGCGACTTCCGGGGCGAGGAAGTAGAGGGCGTCGGCCCCGGTCTTGGCGGCCTTCTCCTGCGGGACCGATTTTTTGGGATTCGCGGCGCGCACCAACACTTGAGGCTCGAGACTCGACATGGATGGCTGGGGGTTACGAGGTTCAGCCTAGGCAAGCGGCGGGAGGGGAAAAGGGGGATGGAATGCTCTCTGGAGCAGCAGGGGAAATCATCGCAGGGCGTGGATTTTTTGGTCGTCCTCCTGCTGTTTCTTGAGCAGCGCGGCCTGGTCGTCGGGGATCACGAAAGGGCGCGGCGGGGCCGGTAGGAATTGATAGGAAGCTTCCACGCCGGAGACCTTCACGGCCAGGGGGAGCATGGTGGCGGGATCGATCCAGGCGTCGACGTCGCCGCTCTTGTAATGGAAGGCCATCGCGCCGTCGTGCAGGCCAGCTTCCTTGAAGGTGGTGAGGTTGATGGTCGTCCCATCGAGCAGGATGAAGCCGGGGCTGTAATAGGTGTAGGGCCGCTGCGAGGGGCTGGCGACGCTCAGTTGGGGGCCCTTGGGGGTCGAGGAGAGCACCCAGTCTCCCTGGCAGGTGAACTGCTTGGAAGTGCCGTCCGCCGAAGTGAAGACGACGCCTCGCAACTCCCCGGTCTTGATGGTGTCGATGACGGTGGGAAAGCCATCCGGTGCGGCGGGCGGCTTGGCGCTGGCATCGTCGGTAAAGAAGATCCCATCGTATTTGAAGGTCACAGTCCAATGGCCATAGTCCGGCACCGGCGCCAGGTAGGGCGCCTTGGGCGCCGGCTTGTCGTCGGCTTGAGCGGTCGCGGTTGCCGTGGCCATCCCTAAAATCAGGCCGAGCCCGGTCAGGGTCCAAAATATCGATTTCATTCGTTTACCACCTCTAATTGTTTGTCGACGATCTGTCCCGTGTAGCGGTCGATGGCGATGTGGAGCCAGTAGCGCCGCTCGCCTTCGACCACGAAGTTGTCCAGCGAAGCCGCAGTCGCCGGGTAGCGCCCCGACTGCGCGATGATATCGATCATGAAATTCCAGGTGCGGGTATTGGACGATTCGGCGATGCCGCGTACCACGGCCTCTTCCTCGCTCTTGATCCCGGTGGGCGCGAGGGCGGTGATCTCCGAATTGGTCATGAAGTTGGCGATCAGATCGGCGCGATTGACGAAGGGGGTGGTAGCGGTGATCGATTGGAGGGCCTGGGCGACGGCGAAGGCGCTATTGGTCGAAACGGTGGTGGCGTTGGTGGTGCTCTGGGTCGCTCCTGAAATCAGGGCGGCGAGCACCTGGGGGTAGGGGGTATTGGGATTGACCCGTCCGGCGACGACCGGCGCGTCGCTCAGGGTGAAGAGATCGAGCAGGCCGGCATCGGCGCTGGTGTTCGAGGCGAAATCGAGGGTCTTCCAGGCCGCGTCGCGGAAGACGTAGCCGAGTTCCCCCACCGATTGGAAAGGCCGGTTGAGGAGCACGGGGCGGTTTGCCCCGTTGCCGGTGAAGAGCGGGCTGGTGTTGTTCAGCTTGTAGGCATTGCGGGCGTCTCCCCAGCGGGTCACCCCGTCGACATCTTGATAATAGGGGCTCTCCGTGGTGGGGGTGCCGGCGGCGGGGGTATGGGAGGTGGCCCCCTTGATGGTGACGGCGGGGTCGTTGGCGGCCCACATGTCGATCCGATAGGGCTTGAGGCCGCCCACCGTGGTGACGCCCGAGCTGACGGTGGTGCCGAAGGGAGGCGAGCCGGTGATCGGATTGTTCATGACGCCCGCGCTGGTCGAGAGGGGTTGGTTGGCGTTGGGCGTGGGGACCGTGAGATTCTCCGCCGCCCCGAGGCGGTAGGTTCGCGGGTCGCTTTTGACCAGGGAGAAGGCGTTGGTCGAGAGGGTGGTGTTGGGGGAGAGGACGCCATCGATATAATAGCCGGTTCCGGAGGAATAGAGCCCGGCGGTGTCGTCGATTCCCATGAAGGTGGCGTAGGTGTGGGGAGTTCCCGAGGTGTCCATATACTGCAGCTTCATGCAGAGGGAGGCGTAGACCTTGATCGACCAGTTGTAGGAGGTGACCAGGGAGGCGACGGAATTGGTCGGAAACGGCGTCGTCGCGGTGTTGCTGTCATTGGCCGGTTTCTTGCTGGTCGGAAAAGCCGTGAGCGGCGGCGGAGTGAAGCAGGCAACGTTGTTGAGCGGCGGCGGGGCGGTCGAGTTGCCCGGAATCAGGGCGGGCTCGCGAAATTGGGTGGGAGTGCTCGCGAAGACGAGGTTGGTGGGGCCGTTGGCGGGATCGCCCAGATAGAGATTCGTGAGGGTGTTGGCTCCGTTGTAGAACCAGACGGTCGATTTTCCCGTGGTCGCGGGGGCGTTGGTGACGAGGGTGTCGAAGCCGGGCCGGATATAATCGGAGGCCGAGAGCAGGGCGCTGTTGTAGAAGGGGGCCAATTGAAAGTTTGTGGGATAATTGGTGCTGGTGGCGGCGCCGGGGGCCTGTTGATGGGGATTCCACAACTCGAAGTAGATGTAGAAATCGAAGGGCGGCGAATTGGTGACGGGAGTGTAGACGTTGACGAATCCCGCGAAGGGGTAGGGCAGGTCCTCGATCCCGTAGACATTGATCGGAAGCGGGGAGTAGGTGAGGGTGGTCGGGTAGCTGTCCGCGTCCCATTGGTCGATGATATTGGCGCCGATCCGCATCACCTGAATGGTGATGTTGTCGTCGGTGTCGGTATAATTCGGCAGGCCGTTGCCGGTGGCCGGACTTTGGTCGCCGCGGCCGAGATTGGGACCCGCCGCGGTCTTGCCGGGGACGCCCAGGGAGCCAGAGAGGATGCCGGCCTGGAGCAGTTCGAAGAAGTCGGGTTCCCGGGCCTGGGTGTTCGGGAGTGCGGCGACGTCGTCGAGCGTCAGGATGCCGGAGGCGGCGGCGGCAGGCTGGGGCCGGTTGATGGGCGGATATTGCCAGTGGCGGTAGGAGGGGCAGTTGGCGTCGGCGGCCAGGTCGAGGCCGAAGTAGTTCTCGATCTCGGTTTTGATGTTGTTCTTGTTGTTGTTGTAGTCGGCGATGGTGTAGGTGGTGCCGACGGCTTCCAGCAGCGCCAGCTTGTCGAGCGGGAAGCGGTATTTGACCAGGGGCTCGCCGACCACCGACTCGAGGCCGTTGTTCCGCTTGAAGGCGGTCTGCACGCGCGGATTGGGGATGCGCGGATTGAGGCTGAAGTCGCGGTATTGATTCAGCGCGTAATTGGTCGTGCTCAGGGGAGGCGTGCTCGGGCCCCAGGTGGGGCCGTTGAGCTCGCGGCTGAAGGTGGTCAGGTAGGGGAGCGCGTTGGTCAGGGGGAGGTTCTGGGTCTGGGCGTATTTGATCAGTTCCTGGCGGTTGAGGAAGAGGGTGTCCCCGTTGGTAACGGCGGTGAAGCCGTTGTTGGTGGCGGCGGAGTAGACGGACGCCGGGTAAGTGGCGGAGCTGGCGGCGTTGCGCCACGCCACCATTTTGTCGATGGCGGATTGCGGGATGCCCAGCTGGGTCAGGTCGGCCCAGGGCAGGAGGCCTTTGTTGGCGGCGTTGGTCAGGGCGCTGGTGGGATAGCCGGCGACGTTGGCGTCGAGCAGGCCGCTGGTGTCGTAGATCGTGTAGGCGTAGCGGCCCACCGCATAGGTATTGTTGGTGATGGTCCCGTTGGCCAGGAGGCTGCTGTAATTGGTGAAGGCCTGGGGGCCGGAGCGCGTCACCACGATCCACTGCGGCACCGGGAAGCCGGCGTTGTTGGTGGTGAATTGGGGTTTGAGCCAGCGGTTGGTCGAAATGGAGCGACTGTTCAGCGAGTTGGTTTCCGTCGAACTGGGGGAGCTGTAGTTCGCCGCCGGGGTGCTGCCGGTGTAGAGGTTCGTCCCGCTGTAGCTGAGGAGGGTGGCCAGGCCGGGGAGGTTGGGGGCGGTGCGCTGGGGCCCGGCGTTGCTGTTGGTCAGCGGCAGGTAGAGGTTGTTGCTGAGGCCCGACTGCGCGGGGAGGGCATTGGTGGAGAGCTGCGGGTCGGCGATCTCGGCCTGCAATTGGGAGACGATCTGGTCGAGGCCGCCGAGGGCCACCTGGTCGGCTCCCAGCGCCTGCGAGTAGCTCTTGGTCGCTCCGCGATCGAGCGAGGCCATCGAGACGAAGGAGACCAAGAGGGTGGTGAGGATGGCCAGGATCGCCAGGGTGACGATCAGGGCCACGCCCCGGGGCATGGGAGAAATCGGCGGAGAGGATTTGAAAAGGGGGGAGCGCATGGCCGGAAAATCAGAAGGGGGGACAGGCCACCCAGCGCTCGAAGGTTTTCAGGCCGTTGCCGAGGTTTTTCGGATAGGGCGAGTAGAAGGCGGTGGTCAGCACCTGCTGGTCCCAGGTCGCCTTGATCCCGTTGCTGAGGGTGGCGGCGGCCAGCGCCGCCTGGATGCTTTGAATCTGCTGGGTGGTGAGGAGGGCCAGGCTGCGGTTGCCGATCACGGCGACGCCGACATCGACGGTCACGACCGGATTGGCCGAATTGTAGCCGGTGTATAAACTCTGGTCGATCAGCGAGCCGTCGGCCCGGCGAAAGGCGAGGCGGAAGCCGACGACGCCCGGGGCCATCTCCCGCGCGGTGGCCTTCTGGAGCAGGGTAGTGAAATCCCCCTGGAAGGAGATATCCGCCGGGCTGCTCCAGGGGACGGCGAGATCGGAGCGCTGGAGGACGATCTTGTCGGTGCCTTGTTTGTCGGAGTTGAGGACGTAGCTGACCAGGGAGACATCCCGCACCGAATTGGTGCCCTCGCTTACGCCCGCCCGACGGGTGTAGAAGGCGTTGGTGAAGCTGGTGCCGGTGAAGTAATAGGAGCCGTCGCCAGTCGCGGTCGGCGTGGCGGCGGGAGCTCCGCTGCCGAAGACCGGCAGGTCGCCACGGAAGATGCCGCGCTGCAGATCGCCCGCGATCAGATCGAGCATCGAGCGGGCCTTGGTGAAGTTGTCGATGCGGTTTTGCTGGTCTCCCCACAGTTGCTGGGCCATGCCGGTGAGATGGGTCATCACCAGCAGCATGAAGCTGAGGATGGAGATCGCCACCAGCACCTCGACGAGGGTGAAGCTGTTTGCCCCGGAGGCGCGGGAAGGGGGGGCTCTCATGGCAGGGCGACCTGGGTGGTCAACTCGTAGCGGGTGGCCGGGGTGTTGGTGGGCAGGGGGGCGGTGACCGGCCACCACAGGAGGAGATGGACCTGGGCCAGATGGGCGCCGGTGGCGAGGTTGGTGCCCGCCTGATAACAGAGATTATAGGCGCGGGTGCCGGTCAGGGTGCCGTCGATGGCCACTCCCTCCGTGTTGGTAAGATAGATGCCGTTGGTCCCATAGGGGGCGTTCAGCGGCGGCAGGGCGAAGTTGGTGATCGTGTTGGTCGGGACCGAGCGCCGGGTGGAGATCAGGAGGGAGGCGAGGTTGGCCGCCGCGATCTGGTCGGACGATTCCTTGTTGGTGTTGATGCCAACGAAGAAGAGGCCGAAAATGGCGACCAGGGCGAAGCTGAAGATGCCGAGGGCCAGCATCACTTCAATCAGGGTGAATCCCATCCCTTTTTCTCCATAAGACGCTCGGAGGCAACTCATCATCGGTCGGCGCTTTCCCGGAGGGAGGAGATTCTCTCCGGTACGATTCGATGGGATTGTCGCATAGCCATGGCACTAAATCTAATGCTAAAGCTGCGATAACCCTAACCGTCATAAAGCCGGAAGAGATGCACTCTGGTGCATTTATTCCCCGGAGAGGGTAGGCGCCCTCGGCCTCGGGGCATCCGCCTGATTCCTGACAATGCACCAGAGAGCACGACGAAGCCTTTGAGGTTGTGAACGCCGTTAATTAGTCTTTGGCGAAAAGGAACGCCGCTTCACTTGTTTTTGACCTCTCCATCGCCCTGCCTATGAAAACACAAAAATTACTGGCTCTCTCCATCCTTCTGACCGCTGGCTCGGCGACGAGCGGCTGGGCGGCGACCGATACATGGACGGAAGGGGCGGGATCGAGTTCGTGGAACGCAGGCGGCAACTGGTTTTCCGGGAGCATCCCGGTGGCTGGGGACAGCCTTCTCTTCACCGGCTCCCCTAGCGGAAGCCCCGTCACCTTGAATTCGGTAAACAATATCAGCAGCCTTGCCATCTCGCTGATCACATTCGATTCGACCGCTGCGGCCTATGTCATTTCCGAATCCTCGGGAGACACCATCACGACCTCGGGAATCACAGACAACAGCACGAATGTGGAGACGATCAATGGAGCGCTCGCCCTCGGGGGGACCAGCACCCAATTCAATGTCGTCAGCGGCGGCGATCTGTTGTTCGAGCAGAAGATCACCGGATCGAAGGCGCTGGTCCTTAATGGAGCGGGTACGGTGGCTGTGTCGGGCAATCTCGGGAATACGTACACCAACGGTACTACCATCAACTCGGGCACGTTCCTGGCCAACAACACGAGTTCGTCGACGGGGACCGGGGCTGTCACGGTGGGGGGCGCCACCTTGGGCGGCTCCGGCATCATCGCTCCCACCGTCTCCGGCGCTCTGATCAAGATCAATAATGGCGGCACGCTGGCGCCCGGGACGGCAGGCAGCCTCAATACGCTGACCATCGCCGGCGCGGGCGATCAAACCGCCGGGCTTCTGACCCTCGCCTCCGGAACGATCGGCGCTTCGCTCAACTTCAACCTGGGCGCTGGCAATACTTCCAGCTTGCTGAGCCTAACGGGGACCTTTGCGGGCGAGGTGGCCGGATTGAGCGGCAATACCTTCAACTTCACCGATCTGACTTCCGGACATCTTTCGACCGGCCTTTACACGCTGATTTCGACCGACACCGCCGCGAGCATCTTCTCGGGCCTGACGGTGGGCAATCTGAGCGGCTTCACCCTGGACGGATTGGGCGGGGACACGGCGCAGCTTCAGTTGAACCTGGTCAACGGCGATGAAACCCTGCAGCTCGACATCACCAATGTGGCGGTGGTCCCGGAGCCGGGCACCTGGGCGTTGCTGATGGGCGGGGTTGCAATCCTGCTGATCGCGCAGCGCCGCCGTTTCCAGCTTGCTTGATTTGGAGGCAAAGAAGAAGGCGCGGTCCTTAGGGACCGCGCCTTTTTTGTGCCGTGGAGAGAGGGCCGACAGATTACTTTCCCGGCACCACTTCTTCGCCGACCGGCAGGGTGTCGGTGCGGAAGGGGACGGCGGGGAGGCCGTCTTGATTGTAGAGATTGGCGTCGGGATTGTCGGCCCAGGCGTAGCGGACGCTTTGGGGTTGGGGGACGGTCGGGCTGGAGACGACGACGGTCTCGCCGTCGATGACGGCATCGGCCCAGGCGTACTTCCCATCGGCTCCGGCGACGGCGAAGCCGCGCAGGGTGGCGGCGTCGGGGCGGGGCTCGCCGGGATGGAAATGGGCGGGGGGAACGCCGATGGCGAGGCCTTGGCCGAGATTGGTGAAGGCGAGGCGGAGCTTGTCGCCCTCCTGGGTCAATGACTGGAAGGTGGGGCCGGAGGCCTGGACGGTATCCCCATAGGCGATCTTGCGGGCGGCCAGGACCAGCCGGGCGCCGACGTCGTATTTGTCGCGGGGGTGGATATCGTCGGCTTCGCCGAGATCGAGGGTGACGGCGAGGCCGGTGTTGGGGAGAGAAAGGGTCTTCACCTGCGACTCGCGGAGGACGGCCCAGCCGCTCTCGGAAGGTTGCGGCTGGCGGGGCAGGTTGTTGGCCAGCTGGACGATGAGGAAGGGGAAATCACCCTCATTCCAGCGGGTGCGCCAATCGCGGATCAGGGTGGGCAGGAGGGTGGCGTATTCGACCGGTTTGTAGGTGTTGCCCTCGCCCTGATACCAGACGGCTCCCTTGATCCCGTAGGGAATGAGCGGCGCGATCATGCCGTTGAAGAGGACGGTGGCGAGATCGGGGTTGGTGAGGGGGTCTTTGGGCTTCGGCGGGGAGGGGTCTTTGGGATGGGGAGGAATCGCCTGCTTGGCGGCTTCGGCCTGCTGGGAGGCGATGGTCCAGTCGGCCAGCGACTTTTGATAGGCATCCCAGGCGTCCTTGTTGTCCTGTTTCCATTGGTTGACCTCGGCCTGCCAACGTTGCAGGGCGGCGGGGTAATCCTGCTGGGTCTGCGCGTATTTGTCGCGAAAGGCGGTCGCCTGTTCGCTGTAGATCTTGAGAAGCGGGACCGCCTTGAGGGCTTCGAGGCTGGTCCACGATTGGCCGGGGGTGCCGCTCCAGCAGGTCTCGATCAGGCCGACGGGGGCGTGGGTGAATGCCAGCAAATCGCGGCCGAAGTAGTAGCCTACGGCGGAAAAGCCGCCCCAGCCGTTCTGCACCACGGTCTCGGGAGTGCAGACCAGCCAGTGGCCGATGGTCGAACCATCCGGGGTGGCGGCGATCGTTCCGGCGGGGAGGGGAGCATTGGCGCGCGGAACGAGGAAGAGGCGGAGCTGCGGGTGATCGGCCAGGGGGACCTCGGCCGGGGCGGAGATCTCCTTGGTGAGGCCGAATTCCATGTTCGACTGGCCGGAACAGATCCAGACATCGCCGATCACGACATCGTGCAGAACGATCTGGTTTTTTCCCGCGACGGTGAGATCGATCGGCTGGTCGGAGAGGGGAAGGTTGGCAAGGCGGACGATCCATTTGCCGTCCGGACCCGCGACGGCATCGCCCTGCGCGGCTCCCGCCGTGACGGTGACCTTCTCTCCCGGGTCGGCGGTGCCCCAAACCGGGGCGGCGCCGTCACGCTGCAGGACCATGTGGTCGCCGAAGAGCGCGGGGAGGGTCACATCGGCGCGGGCCGAACCGATGGAGCAGAGGCCGGCAAGGAGGACGACGGGGAGACGCTGCATAAGAAGGAGAAGGAGGAGCGGGGAACCCGGACCCTAGGAAGGATCGAGCTCGAGCCAGTCGAGGTTCATGCCGCCGCCGTCGTTGCGGAGGTCGAGCTGGCAGGGGCCCTTGTTCAGATAGATCTTCCAGCCCGGGGCGGCCTGCTCGGAGCCGAGGATGGTTTCGACCCAATCGTCGCTGAGGTTGCTCCAGCCGTCGGAGGGCGGGTTGCCCATCGTCGAAGGGAGGGAGAAGCCCTCGGCTTCGCCGAAGGGGATCTTTCCGTTGATGAGGAGGGAACGGGTCGGGCTCTCGCCCGAGCAGTAGCGGAGTTTCAGGCGATACCAGCCCGCCTGGGGCACGTCGATATGGGCGGTGGCCGCGGTGCCGGCGGCTTCCCAGCGGGCGATCACCTTGCCCTCGGCGCCGGTCTTCACGGTCACGGAGGCGCCTTCGGGTGCGGTCATGGTTTCGCTGGGGATGCGGATCGGATCGCCCGTGATGAAGGGAGCGGCGGGCAGGCTCTTGAGGTAGTCGCCGTAGGCGGGAACGGAGGAGGCCGCATCGGCCGTTGGGAAAAGCGTCGGCGGCGCCGAGGCGACTGCGGCACCGCTGGCGGTGACCAGGCTCCAGGCTTGCGGCGGCAGGGTGGCGGTGGCCGCGAAGGGACGCTTGACGGTCAGGGTGATCGCCGCGTCGCCCGGGTTGAAGCAGAGCAGGCCGTCTTTTTGGCGGGAGAAGACGAGGGGGGAGGGCTTGTCCACGGAAAGATCGGTCTGGCTGTCCTGGTAGAGGGTGAGATCGATCCCGCCGACATAGTTATCCTGGGTTCCGGCGGGTTGGCGGACGATCAGCCCGGTGGCTTGGGCGGTGAGGTCGCCGAGGAGCGCCGATTTGACGGTGAGCGCCGTGGGGGCTCCGTTTTTGGCGAGGACGACTTCGGCGGTTTCCTGGGCGGTTTTCAGGGTGCTGCTCCAGAGATCGCCGCCCGAGGCGGTCAGCGGGGTGGCAGCGAAGTCGGGCGCGGCGCCGCGATAGGGATAGAGGAAGGTCGCGAAGATCGCGGGCGCGTCCTGCTGCTTGCGGAAGCGGATGGTGGGGATGGGCCGGTGCTCTTCGGGCATCCAGCCGAGCAGCGGCTCCTTTTGGCCTTGGACGATATCGACGGCCAGATTGGTGGCATCGAGGGGGTAGAGGGCGAGCTGGGCGCTGTCGGCGGGGTTGTCGCTGAAGGCGGCGTGGGTATTGGGATCGAGATGGGCGGCCGGGGCGTCGAGCTGGAAATGGGCGTCGAAGACGTGGTTGCCGGTTCCGTCGAGGGTATCGAGCACCAGCGCGTAATAGGGACGGAGGAAGAGGACGCGGCGAGTGTGGGTGACCGATTTGTCGGGCGTTCCCTTCCAGATCTGGGGATCGAAGGGGCGCGGGCGGTACTCGCTTTCCTGGTAGCCGCCGTCATAGGTGCCCGCCACGTAATCGAAGAGGGGCGAGGTGATCCAGGGATTCCCGGTGGGCTGGCTGACCGGCGGCTTGTTGGCTCCGCGATGTTGCCACATGCCGTCGACGATGATGGTGCTGTGCGAGGCGGTGCCGAGGGTGAAGCGGCGCCAATCGGACGAATCGTAGACATAGGTGCCGGGATCGAAGAGGAGGGTCTTGTTCCAGGCCCGCAGCACCACCTCGAGCATGTCTTCGTGCTGGTGGCCGATGCCGGTGGGGCCGGCGCGGAAGAAGAGGAAGAGATCGTCGCGCTTCCAGCCGCCGCGCATGGCGTAGAAACCGGCATAGGGCAGCGCATCGGAGACCGGCGGCGCCGTTCCCTTCTCGCCATGGGAGGCGGCCCAGGCCAGCAGGGGATCGTAGGCGATCTTCAAGGCCTCCCCCGCCTTCAACGACGCGCTGACCGAGATGGAATCGTTGGTCGGCACGTCGTGGCCGCTTTGGTCCATCATCAGGACGGGCGCGCGATACATGGAGAGGATCGCCGATTGGAAATTATCCGGCACCGTCAGGTTGTTGAGATGGGCCAGGAGGAACGGCTTGCGAAAGCCGTCGAGCGCGACGTAGTGGTAGGTCGGCGTCAGTTCGGCTTCGAAGCCGTCAGGGGGGACCATCCGGTTGAGCTCGGTGGTCAGACGGTCGATCGCCTGCTGGCGCCAGGCGGCGGAGTCGCGGAACTCGGGGAAGAGGGTGGCGAGGGTGTAGAGCCCGGCGCATTCGGTGACCACCCAGTTGCCGGTGCGGGTGGGATCGGCGAGGACGTGGGTCAGCAGTTGGGCATGCTGGTAGTTCAGCCGCAGGTAGAGCCAGTTGGCCTCGGGGGTGAAGGAAGGGCTATCGAGGAAGTGGTAGTAGGCATCGGGCCAGGAGATCGAGATCCGCTCGGCCGAATCGAGCGAGCGCCAGAGGCTGGGGACGCCCTTGACGGTGTCGAAGTGGAGCGGGTTTTTGGCCGCGAAATCCTGCAGCTGGTCGACCCAGCCCGCCGCATATTTCTCATCGCCGGTCTGCCAATAGGCCGAGGCCAGCGCCTCCCAGAATTCGCAGCGGCTGATGACGCAATTGGTCCATTCCTCGGTGTAGGCCGGACTGCTGCGGGGGACCGGATTATAGGTCCAATCGAAGTCCTTGCCCATGTCGCCCTCGGCGGGCTGGAAGGCATAGCCGTTGCGGATGTGGTGCGCGAGGACCTCGTCGCCACGGGGATCATCTTTCTTGGTGGGATGGGCGGGCTTGTCCTGCGGCATGACGTTCCAGCGCGCCGGGCTGGCGGTGCGGCGGTAATCGAGATAGGCGCTTTCCAGCGCTTTCCAATCGATCTGGCCGCCGTCGGCCTGTGCCGCCGCCTTCACCTTTTCCAGGCCGGGCAGATCAAGGTTGAGGAGCGCCAGCAGATCGCTGTCGGTGACGGCGGGTTCCAGCACGGCTGCGGCGGGGGTGGGGGTCGGCGCGCTGGGAGGAGGCTGCACCAGGGCGGTGGGGGGGGTGGAGGCGTCGACTTTTTCGATCGAGAAGTCGTCGGCATAGAGGGCGCCTTTGCCCCACCAGTCGAAGAGGGAGGGGGCGATCGCGTCGACGCCGGCTGGGATCTCGATCACCGCTTCGATCTGGGTCCATTCCGTGAGGTGTTTCCAGGTCGGATTGGCCGGGGTGCCGGGCTTCACCCGATTGCCCGGGCCGATGAAGAGGGGATCGCTGGGGGCGCCCGCGCCGGCCGAATGGAAATTGACGCGGATGGCGAAGCCCGGCGCGTTCGGGCGGATTTCCGCCGCCGCGTCGGCGCGGACCCAGACGGAGAAATGGTAGTGCTCGCCCGCCTGGACCGGGTAGGAGCCGGAACTGATCGCGAAGCGGGCGAAATCGTCCGATTGTAGCCGCACGCAGGCGGCGCCGGCGTGGGGATTGTCGGGCACTACGTCGAAATGGCAGTTTTGGTCCTTCGACTCGTCGGGCACCCACATTTTCCAGCTGCCGATCCCGTTTTCGAAGCCGCCGTCGGGGACCAAGGAATCGGCCTGCGCTCCCTGCGGCGCGAGGCTCCCCAGAATCAGGAGGCAGGAGGGGAGCAGGAGCTTTGAAAGGCGCATGTTAGCGGATGATCAGAGGGAAAATTTCCGGCTTGCCGGGATGAACGGGTTCTCTTGCGGCAAGTCGATTATAGACAACCAACTGCCGACTGTAATTTTGATTTGGGTGGCTAACAGCAAATGTTAATGCTATCTGGTGCATCGCATGCAGACCCGAGTCACGCTCCGCGAGGTGGCGGCCAAGGCGGGAGTGCATCATACCACGGTTTCCCGCGCGCTGAAAGGGGACCCCCGGGTTTCCGGCGAGACCCTCGCCACCATCAAGGCGATCGCGGCGGAAATGGGCTACATGCCCGATCCGATGTTGTCCGCCTTGAACGCCTACCGGCAGGCTTCCCGCCATCCGCAATACCACGGGACCGTCGCCTGGATCACCAGTTACCCCACCCGGGAGGGATGGCGCGCCTCATCCTGCTACAAGCTCTATTTCGAAGGAGCCCGCGATCAATTGCTGCGGCACGGTTATCGCCTGGAGGAGTATTGGCTGCAGGAGCCGGGGATGAGCGCGCGGCGGGCGAGCCAGGTATTGCTTCATCGCGGCATCCGGGGGCTGTTGCTTTGTCCGCTGCCGGTCAGCCGGGGCCATCTGAGTCTGCAGTGGGAACGGTTCTCGGCGGTTTCCTTCGGCTATTCGCTGGTCCGGCCCAAGCTCCATCTCTTTTCCGCCGCCCATTACCGCGCCATCACCACCGGGATGCGCAAGCTGCGCGCCGCCGGGTACCGGCGGATCGGCATGGTCACCTCCCAGGAGATGAACGAGCGGATGGACCGGATGTGGACGGCGGCCTATCGCGCCGAATTGCCGAGGCTGCCCCAGAGCCTGCATATCCCCATCCATCTTTATTCGGACGACCGCATGCGGCGCTTTCCCCAGACTGCGGTGAAAGATCCCAAGGCCCTGTTCCTGAAATGGTACCGGGAACACCAGCCCGAGGCGATCATCACCTCGTCGAGCCCGATCTGCGAATGGCTGCTGGAGGAGGGGTATCGTCTGCCGCAGGATGTCGCGGTGATCAGCGCCTCGTTGCAGGAAGGGGAATTGCGCTGGAGCGGTATCATCGAAGCCTCCCGGGAGACGGGGCGGGCCGCCGCCGATTTCCTAGTCGGCATGCTGCAGCGCGGGGAGTACGGCATCCCCGCGACGCCCCAGCGGGTCTTATTGGAGGGGAATTGGTCCGCCGGGGAAACCATCGGCAAGCCCAGCCACCTGCCGCCGGTGGTCAAGGGGAAGAAGCTGCCGCCGCAGCGTTCTGCGCGTCAGGGGAAGGGGCCGCTTCCTTTGAAAGGAAGGGCGATTGCGGGGAGGAAATCCGCAAGGGTTTCCTAAGCTTCCCGATGCCTGGAGAACGCGGTCTCTGACCCCCTTTTCGATCTTCTTGTCGATCATTCGCGCCTCCATCTTGGCCGTCACCTTCTTCATCCGCTCCTCGGACCGGTGAAAGGAAAGGGCCTTTCGCAGTTCATCGGCTTCGGCACTGGTGAAATCGGCCATCACCATCGCCATTTTGAGCATCTTTTCCTGGAGCAATGGCGCCTCCATGGTGCGCGCAATCGTCCTTGTTGTAGGTGGACAGGGGAAGTGGAAGGGGTTTGGACACCCGGTCTGAAAACTTTTTGGTCAGCGATGTGAAATCGCCCGCTTTTTAATCCAAGCTATGGGCATAGGCCTCTCTATGATTTTGTAATCGTCCTCCTTCAATGGAGGGGTCCAGTAGTTAACTCCGATCGCCTTGAAGGTCCTCGCCTCCATTTCGCTGGTGGTGAGGACAACCCCTTTTCTCCCAACGAGTCTCTGCGATAGGGCAATCGTCCGAGCCTCGGATAGGTTAATGCCCTTATTGCTCGACTGATGAAGCCACGTTGCCTGCCGATAATCCCGCGCATGAAGAGCCGAAACTTCCATGCATTTGAAAAGTGCTAGGAATCGTTTTTCTACTTCCCGCTCTTCTTGATTCGCTAAAACTTGATGGGCGTGTTCAACCGCCTCAGCCGTGGCGAGTACTTGGCTTTCGGAAACCGCCCTTCTAACGATCCATCGACAAAATCTCCATGTATGTCCCAAACACAGTGCAAAAGCCAATATGTGGCCCGAAATAACCAATCTTTTGGGCATGACAGGATTTTGATCCGGCAGCCGAATCAATGAAGAGTCTGAAAATGAGAATTCAAAGGGAGGAGGCTCTTGAATTCTTGGGGCAAAGAAGCCCTGGAAGTCCTTCCATCTCGCCTGCCTTTTGGAAGACGACTTAAGATATTGAATCAGAGCGACTTCAATGCTTGCGACTCTGCTCGTTTTGAGCAGGGCTTTAAGCCTCGCTAAATCGCCTTCGACAGAGTTAAGCCGCGGGTTTACTCCGATTTTCCCAATCCGCTTTCGCGCCACCCAATAGTCGTGAGGAATACAGGATTGAATAGGCACGGCAGGGTCCTCCAGCCGGAATAACAACGTCGAAATGGCTTCAGCCACGACCTCCTGAACGGCTTTTCCCTCCTTCTCCCCCCTATGCCCCGCGGCAAGGAGACGATCTTTCGCTTCGGCGATATTGCCATCCTTAAGGGCAAGACGCCCGAGAACCACATTGGCATCCTGGATTGCGTTGCCGTAGTTCCATTGGCCGACGTATTTGGGTGTCAACCCCTCAAGCTCGACTGCATCGGCCTTCGCCTCGTCGTAATTGCCGGCATCGAAAGCCGCCTTGGCTGCCCGACCGAGAGCATTGAAGCGCCGCTCCTCCGATTCAGCATCCTTAAGCTTTTCCTCAGCGCGGTCATATCGACCTTCCGGAGTGAAAGACCGACTGTCGATGCCTACATCCTGGTTCGCATTATGAAATTTATAGAGGGGCTTGATGATTGATCCCATAGCTAGCGCCAAAAGCGCGAGAAGCACCGTCACATCCCGTGGCCAATTCCGGTATCCCGTTCGCCCCAATGCCGAAAGGATCATGGCGATGCCCACAAAAGGCAAAATGATGCCCAATGCCACGGCCAGCTCCGTCCACACGTTGGTGGTGGCGATTTTAAGGACACTCGCAAAGAGCATGTAGTCGAGGCTGAAAGAGGCGACGAATAGAAATCCACCCAAGATGAACTGGATGACCGTTCCGGAGTCGTATGACTCCTCCGCAATACCGTTCTCGGTTTTCGTGAAGTAGCGATTCGCTCGGGGAAGGAACAAAAAGACGATCGGAATCGCGAAAACCAGCAACCGATGCAGATCAGTAAGGCGAGGCATGCCTGAATGCCCCAAAGGCAATGGAATGTCGGTGCCGATGTCCTGTAGATGAAGAAAATTGAATGTCTTCCAAACAACGTAGACCCAGCGGGCGGCGTTGATTCCGCGGAGAATGCCAATGCCGC
>Ga0302314_10001430_pt1 | contig 44745 bp, 1 predicted proteins | sample III_Palsa_N2_3_FD_200533 | JGI IMG/M metagenome (GOLD analysis project Ga0302314, IMG submission 200533) | Peat permafrost microbial communities from Stordalen Mire near Abisko, Sweden - III_Palsa_N2_3 | ecosystem: Environmental > Terrestrial > Soil > Palsa > Peat permafrost | place: Sweden...
CAGTCGACCGGGACGCCGTGCACGTGGACCTCGGCGAACGAAGCCAGCAGCCTGCTCGGGCCGCCATCGTCACGACGCAGCGTGCCGGTCACGACAGTGTCCTGCGAGTCCTCGAGGGTCGCGCCGACCGCGGAGGTCAACACCGGATGCGGCGAGACCTCGATGAACACCCCGTAGCCGTCAGCACGAAGACGCTCGATCCCGGAGCTGAACTGCACTGTGGCACGCAGGCTCGCGTACCAGTACTCCGCGTCAGCCGACGTACCGTCGAGATAGTCCGCAGTCATCCCGGAGACCATCGGAATCTCGCCGGGACCGGGCGCTACGCCGTCGAGCGTGGTGAGGATCTCGTCGCGGATCGCCTCAGCCTGCGGACCATGAGGCGCGTAATCCATCGGCACGAAACGGGAACGCACCCCATCGCGCTCACACTCGGCCGCGAGCTCCCGAAGCGTCTCGACCGGACCCGACACCGTGATCGCCTCGGGACCGTTGATCGTGGCTATCGCCAGACCGTCCCGCAGCCGCGCCTCAACCGACTCCAGCGGAGCGATGATCGACAGGACACCGCCACGACCGGCCATCCCGGCAGCCATCGCCTGACCACGACGCGCCACCACCCGCGCACCATCCTCAAGAGACAAAACCCCAGCCACCACCGCAGCCGCAATCTCACCCTGCGAATGACCAATCACAGCATCCGGCTTCACCCCAGCGGACTCCCACACCCCCGCAAGCGACACCATGACCGCCCACAGAACAGGGTGCAGCACATCCAGCCGCGAAATCTCCTCGCCGCCATTGAGAACCTCATCGAGGTTCCAATCCACGAACGCAGCCAGCGCCTCACCACACTCAGCCAGACGCGCCGCAAACACCGGAGACGAAGCCGCAAGCTCACGACCCATCCCCACCCACTGACCACCCTGACCCGGAAACACGAACACCACGGGAGCAGCAGCTCCAGCAGCGCCGGTGACAGCCCCGGCTGACGGCTCACCAGACACGAGTGCGGACAGCGCGACCATGAGCTCGTCTCGGGACTCGCCGCGCAGCACGGCGCGATGTTCGAGCGCGGTGCGAGTGGCGGCCAGGGACCAAGCGACGTCTCTCGGGTCGAGGTCCGGACGTCCGTTTAGGTACGCGGCGAGTCGCTCGGCCTGGTCGTGCAGGCCGACCGGGGTGTGGCCCGACACGAGCCAGGTCGCGGGGCCGGAGGTGAGCAGGTCGGGCTCGAGCGGCTCCTCGGCGTCCTCGGACGGCGCGGGCTCGACCGGGGGCTCTTCGAGGATGACGTGCGCGTTGGTGCCGCTGATTCCGAAGGACGACACGCCTGCTCGACGGGGTCGACCGTCGGCCGTCGTCCACTGCGCTGCTTCGGTCAGGAGCCGAACATCGCCCGCAGTCCAGTCCACGTGCGGCGAGGGCACGTCCGCGTACAGGGTCGCGGGCACGAGGTCGTGCTGCAGGGCTAGGACCATCTTCATGATTCCGGCCGCGCCTGCCGCCTGCTGGGCGTGGCCGATGTTCGACTTCACCGAGCCGAGCAGCAGCGGACGGTCCTCGGGGCGGTTTTGCCCGTAGGTGGCGAGGATGGCCTGGGCCTCGATCGGGTCGCCGAGCGCGGTTCCGGTGCCGTGCGCCTCGATCACATCGACGTCCGACGCGGACAGTCCGGCGTTGGCCAACGCCGCCCGGATCACCCGCTGCTGCGACGGGCCGTTCGGCGCGGACAGGCCGTTCGACGCACCGTCCTGATTCACCGCGCTGCCCGCGACGACCGCGAGGACCGGGTGTCCGTTGCGACGTGCGTCCGAGAGTCGTTCGAGGACGAAGACGCCGACGCCTTCGCTGAGGCTCATCCCGTCCGCATCGGCGGAGAAGGCCTTGCAGCGGGCGTCGGCCGCGAGCGCCCCTTGCTGGGAGAAGCCGATGAACTCGGCCGGGTCGGTGATCACCATGACACCGCCGCCCAGGGCGAGGTCGCATTCGCCGCCGCGCAGCGCCTGCGCGGCGAGGTGCAGGGCTACGAGGGCCGAGGAGCAGGCGGTGTCGACGGTCACCGCGGGGCCTTCCAGGCCGAGGGTGTAGGAGACCCGGCCGGAGACGACGCTGGTGAGGTTGCCGATCATCAGGTGGCCTTCGGAGCCCGCCACTCCGGCGCCGAAACCGGCCTGACCGGCGTAGCCCGAGGACGAGGCGCCGGTGAACACGCCGGTCAGCGAGCCCTTCAGGGCTGCCGGATCGATGCCGCCCCGCTCCAGGGCCTCCCACGAGGTCTCCAGGAGCAGCCGCTGCTGCGGGTCCATGCCCAGAGCTTCGCGGGGGCTGATCCGGAAGAACGCCGGATCGAAGTCGGCCATGCCCGTGATGAAGCCGCCCTCAGCGGTGTACGACGCCCCGTCGGCCGACCCCCAGCCGGAACCTTCCCAGCCACGGTCAGCTGGGAAGCCAGAGATCGCATCCGCTCCGTTCGCTAGCAGCTCCCACAACGCTTCGGGGCTGTCCGCGCCGCCCGGGAACCGGCAGCCCATGCCGACGATCACGACCGGGTCGGCCGAGGATGCCGCAGGGAGCGCCCTCGGTGCGTCGGCGGTGAGCGCGGCCGTGCCGATGAGCCGGGTGAGGATCTGCTGCGCGAGCGCGAGCGGGGACGGGTAGTCGAACACGACCGTGGACGGCAGTTGCAAGCCGGTCGCCTGGTTCAGTCGGCCGCGCAGTTCGACGGCCGTCAGCGAGTCGAAGCCCATGTCGCGGAACGCTCGCGAGGCCTGGACGGCGGCCGGCGAGCTGTGTCCGAGGACTGCCGCCGCGTGCCCGCGCACCAGGTCGGTGACGATCCGCTCGCGCTGCACCGTCGACACGCCGAGCAGGCGGGCGAGCAGTTCGGCGGCCTCGCCGGAGACCGCGACGGACGCCTGTTCGGCCTCTGCCTGGCGGGCCTCGGGGATCTCGTCCAGCAGGCGCCAGGACCGGGCCGCGTTGAACACGGCGGAGAACTGGGGCCAGTCGACGTCGGCGACGGCCAGCACGGTCTCGTCGGCGGCCAGTACGTGACCCAGCGCGCTGAGAGCCTTCGCCGGGTCGAGCAACCGCAAGCCCTGACGCCGTAGGCGGTTCGGGACCAGGCTCTGCGGCAGCCACTGCTCGGCGTGCACCGGCTCGTCCGCCGCAGGAAGTTCGTCGAAACGGCCGCCGGAATCCCATACGCCCCAGGCCACCGAGGTCGCGGGCAGGCCACGGGTACGACGGTTCTCGGCCAGCGCGTCCAGGTAGGCGTTCGCGGCGGCGTAGGAGCCGTGGTCGCCGACACCCCAGGTCGCGGTGATCGAGGAGAAGAGTACGAATGCTTCGAGATCGAGGTCTGCGGTGAGCTCGTCCAGGTGGGCCGCTCCGGCGACCTTGGCGCTGGAGGCCATCGCCAATTCTGCGATGTCCACGCGGTTCAGCGGGGTCAGCTCGACGGCCACCGCCGCGTGGATCACCACCGACAGCGAGCCTGCTACACCGGGGATCCAGTCCAGCAGTCCGGCGACCTGGGTACGCTCGGACACGTCGCAGGCGGCCATGGTCACGGCGGTGCCGTTCTCGGCCATGCTCGCGGCCAGCATCGCGGCGCCGGGCGTCTGCGGGCCGCGCCGGCTGGCGAGCACCGCGTGCGGGACGTGCGAATGGGCGAGCCACGCGGCCAGGTCGGGGCCGATCGCGCCGCTGGCGCCGGTCAGCAGGACGCTGCCACGGGTCGTCCACGGCTGCTCGGGCCCGGCGGCCTGTCGGCGGCTGGCGGGCGACGCTCTGACGAGTCGTCGGGCCCTGATGCCGCCTGGCCGGATCGCGACCTGGTCTTCGCCGCAGCCGGACAGCACGTTGCCGAGGCGTTCGGCGGCCTGGGTGTCGAGTGCGGTCGGCAGATCGATCAGGCCGCCCCAGCGGTCCGGGTGCTCGAGGCCTGCGACTCGGCCTAGGCCCCACACTTGGGCTTGGATCGGGTTGGTCAGCGCCTCATCGGGACCTGCGGAAACAGCCCCCTGAGTCAGCAGCCACAGCGGGGCGGTGATTCCGGCGTCGCCGAGGGCCTGGACCAGGACGAGCGTGCCGGCCAGTCCTGCGGTCACGAAGGGCGATTCGGCCAGCGGTGCCTCGTCGAGGGCCAGCAGGGAGATGACACCGGTTGGCGCGGTTGAGCCGGTGGCCGTCGTGATCCGGTCGGCCAGCGTCGCGCGGTCGAACTCGCTCGGGGCGACGTGCAGGGTGGCGACGTCGGCGCCGCGCGCGGCCAGGGCCAGTGCGACTGCGGCGGTCAGGCCGTCGTCGGAGTCCTCGGGTCCGGCGAGCACGAGCCAGGTTCCGTGCAGCGCGGCCGGGGCCGGGTCGGCGACCGGGACCCAGGCGACGCGGTAGCGCCAGTCAGCCACCGCCGACTGCTCGTTCTCGCGGCGTCGCCACGAGGCCATCGCCGGGACGACGTCGCTGAACGGCCACTGGCCGTCCACCGAGAGCGCGCCGGCCAGGCCGGTCACGTCGTTGGCCTCGACCGCCGCCCAGAATCGCGCCTCGCCCTCGGACAGCGCGTCCATTCGGCCGACGGCGCTCGCACCAAGCGCCGCTGCCTTCGGCCAGTAGTACTTGCGCTGGAACGCGTACGTCGGCAGTTCGACGCGCTCGCCCTCGGCCAGCACCGACCGCCAGTCCACTGCGACACCGCGTACGTAGACCTCGGCCAGAGAAGCGAGAACTCTGGCCGCGCCGCCGTCGTCGCGGCGCAGAGTGCCGGCAGTCACCACGGGCACGATCGGGACGTTGTTCTCGAGCGTGGCAGTGATCGACGTGGTCAGGACCGGGTGCGCGGAGACCTCGATGAAGGCGCCGTACTCATCCTGGCCGAGCACCTCGACGGCCCTGGAGAACTGCACGGTGTTGCGCAGGCTCGCATACCAGTACTCGGCGTCCAGGGCGGGACCCTGCACGTAGTCGCCGGTCATCGCCGAGACCATCGGAAGTGCGGCCGGCTGCGGGGTGATGCCGGCCAGGAGGCTCAGCACCTCGTCGCGGATGGCGTCGACCTGCGGGCCGTGCGAGGCGTAGTCCACCGGCAGCAGCCGGGTCCTGATACCGTCGCGCTCGTATTCGGCGGCCAGTTCGGCGAGCGCGGCGGGCTCGCCGGAGACGACGGTCGCGGCCGGTCCGTTGACGGCCGCGAGTGCGAGGCGATCGCCGTACGCGGCGAGGCGGCCGGTCACGTCGTCGACGGAGGCGGCGAGGGAGAGCATCCCGCCGGCCCCGGAGAGCGAAATCAGAGCCTTGCTACGCAGCGCGACCACCTTCGCCGCGTCGTCGAGGGGCAGGATCCCCGCGACGACCGCCGCCGCTATCTCACCCTGCGAATGTCCGACCACTGCATCGGGTCGCACCCCGGCGGCCCGCCAAAGCTCGGCGAGCGAGACCATCACGGCCCACAGCGCGGGCTGGACGACGTCAACCCGGTCGAAGCCCGGCGCGCCGTCGCGGCCAGCGAGGACATCGTCGAGCGACCAGTCCACGTAGGGGGCCAGGGCCTGCGCGCACTCGGCAAGGCGGGCTGCGAAGACCGGCGACGAGACCGCCAGCTCGCGGCCCATGCCGAGCCATTGGGAGCCCTGGCCGGGGAAGACGAACACGACCCGGCGGGAGGCTTCCGCGATTCCGCTGACCACTGCGGCCGATGGGTTTCCGGCGGACAGCGCGTTGACGGCGGAGAGCAGTTCATCGCGCGAGTCGCCGAGCACGACGGCCCGGTGCTCAAGCGCGGGCCGCGTCGTGGCCAGCGACCAGGCCACGTCCACCGGGGTCGCCTCGGGGCGGGTGTTCAGGTGCGTGGTCAGTCGCGAGGCCTGCGCGCGCAGGCCCTCGGCGCTGCGGCCGGAGACGGGCCAGGCCGCCGTGTCGGTCAGCAGAACTCGGGCTTTCTCGGGCTCGGCGGGGGGTGCCGACTCGTCAGGGTCCTCAGACGAAGTCTCGGCGACAGGGGCCGGGGCGGTCGGCTCCTCGAGGATGACGTGCGCGTTGGTGCCGCTGATTCCGAAGGCTGAGACACCGGCCCGGCGCGGCCGTCCGTTCTTCGGCCACGGAACCGGCTCGTTCAGCAGTCGGACCTGCCCGGCCGACCAGTCCACGTACGGGGACGGGTCCTCGGCGTGCAGGGTGCGCGGCAGCAGGCCGTGCCGCATGGCCAGGATCATCTTGATCGCGCCGGCCACGCCCGCGGCGGCCTGAGTGTGGCCGATGTTCGACTTCACCGAGCCCAGCCACAGCGGCTCGTCCTCGGCCGACCTCTGGCCGTAGGTCGCGAGCAGTGCCTGGGCCTCGATCGGGTCGCCGAGCACGGTGCCGGTGCCGTGCGCCTCGACCGCGTCGACCTCGGTGGCCGAGAGCCGCGCGCTGTCCAGCGCGGCGCGGATGACCCGCTGCTGGGACGGACCGTTAGGCGCGGTCAGTCCGTTCGACGCACCGTCCTGGTTGACCGAACTGCCCCGCACCACGGCGAGCACCTTGTGGCCGTTGCGGTGCGCGTCGGACAGGCGCTCGACGACGAGCATTCCGACGCCTTCGCCCCAGCCGGTGCCGTCGGCGGCGGACGAGAAGGGCTTGCAGCGTCCGTCGAAGGCGAGGCCGCCCTGCCGGGAGAATTCGGCGAACGTTCCCGGTTCGGCCATCACGGTCACGCCGCCGGCCAGGGCGAGGGAGCACTCGCCGGAACGCACCGCCTGCGCGGCCAGGTGCAGCGCGACCAGGGACGAGGAGCACGCGGTGTCCACGGTCACGGCCGGGCCCTCGAGCCCGAGGCAGTAGGCCACGCGCCCGGAGATCACGCTGGTGGCATTGCCGGTGACGACGTAGCCCTCGGCGTCGCTGGCCGGGACCGCCGCTCCGTACGCTGAGAAACCCGCCCCCGCGAACACGCCGGTGGAGGAGCCCCGCAGGCCGGACGGGTCGATTCCGGCGTGCTCCAGGGCCTCCCAGGACGCTTCGAGCAGTACCCGCTGCTGCGGATCCATGGCCAGCGCCTCGCGCGGCGAGATGCCGAAGAAGTCGGCGTCGAAGCCCGTCGCGTCGTAGACGAAACCGCCCTGACGCGTCGTCGAGGCCTCGGAACCGGCCGCATCGCCGTAGATACCTCCGACATCCCAGCCACGATCGGCCGGAAACCCCGAAATGGCGTCCACACCGGCGGACAGCAGCCGCCAGAACCCGTCGGGGCCGGCGACCCCGCCCGGGAAGCGGCAGCTCATGCCGACGATCGCCACCGGCTCCTGGTGGCGGTCCTCGAGTTCCCGAACCCGGCGGCGGGCCTTGCGCAGATCGGCCGTCGCCCGCTTCAGATATTCGAGAAACTTTTCTTCGTTGTCCATGTGGAACTGCTCCTCGCGCGTAGTTCCGCCGTCAGCCTCGGCACTCGTTATTCAGCGAGCTCGTTGTCGAGAAGATCGAAGATGCTCTCGGCAGTCGCCGCCTTGAGGTCGTCGTTCTCGGCCGTATTACCGGCCTTCGCGCCGTTCTCGCTCTCCAGAGTAAGAAGCAGGGCCCTGACTCTGGCGGCGAGGGTGGCGCGCGCGCCGTCGCCGGTTGAGAGTCCGGTGACCAGCTTTTCCAGCTTGGCGACCTCGTCCAGGGCGGCTCTGCCCGAATCGGCCTTGTCGGAGCCGACTTCCCGCTTGAGGTATTCGGCGAGAACGGCTGGGGTCGGATAGTCGAATGCGAGAGTCGCGGGCAGTTTCAGCCCGGTGGCGGCGTTCAACCGATTCCGTAGCTCCAGAGCGGTCAGCGAGTCGAAACCCAGGTCCTTGAATGCCCGCACGGCACCCACGGCCTCCGCCGAGGAATGTCCGAGAACGGCGGCCGCGTGTGTGCGAACAAGGCTAAGCAATATCCGATCACGGTCGGCCTCTGCCACAGCGTTCAACTGCTGCCTCAACTGACGCCCGGCCTCGGCGCCGTCGGTGGCGGAGGCCATGCGCGGCGCGTCACCGGCCAGAGCACGCCAGACGGCGGCCGGCCGCTCGCCCCGGGCGACCCGGGCACGCAGTGCGGCAACGTTCAACCGCACCGGCACGAGCAGCGCCTCTGGGCGTATCAGGGCGAGGTCCAGCAGGGCAAGGCCGTCCTCGGCGGTGAGCTCGGTCATCCCGCCGCGCCCGGCCCGCTGCCGGTCGGCGGCGCTCAGGTGGCCGGTCATCGCGCTGCCCTCGGCCCACAGGCCCCAGGCGAGCGAGACGGCGGGAAGGCCTGTTGCCTGCCGGTGGGCGGCCAGGGCGTCCAGGAAGGCGTTTCCGGCCGCGTAGTTGCCCTGTCCGGCGGCGCCGAAGGTCGCGGCGCCGGCCGAGAACAGGACGAAGGCGTCCAGGTCGGCGTCTCGGGTCAGCTCGTGCAGGTTCCAGGCGGCGTCGGCCTTGGGCCGCATCACCGCGTCGATCCGCTCGGGTATCAGGGAACTGATCACGCCGTCGTCCAGGACGCCGGCGGTGTGCACGATCATGGTCAGCGGTTCTTGGCTCTGCGCCAGCACCGAGGCCAGCGCGGGGCGGTCTGCGGCGTCGGCGGCCGTGATGTGAACAGCGCAGCCCGACTGGGCGCAGTCGGCGGCCAGGGCGGCGGCTCCGGGCGCGGACGGGCCCGAGCGGCTCAGCAGGAGCAGCTGCTTGGCCCGTCCGGTCGCCGCCAGGTGCCGGGAGACGAGTGCTCCGAGCATGCCGGTGCCGCCGGTGATCAGGACCGTGCCTGCGGGACGGTCGGTGCCGCGCGAGTCCTCCGGTTCTGGCTGGTGCGTCGGGCGGGTCAGTCGGCGTCCGTAGGACGCGTGCTCGCGGATCGCCAGTTCGGGCTCGGCGGACGCGATGGCTGCCGGGAGCTGCTCGATTGCCTGAGCGGCGTCCTCCTCGGCCGGGAGGTCGACCAGGATCAGCCGGCCGGGCTCCTCCGACTGCGCGGAGCGGACGAGGCCCCAGACCGAGGCCGCAGCCGGATCGATCACCTGCTCGCCGGGCCGTGCCGCGATCGCGCCTCGCGTCACGAGGACCAGGCGGGCCTCGGGCAGGGCGGTGAGCGAAAGCCAGTGCTGGACCAGGGCCAGGGCCTGCGTGGCGAGCAGGCGGGAGGTCTCGGCGACACTTGTCAGGCCGGTCTCTTCGAAGTCGCCGTTGAATTCGGCGAGCACCAGGTCCGGTGCGGGCTCTCCGGCCTCGATCGCCTCGGTCAGCGCGGTCAGGTCCGGGTAGATCTCCGCCGCGCCGTCCGCGATCCCGAACCGGTCGTCGCCGATCAATGCCCAGCGGTCGGCGGACGAGGTCCCCGCGCCGCCGACCGGGATCCATTCGACGCTGAACATCGCGTCGCGCAGCGGGTTCGCGGCGGCTTGCAGGGCGTCGGCGGCGATCGGTCGCAGCGCGAGTGCGTGCACTGAGACAACGGGCTGGCCGGTCGGGTCGGCCGCGTCCAGGACGAGGTTTCCGGCGTCGTCCTTGGACAGCCGGACCCGCAGCGTGGACGCGCCCGCCGCCTGGAGTGAGACTCCGGACCAGGCGAAGGGCAGGCGCACGCCGCTACCCGACGCGTCGTCGGACGACGGGTCGAGCTCCTCGGGAATCAGTCCGGCCGCGTGCAGGGACGAGTCCAGCAGGGCGGGGTGGATGCCGAAGCGGGCGGCGTCGGACGCGGCGGACTCGGGCAAGGCGATGGTCGCGAAGAACTCGCCGCCGCGCCGCCAGGCCGCCTTCAGGCCCTGGAAGACCGGGCCGTAACCATATCCGCCGGCGGCCTGGATCTCGTACAGGTTCGCCACGTCGACCGCTTCGGCGTCCATCGGCGGCCAGACCAGGAAGTCAGCAGGCTGCGTCGGCTCGACGGGCTGGTCCGGGGCGAGCCGTCCGCCGGCGTGCCGGGTCCACCCGGCGCCGTCCGCGTCGTCGGGGCGGGAGTAGATCTCGACGGTCCGCTGCTCATCCAGGTCCGCCGCGCCGACGACGACCTGGACCTGGACCGCGCCGACGGCCGACAGCACCAGCGGCGCCGCCAAGGTCAGCTCGACGATCCGCGCGCAGCCGACCTCGTACCCGGCCCGCACGGCGAACTCCACGAAGGCCGTGCCCGGCAGCAGCACCGTGCCGCCGACCGCGTGATCGCCGAGCCACGGCTGCGAGCGCAGGGACAGCCGACCGGTCAGCACCACGCCCTCGCCACCGGCCAGTTCGACCGCCGCGCCGAGCAGCGGATGCCCGACCGCGCCGAGACCCGCCGACCGGACGTCACCGCTCGCGGCCAGGGACAGCGGGGACCAGTAGCGCCGGTGTTCGAACGCGTAGGTGGGCAGGTCGACCTTTTCGGAGGCGGGCAGCACTGCCGACCAGTTCACGCCGACGCCCTGCACGTGGACCTCGGCGAGCGAGCGGAGGATCCTGTCTGCGCCGCCGTTTTCACGACGCAGGGTGCCCGCGACGACCGGCGTGTGACCGGCCTGGTCGAGGGTCGCGGTGATCGGCGCGATCAGCACCGGGTGCGGCGAGGACTCGACGAAGACGCGGTACCCGGCCCGGCCGAGCGTCTCGATCGCCGTCGAGAACTGGACCGGCGCCCGGAGGCTCGAGTACCAGTAGTCGGCGCCTGCCTTTGACCCGTCGAGGAACTCGCCGGTCATCGCCGAGACCATCGGCAGTCGCGCGGGCTGCGGCGTGACGCCTGCGAGCGCGGTGAGTATCTGGTTTCTGATGGCGTCCACGTGCGGGCCGTGCGAGGCGTAGTCCACCGGCAGGACGCGGGCGCGCAGTCCGTCGCGCTCGCACTCGGCGGCCAGCTGTTCGATGGCCCCCGGGTCGCCGGAGACGACGGTGGCGTCCGGCCCGTTGACGGCCGCGAGCGTGAGTCTGCCGTCCCAGGGCGTCAGTCGGGCTTCCACAGTGTTCACTGAAGCAGCGATGGACAGCATGCCTCCGAGCCCTGACAAGGCCGTCAGGGCCTGGCTGCGCAGGGCCACGATCTTGGCGGCGTCGTCCAGGGTGAGGATTCCGGCGACGACCGCCGCCGCGATCTCGCCCTGAGAGTGTCCGACCACTGCGTCGGGCGTGACGCCGGCGGCCTCCCAGACTGCGGCGAGGGACACCATGACGGCCCAGAGCGCGGGCTGGACGACGTCGACTCGGTCGAGACTCGGGGCGGTCACGGCACCGGCCAGGACCTCGTCGAGCGACCAGTCCACGTACGCGGACAAGGCCTGCGCGCACTCGGCCAAGCGGGCCGCGAAGACCGGCGACGAGGCCGCGAGCTCGCGCCCCATGCCGATCCACTGCGAACCCTGCCCCGGGAAGACGAAGACCGCGCGCTTGTCTCCGGCCACCGCCGTCCCGGTCACGATCCCGGCAGCGGGCTCACCGGCTGCCACGGCGGTCAAGCCGGAGATCAGCCCGTCGCACTCCAGTCCGATGGCCACGGCCCGGTGCTCGAACGCGGCCCGGGTGGTGGCCAGGGACCAGCCGACGTCGAGCGGGTTCAGACCCGAATCAGCTCCCGCATACGCGGTCAGCCGCCTTGCCTGCCCGGCGAGGCTCTCGGCGGTCTTGCCCGAGACCAGCCACGCGGCCGGGCCGCCGGTCAGGACCGGCAGGGCCGCCGTCGGAGCCTCGAGCTCCGGACCGAAGCTGTCTTCGACCTCCGGTTCATCGAACGCGGGCGGCTCCTCCAGGATGATGTGCGCGTTCGTGCCGCTGACTCCGAAGGACGAGACACCGGCCCGGCGCGGCCGACCGTTCGCGGGCCACGGCACCGGCTCGCTGAGCAGCCGCACCTCGCCCGAGGCCCAGTCGACGTGCGGGGAGGGCTCGTCGGCGTGCAGCGAGGCCGGGAGGATCTCGTGCCGCATCGCCAGGACCATCTTGATGATTCCGGCCACGCCGGCCGCTGCCTGGGTGTGGCCGATGTTCGACTTGACCGAGCCGAGCCAGAGCGGCTGGTCGTCGGACCGGTTCTGGCCGTAGGTCGCGAGCAGGGCCTGCGCCTCGATCGGGTCGCCGAGAACCGTGCCGGTGCCGTGCGCCTCGACGGCGTCGACATCGGCGGGCGTCAAGCGGGCGTCGGCCAACGCGGTGCGGATCACGCGCTGCTGTGACGGACCGTTGGGCGCGGTCAGTCCGTTCGACGTGCCGTCCTGGTTCACGGCGCTGCCTGCCACCAGCGCGAGCACGCGGTGCCCGTTGCGGCGCGCATCCGCCAATCGCTCCACGACCAGCACGCCCGCCCCTTCGCCCCAGCCGGTGCCGTCGGCGCCGGCTCCGAAGGACTTGCAGCGGCCGTCTCCGGCGAGGCCCTGCTGCAGGGCGAACTCGGCGAACGCTCCGGGCGTCGCCATCACGGTCACGCCGCCGGCGATGGCCAGCGAGGACTCGCCCGAGCGCAGCGACTGGCAGGCCAGGTGCAGCGCGACCAGGGACGACGAGCACGCCGTGTCGACGGTCACCGCCGGGCCCTCCAAGCCCAGCGTGTAGGCCACGCGGCCGGAGATAACGCTCGTGGCGCTGCCGGTGAGGAAGTAGCCCTCAGTGCCCGCAGCGTCGGCGGACGGTTGCAGGCTCATTCCGTAGCCGGAGGACCAGGCGCCAGCGAACACTCCGGCCGGAGTGCCGCGCAGCGAGCCGGGGTCGATGCCGGCCTGCTCGAGGGCCTCCCACGAGGTCTCGAGGAGTACCCGCTGCTGCGGGTCCATGGCCAGGGCCTCGCGGGGGCTGATGCCGAAGAACGCGGGGTCGAAGTTCCCTGCGTCGTAGACGAATCCGCCGACCGGGGCGAAGCCGTCCCAGTTGCCGTCGGCGGGGCCGAAGGCGTCCCAGCCACGGTCGGTCGGGAAGGCGGAGACGGCGTCGGTACCGCTCGACAGCAGTGCCCAGAAGTCCTCGAGGGTGCCGGAGCCGCCGGGGAGGCGGCAGCTCATGCCGACGATGGCGATCGGCTCCTCGGACGACGCGCCCGCGTGGACCTGGATCGGCGTCCCGGACCGCTCGTCGACCAGGTCGGCCCGCAGGTGCTCGGCGAGCGCGACGGGGGTCGGGTAGTCGAAGACGAGCGTGGCCGGGAGCTTGAGGCCGGTGGCCTCGTTCAGCCGGTTACGCAGTTCGACGGCGGTCAGCGAGTCGAAGCCGACGTCCTTGAACGCGCGCCCGGCCTCCACCGCGTCCGGCGAGGAGTGCCCGAGGACGAGCGCCGCCTCAGCACGTACGAGGTCTGTCAGAATCCGGGTCTGCTCGGCCCGGTCGAGGCCCTCCAGCCGACGCCCCAGCTCGGTCGCAGCACCCGTACCGCGACCATCTGCGTCGGCAGCCGGTTCGGCCAGTGCGAGCTTGACCTGCGGCAGTTCGCTGATAAGCGCGCTGGGCCGGTGCAGGGTGAACACCGGGGCGAACCGGGCCCAGTCCAGGTCGGCCACGGTGACCAGGGTTTCGCCGTGGTCGAGGACGGTGGCCAGCGCGCCGATGGCGAGCGCCGGATCCATGGCGTCAAGGCCGAGTCGTTGCAGCTGGGCGCCGCCTTCGCTGTCGCCCATCCCGCCGCCGCCCCACAGACCCCAGGACACTGACGTCGCGGGCAGGCCCCGGCCGAGCCGGTTTTCGGCGAGCGCGTCCAGGTAGGCGTTCGAGGCGGCGTAGGAAGATTGCAGGCTGCTGCCCCAGATCGCGGCGCCGGACGAGAAGACCACGAAGGCCTCGAGTTCCCGGTGCGTGGTGAGCTCGTCGAGGTGCTTGGCACCGGCCGTCTTGGCGAGTGCTTCCGAGGCCAGGTCCGCGATCGTGGTGTCGAGCAGCGAGGCGCCCTGCGCGACTCCGGCGGCGTGGAAGACCGCGCGCAGCGGTGCCTGCTCGTCCTGGTCGATCCAGTCGAGCAGCGCGGCCATCTTGTCGCGGTCGGCCGTGTCGCAGGCGACCACTGACACGGCGGTGCCAGCTGCGGCCAGACGTGCGGCCCGCTCGGCCGCACCGGCGGCGCGGGCACCCGAGCGGGAGACGAGGACGACGCGGGGGACGTCGCGCTCGTTCAGCCAGTTGGCGACGCGTCCGCCGATCGCTCCGGTGCCGCCGGTGATCAGGGCGCTGCCGGACGAGGCCCACACTCCGTTCCCGCGCGGCTGCGGGGCCGGGAGGAGCCGCCGCCCGAGAATCCCGCCACCTCGGATCGCGAGTTGGTCCTCGCCCCGTTCGACGGATCCGCCCAGGACGGCGACGAGCCGGGCCGCGCTGCGAGGGTCAAGGGTCGGCGGCAGGTCGATCAGGCCGCCCCAGTGGTCGGGGTGTTCCAGGCAGACGATCCGGCCCAGGCCCCAGACCTGTGCCTGCGCTGGGCTGGTCAACGTGTCGCCAGCGCCGGTCGAGACCGCCCCGGAGGTCGCCGCCCAGACCGGGGCGAGCAATCCGAGGTCGGCGAGGGCCTGGACGAGGCCGAGGGTGGCGGCGAGGCCGGAAGTGACGGACGGCGTGTCAGCGAGCGGCGCCTCGTCGGCGGCCAGCAGGGAGAGCACGCCTGCGACCGTCGGCATCGCGGCGGCCTCGGCGTCGGCGGAAATGAGGGTCCTGCTGATGAGGGCGGCCAGGCTGCCGCGATCCACTTCATCGACTGTTGTCTGGGCGATCAGGACTCGGGCTCCGGCATCGGTCAACGCCTCGGCACACGCCCGGGACAGGTCCGTGTCCGTGCTCGGGGCGACGACCAGCCAGGTTCCGGTCAGCTGGGCCGGGGCCGGTTCGGGCAACGGGGTCCAGGAGACCCGGTAGCGCCAGCCGGCGGTCAGCGAGTCCTCGCGGTCGCGCCGGTGCCAGGATGCCAGGGCAGGCAGGACCTCGCTGAACGGGCGTTCCCCGTCCACGTCGAGAGCGCCGCTGAGTCCGGCCAGGTCGCCGTGTTCGACTGCGGACCAGAACAGGGCCTCGGCCTCGGTTCCCGCTCCCCCGTTGGCACCCGGTACGGCTGGTGCGGCGGGCTTCGGCCAGTAGTACTGGTGCTGGAACGCGTAGGTGGGCAGTTCGACGAGCTCACCGGTCGCAAGGATTGCGGGCCAGTCGACGTCCACGCCGCGCACGTGGGCCCGGGCGAGGGCGGCCAGCACGGCCGCCGACGCGTCCGTGTCCGGACGCAGCATGGGGATGAACGTGGCTTCCTCGGCCGCCGAAAGCGCCGCCGAGCCCATGGCCGACAGCGTTCCGTCCGGGCCGATCTCGATGAAGACCGTCACCCCTTGGCCGGCCATCGTCGTGACGGCGTCGGCGAAGCGGACCGGCTGCCGGGCCTGGTCGGCCCAGTAGCCGGAATCCGGCTGTGCGACCGTCTCGCCGGTCAGGGCGCCGATCCATGCGACCATCGGCAGCTTGTGTTCGAGGTCTGCGGCGATCGAGCCGAGTTCGTCCAGCACCGGTTCCATGCGGGCCGAGTGGAACGCGTGGCTGACTCGCAGGCGACGTACCCGCCGACCGCGTTCCCGCCACAACTCGACCACCGCGTCCACGGCGTCCGCGTCGCCCGAGATCACGACCGAGGACGGGCCGTTGACCGCCGCGATCGACACGGTTGCCGTGCCGTCGAGCGCGGCGAGCACCTCGGCCTCGGTGGCCGCGATCGCGCCCATCGCCCCGCCCTCGGGCAGGCCTTGCATGAGCCGGGCCCGGTTCGCAACAAGACGGGCCGCGTCGGCCAGGTTCAGCACTCCCGCCGCGTGAGCAGCCGCGATCTCGCCGACGGAGTGTCCTGCGACGGCGTCCGGGACGATCCCGGCGGCGGTCAGTAGGGCGACCAACCCGACCTCGACCGCGAACAGGCCACCTTGGGCGTAGAGGGTCTGCGTGGCGCGGAGGTCGCTGTCATCCTCGGCTTCTAGGACCACGTCGCGGATCGGGAGTCCGAGTTCGGCTTCCAGCAGGGCGCAAGCGTGATCGAAGGCCTCTGCGAAGACCAGGGACGCGGCGTAAAGCTCACGTCCCATCCCGCCGCGCTGCGTGCCCTGCCCGGCGAAGATGAAGCCGACGCGTCCCGCACCGCTAGCGGGAACCGAGGCCTGGATGACGCCGGCCGCGGACGTCGTGCCCGTGGCGAGCGCCGCGAGTCCCTCGGCCGGGTCTCCGGTGATGACGGCCCGGTGTTCGAAGACTGATCTGGTCCGGGTTAGGGACCAGGCGACGTCGGCCGGGTCGAGTTCGGGCTCTGCGATGAGGTGGGCGGCGAGCCGTCCGGCCTGGGCGGCCAGACCGGCGGCCGAGCGGCCGGACACCAGCCACGCGGACGGGGCCGGGTCGAGAATCGGAGTCGTCGTGCGCTGCGGCGTGGTCTCCGGCTCCTGCGCGGCCTCGTCGTCGACACTCGGAGCCTCTTCGACGATCACGTGTGCGTTGGTGCCGCTGACTCCGAACGCTGAAACACCCGCGCGCCGGGGACGCCCCTCGTCCGTCGGCCATGCCACCGACTCACTCAGCAGTCGTACATCCCCTGCTGACCAGTCCACGTGCGGGGACGGCTCGTCGGCGAAGAGGGTGACCGGTAGCACGTCATGCTGCATGGCCAGCACCATCTTGATCACACCCGCCACTCCCGCTGCGGCCTGGGAGTGGCCGATGTTCGACTTCACCGAGCCCAGCCACAGCGGCCGACCCTCGGGCCGGTCCTGGCCGTAGGTGGCGAGCAGCGCCTGGGCCTCGATCGGGTCGCCGAGCACCGTGCCGGTGCCGTGCGCCTCGACCGCGTCCACGTCGCCGGGCCGCAGACGTGCGTTGGCGAGGGCCGCGCGGATCACGCGCTGCTGGGACGGACCGTTCGGCGCCGTCAGACCGTTCGACGCACCGTCCTGATTCACCGCGCTGCCACGGACGACGGCAAGGACCTGATGTCCGTTGCGGCGCGCGTCCGAGAGCCGCTCCAGCACCAGGACGCCGGCGCCCTCACCCCAGCCCGTGCCGTCCGCGCCCGCCCCGAAGGACCGACACCGACCGTCGCCTGCCAGACCCTGCTGGCGGGCGAACTCGGCGAACGCTCCGGGCGTCGCCATCACGGTCACGCCGCTGGCCAGGGCGAGCGAGCATTCCCCGCCGCGCAGCGCCTGACTGGCCAGGTGCAGCGCGACCAGAGACGACGAGCACGCCGTGTCGACGGTGACGGCCGGTCCTTCCAAGCCGAGCGTGTAGGAGACGCGGCCGGAGATGACGCTGGTCGCGTTGCCGGTGAGCAGGTAGCCCTCGGATCCGGCGCTCTCCGCCAGGCCCACCCCGTACGCCGAGTACGTGGCTCCGGCGAAGACTCCGGTCTGGCTACCGCGCAGCGAGACCGGGTCGATGCCCGCGCGCTCCAGCGCCTCCCACGTGGTCTCGAGCAGCAGGCGCTGCTGCGGGTCCATCGCGAGGGCTTCACGCGGGCTGATGCCGAAGAATCCGCCGTCGAACCCGCTGGCGTCGTAGACGAATCCGCCCTCGCGGGTGGTGGACGTTCCGGCGGCGGGGGCCGCGCCGTAGAGGCGGTCGGCGTCCCAGCCGCGGTCGACCGGGAAGGCGGAGATCGCGTCGGTGCCGCCGGCCAGCAGGTCCCAGTAGAGCGCGGGACTGGTGGCGCCACCGGGGTAGCGGCAGCCCATGCCGATGATCGCGATCGGCTCCCCGGGGTCGATCGCCGCGAAGGACGTGGTCGGCGGGGCGGCGTCCGTCAGCGCGCCGAGCAGCCCGGTGCGCAGGAACTGGACGACCGCGTTCGGCGTGGGGTGGTCGAAGACGAGCGTGGCCGGCAGCTTCAAGCCGGTGGCCGCGTTCAGCCGCGTACGCAGGTCGACGGCGGTGAGCGAGTCAAAGCCCAGATCCCGGAACGCCCGGGCGGCCGGAACGGCCTCCGCCGACGCGTGCCCCAAGACCGCTGCGGCCTCGGAGCGGACCAGGTCGCCGAGGAGCCCCTCCTGCTCCGGGCCGCTGAGGCCCTGCAGCCTGCGGCCGAGCTCGGTTCCGGCCTGAGCGGCGTTCTGGTCGGGGGACGTGGTGGTGGTGTCCAGGGCGCGGCGGGCGTCCGGCAGGTCGGCGAGCAGCGGGCTCGGGCGCTGCACGGTGAAGACCGGCGCGAAGCGGGGCCAGTCGATGTCTGCGACGGCCACGAGGGCCTCGTCGGCGTCCATGGCTCCGGCCAGGGCCGCGATTGCCGGTTCCGGGTCCATGGTGCGCAGGCCGAGGCGCTGCAGTACCTCGCCGGCCGGGCCCTCGCCCATGCCGCCGCCGCCCCACAGACCCCAGGCGACCGAGGTTCCGGCCAGGCCCCGTGCGCGGCGCTGCTCGACGAGGGCGTCCAGGGCCGCGTTCGACGCCGCGTAGCCGGCCAGCTGGGCGCTGCCCCAGGCCGCCGCGCCGGAGGAGAAGAGTACGAAAGCGTCGAGGTCGAGGTCCGCGGTGGCCACGTCGAGGTAGTAGGCGCCGCCGACCTTCGCCTGCGAGACGTCCGCGAGCTCCGAGACCGCCATGCCGTCGATCGGTCCGCCGAGTCCGGCTCCGGCGGCGTGCATCACTGAGCTGAGTTTCTTAGGTCCGGAGGCGTTGATCCAGTGGATCAGGCCGTCCACCTGGGCGCGCTCGCCGACGTCACCGGCGACGACGGCTACGGCGCTGCCCGCAGTCGCCAGCTCGGCGGCCAGGGCGGGCACGCCGCTCGCGGCCGGTCCCGAGCGGCTGGACAGGACCAGCCGCTCGGCACCGCGCCCGGTCAGCCAGCGGGCCACGTGCCCGCCGACGCCGCCGGTGCCGCCGGTGACCAGCACGCTGCCGCCCGGCCGCCACGTGGTCGCGATGCGGGGTCGGCCGGCGCGCAGCAGGCGTCGGCCGAGCAGGCCGCCGGGCCGGATCGCGACCTGGTCCTCGCCGCACCCGGCCAGGACCGTCGCGAGCCGACCGGCGGTTCGCGCATCCCAGGTGCGGGGCAGGTCGATCAGACCGCCCCAGCGGTCCGGGTGCTCTAGGCCGACGACGCGGCCGAAGGCCCAGGTCTGCGCCTGGAGTGGGCTGGTCGGCACCTCGGCCGCCGCCGCTGCGACAGCACCACCTGTCAGCACCCAGAGCGGAGCGGTGATTTCGGAGTCGCCGAGGGCCTGAACGAGGCCCATCGTGGCGGCCAGGCCACGCGGGACGACCGGCGAATCGGGGAGCGGCTCGTCGTCCAGCGCGAGGAGGGTTAGCACCCCGGCGATGGTCGGCGTCTCGCGAACGGTCTCGGAGATCCGGTCGGCGAGCGCCTGCCGGTCGACCTCGCCCGCCGGAACCTCCGTGAGCAGGACGTTCGCGCCGTGGTCGGTGAGGGCCTCGGCGCACAGCGCGGCCGTCGTCGTACTCGGGCCGGATGAGGGGACGACCAGCAGCCAGGTTCCGGAGAGTCGCGCTGTACCGCCGGGCGCCGCGATCGGGGCCCAGGTGATCCGGTATCGCCAGTCCGCGACCGTCGACTCGCCGCGTTCCCGGCGGCGCCAGGCGGCCAGCGCGGGCATGACCTCGTGCAGGCGCCCCGCATCGATGGCAAGGGTCTGAGAGAGTTGGGTCAGGTCGCCGCTCTCGACCGCAGCCCAGAACGCGCTGTCGGCACCCGAGACGGCGTCCGTCGTGGTCGGGGCGACGGCCGCGCGCTGTTTGGGCCAGTAGCGCTGCCGCTGGAACGCATAGGTCGGGAGCTCGACCGGGGCGCCCACCGGCAGGACGGCGAGCCAGTCCACGTGAACGCCGTGCACGTGGGCTTGGGCCAGCGAGGCGAGAATGCGGGTCGGGCCACCCTCGTCGCGCCGAAGGGTGCCGGTTACGACCACGTCGTCCAAGGTGTCGCTGATCGCGGAGGTCAGGACGGGGTGCGCGGAGGTCTCGATGAACACCCCGTAGCCGGTCCGACCGAGCACCTCGACGGCCCGGGAGAACTCGACGGTCCCACGCAGACTGGCGTACCAGTACTCTGCATCCAACTCAGGCCCCTGCAAGAACTCGCCGGTCAACGCCGAGACCATCGGGATCACGCCCCGACGCGGCTCAATCCCCTTCAGGAGGCTGAGGATCTCGTCACGGAGTTCCTCGACTTGGGGACCGTGCGAGGCGTAGTCCACCGGGAGCATCCGGGCCCGGACGTCCTCGCGCTCGCATGCGGCCAGCAGTTCAGCTAGAGCTTCCGGCTCGCCCGAGACCACTGTCGCAGCCGGACCGTTGACCGCCGCGATCGCGATCCGGTCGGTGATCCGATTCGACACCGCTTCAGCGGACTCGGCAATCGAGAGCATTCCGCCGCGACCCGAAAGCGCAATCAGAGCCTTGCTACGCAGCGCCACCACCTTCGCGGCGTCCTCCAAGCTGAGGATCCCGGCCACGACGGCCGCCGCGATCTCACCCTGACTGTGACCAACCACCGCATCGGGTATCACCCCCGCTGCCTGCCAGAACCCTGCGAGCGAAACCATGACGGCCCAGAGCGCCGGCTGAACCACATCCACGCGATCGAAGCCGGGTGCACCCTCCGCACCGGCCAGGACGTCATCCAGCGACCAGTCGACGTACGGAGCCAGCGCGGCGCCACACTCCGCAAGACGGGAGGCGAACACCGGCGACGAGGCCGCCAGCTCACGACCCATACCAATCCACTGCGAACCCTGCCCCGGGAACACGAACACCACCGGACCGGTGCCGGCGGCCACGCCGGTCACGACTCCGGGGGCGGGCGCGTTGGATGCCAGAGCGTGGAGTCCGGACGTCAGCTCGTCAAGGTCGGCGCCGGTGATGACGGCGCGGTGCTCGAACTGGGAGCGCGTCGTGGCCAGGGACCATCCGACGTCGATCGGATCGATGATCGGGCGGACGGCGAGGTGGTCGGCTAGGCGTCGGGCCTGGTCAACGAGTCCGGACGCGGTCTGGCTGGACACCAGCCAGGCCGGGGCGTTCGTGAGCGCCGGGACGAGGTCGTCGTGATCTGCCGAGGGACCATCGTCGGTATCGGCGACGCTAGGCTCGGCAGGCGCGGGGGCTTCTTCGAGGATGATGTGGGCGTTGGTGCCGCTGATTCCGAATGCTGATACACCAGCACGGCGCGGGTGGCCGTTCTGCTTCCAGTCCACCGCCTCGGTCAGCAGTTGGACATCGCCCGCGCTCCAGTCCACGTGCGGCGACGGGCTCTGCGCGTGCAACGTCGCGGGGAGAAGACCGTTCTGCAACGCCAGGACCATCTTGATAATCCCGGCCGCACCCGCAGCCTGCTGCGCATGACCGATATTCGACTTCACCGTCCCCAGCCACAGCGGACGACCCTCCGGACGATCCTGACCGTACGTCGCCAGAATCGCCTGCGCCTCGATCGGATCACCCAGCTTCGTACCGGTGCCGTGCGCCTCGACCGCATCCACATCCGCGACGCCGAGACCCGCACTGGCCAACGCGGCATGAATCACCCGCTGCTGCGACGGACCATTCGGCGCCGACAAACCATTCGACGCACCATCCTGGTTGACCGCGCTACCAGCCACCATCGCAAGGACCGTATGACCATTACGACGCGCATCCGACAGACGCTCAAGCACGATCATCCCCGCGCCCTCGGACAGACCCATCCCATCCGCCTCAGCCGCAAACGCCTTACAACGACCATCCGCCGCCAAAGCACCCTGCTGCGAAAAACCAATGAACTCCGCCGGATCCGCAATCACCATCACACCACCAGCAAGCGCAAGATCACACTCACCAGCACGCAACGCCTGCGCAGCCAAATGCAGAGCCACCAACGCCGACGAACACGCCGTATCCACCGTCACCGCCGGACCCTCAAGACCCAACGAGTACGAAATCCGACCCGAGATCACACTCGTGACATTTCCGGTGATCAAGTGACCGGCCGACTCCTCGTCGAAGCCGGGCTGGCTCGCGTAGCCGGACGAGGCGGCACCAGCGAAGACGCCGGTCAGCGAGCCCCGCAGCGACGCCGGGTCCATCCCGGCCCGCTCCAGCGCCTCCCACGCCGTCTCCAGCAACAACCGCTGCTGCGGATCCATCGCCAAAGCCTCACGCGGGCTGATCCGGAAGAACCCCGGGTCGAAGTCCGCCGCGCCGGCGACGAAACCGCCCTCGCGGGTGACGGACGTCCCGGCCGAGCCAGAGACGATGTCCGCGAGGCCTTCGATATCCCAGCCTCGGTCGGCCGGGAAGCCACCGATCGCATCCCCGCCGGACGCCAGCAGCTCCCACAACGCTTCCGGGCTGTCCGCACCGGGATACCGGCAGCCCAGACCGACGATCACGACCGGATCGGCGGCCGAGACCGGCGTGACTCGAGACCCGGCTCCGGCAGACTGCTGACTTCCCATCAGCCTCTTGACGATCTCCTGCGCAAGCGTCGCAGGAGACGGATAGTCGAACACGACCGTCGAAGGCAACTGCAAACCAGTCGCCTGATTCAACCGGCCACGCAGGTCAACCGCCGTCAGCGAGTCGAAGCCCATCTCGCGGAAGGCTCGAACCGCGTCGACCGCGTCCGCAGACGAGTGTCCGAGCACGGCCGCCGCGTGACCGCTGACCACGTCGGTGACGATCCGGGTCCGCTGCGCCGGGGATGCTCCGACCAGCCGCTCCAGCAGGGCCGCTCCGTCACCCGAAGCCGCGACGGGGGTCGAGGAGGCCCCGGCGGACGACATGTCAGTGGACTGACGGGCCTCGGGGATCTCGTCCAGCAGTCGCCAGGACCGGGCCGCGTTGAACACTGCCGAGAAGCGCGGCCAATCGACATCCGCGACCGAGAGGACGGTCTCGTTGTCAGCGAGCACCTGGCCGAGGACGCTGAGCGCACGGTCCGGGTCCAGCAGTCGCAGACCCTGACGCCGCAGACGCTCCGGGACCAGGCTCTGCGGGCGCTCCGGGGCACCGTTCGCCGAGTCGTCGAACTTGCCGCCCGAGCTCCACACGCCCCAGGCCACCGACGTCCCCGGCAGACCCCTGGCACGCCGGTTCTGAGCGAGCGCGTCCAGGTGGGCGTTGGCGGCGGCGTACGCGGCGTGCTCGCCGACACCCCAGGTCGCGGAGATCGAGGAGAAGAGGATGAAGTCGTCGAGGTCGAGGTCGAGTTCGGACGTGAGCTCGTCGAGATACGTCGCTCCGGCCGCCTTGGCGCCGAGGGTGAGCTCGAGTTGGTCGAGGTCCGTCGCGTCGACGCTGGTCAGCTCGACCGCGACCGCTGCGTGGATGACGGTCGAAAGCGGCGGGGCGACCGTGGGGATCCACTGCAGGAGGCCGGCGAGCGCAGGGCGGTCGGACACGTCGCAGGAGACGATCGTGACCGTCGTTCCGGCCTCGGCCAGACCGGCGACGACGTGAGCCGCGCCCGGCGTGCCCGGCCCGCGACGGCCGGTCAGCACGACCCGGTCGGCACCGGCTCCGGCCAGCCATCCGGCCAGGTCCGGGCCGATCGAACCACTCGCGCCAGTCATCAGGACCGTGCCACGCGGCGTCCACCGACGGGAGCCGGCCTGGCTCGGCCTCGGCGCGGCCCGGACGAGGCGACGCGCCAGCACGCCCACGCTGCGGACCGCGACCTGGTCCTCGTGACCGTCGGCCAGGACTCCGGCGACCCGGGCTGCGGCCGTGGCGTCGAGGACCGGGGGCAGGTCGATCAGACCGCCCCAACGGTTCGGCTCCTCCACCCCTGCCGTGCGTCCCAGGCCCCAGACTTGGGCTTGGATCGGGCTGACCGGTCGGTCGCCGTCGTCGCCGGCACCGGTCGTGACAGCTCCCTGAGTGAGCGCCCACATCGGTGCGGTCACTCCGGCGTCGGCCAGGGCCTGGAAGAGCACCAGGGTTCCGGCGACGCCGTTGGGGACCACGGGCCGGGCGGCCGACGCCGTTTCGTCGAGGCCGAGCAGGGACAGGATCCCGCTCGGCGTCGCGGAGTCGAGGGCTTCGGCGAGCTGGGCGGCCAGCGCGTGCCGATCGAACTCGGTCGCGGAGACTTCGAGCGTCACGAGGTCGGCGCCCCGGTCGGTCAGCATCCGTGCGCATTCGGCAGCCAGATCGCCGTCGGCCAGGGCTGCGGGAACGGCGAGCAGCCAGGTTCCGGACAGGACGGCCGGGCCGGGCTCGCGCGGCGGCGTCCAGGAGATCCGGTACCGCCAGTCAGTGGTCTGAAACTCGTCCCGCTGCCGTGCTCGCCACGAGGTCAGTGCCGGCAGGACCTCGCCGAGCGCCGCTCCGTCCACGTCCAGGGTTTGGGCCAGGGCGGTCAGGTCGGCGGCCTCGATCGCGTTCCAGAACCGCGTGTCGATGTCGTCGGTACCGTGGCTGTTGGCGGACGGCGTCGCGGACGCGGCCTGCTTCGGCCAGTACCGCTGCCGCTGGAACGCGTAGGTCGGCAGCTCGACGATCGCGGCTCGCGGCACGACGGCCGTCCAGTCGACGGGGACTCCGTGGACGTGCACCGCAGCCAGGGACGCCAGGAGCCGTGCCGAGCCGCCGTCGTCGCGGCGCAGGGTTCCGGTGGCCACTATCGGTGCCTGTGAACCGAAGTCCGCGTCGGCGGCGCGACGCTCGAGCGTGTCGCTGATCGCGTTGGTCAGGACAGGATGCGCGGAGGCCTCGATGAAGACCCCGTAGCCCAGGTTGCCGAGCTCCTCGACCGCCCGCGAGAACTGCACGGTCCCGCGCAGGCTCGCGTACCAGTACTCGGAATCCAGCTCAGGCCCCGCGAGTTGCGCGCCGGTCAGCGCCGACACCATCGGCAGCCGCGTCGGCTGCGGGCTCAGGCCGTCGAGCAGGCTGAGGATTTCCTCGCGCAGCTCGTCCACCTGCGGGCCGTGCGAGGCGTAGTCCACCGGGAGTATCCGAGCTCGGACGCCGTCGCCTTCGCACCCGGCGAGCAGGTCCTGGAGCGCGTCGAGGTCACCGGAGACGACCGTGGCGTCCGGCCCGTTGACAGCGGCTACCGCCACTCGCCCGTCGCACCGCGTGATCCGGCGCTCCACCGCGGCGACGGGTTCGGCGATCGACATCATCCCGCCACGACCGGACAGCGCGATCAGAGCCTTGCTACGCAGCGTTACCACCTTCGCGGCGTCCTCCAGGCTGAGGATCCCGGCCACGACCGCCGCCGCGATCTCGCCCTGCGAGTGTCCGACCACTGCGTTGGGCTGCACTCCGGCCGCCTGCCAGACCGCGGCGAGGGAGACCATCACGGCCCAGAGCGCGGGCTGGACGACGTCCACGCGGTCGAAGCCGGGCGCACCCTCGGCGCCGGCCAGCACGTCGTCCAGGGACCAGTCGACGTACGGAGCCAGCGCGGTGCCGCACGCGGCCAGGCGTGCCGCGAACACCGGCGACGAGGCCGCGAGCTCACGACCCATACCAACCCACTGCGAACCCTGACCCGGGAAGACAAACACCACCCGGCCATCGCCGCCGGCGGCCGGAACGACTCCGCTCACCACGTTCCCAGTCGGCTGGCCGACAGCCACCGCCGACAGGCCGGACGCCAATTCGCCACGGTCCGCGCCGAGCACCACGGCCCGGTGCTCGAAGACCGAGCGGGAGGTGATCAGCGACCACGCCACGTCGGCGGGATCCAACGAGGCCTGGGCCAGCGCAAACTCGCCGAGTCGGCCGGCCTGCGCGGCCAGACCGGCCTTGCTCCGGGCCGACAGCGGCCACGCGGACGTCGATCCGGCCGTAAGCACCGGGACACGCGGCGTCTCGTTCGGGGCCGCCTCGTCATCGTCAGACGCCTGCGGTGCCTCTTCGAGGATGACGTGCACGTTGGTGCCGCTGATTCCGAACGCTGACACACCGGCGCGCCGGGGCTGCCTTGCGGTGGCGGGCCACGGCACCGACTCGTTCAGCAGCCTGACATCGCCCGCGCTCCAGTCCACGTGCGGAGTCGGCACGTCGGCGTACAGGGTGCGCGGCAGCTCCTCGTGCTGCAGCGACAGCACCATCTTGATGATGCCCGCCACGCCGGCCGCCGTCTGGAGGTGGCCGATGTTCGTCTTCACCGAGCCGAGCCACAGCGGCTGGTTCTCGGGCCGTCCCTTGCCGTAGGTCGCGAGCAGCGCCTGCGCCTCGATCGGGTCGCCCAACGCTGTTCCGGTGCCGTGCGCCTCGACCGCGTCCACCTGCTCGGCACGCAGCCCAGCGTTCGCCAGCGCCGTACGGATGACCTTCTGCTGCGACGGGCCGTTCGGCGCGGTGATGCCGTTGCTCGCACCATCCTGATTCATCGCGCTACCCGCGACGACGGCGAGCACCCGGTGTCCGCTGCGCTGCGCGTCCGAGAGGCGCTCCAGGACGAGCATTCCGGCGCCTTCACCCCAGCCGATGCCGTCCGCGTCAGCGGCGAAGGCCTTGCACCGGCCGTCGAAGGCGAGGCCGTCCTGGAAGGAGAACTCTGAGAACGCGGCCGGCGTGGACATCACCGCGACTCCGCCGGCCAGGGCCATCGAGCACTCGCGCGAGCGGAGCGCCTGGCAGGCCAGGTGCAGCGCGACGAGCGCCGACGAGCAGGCCGTGTCGACCGTGACCGCGGGCCCTTCCAAGCCGAGCGTGTAGGACACGCGCCCCGAGATGACCGAGCCGAGGCCGCCGATGAGCATGTAGCCCTCGGAACCGGGCTCGTCGGCCAGGCCTTGGCCGTATCCGCCGAACGCGGCGCCGGCGAAGACTCCGGTGGCGCTTCCCTTCAGAGAGGCCGGGTCGATGCCCGCGCGCTCGACCGCCTCCCACGCCGTCTCCAGCAGCAGCCGCTGCTGCGGATCCATCGTGACGGCTTCGCGGGGGCTGATACCGAAGAATCCCGCGTCGAAGTCCGCCGCGTCGTAGACGAATCCGCCGACCAGGGACGTGGTCGCCGAGTCGGCGGCCATCGCGGCGAACAGGCCTTCGGGGTCCCAGCCTCGGTCCGTGGGGAACTCGGCGATCGCGTCGGTGCCGGTCGCCAGCAGTCGCCAAAGGTCCTCGGGTTCGCGCACGCCGCCCGGGAACCGGCAGCCCATTCCGACGATGGCGATCGGCTCGCCGAGGTCGGCGGCCGTGCCGACCGCGATCGGCGTCGCGGAGTCGGGCAGGATGCCGAGCAGTTCGGTGCGCAGGTACTGGACGACGGCGGACGGTGTGGGGTAGTCGAAGACGAGCGTGGCGGGCAGTTTTTTCAGCCCGGTCACCGTGTTCAGCCGGGTACGCAGGTCCACGGCGGTCAGCGAGTCGAAACCGAGGTCCTTGAACGCCCGGGTCGGCGGCACCGCGTCGGCCGAGGCGTATCCGAGGACTGCGGCGGCCTCGCTGCGGACGAGATCGGTGAGAATGCGCACTTGCTCGGGCTGGTCGAGACCGGCCAGCCGTTGGCCCAGCTCGGTCCCGGCTCCCGCTCCCGCAACCGCGCGGTCGTTCGACGTCGTGGAGCCGGCGAGGGCCTGTTGGGCTTCGGGCAGGTCGGCCAGCATCGGGCTGGGGCGCTGGACGGTGAAGATGGTGGCGAACCTGGCCCAGTCGATGTCTGATACCGCGACCAGGTCTTCACCCGCGTCGAGGATGGCCGCCAGCGCGCCGACAGCCAGACCCGCGTCCATCGAGCGGACTCCGAGGCGCTGGAGCACGTCCCCGGCCGGGCCGTCGCCCATGCCGCCGTCGCCCCACAGACCCCAGGCGACGGACGTGCCGGACAGGCCGCGGCCTCGGCGGTCCTCGACCAGGGCGTCGAGGGCGGCGTTGGCGGCGGCGTAGCCGGAGAGCTGAGCGCTGCCCCAGGCTGCGGCGCCGGAGGAGAACATGACGAACGCGTCGAGGTCTCGGTCCGCCGTCAGCTCGTCCAGGTAGGTCGCGCCGCCTGCCTTGGCCTGGAGGACCTCCGTCAGGTCAGCGGGCTGCATCGCTTCCAGTGGGCCGCCGGGGGCGGCGCCGGCCGCGTGCATGATCGAGCTGAGTGCCGGGCCGTGTGCATCGATCCAGGTCAGCAGGTTGCACGTCTGGTCGCGATCGCCGACGTCACCGGCGAGGATCGCGACGTCGCTGCCGGCGGCGGCCAGCTCGGCGGCCAGGGCCGATGCGGCTGACGCGGCCGGGCCCGAGCGGCTCGACAGAACAATCCCGGCCGCGTCGCGGGTGGTGAGCCAACGGGCCACGTGGCCGCCGACGCCGCCGGTTCCACCCGTGATCAGGACACTGCCAGCGGGCTTCCAGCGCGCTCCGGTCGAGACTGGACCAGCGGCGCGAATCAGGCGGCGGCCGAGGATGCCGCTGGTGCGGATGGCGACCTGGTCTTCGCTGCCGCTGGAGAGGACGGCTGTGAGACGGACCGGTGTGCGCGCGTCCCACGTCGTCGGCAGGTCGAGTAGGCCGCCCCAACGATCCGGGTGCTCCAGGGCGGCTACGCGGCCGAAGGCCCAGGTCTGTGCCTGAGTCGGGCTGGTCAATCGATCGTCTCCGACCGATACCGCGCCGGAGGTCAGCACCCAGAGCGGCGCGGTTGCTCCGGCGTCGCCGAGGGCTTGGATCAGGGCCAGCGTCCCGGCCAAGCCGCGCGGGACGACCTGGGACTCTGGCGAACGCGACTCGTCCATGGCCAGCAGCGAGACGATTCCGGACAACGGCTGCTCCCCGATGGCCTGCGTGATGCTGGCGCGCAGCGACTCGCGGTCCAGTTCGTCCACCGGGACCTCGGCGAGCAGCACCTCGGCGCCACCGTCGGTCAGTGCACTGAGGCAGTCGGCGGTCAGGTTGGAGCCGACCGGCGTGACCAGCAGCCAGGTGCCCGACAGCGTTGCGGGGGCCGGTTCGGTGACCGGGGTCCAGGTGATCCGGTAGCGCCAGTCGGCGACTGCGGACGCGCCACGCTCCTGGGCCCGCCAGTTGGCCAGCGCGGGCAGCACGTCCCGCAGACGCTCGACGTCCACGTCGAGAGCGTGCGACACGCCCTCCAGATCGCCACCGGCGACGGCCGCCCAGAACGCGCCCTCCTGCGCCGAGGCCGCCTCGCTCAACGCGGAAGCTGCGACCGGCTTTGTGGGCCAGTACCGCTGCCGCTGGAAGGCGTAGGTGGGGAGGTCTACGCGCTTACCGACCGGCAGCACTGCGGTCCAGTCCACGGCGACGCCGCGTACGTGTGCCTCGGCCAGCGACGTCAGAACACGTATCGGGCCGCCATCATCGCGACGCAGGGTGCCGGTGACTACCGCGTCCTCGAGGGTGTCGCTGATCGCGTTGGTCAGGACGGGGTGTGCGGAGGCCTCGATGAAGGTGCCGTAGCCAGCGCGGCCGAGGACATCGACCGCTCGGGAGAACTCGACAATTCCGCGCAGACTCGCGTACCAGTACTCTGCGTTCAGCTCAGGGCCCTGCAGGTATTCGCCGGTCAGCGCCGAGACCATCGGGATCACACCCTGACGCGGCGCGACCGAGGCCAGGAGACTCAGGATCTCCTCGCGCAACTCCTCGACCTGCGGACCGTGCGAGGCATAGTCCACCGGCAGCATCCGAGCCCGGACACCCTCACGCTCACAGGCGGCCAGCAGTTCCGCTAGGGCTTCGGGATCGCCCGAGACGACCGTCGCGGCCGGACCGTTGACCGCCGCGATCGCGATCCGGTCGGTGATCCGGTTCGCCACCGCTTCAGCGGAGTCAGCGATCGAAAGCATCCCGCCACGACCGGACAGGGCAATCAGAGCCTTGCTACGCAGCGCCACTACCCTCGCCGCGTCCTCCAGCGACAAGATCCCGGCGACAACGGCAGCCGCGATCTCACCCTGGCTGTGACCCGCCACCGCATCGGGGATCACCCCGGCCGCTTCCCAGAACGCTGCGAGAGAGACCATCACAGCCCAGAGCACCGGCTGGACCACATCGACCCGATCGAAACCGGGCGCACCCTCCACACCGGCCAACACGTCGTCCAAGGACCAATCGACATACGGAGCCAGCGCCGCACCACACTCAGCCAGCCGCGCCGCGAACACCGGCGACGAAGCCGCCAACTCACGACCCATCCCCACCCACTGCGAACCCTGACCCGGGAACACGAACACCACCGGACCGGCCGACCCCGCCACGCCACCAACCACAGTCGACGCGGCCCGGCCGGCCGCGACCGCCGACAGCCCCGCGACCAGTTCCTCGGTTCCCGCGCCGACAACGACCGCGCGGTGCTCGAACGTCGACCGGGTCGTGGCCAGCGACCAGCTCACGTCGGCTGAAGCAATGTCCTGACGCCCAGCCAGGTGATCGGCCAGTCGCGACGCTTGCGTCCGAAGCCCGGCCGCAGTCTGCGAGGACACCAGCCAGGCAGTTCCGTCCGTCAGGAGCGGCGGGACGGCGGCCTCGATCTCAGCCGGAGCCTCGGTACGCGGCGCTTCCTCGAGGATCATGTGCGCGTTCGTGCCGCTGATCCCGAAGGCCGACACGCCGGCCCGGCGCACGCGGCCGTCCTGCGCAGCCCACTCCACTGCTTCGGTCGCGAGCTGAACGGAGCCGGCTCTCCAGTCCACGTGCGGAGACGGAACATCGGCGTGCAGCGTGGCGGGGAGCACGCCGTGCTGGAGCGCGAGGACCATCTTCATGATTCCGGCGACGCCCGCCGCCTGCTGCGCGTGCCCGATGTTCGACTTGATCGAGCCGAGCCACAGCGGACGGCCCTCGGGACGGTCGGCCCGGCCGTAGGTCTCGAGGATCGCCTGGGCCTCGATCGGGTCACCGAGCGTCGTGCCGGTGCCGTGCGCCTCAACCACGTCAACGTCGCCCGCCGACAAGCCTGCGTTGGCCAGGGCGGCGCGGATCACCCGCTGCTGCGAGGGGCCGTTCGGCGCCGACAGGCCGTTCGACGCACCGTCCTGGTTGACTGAACTGCCCCGCACGACCGCGAGCACCGTGTGCCCGTTGCGACGCGCGTCCGAGAGCCGCTCAAGAACGACCATGCCCGCGCCCTCGGCGAGGCCCATGCCGTCCGCGTCGGCCGAGAACGGCTTGCAGCGGCCGTCCGCCGCGAGCGCGCCCTGCTGGGAGAAGCCGATGAACTCGCCCGGGTTCGTGATCACCATGACGCCGCCGGCCAGGGCGAGGTCGCATTCCCCGGCACGCAGCGCCTGCGCGGCGAGGTGCAGGGAGACGAGACCGGAGGAGCACGCCGTGTCGACGGTGACCGCCGGGCCTTCGAGGCCGAGGGTGTAGGAGATCCGGCCGGAGATCACGCTGGTGACGTTGCCGGTGATCAGGTGACCGGCCGACTCGTCGTCGAACCCTGACTGCTCGGCGTACCCCGAGGACGCGGCGCCCGCGAAGACACCGGTCGACGAGCCGCGCAGCGTCACCGGATCCAGTCCGGCGTGCTCCAACGCCTCCCACGAGGTCTCGAGGAGCAGGCGCTGCTGCGGGTCCATGGCGAGGGCCTCGCGCGGGCTGATCCGGAAGAACGCCGGATCGAAGTCCGCCGCCCCGGCGACGAAGCCGCCCTCGCGGGTGACGGAGGTGAGCGCGCTTCCGGGCAGCGAGCCGAGCAGCCCGTCGACGTCCCAGCCACGATCAGCCGGGAAGCGCCCGACCGCGTCGCCTCCGGTCGCGAGCAACTGCCAGAGCGCCTCCGGGCTGTCCGCTCCGCCGGGGAACCGGCAGCCCAGCCCGACGATCACGATCGGATCGCCGGAGACCGGAGCGTGCCCGGCGGCGCCGTCGGAGGTCTCGCGGGCGGGGCCGAACTGGCCGCTCCCCACGAGCTGGGCGAGAATCCGCTGCGCCAGCGCCCGGGGGGACGGGTAGTCGAACACGATCGTCGAGGGCAGCTGAAGGCCCGTCGCCTGATTCAGCCGGCCACGCAGCTCCACCGCCGTGAGCGAGTCGAAACCCATGTCCCGGAACGCCCGGTCCGCCTCCACCGCGTCGGCGGACGTGTGCCCGAGCACGGCGCCAGCGTGTGCGCGGACCAGCTCGGTGACCCGGCGTTCCCGCTGCCCGGGCGTCGCGCCGACGAGGCGGCCCAGCAGTTCGGCCGCCTCGCCCGAGGTCACCACCGCAGGGCCCGACGATCCGGAGTCCTCGGCCCGCCGCGCTTCGGGGATCTCGTCGAGCAGCGGCCAGGAACGCACGGCGTTGAAGACGGCGGAGAACCGGGGCCAGTCCACGTCTGCGACCGACAGTACGGTGGTCTCGTCTTCGGCAAGGATCTGACCCAGCACCGCGAGCGCCCGCTCCGGGTCCAGCAGCCGCAGGCCCTGCGCCCGCAGTCGAGCCGGGATCACGCTGAGCGCGTGGTCCGTCTGGCTAGCTTCCTGCCCGGTGTCCCAAACACCCCACGCCACCGACGTCGCCGGCAGGCCGCGAGCGCGCCGGTTCTCGGCCAGCGCGTCGAGGTGGGCGTTGGCCGCCGCGTAGGCGCCGTGCTCGCTCACGCCCCAGGTCGCGGCGATCGATGAGAACAGAACGAACTCGTCGAGGTCCAGATCGGCCGTCAGTTCGTCGAGGTGCTGGGCTCCGGTGGCCTTCGCGCCGAGGCCGAGGGCCAGGTCGTCCACGCCGGTGTCGGCGACGGTCAGCAGTTCCACCGCGAGGGCGCTGTGGATCACGGTCGAAAGCGCGGGCCCGGTGCGGTCGATCCAGGCCAGCAGCCCGGCGACGGCGTCTCGGTCGGCGACGTCGCAGCTCGCCACGCTGACCGTGGTTCCAGCGGCGGCCAGGTCGGCAGCCACGGTGGCCGCTCCCGGGACCATCGGGCCACGCCGACTGACGAGCGTCACGCGCGGGGCGCCGGCCTCGCCCAGCCAGTTGGCCAGGCTCGGGCCGATCCCGCCGCTCGCCCCGGTCACCAGGACGGTGCCGCGCGGACTCCAGGTGCCGGAGCTGCGGCCGGGACCGCTCCGGACCAGTCGGCGGCCGAGGATTCCCGCGGGCCGGATGGCCACCTGGTCCTCGCCGCACCCGGCCAGCACCGCGCCGATCCGGTTCGCAGCCCAGGCGTCGACCACGGACGGCAGGTCGATCAGGCCGCCCCAACGCTCGGGGTGTTCGAGGCCTGCGACCCGGCCCAGGCCCCAGACCTGCGCCTGAGTCGGGTGGGACGGAGATTCACCGGGGGCGGCTGATACCGCGCCGGACGTCAGGACCCACAGCGGCGCCTCGATGCCGAGCTCGCCGAGGGCTTGGACGAGGCCGAGCGTTCCGGCCACGCCGCTCGTCGCGGACGGGTGGTCGGGCAGCGGGGTCTCGTCGAGCGCGAGGAGAGAGACGACGCCCGCGAGGGTTGTCTTATCAGTGGATTGAGCGATCAGGGTGGCGAGCGCCCTGCGGTCGACTTCACCGGGGAGCACCTCGGCGAGCAGGATGTCGGCGCCGGCTGCGGTGAGTGCGTGCACGCATCCGGCGTGCAGGTGCGCGTCGGCCGCGCCGCTGGCCGGGGCCACGACGAGCCAGGTGCCGTGGAGGGCGACCGACGTCGGGTCGGGGACCGGCACCCAGGAGATGCGGTAGCGCCAATTCCTCGTCGCCGCGTCGTCGCGCTCCCGGCGGCGCCAGGACGCTAGGGCCGGGAGCAGGTCGTCGAGGCGCTTTCCGTCCACGGCGAGGGTGTCGGCCAGCGTAAGTCGGTCGCCGTTCTCGACGGCGGTCCAGAACCGGGACTGGGCCTCGGACTCGCCCTCGCCGCCCGACGTGCCGAGTTCCTTGGCGCCTGCGCCCGGAACGACCGGGTCCGACCAGTAGTGCTGGCCCTGGAACGCGTAGGTCGGGAGCTCGACCCGCTCCCCGGCGGGAAGCACCGCCGACCAGTCGATGACGACGCCGTGCACGTGTGCCTCGGCCAGCGAGGCGATGAAACGCTCCGGGCCGCCGTCGTCGCGGCGCAGGGTGCCGGTGACCACCGGGGCCGGTCCCGAAGAGGGCTCGTCGGCGAGTTCTTCCAGAACGGCGGCGATCGACGAGGTCAGCACGGGATGCGCGGAGGTCTCGATGAACACCCCGTAGCCCGAGTTGCCCAGCTCCTCAACCGCCCGCGAGAATCGCACCGTCGCGCGCAGACTCGCGTACCAGTACTCGGAATCCAGCTCGGGGCCTTCAAGCCGCGCGCCGGTCATCGCCGAGACCATCGGCAGCCGCGCCGCCTGCGGGGTCAGGCCGTCGAGCAAGCTGAGGATCTCCTCGCGCAGCTCGTCCACCTGCGGACCGTGCGACGCGTAGTCCACCGGCAGCAGCCGCGCCCGCACGTCGTCGCGCTCGCAGCCGGCCTGGATCTCGGCCAGGGCCTCCGGCGTTCCGGAGACGACGGTCGCGCCCGGACCGTTCACCGCCGCCACCGAGACCCGATCGGCCCACGGCGCGATCCGGCGCTCCACGTCGGCGACGGATTCAGCGATTGACAGCATCCCGCCGCGACCGGACAGCGCTATCAGAGCCTTGCTACGCAGCGCCACCACCTTCGCCGCGTCGTCGAGGGACAGGATCCCCGCAACCACGGCCGCCGCGATCTCACCCTGCGAATGTCCGACGACGGCATCGGGGTTCACGCCAGCGGCCTGCCACACCGCCGCCAGGGAGACCATCACGGCCCACAGCGCAGGCTGGACGACGTCGACTCTGTCGAATCCGGGCGCGCCGTCCCGACCGGCCAGGACGTCGTCCAGGGACCAGTCGATGTACGGGGCCAGCGCCTCGCCGCACTCGGCCAGGCGGGCCGCGAAGACCGGCGACGAGGCCGCAAGTTCGCGACCCATCCCGATCCACTGCGAACCCTGGCCGGGGAAGACGAACGCGATTCGGCTCCGGCCGCGCCCGGCCGGAGCCACCGCGCTCACGACGCCGGCGGCGGGCTGGTCGGCGGCCAGCGCGGTCAGCCCCGACAGCAGCTCATCCCGGTCCTCGCCTCGGACCACAGCGCGGTGCTCGAACACTGATCGCGTCGTCGCCAGCGACCAGCCGATGTCAGTCAAGTCACCCCAGGCCCCGGAGGCCGCCCCGTTCCGGACGAACTCGGCCAGGCGTGCGGCCTGGGCCCGCAGGCCGTCCGCGCTGCGCGCCGACACCAGCCAGGCTGTGCCCTCGGATAGCACCGACTCCGGCTCAGGGGTGCTCTCAGAGTCGTCAGCGTCCTCGGCCGCAGGGGCTTCCTGGACGATGACGTGGACGTTCGTGCCGCTGGCCCCGAACGCCGAGACGCCGGCCCGGCGCGGCTCAGCGGTCGTGGCGGGCCACGGCACCGGCTCGGTCAGCAGCCTGACATCGCCCACCGACCAGTCGACCTCCGGCGTGGGGACGTCGACGTGCAGGGTGGCCGGTATCTGCTCGTGCTGGAGAGCGAGAACCATCTTGATAATTCCCGCCACGCCGCCCGCGGCCTGGGTGTGGCCGATGTTCGACTTCACCGAGCCGAGCCACAGCGGACGGCCCTCAGGCCGGTTTTGCCCGTACGTGGCCAGAATCGCTTGAGCCTCGATCGGGTCGCCGAGCGTCGTACCGGTACCGTGCGCCTCGACGACGTCCACCTGGTCGGCCCGAAGCCGGGCGTTGGTCAGCGCCTCGCGGATGACGCGCTGCTGCGAAGGCCCGTTCGGCGCGGTCAGTCCGTTGCTGGCGCCGTCCTGGTTGACGGCCGTTCCGGTGATCAGGGCAAGAACCGGGTGGCCGTTGCGGCGCACGTCCGAGAGCCGCTCCAGCACGAGCACGCCCGCACCCTCGCCCCAGCCCATGCCGTCAGCGGCGCCCGCGAAGGCCTTGCAGCGTCCGTCCGCGGCCATGCCCTGCTGCTTGGAGAACTCCGCGAACGCCCCCGGTGTGACCATCACGATGACGCCGCCGGCCAACGCCATCGAGCAGTCACCCGTGCGCAGGGCCTGGCAGGCCAGGTGGATGGCCACCAGACTTGAGGAACAAGCCGTGTCGACCGTGATCGCCGGGCCCTCGAGGCCGAAGGTGTAGGCCACCCGGCCGGAGATCATCGCGGTCTGACTGCCGGTCAGCAGGTAGCCCTCCGCGCCCGCGTCGGCCTCGACCAAGCCCTCGCCGTACCCGGCGAACGCTGCTCCGACGAACACTCCGGTCGACGAGCCGCGCAGCGTGCGCGGCTCGATCCTGGCCCGCTCCAACGACTCCCAGGCCACCTCGAGGATCATCCGCTGCTGCGGGTCCATGGCGATGGCCTCGCGTGGACTAATCCCGAAGAACCCGGCGTCGAAGCGCGCGGCATCGGACACGAACCCGCCCTGGTGGGTGAACGAGCTGCGCGCGTCCTCCAGACCGGCCCGCCGGTACGCGTCCCAGCCGCGGTCGTTCGGGAAGCCGGAGATCGCGTCCGTACCCGAGGCGACCAGGTCCCAGAAGCTCTGCGGGTCATGGATGCGCCCGGCGTACCGGCAACCGAGGCTGACGATCGCGATCGGCTCCTGGTCGGCCGCCTCCAGGGCGTGCAGCCGGTTGCGGGTCTCCTGCAGTTCGGCCGACGCCCTCTTGAGGTAGTCGAAGAGCTTTTCCTGGCTATCCATCACGGACTCCCTGAAGAACGGGGGGCGGGCGGAACAAGATCAGTTGGTCTGCGGCAGTCGTGGGGGGAGCTTGAGTTCCTGGTCCAGGAAGCTGAACACCTCGTCGGGTGTCGCGGATTGGAACTCGATTTCGGTGCTTGCCGGGGCGCCGAGTTCCGCGCTGTGCGTCGTCGTCTCGAGCCAGTTCGACAGCAGTCCCCTGAGGAGTCGGGTGACGTCGTCGGGCTGAGTAAAGTCGGCGGCGGTTGCGGAGAGAACGAGTTGGAGGCGCTCGATTTCGGTGATGATCGAGGGTGAGTCAGTGTTCGCGTCTAGGTTCATCGCGGTGTGTACGTGGTCGGCCAGGGCCTCGGGGGTCGGGTAGTCGAAGACGAGGGTGGACGGGAGCCTCAGCCCGATGGCCGCGTTGAGCCGGTTACGCAGCTCGACCGCGGTGAGCGAGTCGAAGCCCAGGTCCTTGAAGGCCCGGTCGGCCTGCACCTCGTCGGCCGACGCGTGCCCGAGGACGGCGGCGGCCTCGGCGCGGACCAGGTCGGTCAGGAAACGCCCCTGCTCTTGCTGGGGTAGACCGAGGAGTTGCTGCGCGAGGGCGGTGGCGTCGTTCGTCGCTGAGTCGTCGGATTCGTTGGTAGACAACGCGGTCCGCACTTCGGGCAGGTCACTGATGAGGGCGCTCGGGCGTTGGACGGTGAAGACGGGGGCGAAGCGGGTCCAGTCGAGGTCTGCGATGGTCGTGGTGGCGGTCTCGGCGGTGGTGTCGGTCGCGCTGTCGACGATTCCGGCGAGGGCCTCGATCGCCAGGTCCGGGTCCATGGCACGAAGGCCCACGCGCTGGAGCCGGTCGCCGCTCTCGCCTTGCCCCATACCGCCGCCGCCCCACAGTCCCCAAGAGACCGCGACGCCAGGAAGGCCGAGGCCCCGGCGGTGTGCGGCAAGCCCGTCCAGAAACGCGTTGGCCGCCGCGTATCCGGCCTGCTGACCGCTGCCCCAGATCGCAGCACCCGAAGAGAAGAGAACGAAGGCCGTCAGCTGACGGTCGGCGGTGAGCTCGTGCAGGTTCGCCGCTCCGGCCGCCTTTGCGGCGCCGACCTCGGCCAACGCTGCGGGCGTGAGCTCGTTGAGAGGGATGACCTGGCCGGTGCCCGCGGCGTGGAAGACGGCCGTCAGCGGCGGCCCTGACCGATCGATCCGGTCGAGCAGCGCGGCGGTCGGCTCCCGCAGGGCGGTGTCGCAGGCGGCTACCTCGACCGTGCTACCGGCCTCGGCCAGTCGGGCGGCGACTGCGGCCACGCCGTGAGCGGCCGGTCCGGAGCGGCTGGACAGGACGATCCGGGGCGTATTGCGGCCGGTCGACGCCAGCCAGTCGGCGATGCGGGCGCCGATGGCCCCGGTTCCGCCGGTCACCAGGACCGTGCCGCGTGGCGTCCAGCGCTCGGCGGCACGCGGCCGAGGAACACGTACGAGCCTGCGGGCCAGGACTCCGGCCGCGCGGATCGCGACCTGGTCTTCGCCGGGTGTGCGGTCGGCGTCGGTCAGGAAGCGGACTAGATGGTCGGCCGCACGCTCGTCCACCTCGGCAGGCAGGTCGATCAGGCCGCCCCAGCGGTCGGGGTATTCGAGGGCTGCGACGCGTCCGAGGCCCCAGACCGGTGACTGCGCGGGTGCGGTGAGCGGCGCGTCGTGACCGGCGGCGACAGCGCCCTGAGTCAGCACCCACAGCGGCGCGTCGATTCCTCGGTGGCCGAGGGCCTGAAGCAGGGTGACGGTCGACGCGAGACCAGTCGTGACCGACGGCGCGTCGGGCACCTTGCGCTCGTCGAGGGCGAGCAGCGAGACGACGCCGATTACCGGTGCCGTCTCAAGCTGAGCCGCCAGAGTCTGCCGGTCGGACGCTCCGTTGACGACGATAGTGTTGGCCCCCGCCGCGTCGAAGGCTCGGACACAGGTATCGGCCGGCTCCCGCTGTGCAGGATCAGCGATCAGGAGCCAAGTTCCACTCGGCGACGTCGGTCGCGGCTCGGGCAGCGCGGACCAGGAGATCCGGTACGACCAGTCGGCGGACGCCTGCTCACCGCGATCCCGAGCCCGCCAGGACGCCAGCGCGGGCAGGATCTCGCGGAACGGCTTGTCCGGGTCCACGGCCAGCGTGTCGGTCAGGACGTCCGTGTCGCCGCTCTCGACGGCGGCCCAGAATTCGGTCTCAGCGGGGCTCTCGGTATTGGGGGCCTTCGCCGCCGCCTCGATCCAGTACCTCTGGTGCTGGAAGGCGTACGTCGGCAGGTCGACTCGCGTGCCAGGCGGCAGGACATCAGCCCAGTCCACGGGCACTCCGTGCACGTGCGCCTCGGCAAGCGACGCCAGTACCCGCGCCGAACCGCCGTCATCGCGGCGCAGGGTGCCGGTGACTACGACGTCCTCCAACGTGTCGCCGATCGCGGAGGTCAGGACCGGGTGTGCGGAGGTCTCGATGAACACGCCGTATCCAGCGGCACCCAGTACCTCCACCGCTCGGGAGAACTCGACGGTCCCGCGCAGACTGGCGTACCAGTACTCTGCATTCAACTCAGGACCCTGCAAAAACTCGCCGGTCAACGCCGAGACCATCGGGATCACGCCCCGACGCGGCACGATCCCCGTCAGGAGACGGAGAATCTCATCCCGCAACTCCTCGACCTGCGGACCATGCGACGCGTAGTCCACCGGCAGCATCCGGGCCCGAACATCCTCGCGCCCGCAGTCGGCCAGCAGCTCAGCCAGGGCTTCCGGAGCACCCGAGACCACAATGGCGGCGGGACCGTTCACCGCCGCAATCGAGACCCCGTCGGCGATCCGGTTCGCCACAGCCTCGGCGGACTCGGCGATCGACAACATGCCGCCACGGCCGGACAGCGCTATCAGAGCCTTGCTACGCAGCGCCACCACCTTCGCCGCGTCCTCCAGGCTGAGGATCCCCGCGACCACCGCAGCCGCGATCTCACCCTGGCTGTGACCAACCACCGCGTCCGGAGCCACCCCCGCCGCCTGCCAGAACGCTGCGAGGGAAACCATCACGGCCCACAGCGCCGGTTGGACGACGTCTACGCGATCGAAGCCGGGCGCACCCTCCGCACCGGCCAGGACGTCATCGAGCGACCAGTCGACGTAGGGAGCCAGCGCCCGACCGCACTCGGCCAGGCGTGCCGCGAACACCGGGCTGGATTCGGCCAGCTCGCGACCCATTCCCACCCACTGCGAACCCTGGCCCGGGAAGACGAACACCACCCGGCCGCCACCGCCGTCAGTCGGGGCCACTCCACGCACCACGCCCGCTGACGGCTGACCTGCGACCACCGCCGACAGCCCGCTCTGCAACTCGTCGAGATCCCGGCCGAGGACCACGGCCCGGTGCTCGAACACCGACCGCGTCGTCGCCAGCGACCAGGCCACGTCGACCGGCTCAAGATTCTTAGCAGCAGATATAGACCGCTCGAGCCGCGACGCCTGCCCGACCAGCCCGGCCGCGCTTCGCGCCGACACCAGCCAGGCCACGCCGTCGACCAACGCTGACGGCCGCCTGGCCCGGTCAGAACTCTGCGGCGCCGGGGGCGCTTCCTCGATGATGACGTGGGCGTTGGTGCCGCTCATTCCGAACGAGGACACCGCGGCCCGCCGGACCCGGCCGTTCGCCGACCACGGCTGGGCCTCGGCCAGCAATCGGACGTCTCCGGCGGTCCAGTCAATGTGAGTGGCGGGCTCCTCGGCGTACAGGCTGCGCGGCAACTCCTCGTGCTGCATGGCGAGGATCATCTTCATCACGCCCGCCGCGCCCGCCGCGCTCTGCGTGTGCCCGAGGTTCGACTTCACCGATCCGAGCCACAGCGGACGATCCCCGGGACGGTCCTTCCCGTACGTCGCCAGCAGCGCCTGCGCCTCGATCGGGTCGCCCAACGTCGTGCCGGTACCGTGCGCCTCCACCACATCGACGTCGGCCGCCGACAGCCGGGCACTCGCCAGCGCCGCTCGGATCACCCGCTGCTGCGACGGGCCGTTCGGCGCCGTCAGACCGTTCGACGCACCGTCCTGGTTGACTGAGCTGCCTCGGACCACGGCCAGAACCGAGTGCCCGTTACGACGCGCGTCCGACAGCCGCTCCAGCAAGAGCATCCCGGCGCCTTCGGCCATCCCCATGCCGTCCGCCGACGCCGAGAACGCCTTGCACCGACCGTCCAGTGCCAGGCCACGCTGCCGCGAGAAGCCGACCAGCGCACCCGGCGTCGCCATGATCGTCACGCCACCGGCCAACGCCAGCGAGCACTCCCCCGCACGCAACGCCTGCGCAGCCAAGTGCAGCGCCACCAGGGACGAGGAGCACGCTGTGTCGATGGTGACGGCCGGGCCCTCCAGGCCGAGCGTGTACGAGACGCGTCCGGCGAGCACGCTGGTCGCGGCACCGGTCAGCAGGTGACCCTCGGACTCGGACGAGGCGAACAGCCCGTACCCCCACGTCGTCCCACCAACGAAGACCCCGGTCTGCGAACCCCGCACGCTCATCGGGTCGATGCCGGCCCGCTCCAGCGCCTCCCACGAGATCTCCAGCAGTAGTCTCTGCTGTGGATCCATCGCGAGGGCCTCACGCGGGCTGATGCCGAAGAATCCGGGGTCGAAGTCGCCGGCGTCGTGCACGAATCCGCCGGACTTGGCGTAGAAGGACCCTGGCTTGTCGGGATCCTGGTCGTAGAGGCCTGCGATGTCCCAGCCTCGGTCCTGCGGCAGCGGGGTCACTGCGTCGCCGCCGGTGGACAGCAGCTCCCACAGGGATTCCGGGTCGTTGACGCCGCCGGGGAGTCGGCAGCCCATGCCGACGATGGCGATCGGCTCACCGGGCTCGATCAGTGTGGCGGCGGGAGCTGTCGTCGGCCCGGACGCGTCCGGGGTCAGGTCGCCGAGCAGCTCCGAGGCCAGGTGACCGGCCAGGACGGCAGTTGTCGGGTAGTCGAAGACGAGGGTGGCCGGGAGCCGCAGACCGGTTGCGGCGTTGAGCCGGTTACGCAGGTCGACTGCGGTGAGCGAGTCGAACCCGAGGTCGGTGAACGCCCGGCTCAGCTCGACCGCGCCCGCCGAGGCGTAGCCCAGGACGGCGGCGACGTGGGTACGCACGAGCTCTGTCAGGACTCTGTCACGTTCGGTCGCGGAGGACGCTTCTGCGAGCCTGTGGCGCAGGGTGTCCGCCGGGGCCTGCCGATCCGTGGCCGAGGCGGTGGCGAGGCGGACCGGTCCGGCCAGGCCTCGCAGCAGCGCGGGGATCTCTCCGCCGTGGCGTGCCTGGGCGCGCAGGGCGGCGACGTCGAAGCGAACCGGGCACAGCACGGCCTCGTCGCGGGCCAGGGCCAGATCGAGCAGGACCAATCCTTCGGCGCGCGACAGCTCGCCGGCGCCGCCGCCCGTGGTCCGGGACAGCAGACCCGCGCTTAGATTGCGTCCAATGCCCTCGCCGGCCATCCATGCGCCCCAGGCCAGGGACAGCGCGCTGAGTCCCTCAGCGCGGCGTCGGGCGGCCAGTGCGTCGAGGAACGCGTTGCCGGCCGCGTAGTTGCCCTGGCCCGCCGCGCCGAAGGTGGCGGCGGCCGAGGAGAACAGGACGAACAGGTCGAGATCGAGGCCCAGGGTGAGCTCGTGCAGGGCCCACGCCGCGTCGGTTTTAGAGCGCATGACGGCGTCGAGCCTCTGCTGGGTCAGAGAGCTGACGAGGCCGTCATCGAGGATTCCGGCCGTGTGTACGACGCCTGACAAGCGGGTTTCGGCGGGAAGGCCCGACAGGAGTCCGGCCAGTGCGGCGCGGTCCCCGACGTCGCAGGCGTTGATCTGCACGTCGACCCCGGCGGCTGCGAGCTCGGCGGCCCGGGCGGCGGCACCGGCGGCCAGCGGCCCGGATCGGCTGACGAGGATGAGCTGGGCGGCGCGGCCGGTCAGGGCCAGGTGGTGGGCGGTGACACCAGCCAGCGTCCCGGTGCCGCCGGTGACGAGGACCGCGCCGGGGGTGCGATCACCCGAGTCGGCCGAGGTGGCAGGCGCGGGCGGGCGGGCCAGGCGGCGGACGTAGGCGGCGTCGCCGCGGATGGCGATCTCCGGCTCGGCCGTGTCCAGAGCGGAAAGTAGAGTCCTGACGTCGGTGTCGTCCTGAGCGGGCAGATCGACGAGGATCAGCCGGCCGGGATGCTCCGACTGCGCTGAGCGGAGCAGACCACGCGCCGCCGCAGCACCCAAGTCGGCCACGGTCTCGCCGGGTCGGACCGCGACGGCACCGCGCGTGACGACGATCAGACGGCTGTCGATCGTCGATTCCAGTGCCGGCCATTGCTGGGCCAGTTCCAGTGCCTCGCCGGTGACGCGGCGGGCACGAGCTCCTTCGTCAGCGTCATCCGAGTGGCCTCCGACACGGGCCAGGACGGCCGCCGGAACCGGTCCGCCTGCCTCGATCGCGGCTGCCAGGGCGGCCAGGTCGGCGTATACGCTCACGTCGTCGAGACGCTCAGCCAAACCGAGACCGTCTGGCCCGACGAGTGCCAACTGGCCGGACGCAGCTGGCGCCGGCAGCGGAGCTGCTATCCACTCGACGCTGAACAAGGCCTTCTGCAGGGCACTTCCAGCCGCGGTCGCAGCAGCTACGGGCCGCAGCGTCAGTGAATCCACCGACACCACCGGTGCACCCGCCGCGTCAACCGCGAACAGCGACAACGCACCGGTCGACGACCGACGCAGCCGCACGCGCAACACCGACGCGCCGACCTCGTACAGCGACACACCGGACCAGGCGAACGGCATCTGTACCGTGCCAGCTTCAGTGTCGCTGTCGGGCTCGGCCAGCCAGAGGGCGTGCAGTGCGGCGTTCAGCAGCGCGGGGTGCAGGCCGAACTCACCGGCGTCACCAGCAAGTCCCTCGGGCAAGACGGCCTCGGCGAAGACATCTCCGTCGCGCCGCCACGCCGCCTGCAATCCCTGGTACGCGGGCCCGAATCCGGCGGCGTTCGCGCGGCTCCGGTACGCGTCGTCGACCGGCACGGACACGGCACCGGCCGGGGGCCAGACTACGAACTCGCTCGCGGCACTGTCGGTGGGCGCATGGGCCGGACCGATCCGACCGGCGGCGTGTTGGGTCCACGCGACGGCCGCGTCTGCGGGCCGGGCGAAGAGGGCGACGTCGCGCAGGCCGTCCTGATCCGGGGCGCTTACGGTGACTTGAAGCTGCATGTCCTCGTCGGACGTGAGCGTCAGCGGCGAACTCATGGTGAGCTCGTCGATCCGGGTGCATCCGAGCCGCGATCCGGCCACCGCCGCGAGCTCCGCGAATCCGGTGCCGGGGAAGAAGACCGTTCCGTCCACCACGTGGTCGACGAGCCAGGGCTGGGCCTTCAGCGAGAGCCTGCCGGTGAATACGAACGCCCCGCTGGCGTCGGCGAGCTCGATCACGGCGGCGAGGAGCGGATGCCCGACCAGTGTCAGACCGGCCGAGGCGACGTCGGCGGAACTGATCGCGGCCGACGGCCAGTAGTGCTGGCGCTGGAAGGCGTAGGTCGGCAGGTCGATGCGGCGTCCGGCGGGCAGGATCGCGGACCAGTCGACCGGGACGCCGTGCACGTGGACCTCGGCGAACGAAGCCAGCAGCCTGCTCGGACCGCCGTCGTCACGACGCAGCGTGCCGGTCACGACAGTGTCCTGCGAGTCCTCGAGGGTCGCGCCGACCGCGGAGGTCAACACCGGATGCGGCGAGACCTCGATGAACACCCCGTAGCCGTCAGCGCGAAGACGCTCGATCCCGGAGCTGAACTGCACTGTGGCACGCAGGCTCGCGTACCAGTACTCCGCGTCAGCCGACGTGCCGTCGAGATAGTCCGCAGTCATCCCGGAGACCATCGGGATCTCGCCGGGACCGGGCGCTACGCCGTCGAGCGTGGTGAGGATCTCGTCGCGGATCGCCTCAGCCTGCGGACCATGAGGCGCGTAATCCATCGGCACGAAACGGGAGCGCACGCCATCGCGCTCGCACTCGGCCGCGAGTTCCTGAAGCGTCTCGACCGGACCCGACACCGTGATCGCCTCGGGACCGTTGACCGTCGCTATCGCCAAACCGTCCCGCAGCCGCGCCTCCACCGCGTCCAGCGGAGCGATGATCGACAGGACACCGCCACGACCGGCCATCCCGGCAGCCATCGCCTGACCACGACGCGCCACCACCCGCGCACCATCCTCAAGAGACAAAACCCCAGCCACCACCGCAGCCGCAATCTCACCCTGCGAATGACCAATCACAGCATCCGGCT
>Ga0302314_10001432_pt1 | contig 44733 bp, 31 predicted proteins | sample III_Palsa_N2_3_FD_200533 | JGI IMG/M metagenome (GOLD analysis project Ga0302314, IMG submission 200533) | Peat permafrost microbial communities from Stordalen Mire near Abisko, Sweden - III_Palsa_N2_3 | ecosystem: Environmental > Terrestrial > Soil > Palsa > Peat permafrost | place: Sweden...
CACTCGTCGGATCGACGCGCTCGATCACCGTCGTCAGATTGATCGGACCGAACTGGCGGACGAACCCGCCATAGGCGACGCGGAGACGGACCTGCGCGGCGCCCCAGGGCACGCCGGCTTCCTGGGCGCGCAACAATTCGCGGATCGCATCCCGCACCGGGATCAGGCCGCGGATGATCCGCGCGTGTTTGGCCGGGATGCCGGCGCGCCCGGCTTGACGGACCGTAACGGGCGTTGGGGTGCCGTCGAGGATCTGATGGAGCGCGCGATCCAGGATGACGTAGCCGCCCTCCTTGATGACCGCGCCCTCGGCCGCGGTGCCGATCGCCGGGCGCGTGGCAGGCCGCTCGCCGATCGGTTCGGCCCGCGGCGCGCGAACGCCGGTGGCGATGCGCGCGAATGCGCTGTCGAGCGAGGCTGTAAGGTCCCCGTCCCCATGGGCAAGACAGCTATAGGTCGGGCCGAACGGCCCGGTCGTGCGTGCGTGCCGGCCGAGCACCTGGTCCGGATGCTCGATAAAATACCGGTTGATCGAAAGCGCTTCCTCGCCCTCGCCCGCCGGCACCGCTTCCATCAGCGCGTCCCAAAGGGCGGCTGGCGCCGTAGTCTCGGGACCCCGCCGCTGGAACAGCAGCACGTCGATGACGACGTCCGTGCCGGCGGCGGCGGCGAAGCTGCCTTCGGGCAGACGCACGGCGCCGATGAGGCTCGCCAGTTCAGCGATATGGGCGCGCGCCTTCGGATCGGACTTGTCCAGGGTCCAGCGGCTGGTGACGAAGGCGGCGATCCCGCTGGGCTTCAGCCGTTCGATCGCGCGCGCGATGAAATAATCATGCAGCGACAGGTGGAGCCGGCCGGCCGGGTCCTCCGCGCGCACGGTCCGGTCGGAGAAGGGCGGATTGCCGATGATGAGGTCGTAGCGCTCGGGCAGTCGCGCCTTGGTGAAGTCTTCGTGCCGGATCCAGGCGGCCGGAAACAGCAGCTGCGCGATGCGCGCGGTCGTCCGGTCGAATTCGATTCCGGTGAGATCGCTCGCGGCCGCCATCGCTTCCGGCATGAGCGCGAAGAACAGGCCGGTGCCGCAGCCAGGTTCCAGCACGCGGCCGCCTTCGAACCCCAGGAGACCGAGCGAGCGCCAGATCGCGCGGATCAGGAATTCGGGCGTGTAATGGGCGTATTGGGTGGCACGCGCCAGGCTGGCCAGATCCTCGCGCGAGACGAGCTTCTCGAGTTCCTCGCCGAGCTCGAGCCAGGGCTCGGCGAATTCGCCGCCGCGGCGCCGGAACAGGTTGTTCGCCAGATCGGCGGCGCCAAAGCCGACGAAGCGGGCCAGCGTGGCCTGCTCATCCTCACTCGCCGGCCGCTTCTCGGCTTCGATCCGGGCCGCAAGCGTGATGGCGGCGAGATTGTCGGCAGCGCGTGCCTTCCAGCCCCGGGCCAACCCGCGATCACCGAGGAGGTGGAAGTTCTTGCCTGCCGGCACCGGGTCACCCAGGGCCTCGGTTGGCTCGTCGTCGGGTTCGGGTGCCGCCAACGGGCGGTACGCCTCACCGGTGAGCGTCATGCCGCCGGCGAGGCTGGTGCTGTCGAACAGGGATAAGGTCAGCTGCGCGGTGTCGCGAGCCATCGAGTCTCTCCTCGGGGCGTGCGGAATCGCCCGGCGCACCGAGGCGGCCGGTGATTGCGGATTGAATGGAAGGGGGATGCCCGCGCTGGCGGTGCCGGGCGTCTTAACCCGCTGTGTCCGTCGCCGCAGGGGCGACGCCCGCTTCTGCCGCGATCGCGGTGAGGAAGCTGGTCGCCTCGATGATCGAGCCCTGCCGGCGCGCGGCTTCCGCATAGATCGACAGGGGAAAGCGCGGCCGGAAATAAAGATCCCGTTCGACCGCCAGGCCGCCTGGACCGCGAACACTTTGCAGCTCCGTCAGATCGACACTACCTAATTCCGGGCATCCAAAGCCGAGATCGCAGAGTCCGAATGCAATCCTGTCCGGGTCATCGGGATCGAGTTCGGTCAGCAGCCAGGTCGCGGCCGAGAACGGGCAAAAGAGCTTCACGACCGGCATATGGTCTCGGTCGCGCTCCTTGCCGTTCGCGAGCAGACGGGCACGGATTTCCTCTGGAATGAGGTCCATTTTGATCTCCGATAGGTTTGGGATTTGGTCCGGCGCTAGCCGGTCGTCGGGCCAGCGGCGCTGGGCAGGCTACTTCGCGGCGGTACGCCGGAAGCTGTCGGGCCGATCGGCGACGGGATCCGGCACGACGATCGCCAGCTGGTCAGGGGTGAGGTCGAGGCAGACGCGGCCGTCGCGGCGGTAGCGCAACAGGGTCATGACATCTGCGTAGTCGATGAACATGACGCCATCGTCCCCGCCGAACGAGGCGCACTTGACGTCCCACCAGCTATCCGGGTTCCGTTCCGGATCGGCCTCGGCGGCCGGGGCGACGAGGTGCCGGGTGCTCGCCGGCGCAACCATGAGACCGGGCTTGCCGTTGCTCATGAAGTAGATGCCCTGGTCGCCGACCAGCCAGAGACCCGCCGGGATCGTCGCCGGATCGATGTCGGCCTCGGTCGGCCAGGCAGCGAGCGGCAGCCCGTGGTTATCAATGTCGCGGCCATCCTTGCGGAACTGGCCCTCGAACAGCTGTTCGCTGGTCGGGGCGCGTGTGACGGCCGCCTTGCTGTGTTCCAGCAGCCGGAACACCAGCGCCGCATGAAAATGCAGTCTCATGATTGACCTCCATTCGAAGGGTGGGCCGAAGCGTGGTTCAGGCTTCGAGGGCGTCGATGCGATCGGCGAGCGCCCGCATCTCGCGGCGGAATGCCTCGGCCTGGGCGCTGTCGAGCCGGTTCACCGCCTTCTCCAGGCAGGCTTCGGCGCGGGTGAGCGCCCGCTGGAGCCGCATGACCTCATGCGAGCGCTGGTACCGGCTGAGTTCGGGTAATTCCTGGGACGTGTTTTCCATGGCGACCTCCTGTTTCTTCTCGAAACAGGATCCCGGGGGACCGCGGCCCGGGCTCGGGCGCAAAGGCGGCGCGCAGCGCCGGGATCGCGTCCGGCCCAGCGCAAGCGGCCGGCGCGACCCACCCTTTGCGGCCGTGACCGGTGCTGCGGTATCCCACCGGTTCCTTCCATTCGCCCTTCTGTTCAGGCCCGCCCTTCATCCTCTGGGATCCCCAGTTCCAGGATGGCCGCCAAGGTCCATGTCCGGCGCAGGGCGCGCGGACCGCGGGGCGCCTTCACCGTGCGAGCCGAGAAGTGCAGATCGAGGTGCCGCTTGGCGTGCTTCGACACCACGGCGATGTCGCGGCCGAGCGCGTCGGCCAGATCGGTCAGGCTCAGCCCGCGGTGATAAGCGATCCGGATCGCCGCCGCGTCTTCGGCGGTGAAGGGCTTCATCCAGCCATGGACCAGGCCCAAGGCGTGGGCCTTCGTGTAGATCGCGCGCAGCGGTCGGCCGAGCGCCGCGGCGACCGCGCGGGTCGGCTCATGGCCATAGCGCGCCGTCAGCAGCGTCTCGTCTTGCGGCGACCAGATCGGACCGCCTCTGAAGCCGCCGGAATTGGCGTGGGTCCCGCGGAGTCCGAGATACTCGGCGCGCCAGCGGAGCGAGCCCGCGGTTCGTCCCAGGCGGAACCGGAGCGGTGTCAGGCTCTCCCCGCGCTCGTAGACGCGGCGCAGCAGCACATCCTCCTCCGGCGTCCAGGCGCGGCCCCAGCCGCGCGCATAGCCGAGCGAATGGAGCACGCGTTCGACCGCGACCTTGCTGCGCGTGGGGAAACCCTCGGCGCCGAGTGTGCGGCCAATCGCCGTGTAGAACATCCCGGCTTCAGCGAGTTCGAGCGCCCGCAGCACTTCCAAGTCGGTCCAGTTTGCCGCCTTGTTCTTGTGCCGCAATCCCAGATGCTGGGCTCGGCTGATGATGCCGGAACCGGGCCGGCCGATCATCACCGAGATCGTGGCGATCGTAATCCCGCGTTCGTAACCCGCCACGAGTTGCGCATCTTCCCAGGGCGTATAGGCCGGTGCGTTTCCCTCGGTGAGACCGAGCGCGCCGGCGCGGGCGTAGACCGCGCCACAGGACCGGCCGAGCGACGCCGCAATTGCGCTGGTCGGCTCCCGGCCATACCGGCTGGACAGTTCGCAATCATCCTCCGCCGACCAGGACCGCTGGCTGTTCCGCCGCAGCCCGAGATCCTCGATCCGGGTACGGACGGCATTGACGGTGCGGCCGAGCTGGGCCGCGATTTCGATCACTGGTTCATCGGCCTCGAACAGGGCCCGAAGCCGTTGGAGGTCGCCGGGCAGCCAGGCGTCCGCCCGGAACGTGACCTCCGCCAGAGCCGTGCGAGGTGCAGTGGGGAGACTTGGTGCGCAGGGCACCAGTTCGACGAGGTCGGGATCGAGATCATCCATCATGCGAGCCCCACGACGGAAGTGCCCGACAGCTTCGTGCGAAGCCGCGGCGAAAGCCGGGCGATCCGGTTGTCGCCGCGCGGGATGGTGTCGACGAGCTTGGTCATGGCCAGCAGATCGAGCCCGGCATGGATCTCTTCGATCCCGCTGCCGAGGTGCCGGGCCAACTCGTCCGCCGTCGTTGCGTTCGGGCTGATCGGGCCGAGCGCTGCGATCAGCCGTGCTGCGACCGGAGCGGCCGGGTCGAGCAGGAACTGCTCAAGCGCATGGAGGCCCCTGCCCTCGCCGGCGACCCGCTTCGGCGCGCCTTCGATCGTTCGCAACCCCTCGAGGTCGAGCAGCCGGGCGACCGCGTCGGGCCCGTGGCCGGCCGCGGCCAGCAGATCGGGCGTGCTGCCGATATGCACGGTCTCGCAAGCACCGATCTGCAGGATGGTCGGGTAGCGGCAAAGCGCCGGTCCCTGGGCGATAAAGCGCCCCGGGGGCAGATCGCGCAACACCGAGGCCTTGTCGTAGGACCAGCCGAGCAGATCCGCCGCGCGGGCGACGTCGCGATCGAGCACATTGAGGCCGAGCAGGAAGTTCTGCAGTTCGGACAGCACGCTCGACGCGAGCTTCGCCAGACGCTGGGTCGCGATGACCGGCGCCAATCCGCGTTTGCGGCCGCGGGCGCAGAGGTCGGTCAGCGCCGCGACACCGAGGCGCCGGGCCTCCGCGTCGCGTGCTGAGGCCGCCAGGTGCGGCGCCAGCAGATGCGCCTCGTCGATTGCCACCAGGCAGGTATTTCCCCAATCCGCGCGCGGCGCCGCGACCAGGCCGGTGAAGAAGGCCGAAGCCTGCAGGATCCGCGCATCGGGTTCGAGGTCGCTGAGGTCGAGATGGATCGGCAACCGGTGCGCCCGGGCCCGGAGCGCCACGGCGGTCAGGCCCTCGGGGGTGAAGTCGGCCCCGCGGATCGAGGTCGCGCCGATATGCGTCGCGAGATTGCCGAATTCGCTCTCGGGATCGACCAGAATGGTCGTGATGTGCCGGTGCGCCTGCTCGATCAGACGGCGCAGGGTGGCGCTCTTGCCGGCGCCGCTCGACCCTTGGACCAGCAGGCGGCCGGCGAGCAATCGCGCGAGATCCACCGTGACGGCCGTTCCGTCGGTGTCACCGATCACGATCTGATCCGCTGACATCCGGATCTGGTCGACCTCCGAGGCGGCCGGTACGGGCCGGATTGGGACCGGCCGGGCAATCGTGCCGTCGCTGATGAGCCGCGCCGTCAGAGCTGGCGTCGTCGGGAATTCGGGGTCGGTGGCGGCGAACCGCCGTCGATCGTCACGCATCGTCGTCTCCCATCTGTTCGGGGTGTCGTGGCGGCGCGACCCGAGCGTCGAGTGCCGCTGTGCGATCGGAAAGCGCCCGCATCTACCGCCCTGCGGGGTCGGCCTGGGCGCCCTCCTGTTCCTGGTCGAAACTAGGTCTCGAGGACCGCGGCCCGGGTGCGGGCGCAAAGGCGGCGCTCGGCGCCGGGATCGAAGCCGGCCCAGCGCAGCGGCCGGCGCGACCCACCCTTTGCGGCCGTGACCGGCGCTGCGGTATCCGAGTGATTTCTTCTATTCGCGGGTCTTGCTCCCGCTCATCGTTCAGGTCGGTCCGTTCGTCTCGCCGAAGGCGCCGGCCGGCAGCGTCCAAGCCTCCGGCCGGAGCCGGCTCGGTCCCGTCCAATTGCGGGACAGCGCGAGGGCCACGAGATCCGGCCGATCGAGCGTCGCCTGATAGGGCCGGCCGCGGTCGGCCAGCGCGTGCAGCGCGATGTTGCGCTTGATCGTGCAGCCGAAGACGGCCTCGTATCGGGCGAGTTCCTCGAAAATCCCGGGATCGATCAGCCGCAGCGTCGCCAGTTGGTTGGCCGAGGCGAAGATGCAATGCATGCAGGAGACCCGGCCGAACCCCAGCTGATAGGCGACATGGGGCACGACGCCATGACGGCGCAGCAGGTCCCAGACCTCCGCCTCGCGCAGCGCATGGACCGGCCGGAAATGATCGACATGCCGGCGACGGCGCGGACCGTCGCGTGTGTCGGTCCGGTGCGGCTCGAACGGGGCATAGCGCGCCCGCGACGGGCTCTCCTCGGCGCGCTCCCCGGTCACGACCAGCACTCTCGCCCCGAGGAACCGCGGTGAGTTGCAGATCAGGCTGCGCATCACGTCGATCTTGGCGACCGCTGAACACCAGCGGACCGACAAGTCCGCCGAGACCTGCGCAAACCGCAGCCGGGTCCCTGGCGGGCCGTTGCCGCCGACCGTCTCGATCCGGCCATCGGCGGTCTCGAACTGGACCGGAGCGGTCGGCGTACGGTCGCGCAGCAACTCGCGGCGCAGTCCGCCTTCGCGCCAGCTCAGATGGAGCGGGACCTGGAAGCTCTCGGCCAGGCCCGCGCAATAGCCGGTCGTGATCGGCCAGTCGAACAGGCGGCGGGCCCGGCCGTCGACATCATGGTGGTGGAACTCGATGCGGCGCGGATCCGCGCCGAGTTCCAGGAGCGTCAGAAACGACGCGATGCAATCCTTACCGCCCGACATCCCGATCAGGATGTGGTCGTAGCCCGCCAGATCGATCGCCATGATCAGGCCGCCTTCGGGATGGCATCCGGCTCGGCTGGACGTTCGAGCATGGCCCGATAATCCGGATGGAACGCCAGGCAGTAATCCGCGATCTTCTGGGCGTCCGCCGCGGCCCGGAAGAACTCCCGCCGGTCGTTCCGAAGGCACTTGATCCAGGAGCTCACGTAGCTGGCGTGGTTGGGGATTTCGGCGGGGAGACCCAGCTCCGCCGCAATCATTCCGGCGGAAATATCAACGCGCAACTCTTCGGCCGCGTAACTGGCCGTGCCGAATTTACCGGACAGGTCGCGGTTCAGCCGGTGCTTCGCACCGGAGTGATGCCCAAGTTCATGCATCGCGACCGATAGCCACCGCTCCGGCGTATCGAACGCGGAATCAGGCGGAAGCTGAATATGGTCGGTCAGCGGGTTGTAGTAGGCCTCGGTTCCGCCGATCCGGATGTCGGCGCCGCTGTTCCTCAGGATGATCTCGGCGGCTTCCGGCCGGCGCCAGGGCGTCGCCTCGAGCGACGGCGGCACATAGGGCGGGATGCCGTCGATCTGCGCCGCATGAAACACCGTATAGGCGCGCATCACCGGGACGCGGCGGACCCGCTCATCTTCCGACCCCGCGGCCTGGTCCTCGATGTCGATCTTCTGGAAGAAGAACACCGTGGTGCCGCGCTCGCCGCGCCGGATCTGCCAATTCCGATCGGCGGCCTGCTTGTAGGTACACCAGCGCGGGTCGTCGCCCTCAAGCGCGAAGGGCGACAGGCCGAGCATCACGGTATTGATGCCGCTGTAGCGCCGTCCGGTAGCGCCGTTGAATGGCAGGCCAATGCCGCCGACCCGCGACGGGTCCCAGGGCCGCTGCCACGGCTTGGTGCCGGCTTCGAGCGCCGCGATGATCTGGTCGGTGACGTCCTGGTAGGCGTCCTGGCGTGAGCGGTGCGTCTTCATGGGACCGTCCTTCCATTGGGGTTTGTTCGACCCCAAGGCGACGGTCACGCCGCGCGGGCGGGCGCAAAGGCGCGCCGTTTGGCGCGGGACGGCGCGAGACCAGCGGGAGCGGCTCGCGGCGCCCCACCGTTTGCGGCCGCCCGCGCGGCGTGGCAGCCCTTCTGTTCGTTTCCCTTTCTGTCTGTTGCTCGTGTTCAGCCGAGCGTCAGTGTCGGCAGAGCAACCGCTTCCGTCTGCGCCGGGGTGTCGCTATGCAGTGCCGGCTTTCGCGCGAAGCTCCGGCTCCAGCGATCCCTGTCGATCCAGGCATTGTCATTGCGGCGAAGACGCGTGCCATGCCAGCTTCGGCCGCGAACGCGCGCCTCATGCTCCCAGCCGGCGGCACGCACGCTCGTGCCATCCTCGTCGGCGCGGGTGTAGGTGATGATTTTCGCGAAGCCCCGGTGCTGGGCCTCGCGTGCCGCCCAGCCATAAAGCATCGAACAGGCATTCCAGCGCAGGGCGCTCGCCACGTCGCGGCGGATGCACAGGCGATTGACCTCGAGCACCGACCGGCCGTTATACGCCCGGGCGACCGGGTTGCCGACCATGACCACGCCCAGCAGGGTTCGGCCGTTCCAGATCGCGGCACCGAACCGCCAGGCGGCCGGCGGCGCGCAATGCTCATGGTGCCGTTCGACGAACCGTCGCGCGGCGCCGAAGGCAATCGGCCGGATCCGCGGATGCCAATCCAGGATGAACACGCCGTCCGCATCGGCAACCCGCCGAAGCTGCTCCCCGATGATGGTCTCGGCACCGAGGCGGCGCATCAGCTCGCGGGCCCAGGCGGGATCCTCGGCGAAGTCCGCGGCAACCTGCTCATGGAGGTCGAGGCAGCAGGTCTCGAACATGAACTCGTGGCCGCTCCAGATCTCGAAGAGTTCGAGCTTCTCGGGTGCTCCGCAAAACAGGCAGGTCAGCGGCCGATCCTCGGGAATGGGCATGGTCCGGGCTCCAAAATGCGCAGAGCCCGCCAAAGGGCGGGCTCTACTGGGGCAGCGTTCGCGGAACGATCATCCGCATTTTCCCTGGCCGCAGCTGGTGCATTGGGAACAGCCTTCCTGCCGGACCAGAGCGGCCGCGCCGCATCCGGGGCACGTCGCCAGCGCCGATCTGGCGGTCGACGCGACGCCGGCGGTTCCAACCTGAGCCAGCGGGCGCTCTTCCTCGACCTCCTCGGCCATGAAGCCGATCTCGACCAGGTGGCGGGCGATGACGTCGCCGATCGCGGCGAGCAGCGACGGCACATAGCGTCCCTCCATCGAGGCGCCGCCGCGCGGGTCGAACACTGCCTTCAACTCCTCGACTACGAAGCTCACGTCGCCGCCGCGGCGGAACACGGCCGAGATCATGCGCGTCAGGCCGACCGACCAGGCGTAGTGGTCCATGTTCTTCGAATTGATGAACATTTCGAACGGCCGTCGGCGGCCATCCTGCATCACATCATTGATGGTGATGTAGATCGCGTGGTCGCTCTCCGGCCAGCACAGCTTGTAGGTCTGGCCCGGCAGGGCTTCGGGCCGCGCGAGCGGCTCCATCAGTTGAATGACCTCGCCGCTCTCGATCCGAGCGTTCGGGACCGCCTCGGCCGGCGCCGGGGGCGGCTCGCTCTGGTCGCGCACCGGCGCCTCGATGAGGGGCGTTGGCAAATTTATGTCAGGCGACCGCTCCTGCTCGCGCACCGACAGAACCGAGCCGGTCACCTCGTTCGGCCGATAGGTCGTGCAGCCCTTGCAGTCCAACTCATAGGCCTTGCGATAGACGTCCTGGAACGTCGAGAAGGCGATGTCGGCCGGCACGTTGATCGTCTTGGAGATCGAATTGTCGATATATTTCTGCACGGCGGCCTGCATGACGACGTGATCGTCCGGCGTCAGGCCCTGCGCATCGACGAAGCTTGCCGGCAGCGGCGCCTCCGCGCCCTTGAGCGCGCGGAACAGCCGATAGGCGTAGTCGCTCACCTCCTCGTCCAGGCGCGTGCCGTCGCGCATCAGCACGGTGCGCGTGTAGCGGAAGCTGAACACCGGCTCCAGCCCCGAGGAGACATTGTCGGCCAGGAGCGAGATTGTGCCGGTCGGCGCGATCGAAGTCAGCAGCGCGTTGCGGATGCCGTGCCGGGCGATGCCGTCGCGCAGGTCGGCATCGAGCTCCCGGATCGATTCGCCGGCCAGATAGGCGTCGCGGTCGAACAGCGGGAAGGCGCCCTTCTCCTTCGCGAGCTCGATCGAGGCGCCATAGGCCGCGCGCTGGATCGCCGCCATCCAGCGCTCGGTCAGCGCTACCGCCTCGGGCGAGCCATAGCGCGCGCCGCACATGATGAGCGCGTCGGCGAGGCCGGTGACCCCCAGCCCGATCCGGCGCTTCGCCCGCGCCTCGGCCGCCTGCGCCTCGAGCGGAAAGCGCGAGACGTCGACCACATTGTCCATCATGCGCACCGCGAGCGGCACGAGTTCATCCAGCCGGTCGAGATCGAGCGCCGCATCCGGCTCGAACGGGCGCCGGACCAGGCGGGCGAGATTGATCGAGCCCAGCAGGCACGCGCCATAGGGCGGTAGCGGCACCTCGCCGCATGGGTTGGTGGCCGCGATCGTCTCGCAATAGGCGAGATTGTTCCGGCGATTGATGCGGTCGATGAAGATCACGCCCGGCTCGGCATAATCGTAGGTCGCCTGCATGATCCGGTCCCACAACTCGCGGGCCTGGACCGTGCGATAGACCGTGCCGCCGAACACGAGATCCCACGGGGCGTCCGCCTTCACCGCCGCCATGAACGGATCGGTCGCCAGGACCGACAGGTTGAACATGCGGAGCCGGCCCGGCTCGCGCTTGGCCTCGATGAAGGCCTCGATGTCCGGATGGTCGCAGCGCAGGGTCGCCATCATGGCGCCGCGCCGATAACCGGCGCTCATGATCGTGCGGCACATCGCATCCCACACATCCATGAAGGACAGGGGACCCGAGGCATCGGCGCCGACGCCCTTCACCACGGCCCCCTTCGGCCGGATGGTCGAGAAATCATACCCGATGCCGCCACCCTGCTGCATGGTCAGTGCCGCCTCGCGCAGCTGGTCGAAGATCCCGCCCATGTCGTCGGGGATCGTTCCCATTACGAAACAATTGAACAGGGTCACGGACCGCTCGGTCCCGGCGCCGGCTACGATCCGGCCCGCGGGCAGAAACTGAAAATCCTCGAGCGCGCCGTAGAACGCCTGCTCCCAATGGGCGGGGTCCCGCTCGACCGTTGCCAGGGCCTGTGCAACACGGCGCCAGGTGTCCTCGATTGTCTCGTCCACCGGCGCGCCTTCCGCAGTCTTGAACCGGTACTTCATGTCCCAGATCTGCTGGGAAATCGCGGCCATGCTCATGATCTCTGCTCCTCATCGCTTCTCTTCGGGCTTTCCCGAGACCCGAGCCCAACCCCAGTTCGCGGTGGTCGTGGCAAGGGCGGGCAGGCCTTCAGGCCGGCCCGGGAGCGCTGGCGCGACGCCCCCTTGGCCGCGGCCCCCGCGCAAATGGGAGGGCAGCTTCATCCCTCACCTCCTCGCCTTCGGCCAGCTTCGTTCGAAGACGTCGAGCGCCTCCATCGCCTCCCTGCCGCTACGTCGCGTCGCGCGCAGCCAACCCTGGACGCAATGCTCTTCGGGAATATCCGCGATGAACCGTGACGGGCCGGCGACACCACGGCGGAATTCGGCAAAGGAGACTGTCGCCCGCTTCATCGCCCGGGTCAGCGCCACATAGGCCAGGCGGCGCTCCTCCTCGAGCGTGCCGTACTCGGGCGGGAAGGAACCGCAGTCCCAAGCCGGCAGAAACACATGCGGGAACTCCAATCCCTTCGACTTGTGCAGGGTCATCAGGCGGACCCGGCCGGTCTCGTCCTCCTCGGGACCGTTGGTCGAGAGCGCCGCATGGTCGAGCAGTTCGGCGACGGTGTGGAAGCCGCCGGCGAGCTGCACCAGTTCCTGCAGGTTCTCGAGCCGTCCCTCGGTCGCTTCGGCCCGGCTCTCGCGCAACATCTGGCGATAGCCGGTCGCGTCGAGCAGCAGCGAGATCTGATCGGCCACGGTGACGGCCGCGTCCCGGCCGTCGCCGCGCATCGCATCGGCGAAGGCGAGCCCCGCCGACCGGCAGCGTGGCGGTAGCGGCGCGGTCTCGAGCGCGCGCAGCAGCGACACCCCGCGCCAGTGCGCCTCCGTTTCGAGCACGTCCATCGCCTTCGGCCCGAAGCCGCGGGCTGGCGTGTTGATCACCCGACGCAGCGCCTCATCGGACTGGCGGGCGTCCGGACGGGCCGCGAGCTTCACCAGGGCCAGCGCATCCTTGATCTCGGCCCGGTGCCAGAACCCGACATCCCCGACCAGGACATGGGGGATCCGGGCCCGAATGAGTTCCTCCTCGAAGCCGCGCGAGAGGAAGTTTGCCCGGTACAGGATCGCCATCTGATCCCACGCCATGCCCTCGGCCTGGCACCGGCGGATCTCGGAGACGATGCCGGCCGCCTCGGCCTGGGCATCGCGGAACCCGACGATCTCGATCGGCTGGCCCAACTCGGCTTTGGTGTAGAGCGTCTTGCCGAGCCGGTTCCGGTCGCAGGCGATCACCGCATTGGCGCCGGCGAGGATATGGCCGGTCGAGCGGAAGTTCTCTTCCAGACGGATCACGGCGGCTTCGGGGAAGTCCCGGGTGAACCTGCGGATGTAGGCGATGTCCGATCCGCGAAAGCCGAACACCGCCTGATCGTCGTCGCCCACGACGAAGATCCGCCCATGGTCGATCGCGAGGAGCCGCAGCCACGTGTACTGCGCCTGGTTGACGTCCTGGTACTCGTCGGCCAGGACGTCATCGAACCGATTTGCCCAGCGCTGGCGATAATCCTCATTGCGCTGCATCGCCAGGGTCGGCCACAGCAGCAGGTCGCCGAAATCCGCGGCGTTCGCCTCGCGCAGCCGGCGCTGATAGTCGGCATAGACCGTGACGCTGGCGAGCAGCCCGGCGGCATCGATCCCCTCCCCTGCCCGATCGGCGTCGGCGATCCGCCGCTGCACCCAGGTCGGCGCGTCCTCGGGCGTGACCAGGCTGTCCTTGAAGCGCGAGATCCGCCCGACCATCAACTTGACCGGATCGCGCCCGACGGCGACCTCCTCCTCGCCGCTCGCCAGATTAAGCGCCTGCAGGGTGCGCTTGACGATGCGGCGGCTGTCATCGGCATCGAGAATGTCGAAGCCGGTACGCAGGCCCGCGACTTCCGGTTCAATCCGGAGCTGGCGGGCCGCCAGCCCGTGGAACGTGCCGAGCCAAGCCGGCACGTCCTGGCCGTCGAGCGCCGCGCGGATCCGCCCACTCATTTCGGAAGCCGCCTTGTTGGTGAAGGTCACGACCAGGATTCGCCGCGCCGGCACGCCGAATTCCCTGATGCGGTTGACCACCGCGGCGGTCAGCGTCTTGGTCTTGCCCGTGCCAGCGCCTGCCAGGACCAGCACCGCGCCGGACTGCATGGCGGCCACGGCCTGCTGCTCCGTCAACCCGGCCAACGGCTGGGGAACGGCGACTTGTTCTACTTGCGCCATGATCGGGTCCTTTCAGAGGGACAGGCCGGCGCGGCGCGTCGGCGGGATGGGGGCGAGCGGGATGGAAGGCGACGGGATGTGCCATGGTGGTGCGCGGCTCATGCTGCCGCCCTTCCCGCCTTGAGCACGTCGTTCCAGTCGCCGCTCGGCGGCGCCAGACGCCCGAACGACACCCCCGCCGCTTCGGCCAGGAGCTGGTGGCGCGCCGCGAACCGTTCGCCCGCGGCATCGGCGTCGGCGGCACTGCACAACACGCCGACGCCGGCGAGCGGGACGAGCAGGCACTCGATGGCGGCGAGCGTCTCCGGCCCCATGCCGCCGCCGGTCGCCAGATAGAGCGTATCCGTCCGAATGCGCTCGAGCGCCGCCACGCTGAGCGCGTTGATCGGCGCCTCGGCCAGTACCAGTCGGTGCTTCGGCTCCGTTCCTTGGCTGAAGCGGAACAGGATCTTTACGCCGTGTTTCAGCGAACCCTTGAAGGTCGGACCCCGCGCCTCGACATGGGTCACTTCGCCGGCATCGTTGCGATGGGCGAACCACGCGCCGCCATAGAAGCCCTGCCGCACGACATCCGCCGCGGCCGCGCGCAGCAGCAGCCAGCTCGGTAGGCAGCGGACCTCGGTGAGATAGTGCCACGTGCGCGAGCCGCGCCGCAGTTCCGGCCGGAACGACCAGCGTTCCGCTACCGGCTCGTCAGGCTGGTCGCGCTTCTGCTGTCGAAGCGCCTGTGGGAAGGTTGGGCTCAGCCCGATCAGCGGCCGCAGCGCCTTGCGCACCTGTCCGAAGTTGAGAGCCGGCTCCAGGTACTGCACCAGGTCGAACACATCGCCCTTGTCGTCGCTCTGCGGATCCCACCAGCCGCGGCCGTCATGATTTACGATCAGGATCTCGCCGGCGCCGCGCCGGTATTTGAGGCAATGGGGCGTGCTGGCGGCCTTGTCGAGGCGCCAGACCGGCGGAAACCGCTCGAGGATCAGGGCACAGCTCACCCCGTCGCGGATCTGCTCGAGCTCAGGATCGTGTCCGTTCATTTATTGATGCTCCCGTCCGGTTCGCGGGACCGGGCGCGCAGCGCCGGCCTCGGCACCCTCCCCTCTCATCCCTGATACCGACCGGGCGACCGCGAGGCGGTCGCACCGCAAGGGCGCGCCCTCAGGCGCGGGAGCCCGCGACAACCCCTTGTCGGTGCGACCGGTGCTAGAGGTAGCCATCGCGATTCCCGTGCCCTCTTCTGGTCCTCCTCGTTCTCATCCCCACTTGCGCGAATGGAAAATGAGCCCGTCAACCTGGTCCTTCGCTCGCCTGCGACGGATTGACTCGGGTGCGGTTTGAAGCGATGCGGGGATGGTCAGGAGTCGCGGATTCGCTAGACTCTTGGTGAGGAAGCCGAAGGAGATCCCGATGACCCAGCCCTTGTCACTGGACGAGATTCTGGATCCGGACCGGTTCGCGCCGGCACGACTCGCGACCTGGTCGACCGCGGCGCTGAGGGTGCAGTTGGACAGGCATCGCAGCCGGCGGAAGCATCTGACGCCGGTCTGAAACAACCTGCCGCCCCGCCATGACGAGGAGACGGCCGCCCTGGAGGCCGAGCTGGCGCTCCGAACCGACTAACGCGCGGCGGCCCGCCTGCTCGGAATCTTGACCGAGACACTGTCGCCGGCGGCAAATGTTCCCAATGCCGCCAACCAGCCAGCGAGGCGCCAGACATGATGTCGGAATTCTCGATCCATCTCGAAGCCCGCGCGCCCGAGCTCGGCCGCTGGCGCGCCTATCGGGTCGAGGCCGGTCGGGATCTGTTCGGCTCCTGGGTCGTCGCGACGACGTTCCGCCGGATCGGTTCGTCTGGACGCACGCTTTTCCAAGCGGCGCCATCAGAGGCCGAGGCTTGTCGTCTGGTTGCCCAATCGCTGCGCCGTCGGGCGTCCGCACCCCGGCGAATCGGCGCTGGCTACCGACAGACGGAGGTCCGCGATCCCCATGGGATGGATGAACCAGTCTCCGCTCCCTGAGCTAACCTCCCGGGAGCGAGAATGAGCATCTATCGATCGTGTTTGAATGGGTGAAGCGGCGAACTGGTCGCCGCTCTCGATGCGAGACGGCGACAAACCACAGTCTTGTCGGGTGGGGTATCCCCGGTAAGACCGGCAAGAGACTCGCTAAATCCGATACGATCACCGAGAATTTGCCCCACGTAGGTGCCGCGCCTTCCAAACACACGGTCGCCAATCGCACGGCCAACGCATGCGCCTGAATCCCCGAGGAACAGCAATCCATCCTCGACGTAGCCCACATAGACGCCGGAAACACACCAAAGGTCGGTCACTTTGCGGATGCCTCCCGCAGTTGCGTAGCGATGCCAAAAAATAGATCAATGCGGCCAGCGCTCAAGCTCCTGGTTCCTTATCAGAAGCAAGCCTTAGACCATGCTCGAGCATTACCTGTTCGATCGCTTTGAGAGCCTTCTTGCTGATATTCGGCAAACGCAAGAGCTCCCAGGGCGCATAGGTGCCTAACTCCCGCAGGGTCGAAATTTGAGCCATCACCAGTGGATTCGCCACTCGCGGGTTCATCTTTCCCGTCTTAACGAGATCGACGATCAAGTCACGGCCTTCGGTGCTCATTTGGACGCCCCCGTTTACTTTCAGAAGTTCCTCGACCAGACTCACCGATCCGTCCTGACAAATGCCTGAGCGTAGTTGGGCATCAGGTGGCACAAGACCGGAGCTTTCCCCCTATCCGGCCTTTCGAACGGCCACGCCTTCGTCAAGCAGATGGTCCAGCACGGCCTGGCTCAGCGCCTCGACCAGTTCCGCCGGCAAGTCGATCGCCGCGCGCCACGTGCCGGCCGGCGTCCGGTAGGTCGGGAGATGAATGGACGTACCGCCGCCTGGAAGGTGACGGGCCTGAACGCCCCTTATCCAAAACGCGACGCCAGCCACGACGATCTCGACATCGACGAACGCAAACACAGTCTTCGTGTTCAGCGCTTGGCAATTTTCGACCGTAATGGTGACGGCCTGATAGCCTGCGTCTTCTGAGTTCATATTCGGGGTGCTCGCCTCGACTGTATCCATCAAGCAGAATAGTCCGACTTTTGGTCGCTGCCTATGAGGAGAACGATCAAAATCTCCTCCGTCACTTTCCGGCCAGGACGAACGAACGGCCCAGATCTGCAGCATAAACGGACAAAGCCGGAACTGCGCCACCAGTGGTGCGAGCTTGGAGACCGACCGATGAGGCTATGATCAGGTTGGGTGGGCTTTTGCCAGGCTGCTTCTGGACAGCGATGGTCAAAACCCGACGTTCACCTTACGGCACGATCGGGCCGATAGGGGACTGGCAGGTTTCAGCGGGCGCTGTCAGGAAAGCCGACCGTAGTGAGAATCGGTTGCGGTCCGGGGGTAAGCGCGCCACGGTCGTTGTCCAAACTCGGCAGACTAAGGCCGCTCTAATTGGTGCTACGTGATGGGGCTGACGAATTAAGCCGAGCCTAAAGCGAATGGGCTGGCCTTTTTTTGTTCTCGTTGGTTCAATGCAATCTCGGCGGCGCTATAGGCGATAGATCGCAACGTGTCGGTGGAGCAATTGGAATACTCTCCCCGCTCGATTCAGCGCGGAGGGGAGTTTGGGGGAGAAAGCTTGTTCCGCGACAATCCGCTGTTCATCGACGCATTCGCGGGCTGTGGCGGCCTGAGCCTCGGTCTCTTGAAGGCTGGGTGGAAAGGTCTGTTCGCGATCGAGAAGGACGCGTTCGCGTTCGACACGCTTAGGCACAACCTGATCGAGGAAGGTCGTCGGTACCAGTTCGTCTGGCCCGAGTGGCTCGAGAAGAAGCCGTGGACGATCGAGTCGCTGATGGAGACCCATGGCGACGAGTTGGTCGGCCTGCGCGGCAAGGTCGACCTCCTGGCGGGCGGTCCCCCGTGCCAAGGCTTCTCTAGCGCCGGCCGGCGCCGGCCGGGCGACCCCCGCAACCAGCTCGTGGAGCGCTACCTGGAGTTCGTCGACACGGTCCGGCCCAAGATGGTGCTGATCGAGAACGTGCGTGGGATCACCTACGACTTCATCGGCGGCGATGAAGCCGAGGACACCCGCAACTTCGCCAACGATCTGGTCGGGCGCCTCGGCGAGCACTACCACGTCTACACGGATACCATCCGGTGCTCGGAATACGGCGTGCCCCAGCAACGCCCACGGTTCTTCCTGGTCGGCCTGCTCAAGGCCGAAGGGAAGAAGCCCGCGCGGTCGGAAAGCCCGTTCGCAAAGCTCAGGGCTTCCAAGGCTCGGTTCCTGGCCAAGCGCGGGATTCGCTCGCGGACGACATGCAAGCAAGCCATCTCAGACCTTGAGCGAAACTACGCTGGTACCGGCCCGAGCCCGGACTCGAAGGGCTACCTCAGCCTTCTCACCAAGCGGCCGCGCACCGACTTCCAGCGATTGCTGCGGGACGGCCATGAAGCCGAGATCTCGGATACGCGTCTCGCCCAGCACCGACCGCACATCGTGGAGCGCTTCGACAAGATTATCCAGGAGTGCCGCGACGAGGGCCGCCTCGGCATCCAACTGAACCGCGAGATGCGCGAGCGTCACGGTATCAACAAGATGGCGACACGCGTGCTGGACCCGACTAAGGTCGCGCCGACCATCACCAGCATGCCCGACGACCTCATACACTATTCGGAGCCGCGCACGCTAACGGTGCGGGAAAACGCGCGCCTGCAGACCTTCCCAGACTGGTTTGAGTTCCGCGGGAAGTACACGACGGGCGGGGAGCGGCGGGCCCGCGAGGTCCCGCGATTCACGCAGGTGGCTAACGCCGTGCCCCCGTTGATGGCGGAGATGTGGGGCGACGTCCTGCTCGGCTACGCTATCGCCCGCCAGAGGGCCGGGCGCGAGAAACTCGCTGCATGACCGGAGCCGGCGCATTCTCCTTCCCAGCGGGCCTCCAGGACTGGACCGGCAATCGCTCCGGGGGGGTACGTCGACTGTTTGACGACACCAGTGGCCGCCCCGGCGACACGGTACTGACCACGAACCTGCTCGACCGTCTGAAGGGCTGGACTATCGGCTTCCCAGCGCAGCCCGCCGGCATGCCGCGCGTGCTGCTTCTTGTCGGCGGCCCGGGCAATGGAAAGACAGAGGCGATCGAGTCGACCGTCCGCTGGCTCGACGAAGCCCTCGCTGCCGGCGGCGACCTAGTGGCGGCGCTACAAACGGCATTCTCCCCCGCCGACGGCATTGCACCGCGTCTGGTCGAGGTCGACCTTGACCGGCTCCTGGGAAGTGATCGGCTGGGGATCCTGTCCATTGTCCAGGATGCATCCGTCGTAACCGGCGTCGAAACGCGGACGGCGGCCCATATCCTGCGGGACGAACTCAGCCGCGCGACCGCTCCAGGCCGCCGAGAGACCTACCTTTGCTGCGTGAACCGGGGCGTCCTCGACGACGCCTTGATCGAGGCCATCGACGCCAGCGACGACGACGGGCGCCGGCTGCTCGAGTCGATCGCCCGCGCGGTCAGCCTCTTCCCCGACGCGCCGCCCTGCTGGCCATTGCGGGACTTACCCGACGTGGCGGTATGGCCGATGGATGTCGAGTCCCTCCTCATGACAACCGCTGCCGGCGGCGAGCCGCCAGCCAAGGCATTGCTCCGCCTTGCGCTCGACGAGCGGAAGTGGCCGGCCGCGGGTAGCTGTGCTGCCGGCCCGAGTTGTCCTTTCTGCGGCAGCCGGGAAATCCTCGCGCGCGACCGGGAGCAGCAGGCGCTCCTCGACCAACTGCGCTGGTACGAGGTTGCCAGTGGCAAGCGCTGGAGCTTCCGCGACCTCTTCTCCCTGGTCTCGTACCTGCTGGCGGGCCACCGGACGACGGATAGGTACGCTCGCCTCGACCCCTGCGCGTGGGCCGCTGCGATGGTGCAGGCAGACGAGCTCGCGCGGCGGAAGGGCAAACCTTCCAAGGAGAGTTCCGCGGCGATCTTCCAGCTCGTCGCCGTGCAATACCAGCATGCGTTGTTCCACCTCTGGGACCGCGAGGCCGGGCCGTCGCTCCTGCGGGACCTCCGCGACCTCGGGCTCGAGGACGACAACACCGCCATGGGACTGCACTGGTTCCTCGCGTCGCGGCGAGGCCAATACCTGCCGACGGCGATCGGCGCTTCGCTCGATGGGCTCGTGCGGGCTATGGACCCAGCCCTGGCGACCCCCGAGACCGAGGTGCGGGTCAGCCAGCGGACGACCTACCCCTACAGGGAGCTCGACGTCCGCTTCAGCCGGTCGGTCGGCGAAGGCCTCGACTACGTGCGCCGCCATCAAGTGCTTCCCCGCCTGGAGGTCGACCTCCTCGAGCGGCTCGCTGGCCTGGACGACGAGCTGTCCCAGGATGCCGTCAGGCGCAAGCGCCCGGCCGTAGCGACCCGGGTCCAGCGCCTCGTGCGCGACTTCGCCTGCCGGACCGTGCGGCGTACGCTTGGGGCCCGAAGTGCAGCGGTGAAGGACGCCGCCATCCTCGCCGAGTTCCAACGCGTGACCGAGGATCCTAGCGGAAATGACCTCTATGAGGTGTCGCTGGAGGTCGAGCGACTGCTCAACACCCAGCAGAACTTCGAGATCTCGCTTACCACGACCTTCGGCCAGCCTCTCCCGCCCGCGGGGCAACGTGCCATGCTGGTCGTCCCAGCCAGGCCTGTCCGGCCACTGGAGGAGGACGCCCCGGACCGACCTGCCCGGCCGATCGCCTACCTAAGGGTCGGAAGCGGGCGGTCGGGCCAGCCGATCGCATTGACGTTTGACCTCTTCAAGGCCGTGAAGGAACTACGCGAGGGAATGTCCGTGGCGTCGCTGCCGAGGACCGTTCTCGCGTTGCTGGATACGACGCGGGCCCGGCTTTCGGGCTCGATCGTCCGGGACGCAGATATCCTCGACCGGGCCGGGCTTCGCATCGGCACCGGCGGCGTGGTGGTCGAGGAGCGCCGCCAGGGCTTTGTCGCGCGCCGGGAAGGCGCCTCGCGATGACCCTGGCCATTTTTCGGGAAGCCCCCTGGCAGACCTCCCACCCGGTCTATTCGCAATCTGCTTTGGCGATGACGCCGGCGCCGGAGTACGCGAGCTCTGAGGTGATCCTGTCCTCGCTCTACCGGGCTGTCGGGTTCCAGGGCCTCTCTGAGGGAGCCGTACCCCAGGCGGGGCGCGACCTCGACCGGGAGATCCTTCGGTTCAGGAACCGCAAGCGCCCGAGGGACGGCGCCGCCTTGGACGCTGACTCCTTCAACATGATGCTGCACTCCACCCTGGAGAGCCCGAAGCTTCCGAACCAGTCCTCGAAGCGCTTCCTCCAGGTCACTCCGCTGGTCCCCCAGACGGCCGCGTTCTCGGGCTCGGCCAGACTCGTCGGAAGTCCATGGTCACCCGGCGCCCTTGTGCGGCGAATGGTCTGGCTCGGTACGTCCGACGCGCAATCGGCCGAGAAACTTTGGGCAGGCCTGTTCGACGCCCTTTCCGTCGCAAATGACGACGACATCTTCGCTCGCTTCCTTCAGCGCGAGCTCTCGGCGTGGGCAACCGAGTCCAGCTGGGGCCGGGCCCCCTCGTCGCCGATGCCGACACTCGATCCTGTTGACCGGGATGCACTGCGGTATCCCGCGAGGCATTTCGTGGAGGACCTGGAGTCCATCATTGAGGCAAAGGGCTCGCTAACGCGCCGCCAGTGGACGAGCCTGCTCGAGGCGATCCTCCGCATTGGCGTTGTCTCCCACGTCCTGTGGCTTTGCGACATCCATGATCGCAGCTGGCGTTGCTTGCGCGAGGCGCTGGCCGGCGGCGGGCCCACGACGGTCGAGGAGGCACGACAGGCGATGCTGCCCCGCACTCTAGCGGCGCTGTCCTATGGCGACCGGGCGCTGGCGACCGTGAAGGACCGTGTCTCGGCCTTTCTCCTTGCGCGCCTCGGCTTGAACGCCGTGCTGTGGTCGCTGGCCGAGGTTGCCGACGTGTCCGGCGACCTGTCTACGGCCGCTGGCCTGCTGGCGCTCTGCGAGGCGGTCCGCGAGAAGCGGGCGACGCTCGCCGGGGGCGGCCTGGCCGGGCTCATCGCCGAACTGCAGGAGCGGGAAAACCGGACCGTGATCTGCCGCAAGGGGATCGGGGCCAACATCATGGAGTTTGCTCGCCACGTCCTTGGCCAGCGCCAAACGGCCAATGCCGTGCTGCGGGGCTACGACCAGGGCTATGCGCTCAAGAAGCGTGGGACGAGCAACTCCAGTCCTTGGATCGTTGCCCTGGGCCCGGTCGCCGTCCTGGCGTTGGTCCACTGCGCGCTTTCGAAGACTTCGGGGCCAAGGTCGGTGCGACGGCTGGCTCAGCACCTGCAAGGGTACGGCATCAGCGTCGACCACCGCGACATCGCACAGAACGACCTCGGCCACCAGCTCCGCATGCTCGGCCTTGTCCTCGACAGCCCAGACGCCGAGAGCGGCATGCTGCTGGTCCCGCCCTTCGCTGAGGCCGCCAAATGAACCGCCTTGCGCAGATCCTCGCCGGCCTTGTCCGGGCCAAGATCAGTCAGGCCGCCGCGGCTGACGGCGCGGAGGCGCGCCTCATCTTCCATGGGCCGCCCCTGGAAATCCTGGCCGACGCCTTCAATTGCGTGGTGGACGAGCTCGGGGCCGCAAACGTGGCGGTCCCCGTCTTGCTCCAGGTCGCCCAGCTGGCGCCCGGCGAGGCGAACCCGGCGGTCGGTGTGTCGGGCCGGTGCGACGACGCGCACCTCCTCAACCTCCGCAACTCGCCGGCCAAGCCGACTTTCGTCGCGCTGGTCCCGCCTGGCCAGCACAGCAATAAGTCTGTCTCCACCACGACTGACGAGTTCGGGATGGCCGCGTCGAAGAACTCCGGCAACGTCCCCTTCGAGTCCTGGTGGGCGGACGAGTTCTTGCAGGAGGTCGTCACCGCGGCCCTGGCCGAGGCCGGGATCACCGAGGGGGAACGCGACCAGGCTCGGGCGCTCGTCGAGCACGCTGCCGCCGCCGCGGATGAAGTCGATGCGGACCGGACCCAGAGGGCGCGCGCGTGGCGCGTGATCTCCAGGGTATGCGCGCCCTATCCCGACCCAGCCCAGCTCACCGCAAGCGATCGGCTGAGCCTCGCCTGCGGCCTGCCCCGGACTAAGGACCGGACCCTTTCCCAGCGGGAACAGGTCGCCACCCTCGAAAAGATCGCCGACGCTCTTTCCGATGGCTTTGGCGCCGGCATCGCCCGGGCCCAGGAAGGCGCCAGCGAAGAGGACACCGCTCGTCTATCCGAGTTCCTTGAGCACCTACGGTCCGTCTGCGACCGGCCGACCGCCTTTGAGCGTTCCGCCGCCGCCTTCTACGCTCCGTTCGACGGGCTGGGCTTGGGTAACCGGCCGCGGTGGTGGACCGATCTCACCGTCGAGAAGTGGTCCGAGCTCCTCGTCGAGGAAGCCGTCGCCACCGGCGACATCAAGATGGTCTGCACCAATGGGATCATGCCATTCGCCCGCGGGATGCCGGTCCTCGTACAGAGCCAGGTCGAGTTGGAGTTTGAGACGGCCGGGCCGGACGCAAGTAACGCGGTCGTCGCCATCGAGCGCTCGCCCGGCGGCCCGAGCGGCAAGGCCATCGGCGAGGTCAGCGCGGACAGCGGGAAGGTGTTCGTTGATCCGTCTCCGCCGCCACACAAGACACCCATGCGCTATGTCGCGTCGGCCGACCGGTTCAAGCCCGGGGCCATCAAGGTCGTCTCGCTGGCCACCTGGGCACCAGGCATCTACGTGGCCTGCCGGCTGGCGAAGAAGCTCAGCCCGCCTAAGAAGCGCAAGGGCCGGGGCGGACCGGAGCTCGAGGCCCAGCTACTGCTCCCCGGTGCAGGGCGCTACGATATCCTTGTCTTCACGTCGCCCGGAGTCGAGCTCGACACCGAGGCCAGCGGCAATACCGATGACGCCGCGGAGCGAGGCGACGCCGCCATGGCTCTGCCGGTGCGGGCGAGCCGCCAGGGCCATCTCCAGGTCGAGGTCGAAGTCGACGGCAACTATCAGCTCGACCTGGGCTTCGAGCGGCCGGCGGTTGACGGTACGATGGAACGTGTGGCCTGCCGCGTGTCCCTCTCGATCGAAGAGACCCAGCAGGACGGGTGTAAAAGCGAATACGAGCGGCTGATCCGGGCAAACCGGCGATCGCTTCATCCCTCCGAGGTCCGGACAATCGTTCAGCCGGATCGCAACGCCCGTGCATCTAGCCTGCAGGACTGGATGCTCTCGGCCGACCTGATCGGACGGTCCTTCCGGCCGATCGTTATCGCCGACGACTACGTCGATGCTTGGGTCCAGCCGACGTGGACCGAGCGCGCCGGCCCGACCTTTTCGACGGGACGGTTCCTGATGGATCCCCGGCCCGCCCCCTCCGAGTTCCAACCCCCGGCTGGTTTCGTCGAGGCGAGGACCGAGATCGCGCGGTGGATCCGCGGCGGCGGGGACGAGACCGGTCTTGTCGAATCGGCCCGGCTTGGCAAGTGGGTATCAACTGAACCGGCGTTCCGCCAGACCGTCGAGCAGTACCTTTCCGCCTACCAGTCATGGCTGGCGGCCGAGCCGGATGTCGCATGCTGGGTCGATGTGGCGGCCGTCACAACGCTCGAGCCGGACGGACGCACCCTATCCCGCGTGCCCGACGCCATTCTGCTCTCCCCGATTCATCCTCTGCGCCTGGCTTGGCACACTGTGGCCCAGGGAGTGCTGCTCGAGTCTGACGAGGCGGAGCGACCGTGCCCGGCCGTCAGCGTCCTCGACCCGGACTGCATTCCCGACATGCTATGCCTGAGCTTGCGCTCTCCCGCCGGAATCGAGCGGGTGGACTTCGCCGCGGTTGAGAACGGCAGCGATTACTGGTCCGTCCTATGGAACGGCCGCCAGCTGCGCGGCCTAGCCGCCCGGTCAAGGCTCGCCCCCTTTGGACCGGAGTTCGGGATCTCTGTCGGCGGGATTTCCGCCGGCTTTAGCGCGGCCCAGGTGGGACGTGCTTTGGAGGATGTATCCGACCTCGTCGCCGCAAAGCCGCTTGTCAGCGTCGCGGTGGCGAGCGCCGGAGGTGCGACCGATGCCTGCAACGAGGGCCTGATCGAGTGGTGCACGCGGCGCTACCGGCAGGACGACCGGCGCCCGGTCCGCCAATCGGTCGGTCCCCGCAGCGTCGACATTTACGACGACCGCGCTGCCGCATCGCGGCCGGAGGACGCGACGATCGCCAACCTGTCCGAGGACACGGGAAATGCGGTCCGTTGGTTTGACAGGCAGCCCGCGAGCGCAGTCCCCGACCTTGGCATCATCGCCCAGCTCGACATGTCGGAGCCCAGTGTCACCGACGTGCCCACCCGGACCCCAATCGCCCCGGCCGCGTTGATCCGCCACCGGATTCGCCGCCAGCTCCCCAATTCGTTCCTGAGCGAGTCGCGCCAGGCGCTGCCGGCGCCCCGGTCCCAGGACAGCCTCGCGGACAAGGTTGGCGCCTGCGTCGTCGCCCTGGAAAACCTCGGCGGGCAAAGGTGTGGCATCAGCTTCGCGCCAAACGTGAACGCCATCCAGGATATGCTTGGCCGGCGGCGCGCTGACTACGTCGCCGTGTCCTCGTCGGCCATCGACCCTGCCTGCTTCCTAGGGGATTGGCTGGAGGGGGCCTACCTCTGGGACTACGACTTGCCGTCGTATTCCAACCGCGCGGGCGACACCAACGGCTACTACCTCCTGTCCACCGTCAAGGACGCGGACCGGGAGGTGCTGGCGAAGGCGCTGTCCAAGCTGCCCGGCTGCGGCGCCCTGGACAAGGACCACGTGAAAAACGTCCTGCTGGAGGTCGCCCGGCGCGGCATCCCCACGGTCAAGGGCCTCGCGGGGGATGACTCCGGTGCAACCGGAAACCTCGGGCTCTTCCTGGGAGTCCGCCTGCTGCAAGATCGTTTCAGGGTCGGTGGCGAATCATCGAGCCTGCTGCAGGTCGTCAGCGGCGCCGAGGACGACGCGCACCTCGCCGTAATCGTCCCGGTCGACCCGTTCCGCGGCTACCTCTTGGATCTCGCGCGAAGCATCCCTTCAGAGCGCAAGGACGCATCGCTGGCCCGGCCGGACCTGCTTGCTATAGGGATCAGGCTCCGCCCCGCTGGCGTCAGCTTGCGACTGACGCCCATCGAGGTGAAATGCCGGCCCGGTTCCGTCTTCCCACAGCCCGACGTGGGCGAGGCGCTGGAGCAGGCGAAGGCCCTGGCCCGGCTGTTACAGTCAATGCAGGCTGGTCCCGGCCAGCCCATGGCCTGGACCCTAGCCTTCCAGCACCTCGTGCTGTCGATGGTGGGCTTCGGCATGCGGGTCTACAGCCAGCACCCAGATGTGGTGGACCAGGAGAAATGGTCCCTGTTCCATCAGCAGATCGCCGGCGCGGTGCTCGCTAGCGAGGCGGACATCCAGGTGGATGGGCGCGGTCGCTTGATCATCGTCGACAACAGCCCGCGAAGCTCCGCGAGGGACCACGACGGAGACGGATTCGACGAGACCATCACCATCGGCCTCGAAGACGCCGGCCGGATCGTCGGCGGAGACCCGGCGTCGTTCTACGATAGCGTCAGGGCGAAGGTCGCGGACTGGGCGTTGCTGTCGTCGGCCACAGACGTGCCCTCCGCCGCGCCGCGCCAACCCAAGCCTGGGCCGACCCTGGCCGTGGCACCCCTGCCGGTCGCCGCGCCCAGCGAACCTACGGCTGCCGGTGAGTCCGGCCCGCAGCCGGCGCCCAAGCCTGCGCCGACGGCCGACGGCGGAGGTGGCATCATCCTGAGGGTCGGCAGCACCGTCGACGGCTTCGAGCCGCGGCCGCTTTCGCTGAACATCTCCGACACAAGGCTCAATCACCTGAACATGGGCGTCGTGGGCGACCTGGGGACCGGCAAGACCCAGCTCCTGAAGTCGATCATCCTGCAGATCTCCGATGCATCGGCAGAGAACCGGGGCCACCGTCCCCGGTTCCTGATCTTCGATTACAAGCGGGACTACAGCAGCGACGACTTCGTCCGGGCGACCGGAGCGCGCGTGGTCAAGCCTCACAAGCTGCCGATCAACCTGTTTGACACCCGGATGATGGAGGAAGCTGCCGCGCCCTGGCTGCAGCGCTACCTGTTCTTCAGCGACGTGCTGGATAAGATCTACTCTGGCATCGGGCCCGTGCAGAGGGACAGGCTGAAGCGGGCTATCCGGCATGCCTACGACAAGGTCCTGCCGGGCGAGCAGCCGACGCTATATGACGTCAGCGAATCCTATGGCGAGATCATCGAGGGCAAGCCTGACTCCGTCTCCTCGATCATCGGCGATCTCGTTGACATGGAGGTATTCGAGGCGGACCCGCGCAAGACGATCCCTTTCGACGAGTTCCTGGACGGGGTCGTGGTGGTGTCGCTCGACGCCCTCGGCCAGAATGACCGTGGCAAGAACATGCTCGTCGCGGTCATGCTCAACCTGTTCTACGAGAACATGCTGAAGACCCCTAAGCGGCCGTTCCTCGGTACCGATCCCCAGCTGCGTGCAGTCGACTCGTACTTGCTGGTCGACGAGGCCGACAACATCATGCGATACGAGTTCGACGTGCTCCGAAAGCTGCTGTTGCAGGGCCGCGAGTTCGGCGCCGGCATCATCCTCGCGTCACAGTACCTGCGTCACTTCAAGGTCAATGCAACCGATTACCGCGAGCCGCTGCTGACTTGGTTCATTCACAAGGTCCCGAACGTCGCGCCCGCCGAGCTCTCGGCGCTGGGCCTCACGCGTTCGCTGGCGGAGCTCGCCGAGAGGGTGAAGTCCCTAAAAAACCACCAGTGCCTCTACAAGTCGTTTGACGTGCCGGGCGAGATCGTCCGCGGGCTGCCCTTCTTTGAGCTCATGCCCTTGCGAAAGGGCGACTAGGGACGGATTTACCCAATGGTGGACATTCTTACGCCGATCGAGCGTTCGCAGCGAATGGCGGCCATCCGTTCGAAAGATACCTTGCCTGAGCTGGCGTTGCGCAGGGCGCTTCACGCATTAGGGTTTCGCTATCGGGTAAATGACCGGAGGTTTCCCGGGAAGCCGGATATCGTACTTCCGAGGTACCGCGCCGTGGTCTTCGTCCACGGCTGCTTTTGGCACCGCCATCCAGGCTGCAAGGTTGCTTCGACACCTAAGTCGAACGTCCTTTTCTGGGCGGAAAAGTTCGCGAAGAATATAGCGAGAGACGAGCGGTCGGCAGCGAGCCTCATTGCTGCAGGCTGGCGGGTTTTTGTTGCCTGGGAGTGCGATCTTAGTTCAGGGCGCAAGGTCGCCGATATGGCGAACCGGCTAAGGGTCCAAATTTTGATCCACACCCCGGCCCTGAGCGATCAACAGCAGCAACAATCGATTGAATCCCAGGCACAAAATCACGATAACGGGCAGCCATCTTCAGATAATGACTGGGCGTCCGCACTCCGAAAATCACTCGGACTGGGCGCTCTGCTGTCGGAAGGGCGGTACGGCGAACGGCCGGTTTCAGGATTGGCGAAACCGAACCTGTAGGCCCGACTTGGGTCGACTCCTGCCAGCAAGTGAGTGTGCGATCGACCCAAGCATGCGCCTTGGTGACGGGCCATAACGCCGTCCTACCCAAGGCCCCGGTGCAACAGGCCGACGCGAACAGTCAATCCACGAGAACGGCCCCCGCGTCCGCCCGGTCAGGTCCGGCTGACCCGCAATAACGTACCGCTACCCGGAGCACCCCATCGACCAGTGCGTCGACATCCTCCCGGTGCGTCCGGTGATTGACGATGGCGGCCCGAATGACCGTTCGCCCCGCAATCATCGTAGTCGACGGCGCGGCGATCCCAGCTTCCTGAAGATCGGCGGCGATCTCCGCCTGCCCCCGATCGTCGACCAGGCGATGGCGGAAGCAGACGATGTTGAGCCGTACCGGCGCTACGAGGTCGAGCAACGGCTCTTGCTCGATCCAGGCCGCAAGATATCGGGCCAAATCGCAGGTCTGCTCCACCACCTGGGCCAATTGATCGGTGCCATAGCTGCGAATGGTCATCCAGACCTTGAGCGCGCGAAACCCACGCGACAGGTCGGGTCCGTAATCGCAGGGCCAGAAGTCGCCGCCGGCGAGCCCTCGGTCTTCGCGGGATAGATAGGCGGCCGGCCGCTCGAACGCGGCCCGATGTGCCGTTTCGTCCCGCACGACGAGACACCCGGCATCATAGGGAACCTGGAGCCATTTGTGGAAATCGAAGGCGACGGAGTCGGCGCGCTCGATGCCGGCGAGCAGCGGCCGAAGCCGGTCGGAAAGCATGGCGCTGGCGCCATACGCGGCGTCGACGTGGAACCAGAGTTTCTCAGTGGCCGCGATCTCGGCCAGCGTCCGGAGATCATCGACCGCCCCGGTATCGACCGTGCCGGCCGTGCCGACCAGCAGGAAAGGTGTCCGTCCGGCCGCGCGATCCTGCGCGAGGCAGTCCCTCAACTGGGCCACATCCATACGGCCCTCGCCATCGGACGCGACGAGCCGGAGTGCGTCGGAGCCGAGCCCGACGAAATCCGTCGCGCGCGCAACGCAGCCATGGACAGCCGCGGAGGCGTAGGCGGTGAGCCCAGCCTGCCCGACCCCGCTGCGCCGCACGCCCGGCCCCAGCCGTGCCCGGCGCGCAACCAGCACCGCCATCATGTTGGCCATGGAGGTGCCGGTGACGAGCAGGCCCGACGCCCGGTCCGGAAAGCCCAGCATCTGTGCCGCCCACCGGATGACCTGGCGCTCGCACGCGATCGGCGCATGGTCGCGTCCGCCGAGATTGGCATTGAGCCCGGCGGCGAGCATGTCGGCCAGCATGCCGATGGCCGTGCCGCCGCCTTGGACCCAGCCCATGAACCCGCCATGCCGGTTCCCACTTGCGTAAGGCGCGATGCGTCTTAGAAAGTCGGCGTAGACCTCCTCCATGGGCGCGGGCGCGTTCGGCAGTCGGGCATCGGCTGCCAGACCGGTTCCTCGCGGAGCTGGGCGATATTGTCGATCATGTCGTCCAACATCCGGTGGCCCAGGGCTCGCAGGAGTTCCCAATCCCGCGGATCGAGATCTCCCTCCCCGTCCCCCCGTCCGGTCACAGCCGGTATCCGCACTGGAGCAGATGCGCTCGGAATTCCGGGTCGAGCATCCCCCGGCCCCAAGCGAGCTGGGCCAGATTGAGGTCGCCGCCAAAATTGACCTCCAGCAGGACCGGCCCGCGATCGGTAACGGCGATATCCCAGGCCTGGGTGCGGACACCGGGCAAATTGGCGGCGGCCCGTTTGGCGAGGCCCAGAAGTGCCGGCCAATCCGTCAGCACCGTCCCGGTGATCGGCTCTCCGGTGTCGGGATGCGAGGGATCGACGACGCGCGCCTCTCCACTCCCCGTGACCGTCCGGCAGACCCGGCCGGTGTCGGGATCGATCGCGCCGAGCAGATTGCCAGGCCGCCAGTAATTGTCGGCGATGTTGTCGCCGGCGGCGATCTTCGCGACCGCGCGCGAGATCCGCGGCCCTTCGGGTGTCAGCAGGACGAGCAACCGAATCGACCAGAGCTGATCGCCGAACCGCGTCGTGAGTGCCGCGGGCGGTCGCAGCCGTTCCTGGATGAGGAAGCCGGGATGGGCCTCGATCGTTGCCAGGAGATCCGGTATCCGCAGGACATCGCCTCTGTGCCCGAGTATTGTGTCGGTCGCAGCGTCGAACCGATCGCCGCTGATGACGTCGAGCGAGTATTTGCCGTCGATCGGCTTGCCGAACCAGGGATAGACCGACGGGTCGCTGAAGAATCCAGCAACGTCCGCGGCGCTTGGCAAGGCCTGTGCCCCATCGAAGTTGCGGGATGGATGGATCACGGCCCGAAGCGCCGGCACCGGGAGCCCGGCGCCGGCCATGGCTTGCTGGAACAGCAGCTTGTCATCGACGACCGCGTACCAGGCTCGGTCGTTGCAGGCGAGGTGCATCGGGTGCTGTGCCTGCTTGCCGACGAAACGCCGCTTCTCCTCGAACGGAAGATCGGGATCCCAAAGCCGGTAGTAGAAATATTCCTGCGGCGTGAGCTTGCCGGGACCGCGGCGCAGCGCGACGACTTCGCGCAGGATGCTCCCGAGCCGACGCCCGGCACCGACGGCAAGACGGAGGTTGTCGGGAAACCTGATTTCCGGCAGCCCGTCGAGCGCAACAAGGTGAAGGTTGGCAGTGGGGGATGTCTTCGCACTCATGGTCGGTTCCTCCGCGCGTCACGAAGCGGGCTTGAGCACGACCTCGCCTGGCCGGTCCATGGGAGGGTCACGGCCACCGCGAAACAGAAGGCAGCAATGGTAGGATTTGGTGGGTGAGTTCGGGGCATGGGTTGCTCTCCTGGTTGCGAGAGCATGCTTTCCGTTGAATGTGCGAACGGAAAGATTTTGGGATATCGCCGTTGTCTACGTCGGTCGGGAATTCTGGATGCTGTGCCTGTGGGCCACCAACGGCAAGGTCAGCGCCTGGTCCAAGAGCTAGTTCGGACAGCCAGGCCGGCCCTTTCCAATTGGTCCCGGGATAGGATCCTCGTCTAGGAAGAGGAGCACAGCATTCGGGTCTTTCCACGGCCGCGTCGCGACGAACGGGCGGTCTGACGTCAAGAGCGCGTTGGACGCTCCCCGAAGCCCAATCGTGGACCCGAGGCCGGCCCGATCGGCCGAGGTGGGTCGCTGTAGCGATTTCGATCTGCTGAGCATCGGCCAGACGGTGCGCATCGAGCGCGACCATGGCGCCGTGATCGCGCGCTTCGGCTATCGCTAGGATACGGTCGCCTACGGGTGAGAGCGGTCCTTGAGTTTGCATAACGGCCGCGACCGGATTGCGCCCATGACGGTCGTCAAGCTGGCGATAGGCGCATCCCAGAAACGGACTTCCCAGCGACTAGGCGATGCCGCACGTTTGTGCTCCGCTCACCATCGCTATCGGGCTTGAACCCGCCCTCCTGCTAAATAGGCCGTTGCTTTATTCGTGCTAATCTTTGAATGTCCATATTTTTCAGGCACGCAAAACATGAACGGATTGGCGGTTCTTCCATCACCGATTGCCGCCGAGAGTGACGCCGACCTGGGCGCCCGCGCCGCGCGGATGATGTGGGACGATCAACCGGGGATCGATGATCTGATCGATACGCGCACGCCCGAATTTGCCGATGCCGTGGTCACCGGATTAGCGAATGCTTTGGCATCCTCGCCTGGTGCCTTGAAAAAGATGATGCGCGGCGCGGCCGCCGCCGCCGAGGATTTGAACGTCGAGCCGTTTCAGGGGCTGACGGAAGTGATCCAAAACGCGGATGATTTACGCGCCTCGGAAGTGCGCTTCGCCTTCCGCGACACGGATGCCAGCCGCCAGCTATTGATCGTGCATAATGGTCAACCGGTGACCTGCCAGCACGTGCTGGGCATGGCGCTGCCATTCGTGACGACCAAGACTAACAGAACCGATCAGCGCGGGCGGTTTGGCATTGGCCTGAAGACGCTCAAGCGCATCGCGGATGATCTCGCGATCCATTCGGCGCCGTATCATTTTTCCGGGGATCAGCTTTCGGTCCAAGTCGTGCCAGCGGAAGGACCGCTGCCCGGCTTCTACGATCCCGCGGCCGACACGATGATCGTCCTGCGCCTGAAACCGGATTTCAGCGAGGAGGGGCTGAAAGCCTGGTTCGCGGAGTGGGAGGACGACGGCCTAATCTTCCTGACCTGGGTCTCGAGTTTCTGCTGGTGTGATTTCACCGGCGCGACCCTCGAAGGCCGCACCCTGAGCTTCGGCGCGTGGGAGAACATCGCCCTGGTTGGCGGTCGCACCTCCATCACCGCGCTATCGAGACGCGAGGTCCAGAGCACGGCGGCGTCGTGGACCGTGTGGCGCGCGACCTTGCCGGTGCCCGGTCATCTGCATCGAGCTCATAAGGCGCGCGCCGAGGTAACGCAAATTTCTATCGCTGTGCCGAGCGCGGCAGGCGCGGGAAGTCTTTATATCGGCTTCAAGACGCGCGTCGCGGTGGACCTGTCATTTTCGCTCGACGCGCAATTCGACCCCAGCACCACGCGCGAGGCCTTAATCGAAAGCACCTGGAACAACTGGCTGATCGAGCGATGCGGCGATGTGCTGGGTGAGATCGCGCATGGCCGTATGCTGGCGGCACCCAAGGAAGCCTGGCGCTTTGTGCCGGTCGCTGCCGAGCATATCGGCAACGAAGGGGACCGTTGGCTGCGTGGTGGCTTCGCGAAATCATTCGAGACCGCGCGCGATTGGCTTGGCGACCATGCGGCGATCCTGATTGGCGGCGCGCCCGTCGCCCTGTCGGACATCGCCTATGAATATGCCGATCTAAGCGATCTTCTGACCGACGCCGATATCGAGGCGCTGGCCACAGGATCGCGGGCGCTGCCGCGCGATGTTCGCGATGAGGGCGGCAGGTGGCGCACGGTGCTCGATCAAATCGGAGTCTGCGCCACTGTTGGCACCATGGAGCTGCTTGAGGGCTTCAAGCGATCGCTGTTTCAACCGAAGGCACCAAGTTGGTGGGTGAAAGCCGCGCGCGTGTTGGTGGAGACCCACGCCGATAAGGAACTATTCGATGTGCCGTTCTGGCTGTCTGATGAAGGCCGCGCGGTGGTCTGCAAGCCCGAAGGCGCTACGGCCAAGCCGCTCGTTCTAGGCGGAGAGTTTTCATCGTTTTCCTTACGGTGGAACCTGCTCGATCGTCTGCATGCCGCATACGCTATCGAGAAGGATGGCGATGTTGCGACAACGTGGCTGGATAAACACGCAGCGTTCCGGACAAGTGTCGATGCATCGACCGAACTCGCGGCCTTCGCCGAGCGATTCGCGGCGACGCCGCTAGAGATCGAGGACGCGGATTTGCGCGAGCTTCGCGATCGCTTCGACGAGCTGAGCGATCGCCGCGCGGATGAGATCGGCCATGCCGTGGGCGCGGCGCTGATGGTGGATGGCTTCGTTTATAAGAGTGGCAAGATGCACCGGCAGAAGGTGCGTCCGACGGAAGCCTATCTGTGCAAGACGTTGGGCAGTGATTTCCCCAATTGGCCCATGGCGGCTGGGAACATTCCGGGCATTCAATGGATCTCCGCCAGGTACGATGAGAAACTTAAGACTGGCGCTACTCGCGCGCAGCGTAAGCGCGCTGATGGAACTATCTCGCGGGGCCCACGCAAGTTCTTCGCTCTGCTTGGCGTGGAGAGCGCGCCGCGACTGAAGCAAACCGGGTTGGTCCGTTGGGGCGGCACGACGCGGACCCGGGAACTCCGCGCGGCCCAGGCCGAGCAAGTGCTGGCCGATTGGATCAGTCCCGATCTCGAACGCGTTTTAGCCGCATTCCCCAAGCTTTCCAAGAAGGACCTACGCGAGAGAAGCCCTGCCTTGTTCAAAGCCATGGCGCGCGCCTGGGAGCGGTCTTACGCCAATCGCAAGATGGTGGCCTCGCAGCACGAGGCGCGTGTCTACGTTTATCCGAAGGCACCTGTCACCGCGCAATGGCTGATCCGATTGCGTGAAACGCCGTGGGTGGCGATCGGCAAGGGCGCGTTGGTGACGCCGAACGAAGCCGTGGTGAAGACTCAAGAGACGCAAACGCTCTACGCCAGCACTGCCTTCGCGGTCGGCATCGATCTGGGGGATTTTAGCGCGGACTTCGCGGCGACGTTTGGGTTGGTCACCTCGGTGCGAGTCAGCGACCTCGTCAGGCTGCTGCGCGAGACGCGCGATGGGGTTGACGCCATCGATGACGCGCAGGTCATAGCGATCTATCGCAATATCGCGAAATACGTATCCCGCTCGGTCGTGTGGAACACCCGCATCGGCGACATGACCGTCCAAGATTTGCGCAAAGCTTTCACCGAGAACCAAGGGCTTATCCACCTCGGCGGTAATGTTTGGCGCAGGCCAAACGAGCTGATGCGCGGCAAGGATATCTTTCATGACCGCTCGCGCTTCGTGCCGGGTGGATCGGCCTTGGCTAGCCTCTGGTCGGCCTTGGATGTGCGCGAGCCTACGCTCGATGACTGCCTTATGTTCCTGAAGTCGCTGGCGGTGCAAGAGTATGAAGTGGGGGTCACGTCACGCCTGATCGACGTATATCGCTACGTGGAGCCTCTGCTGGCCAATGCGGAGCGGCGGCACCGCGAGCGCATGAAAACCCTGCCGCTGTATTGCGGCGATCGTTGGGAGTCCGAGCGGCCCATTTTCCTGGTCGAGGAATCCGAACTTAGATCGCAATTGGCGAAGGCGTTGCCCGCCAACAAATTCTGGGCGCCGCCCTGCGACCTCCGCGAACTGGCTTCGTTCGTGGTTTTCACAAGCGTGACGCGCAGCGAGCCCACCTTGGTCGTCGCGGACGATCGCGAGACGGCCCAGGATCGTGGCGATGGCATCCGCACGCACTTCCGCCAGGCGGTCGATCACCTCTCCGATGAACTAGCGCGCAACGATCCAGAGGTGCGCCAGCGCATGGCGATCAGTTGGGACACGCTGCGGGAGATTCCGTTGTTCGTACACTCCGGTCCGATTGCGGTTTGGGCGAGGGGCGAGGAATTGTCGGCGGTGAAAATTCCGATCCAGCTTCTGGCATTGATCGTGCGCGATCCGCTCGAATTGCACGTCTGGGACGAGGCCCTGCCCAAGCGCGAATATGGTGGCCACGCGATCGCGTCGTTGTTCCCGCATGCCTCGCGCCGCGGCATCGAGGCCGAATGGGTGGTGGCTTGGCAGGAAGCGCGCGAGACCGCGGCCGAAGCCATTCGCCTCGCATCGGACGAGGAACACGCCGAGGCGATGGAAGACCGCGCCACCAAAATCAACGCTGCCCCGAAAAAGAAAATCTCGGTGAGCACACCCGGTGGGAAAGGCCCCGCCGTGAAGCCCCGAACCCTTAAGAATAGCGTTGGCCCCATTCTAGGCGCCACGGTGGTGCCGGGCAGCCATCCGAAGCCGGCGCCACCACCAGCAAAACCGAAGCTGCACGACACGCCGCCTCCAACAAAGCCGTCCGATCCCGGATCGCGCACGGCGCCGACGGCCTACACCGATCGCGATCTGGAACAACGCGGCTGGGAGTTGCTGACGCAGGCGTTGGAAACCTCGGCGGAGGAAATGCTGGTTGATTTCCGCAACCGACATGGCGTGGGTGCCGATGGCGCGATCGACTGGAAAATCTTCGTCGAAATGAAAGCGACCGGCCGCGCGCCACAGGGTTCGATCGAAATGTCCAACGCCGAATACGAGCGCGCCAAGGAACGCGGCAACGACTTCATCCTGGCTTTGGTCAGCGGACTCGAAGATGGCTATCAGGACGAGGTGCGGTTGATATTCGATCCGGCCAATCGCGCGACCATCCGCCCGTTGAACGGCGTGAAGCTAGTCGCGTTGATAGAAGCGCCTTCGGTCCTGATTCCATTTGGGAACTCAGAGGAATGACCTGACTTCCTATTGTTTCCGTATTCGAAGTGTGTTGCCTTCATTTGTTTATTAAACGACAGACGTGGTCCCCGGAGCACCAACCACCCGCAGCTCTGTCGGGCAGCGAGCGTTTGCTTAGGCCAAATTGAGACGTTGGTCTAAACGGCTTGGATGTCCGCTATTCGTTTTCGGGACATCCGAAGCCGACAGTCTGCTACGGCCCGAGCTGGACGTTTAGCGAAAATCCCTCGTCCGCGCCCGGATGCCCCGCTCATCGTTCGAGAGGTACCGCGGCCCCGTCTGGGCGACTCGCGCCGGGCCGCTGGAAAGGGCGGTCACCCGATCCTGATCGCCCACACCGCGCAACATGCCTGAGAGATCGGTGACCTTCACCGCGACGATATGCACGACCTCGCCCTCGTGCTGAACATAGCCGCTCACGCCCAGCATGCCGGCCGAGAGGATCACCCGGCGGTTCTCCTCGAACACCTTGGCCCAGACAATCAAATTGGCGATGCCGGTCTCGTCCTCGATTGTCACGAACAGGACGCCCTTGGCCGAACCCGGCCTCTGCCGCATCAGGACGATGCCGGCGACATCGACCAGCTTGCCGTCCTTCGCGCCATTGGCGGTGGCGCAATCGAGATAGCGCCCCGCGGTCAGGTCCGACCGTAGGAATGCGAGCGGATGCTGGCGCAAGCTCAGTCCGATGCTGCCATAGTCCTCGACAACCTCACGACCGGCGGTCATCGACCGGAGCGGCACTGCCACCTCGGTAAGTTCCGGGACCAGCTCGTTCGCGCGGGCCGACGCCGCGGCGAACAGGGGCAACGGTTCGTCGCGCAGCGCCCGGATCGCCCACACCGCCTGCCGGCGCTCGAGCCGCAGCGATGGGCGGAACGCGTCGGCGTCGGCTAGGCGCTCAAGTGCCGCGACCGGCACCTTCGCCCGGCGCCAGAGCTGCTCGACCGACAGGAAGGGGCGGTCGGCGCGGGCGCTCACGATCGAGGCGCCGTCCTTGGTAGCGAGGCCCCGGGTCATCTTGAGGCCCAGACGCACGGCGCAGCGGTCCTCGGCCGGCAGCGGCTCCAGCGTACAGTCCCACTCGGACCTGTTCACATCGATCGGCCGCACCTCGACGTTATGCTGCCGGGCGTCACGAACCAGCTGGGCCGGAGCGTAGAATCCCATCGGTTGCGCATTCAGGATCGCTGCCAGGAACACGTCCGGGTGCCAGCACTTCATCCAGGACGAGGCATAGGCGATGAGGGCGAAGCTCGCCGCATGGCTCTCGGGGAAGCCGTAGCTGCCGAAGCCCTCCAGCTGGGTGAACGTGCGCTCGGCGAATTCCTCGGTGTAGCCGCGGCCGATCATGCCGGCGATCAGCTTGTCGCGGAATTTCGAGACGCCGCCGGTGTGCTTGAAGGTCGCCATGGCGCGCCGAAGCTGGTCGGCCTCGCCCGGCGTGAAGCCGGCGCATTCGATCGCGACCCGCATGGCCTGCTCCTGGAACAGCGGCACGCCCAGGGTCTTACCGAGAACGCGTTCGAGCTCGGGCTTCGGGTATTCGACCGGCTCGAGGCCTTCGCGCCGGCGCAGATAGGGATGAACCATGTCGCCCTGGATCGGGCCCGGGCGGACGATCGCGACCTCGATCACCAGGTCGTAGAACGTCCGGGGCTTTATCCGCGGCAGCATGGCCATCTGGGCGCGTGATTCGATCTGGAACACACCGACCGTGTCGGCCTTGCGGATCATCGCATAGGTGCGCGGATCCTCGGCCGGGATGGTCGCGAGATCGAGCGTCACGCCCTTGTGCGCGGCCAGGAACTCAAACGCGCGGCGCATGCAGCCGAGCATGCCGAGGCCGAGCACATCGACCTTCATGATCTTGAGCGCGTCGACGTCGTCCTTGTCCCATTCGATGACCGCGCGATCCGCCATGGCGGCCGGCTCGATCGGCACGAGTTCGTCGAGCCTGCCCTCGGTCAACACGAATCCGCCCGGGTGCTGTGACAGGTGGCGCGGCGTGCCGATCAGCTGGGCCGCCAGCTCGAGCGTGAGGCTCAGGCGCCGATCGGCCGTATTGAACTCGAGCGTCTGCAGTTGCTCGTCCGAGACACCATGCTCGCTCCAGCCCCAGATCTGCGTCGAGAGCGCGGTGATCACGTCTTCGGTCAGGCCGAGCGCCTTGCCGACGTCGCGCACCGCGCCTTTGGCGCGATAGCGCGTGACCACGGCGCAGAGCGCGGCCCGGTGGCGGCCGTAGGTCTCATAGATCCACTGGAGGACCTCCTCGCGCCGGTCGTGCTCGAAATCGACGTCGATGTCCGGCGGCTCGCGACGCTCCTGGCTGACGAAGCGCTCGAACAGCAGGTCGTTGCGCTCCGGGTCGATCGAGGTGATGCCGAGCACGAAGCAGACCGCCGAATTGGCGGCCGAGCCTCGGCCTTGGCACAGGATCTGGCGCGAGCGGGCGAAGCGGACGATCGAATTGACAGTCAAGAAATAGGGTGCATAGCCGAGCGTCTCGATCAGCCGGAGCTCGTGCCGCAGCGTCCGGACGACTTTGTCCGGCACGCCGTCGGGATAGCGCCGCTCGGCGCCGGCCCAGGTCAGCCGCTCGAGCGTCGCCTGCGGCGTGATGCCGGGCTCGCTCACCTCGTTCGGGTATTGGTATTCCAGCTCGCTGAGGCTGAAGCGGCAGCGCTCGGCGAGCTCGAGGGTGCAAGCCAGGGCCTCCGGGTAGGCGTGAAACAGGCGCGCCATCTCGTCGGGCGCCTTGAGGTAGCGATCGGCGTGGCGCTCGCGGCGAAACCCGACGCTGTCGATCGTGCAATGCTCGCGGACACAAGTGACGACATCCTGCAGCAGGCGCCGGCCAGGCTCGTGGAACAGCACGTCGTTGGTCACGATCGTCGCGACGCGGTGCCGGGCTGCCAGGGTCGAGAGCTGGTGCAGCCGCAGCGGGTCGCCCGGCCGCCGGCGCAGGGTCAGCGCCAGGTGGGCCCGATCGCCGAACGCCCGCGCAAGCCTCGCCAGTGCGTCCGAGCAATCCTCATCCGGCTCGTCCGGCACCAGCACGACGATCTGGCCGTCGGCGTGGGCAATGAGATCGCTCCAGCCGAGCTCACAGGCGCCCTTGCCGGCGCGGGATTTGCCGAGCGTGAGCAGGCGGCAGAGCCGGCGGTAAGCCGCGCGATCGGTCGGATAGACCAGAACCGTCTCGCCGGTCGTAAGGTCAAGCCGACAGCCGACGATCGACCGGACCCCGGTCGCCTTGCTGGCCTCATGGGCGCGCACAACGCCGGCGAGCGAGTGCCGGTCGACGATGCCAAGTGCAGGAATGCCAAGGAAGGCCGCGTGGGCGAACAGCTCCTCGCAGCTTGACGCACCGCGAAGGAAGCTGAAATGGGTTGTGACCTGGAGCTCGGCATACATAGTTCCTATTTTGTTCCAATTGAGGGCGGAGTCAAACGCCGGCGCGTCGTCGCTTTTGAAGGCCCAAGACCGGATTCAGATATTCGCTCGGCACCCACTGCGTCGGCATGGACCCGTGCGTCGTTCGCCAGATCGATTCGCCTCGCTGATCCGGCGGGACGGCTTGCGCTCGTTCATGACGGGCCGCTCGGCACTTGCCGTAGCCCGGGCTCGACCGGCGTCCGTCAGGTTGGTGGTGAGGTCTCGTCGTCTCCCGGTGGGGCGTCGCCGTCAGCGGCTGGGTCGGCCGGTGTCGTCAGGTCGGTCCGGCGAAGCTGGAAGCTCCGGAAATGTGCGTCGGCCTTCGTGCGCGGCAGCTTGCCCGTGGTGAGATCGGCGTGGCAGCCGAGACAGATCAGCCAGGCATGGTCCTCGCTCGGCAACTGGTTGGAATAGAAATGATCGAACTCGGCGTCGAGCACGGCGCCGTCGGCATCGACCACCTCAACCCTGCCGCAGCAGGGGCAACGGCCGCCGAGGGCGAGGATCGCGTCGACCAACCGGGTGCGCGTTGGCTTGCTGATCTCGCGGCGCCGCTGGGGCAAGCGCTGATCGAGCGTGTCGACCCGATGTTCGATCCGGTCGAGCCGCTCCAGCACCTGGTGCTGGAAGCTGCCTGTCGTGCGCCGCTCCATGTGGGCGCGTACAATGCTGTTGAACCAGGCGTGGAGCGCTGGGCTCAGGTACTTGGCATAGGCCATCCCGATCTGCCAATGTGCCCAGGTTCCGCCGCTGCGGCCCGTCTTGGTCCAAAGCAGCAAACTATGGGCCTTACCCATAGTATCGGCAATAAAGTCAATAAATTCAGTTGCTTGACTTTGCCGTTGCCATTCTGCCGGAGGCTTGGATCCCGGCGCCCCAGCAGCCTTCCACATGTCGGTCAGATTGAGTGCGTCATCCTTCAAACGGACGCGAGCGCCCTGAAAATCAAGCTCGTCCGACATGCCGACCAGATGCCTCCCCATACCTGCGCGCCGACCGCTAAATAGCACAGCGCGGCCCCGTCATCGCTATGTCGACCAACATTGATCCGTCGGCGCGCGAACGGAATGGCCCTTCATGGCCAACTCTGCCCTAAAGCTCTTATCAGCCGAAGATGCCATGGAGGTACCAGGTGAGATCGCCCGTCGCCGGGTCCTCGCCATCGCCGGAGCGAAATAGCCAGAACCGTTCGCCTGCCTCGTCCTCGACCATGAAATAGTCGCGCACCGCCGCGCGCTCGGCATCGCGCCGCCACCATTCACCGAACACGCGCTCCGGCCCGTCGGCCCGCTTCACCCGGCGCCGCACGCCGCGCCAGGTGAACTGCACCGGCGGCTGATCCGGCAGCAGCGCCAGGGTTTCGACCGGCTCGGGTTTCGCGAAGAGGCGGCTCGGCCGCGGCCAACGCTGCGGCCAGGTCTCGCCGCTGGGTGGGGCGAGCGCCGAGACGTGCCGGACCGCGCGCTCCGGGAGATCGCTTTGCACCGCGACCGCCCGATAGAGCTTGTCGGGGCCGAACCGATTGCCGAGCGCGTCGACCAGCCCGGCGATATCCGTCACCGGGGGCTCGCCGAGCGTGCCGACCTGTTGCGCGCCAAGCGGCTCGGTCAGGCTCGCGGTGAGGCTCATGAGCTCGATGCCGAAGCCCGGATCGATCGTCTCGATCTTGTCGACGAGCAGACGGGTCAGCCGCCGGACGTCGCGCGCCGGCGCGGCCGTGCCGACACGGATCGCCTGCAACCCGCCGTCGACCCGGTGGATCACCAGATCGAGCCGCCGCGCGCCAAGCCCGGCAGCTTCCAGCCTCTCGACCAGGGCCGTGACCAGCTTGCCGATATAACGCGTGATCGTCTCGGCCGCCGCGATCGGCTCGGCGAACGCGCGCCGGGCGTCAATCAGGATCGGGTCGGTCAATGGCTCGAACGGCTCCGCCAGGCGGCCATGCGCCTGATCGAGACGCCGGCCGACCAGGGCGCCGAAGCGCAGCGCCAACGGCGCGCGTGGCGTCGCCTCGAGCTCGGCGATCGTGTCAAACCCCAGCCGCCGCAGCCGGTCGACCAAGGCCGCATCGAGCCGCAGGGCGGCGATCGGCAGCGGGGCGACCGCGGCGCGGGTCCCGCCCGGCGGCACGATCGTGACCGGCCAGCCCATGAAGCGCGCCAAGCCGTGGGCGGCACCGATCGTGTCGGCAATCGCCACTCGCGCCGAGAGCCCGCTCGCACGGCTCCGCTGCACGAGATCTTCGGCCAGCACTTGCTCGCTGCCCATCAGATGGGCGGCCCCGGCGATGTCGAGCAGTAGGCCATCCGGTGGGTCGACCGCGACCAGCGGGCAGTAGCGCCGAACCGCCCATAGGCCGAGCCGCTCGAGCGCCGCCAGATCCGCCACCGGGTCCGCCGCCTCGATGTGCAGATCAGGCACGCGGGCTTGGGCTTGGGCGAGCGGCAAGCCGGGGGCGAGGCCCAAGGTCTGAGCAGCGTGGTCGGCGGCGGTCACCAGGCGCCGAGCGCCATCGAGCGCCGCCAGCACCAGCGGGGCGTCACGCGACGGCGCGGCCGCGCCCTGCTGCCGGCGCCAGCGATCCGTCGGCCAGGTCGGCAGGAAGAGCGACAAAACCCTGCGCATCACACGCTTCCAACTCCCAATCGGCACATTCTCCCGCGCGCGATCGGATCAGCTCGACGAACCAGCGCGGGCGGCCGACGCCGGCGACCGGCAACGGGGTTGAAGGTAGGGCGGTGACCCGCCAGCGGGTCGTGGCCGCGGTCGGCTGCCCGAAATCAGCGGCCGCGGCGGGATTGCGCCAGCGGCGGATCACGAAGCCGGTGACGCCCGAGGCCTCGGCGGCCAGCTGCAGGCGGCGCGAGGCGGTCATGGTCAGGAGCGACACCTCGCCGACTACGCCGGCGAGCCCGCCGTGGCGCAGGCTCTCCTCGAGACAGAGCAGGATGTTCTTGTCGTTGCCGGCCTCGACATAGATCACGCGGTCCGGATGCAGCCCGACCGCCGCGAGCCCAGGCTCAAACAGGTCACGCGCCCGCACGCACCACAGCACCGGACCCTGGAGCCGGGCGAGGATGCCGGCCGTGAACAACGCGGCCGCCGCCCCATGCACCGCGCCGAGGCTGCCGCCGGCGACCTCATGCAGGCCGCCGAGCGCCAAGCCACCGTGCGGCAGCCTGCGGTCGACCGCCGACACCGCGAAAGGCAAGGCTTGGGCGCTGCCGTGCGGTCGCCCTTCCAACCTGGCGATTTGGGCGCGCAAATCCGCCAGGGCGATTTCCTGCGCCTGTCCCATGATCGAAGGCCTAAACCGATTTATGATGTTCTTGTTATGTTCCTATCGATGGGGGTAGAGTCAAGCCCCTTGTGCGACTGGCCCGCTCCGGAAACCCTTGGGCCGGGGCGGCCGACGGTGGAAGACACGAGATGGCGCCGGATGCTGCACACTGGCAGTGAGGCCGACGGTGCTGCAGGATTTTTGCTCTTCAGCGCGATAGGCCGAGGGAGCGGATATGTGCAACTTGTATGCGGTGCGGAAGAGTGCCGCCGAGATCGCCGCGTTTTTCGGCGTGGGATCCGGCGAGTTCCAGATGAACGTGCCCGAGGAAGTGCTGCCGGGCTATCCCGGTTTGGTCGTGCGCGAGGAAGGCGGCGCCCGCCTGCTCGAGTCCATGGTCTGGGGCGTCCCGCTCCGCCTGAAATTCATGAAGCCCGACGCCAAGCCGAAACCGGTCAACAACGTCGCCGATCTCCGCAAGGGCATGTGGATCGGGCTGGCCCGGAAGCCGCAATGGCGCTGCCTCATTCCGGTGAGCCATTTCGCGGAGGCGGAAGGGCCAAAGGGGCGGATGACGCGGACCTGGTTCTCCATGAAGGACGAACCGATGTTCGCCTGGGCCGGGCTTTGGCGGGGCTCCGACGAATGGGGCAAGGTCTATTCCGGGGTCATGACCGACGCCAACGGGGATGTTCAGCCGGTGCATGACCGGATGCCCGTCATCCTCGAGCGAACCGAGTGGGACGCTTGGTTGCGCGGCAGCTTCGATGAGATCTGCGCCTTCCAGACGCGAGTGTTTCCCGAGGGTCGGCTCGAAAAGGACGCGACCACGGAGTTCTGGTCGAGGACCAGCAAAGCGGCCAAGGCGCAGGCCGCGGCGGAGGCAGCCACATGAATGATTTTGCGACCGTGACGGGGCACGGGCCCGGCATGCTCGGGCCGGTTGTGCGCCGGCATCCGGAAACGGGCAAACGGCATATGGACCAGCTGTCCTGGGGGCTGCTGCCCCATGGCACCAAGCATCCGCTGAGCGCGCCGCGGCCGATCCATGCGCGTGCTGAGACGGTCGCGACCCTGCCGATGTTCGCCGATGCTTTCCAGCGCCGGCGCGGGATCGCGGTGTGCGACGAGTATTTCCAGCGCCGGACCAAGTCCGGGACCGGCAGCCATTACATAATCGCGCGGGCCGACGGGCAGCCAATGGCGATCGCCGCGGTCTGGGAGAGATTTCGTTGGCCCGACGGCGAGATCGAGCGGACCTATTGCCTCGTTACGGTCGCAGCGACCGGCGCGGTCGCCGAGATCCACGACCGGATGCCGCTCGTGCTCGAGCAAGCGGATTGGCCGCTCTGGCTCGGCGAGGAGCCGGGCGATCCGACGCACTTATTGCGTCCGTCGGAAAATGGTGTGCTCATCTGTCGGCCGCGCCGCCGGCGGCAACGAGGCCGCTGAAATCCGCGAAATACTCTGAGGTCGGTGATACCCCGGTTAGCAGAAGATGCTCACGCGCCCGCGTGCAAGCGACGTAGAGCAGGCGCCGTTCTTTTTCGTAGATGTCGCCGCTACATCTGGGCGACCCATTGGACAGAATGGCGTCGGTAGCTTCGTCACCGAAGTGGCGGGGCAGAATCCAGCGCGCCGCCTGAAGCGGGACACAGCCGGGACACTGATTTCCGCCATATCCCGCTAACGCATTGTTTTCGCTGGCGTCCCCAGCGGGATTCGAACCCGCGTTACCGCCGTGAAAAGGGCGCATCACCCTGTCCGCCCATGTTCGTCGCAATCCAAAGAATCGGCTAGAGCATTTTCAGAATGACTCTCCGTAGCCCGCCGCTCTGAAATAGTTGGCGCATTCGTTGGGCTGGAATTCGTCCAGCAGCGTGCCGATGAGCTGCCAGAGCGTCTCGACCGTTCGAGCCTGGT